>Ga0206904_1021_pt2 | contig 43345 bp, 34 predicted proteins | sample Alteio_BWOrgHeat_42_FD_152981 | JGI IMG/M metagenome (GOLD analysis project Ga0206904, IMG submission 152981) | Enriched cells from forest soil in Barre Woods Harvard Forest LTER site, Petersham, Massachusetts, United States -... | ecosystem: Environmental > Terrestrial > Soil > Temperate forest >...
ATGTTAGACCCGGGTTTTCAAAAGGGCATCGGATTATTGGGGAAATATGGATTTAGTTTTGATTTACTCATTCTTCCCGACCAGATCGGATTTGCCGAAAAACTGGCGGCTGCTTTTCCGAACCAGCGTTTTGTTATTGACCACCTCGCCAAGCCATTTATAAAATCGGGAAAAATAACTGAGTGGAAATCTGCCATTCAGCGATTTGCTCCCCTTGAGAATGTCTGTTGCAAAATATCCGGTCTTGTAACCGAAGCGGACTGGCTGAATTGGGAGTGCCAGGATTTCAAACCTTATATTGACACCGTGGTGGATACATTTGGCACCAAACGAATCATGTTCGGGTCAGACTGGCCGGTATGCCTGACGGCAGGCGAATATGCAGAAGTGAAAGAAATAGCGGATGAATATTTCAGAACCTTTACCTTAACAGAACGGGCGGATTTCTTCGGAGCCAATGCGATGTCATTTTATCATCTGACCTAAAAACAATACTATGGACCTCGGTTTAAAAAACAAAGTGATCATTGTAACCGGCGGCGCAAAGGGCATCGGCGAGGGAGTTGTACGCGTTTTATCGGTGGAAGGCGCTATTGCTGTGATCGTGGGAAGAAATGAAGATGATAACCGGAAACTTCAGGAAGAAATTGAAATCAAAGGAGGAAGAGCTTTTTCAGTGCAGGCCGAGTTGAGCGATCCGGTGGCATGCGAAAAAGCGGTACAGGCAGTTGTGCAAAAATTCGCGCGCATCGACGGCCTGGTGAACAATGCGGGCCTGAACGATGGTGTTTCACTTGAGTTTGGTAATTACCAGCGATTCATGGAAAGTCTGCATAAAAACCTGGTTCATTATTATCTGATGGCGCATTTTGCGCTTCCCTATTTAAAAGTATCCGGCGGTGCTATTGTAAATATCGGTTCAAAAACAGCGGAAACCGGACAGGGAAACACTTCTGCGTATGCTGCGGCAAACGGAGGAAGAAATGCTCTAACCCGGGAATGGGCTGTTGAGTTATTGAAATATGGTATCCGGGTGAATGCGGTAATCGTCGGGGAATGTTTCACACCCCAGTATGAAGCCTGGATTGGTCAGATGCACCATCCCGAAGAAAAATTACAGGAAATCATGAACAAGATTCCATTGGAGAAAAGAATGACCATGCCACATGAAATCGGTCAGGCGGTTGCCTTTCTTTTATCCGGAAAATCGAGCCATACGACCGGCCAGCTGATTCATGTGGACGGTGGGTATGTACACCTGGACCGGGCGCTGGCAAATGCTTAATTACTTATTTATTTAAAAGATATGAAAGCACTGGTTTGTACAAAACCCGGCCAGTTGGATTATGTAAATATTAAATATCCGGAGCTAAAAAAAGGTCATGCCATTGTCCGGATCCGGAATATTTGCATTTGCGGAACCGACCTCCATGCTTATGAAGGTACCCAACCGTATTTTAATTATCCACGTATTCTGGGTCACGAATTGTCGGGAGAGCTCGTTGAATTTGATGATGCGCCGGGTTTCGAAAAAGGAGCGATCGTTGGGTTTATTCCTTATATTAATTGTGCCTCATGTAATGCCTGCCTCTCGGGGAAAACTAATTGTTGCGTAGATTTAAAAGTCTGCGGGGTGCATATAGACGGTGGCATGGCAGATTATTTTATGATTCCGAGCCGGCTATTGGTGGCCGCGGATGGATTGGATTTCACTGAAATGGCGCTGGTAGAACCGATGGCGATCGGAGCACACGGAATCAGAAGGGCTTCCGTGAATCCGGGAGAATTTGTTCTTGTGGCAGGCGCAGGGCCGATCGGATTGGGGGCAATTGAATTCGCGCGGATTCAGGGAGCCGAGCTGATCGTGCTGGATACAAATCAAAGTCGGTTGGAATTTTGTAAAGTAAAACTCGGAATAAAACATGTATTTCATCCGGCTGACGCGCGACTGACCGAAAAGCTGGAAGAAATCACAAACGGTGATATGCCGACAGTGGTTGTTGATGCAAGTGGGAACCGGCAGGCCATTTTACAGGGATTGAATTATCTTGCTCATGGCGGCCGATATATTTTAATAGGCTTACAAAAAGGAGACCTTGTATTCAGTCATCCCGAATTTCATAAAAAGGAAGCAACCCTGATGAGCAGCCGGAACGCTACAAGACAGGATTTTGAATTTGTGATTCAATCGATGAAAAATAAAATGATCCGCCCGCTTGAATTTGTTACAAACCGGGTGGCATTTAAAGATGTGGCCGCCGGATTTCCGGAATGGCTGAATCCTTCGAACGGAATCATAAAAGTTGTTGTTGAAAATGAATAAATAGAGGAAGCGCATGCAATTGTCCAGACAAAATCTAAAACTTTTTCATACCCCGGGACTGGAATTGCCGGGGAAAAAAATGTTTGATTTACCGGAAAGAATTCTCCAATTCGGCACGGGCGTTCTGTTGCGCGCCTTACCCGATTATTTTGTAGATAAGGCTAACCGGCTGGGAATTTTCAATGGCCGGATTCTTGTAATTAAATCAACGGCTGTGGGCGATGCATCCGCATTTGAGGAACAGGATGGAATGTATACTCTGCGTATACAGGGAGTGGAAAACGGGAAACCGGTCGATCAGCGGATTATCTGTTCAGCCGTCAGCCGGGTAGTATCGGCTTCTGCTCAATGGGATGAATTGATGAAGGCCGCTGCCAGTCCGGATTTACAGATCGTCATTTCCAACACTACGGAAGTAGGTATTCAGCTGGTTAAGGAATCTGTTTTTCATCAACCGCCATCATCCTTCCCGGGTAAATTACTGGCGTTTTTACACCAGCGGTTTAAAATATTTCAGGGAGCAGCAGTCGCCGGGATGGTGATCATACCGACGGAACTTCTGCCGGAGAACGGCAAGAAATTAAAAAACATATTACTGGAGCTGGCTGAATATAATGAACTGGACGGTGCTTTTATTCAGTGGCTGAATGATCATAATCATTTCTGCAGTTCGCTGGTTGATCGTATCGTGCCGGGGAAACCGGATGCAGGCACAAAAGAAAGCCTTGAAAAAGAATGGGGGTATTCGGATGAACTGATGTCAGTTTGCGAGCCCTATCGCTTATGGGCGATTGAAGGAGATGAAACCGTACAGAAGATTCTGTCGTTTTATTCCGTCGACGACGGGGTCGTTATTACACCCGACATAACGAAATACCGTGAATTGAAATTGAGAATGCTGAACGCTACGCATAGCCTGAGTTGCGGGTTTGCGTGGCTTTCCGGTTTCCAGACTGTCAGGGATGCCATGGAAGATTCGCTGTTTGAATCCTATATCCGAAACCTGATGATGGATGAAATCGGCCGGGCGATTCCCTTTGATATAAAGGAATCTGAGGTAAAGGAATTCGGAATCAAAGTACTCGACCGTTTCCGGAATCCATACCTGCAACATCAATGGCTCAGTATAACAATGCAGTACAGTTCTAAACTTGCCATGCGTGTATTGCCGGTATTAAACAGGTTTTATGAATTATATCAGAAACCTCCTGAATTGATTTCCATGGGCTTCGCGGCATATATTTTATTTATGCGGCCGGTAAAAAAGGAGTCTGATCAATATTTTGGTATACTGAACAATCAATATTACCTGATCAATGACGATCGTGCACACCATTTTTACGGATTATGGGATGAGGGAACAGTTGATCAGATTGTCATTAATGTTTTATCAAATTCTAAAATCTGGGGAGAGGATCTTACCCGGCATGCCGGATTTGTGGCGTCTGTCACAAAGAAATTAAAGGGGTTTATCCGGCATGGCACCCTGCATGAAATTGCCGCTTATTCAAACCGGTGAAATGGTTCATTTCACCTGATTACATATATTGAGTATTTAAAAAACGGGTATGACTCTCATTTCAAAAGAAACGCTGAAATTCCTGGGTCAGTTGAAGCTGAATAATAACAAGCCCTGGTTTGAGAAAAACAGGCCGGTCTATGAAAAAGCACGCGCAGAATACATGGCATTTGTAATGAAGCTGCTGGAAGCCATGCGTAAAATAGAAAAGATTCCCGAAAAGGAACCGGCAAAATTTGTGCACCGGATATACCGCGATATCCGTTTTTCGAAAAATAAAACGCCTTATAAATCACATTTCAGTTCGCTTATCGAACGCGGCCCCGAAGTGCGGATCTGTCCGGTATACCTGCATATCCAGCCGGGTAAGTCCATGATGGGCGGTGGTGTCTGGGATCCCGAACCGGCCATGATAAAAATGATCAGGCAGGAAATCGATTACAATGCTGCGGGGCTAAAAAAAATTATCAGTTCAAAAGAATTTATTAAACATTTCGGAACGATATCGGGAGAAAAATTATCCAGACCACCAAAAGGGTATGAGGCGGATAATCCCAATGTGGAGCTGCTGAAATTCAAGCAGTGGTTTGTGGAACGAAGTCTGGATGACGAACTCGTACTATCGAATCAGCTGATTCCTGAAATCATTAAATCCTACAAAGCGGCTTTGCCCTTTTTTCGTTTCTTCGATGAGGCGAGGGGGGAGTAGGCGTAAGGCGCAAAGCATAAGGCGAAAGGCTTAACGCTTAACGCTGTTTGTGCGGCAGATGTTTATTCCGCAGCCCTGCGTAGAATTTCTACATCGAGTTTGGTCATCTTCATCATGGCATCCACTACTTTTTTGGCTTTCACGGGGTCTTTACTGCTCATTCCCTTGCCCAGTATCGTAGGCACGACCTGCCAGGACAGGCCGAATTTATCTTTCAGCCAGCCACACTGAGAAGTTGATCCGCCGGCTGAAAGTTTGTCCCAGTAGTAGTCCACTTCCTCCTGCGTTTCAACACTGATAAAAAAAGATATGGCTTCAGTGAATTTAAACATCGGACCCGCGTTGAGTAACATGAGTTCCTGTCCCAGGAGTTCGATGGTGCCGGTCATAAATTTTCCATCCTTTCCGGGGCCGCCTTCTCCGAAACGACTGGTCTGAATTACTTTCGAATCCTTAAAAATGGATTTGTAAAAATCAATGGCTTCTTCAGCATTGTTGTCGAACCAGAGGAATGGCGTAATTTTTTGCATATCGATTATTTAGATTACAAAATTAACGTGAATCGCTTTTAACCAGACGGTCAATTGCGGCATTTAAGAGGGTGAATTCCGACTAATGACAGGCAGCTATACCGCTAGTCATAATGATTCAATGTATTAAGGAAATATGATTGAAAAAATATAGATCGCAAAAATGATCAACAGTACCGCACCCTGCAGGATAGTTGTTTTACCGGTACTCAGGGACAGGATGATGACAAATAAAGTAGTCAGAAATAGTACCATGGAGCCCGAGCTGATGCCCAGGGAAAGCGGAAGACCGGTATATAAAGAAACAAGTGAAACAGCGGGAATGGTCAGACCGATACTCGCCAATGCGGAGCCAAGAGAAAGATTAAGGCTTTTCTGCAGCTGGTTTTTCCGGGCGGCATGATAAGCAGAAAGGCCTTCCGGCAATAAGACAACCATGGCGATGATCACACCAACCAGTGAAACGGGAGCTCCGATGGATTTAACCCAGGCTTCCAGTCCGGGTGCCAGGGATTCTGCGAGAAAGACAACGGCTCCCAGGCACAGGATCAACAATAAAACACTAAGGCCTGCCACCATCGTAGTAGGTGTTTCTATCGTTGCGTCTTTTTCTTCTGAAGATAAAAAATGATCCCGGTGGCGGACATTCTGAACCAATATGAATATGCCATATAAAACCAGGGTAACGATGGCCACAAAAAGTAATTGCTGTTTGCTATAAAAAGGGCCGGGAACGCTGGTAGTAAAATTGGGAAGTATTAATGTGACTACTGAAATGGTAACGAGTATGGTCAGGGCGGAACTGATGCCCTGAAGGGTAAAATTCTGTTCCCTGAAACGCATGCCACCTGCAAAAAGGCTAAGTCCCACCATGCCGTTTAAAATAATCATAACGGCCGCAAATACGGTATCCCGGGCCAATACCGAAGTATCCTGACCGCCGGCAAACATCAGTGAAACAATCAGTGATACTTCAATCAGGGTAACGGCCAGCGCCAGCACCAGTGTACCAAACGGCTCACCCACCCGGTGTGCAATCGTTTCAGCGTGATGCACGGCACTGAGAACAGCAGCAATCAGGGAAGCTGCGGAAACTATGATAAATGGGGGCCAGTTTATGTAATGGCCAATAATAAAAACAATCCAAGCGAGGACCGGCAGGAGGATTGTCCATACGGGTATTTTGCCGGTTGAACTCATAAATAATATTTTTTTCCAGCAGATTTTAAAGCGGACTGTTTTCGATCATCAGACAGGCAATAAATGCCTGGGTTGAAACTAAGATAATATTATTTAAAACTGATCAATATGTACACGTTTTTCCCCATTGCTAAAAGGAATTATAGGTTTACTTTTAATATTAACCTCTGCACCTTCATCCGGTAACGCATCCGCGCACGCTACTTCGAATTTCATTTAAATAAACAGGAATGACCAGGGATAATATTGAAGATTATCTGTATTTCTTTTGGGCCCCGCTGTTACAGGCCGACGCCGTTGCGGAGGAAGAGATGGACGCTTTTCAGAAAATGATTATTCTGACGTTTAGCCAGGCTTCCGTTTATATTGAGGCGCCCGGCTATAAGGTGGGAAGTTCCCGTGATTTTTCAGACGATATCAAAAATAAAATCACTGAACTTGCCGATAAAATAGTCGCCAATATTCCCGCCCGGTCGGCGGATGATCCTTACTGGCTCCGGATCACTGTAAGCAATCTTTTACCACCGGAAATTGGATTTGCGGATACCCATCTCGAAGCGGAAGAAATTTTCGGATCATATAAAATTTCAACCGATCAGTACAGCTATTTTGAATTTTATCTGCTGACAAGTCAATTGCAGCTGCAGCTGCCGCTGAACGCCGAAATTTCTGCCGTGGTCTCTACAAAAACATTACTGAATATAGCCGACGGCGCTATTGCAAATCTGGAGATTCCGGAATGCACGATATGGCTCTCAGCCTCCCATTTCGATCCGGCAACTGCCGATTCCACACTATATTTCAGCGTCTGTTTAAAACAGTGTACTGTTTCATTTGATAACGGGTACGTTAAATCAGGTAATCGTATATCCGGAGCACTGCCCGACATGCTTGCGGGTTTCGTTATTACCTGTATTGCCGCGGATGAAATACCGGCGCCGGATCCCGGTTTAACGATTGCATCGCTGAACCAGGTAGTGTACCCGGAAAAATTTGTCTTCACGGTGAAAAACCCGATCGCCTTACCCGCGTCTCCGAAAATAGTTCTGACCCATACCGAAGCATTTTCCTCCACACTTTTTGGAACGGCTGTAAATACAATTTCCTCAGATGAATTGAACGGTAGCTGGATTGCCGATAAAAGAATTTTATCCTTCCCATTGCAGATTGTCTCTAATGTATTTTCTGCCTCCGAAAACGCATCGCCTGTTTTTGATTTAAAAGGCAGTGGGAAAATAAATAATCCTGCCTGGCTTTTTCCGGTGGTAAGCACCAATCACCCGCTGGCTTTTGGGAGATTGGGTGTTGGTTCGGAAAGCGGCTATATCGGATTCAATATCAACGATGAGTTTACTCTTTCCTGGAACGGGCTGAACAACGGTCCGGTTAAGCTGAAACAATTTTCGTTGCGGAGTTCGCCGGACAACCTGTTTATTTCCTACACATCCAATCCGAGCCTGGTGGCGGGTCAGCAATTGAAACTTTGGGTTGGAGATGACAGGCAGCGGGGACGGTCGGCTATACAAATGAATTTTTCAGCCGGGGGCGACGGTAATTTTATTTCTCACCGCCGGAGCAGTGATCAGCATATCACGAATGCCGGCATTGATGTTAACATCGATCGTCCGCTGCTTTCAAACGGAGACCGGGTTTTTTTGAAAACATCTGCCGGGCTGTTATTTATCCGGAATAGTAACGGAATCACAGCGGTGGTGGTAGGCGAAAAAATGGATCCCGCCATTGCGTTTGAGAATAGTGCGTACCGGAGGCTGAGCAGTTTTGCACTTACAAACGCGCTTATTCTTGTAAATCCGGTGGAAACATTCATTGCGCTGGGTACATTAGATGATGCCGGCATAGCCGTGGAAGGCGAATGCATTATTTCATTTCCGGTTCCAACCATTGAACATATACTTCCGGATCCTTATATCACGAGCCTTTTTAATAGTCAGCCGGCGGCGGATAATAACGCCATTCCGTCAAAGAGATTAAAAGTGACCGTCCGGTGGGATGATGTGAACGGGGCGGAACTCCTGATGGAACTTGCTGATCAGCACGGAAATGTTTTTATGCCGAAGGGTACGATCACGGACGATGAAATGGGGACGAGACTATCACAGTTTCCCCTGCCTCACCCCGGTGAAAAAAATTATGACTCGATACTTAACTCGTGGATCGCCGGGGGAAATGTGGATCTCAATATGCATTTGGATGGCACGCCATATGCGGCATACCAATCTTTTTATCATTCAAGGGCAAATGCCACCGGCGCGTATTCCACACTACATATCTTACCGGGAAATGCCTGCCTGGTGGATGTTTCAGGAAGGGCATCACAGATGGGCATCGCATTTTCAGAAACCATTGACAACGAAGAAAACGGCATCCAGGCAGTGCTTGCCAACACCGGTTATACTACCAGCCAGACTTACCGTATCGACAACAATGAACTGGTAAGCTCGGGCCGGTTTGTGCGGGCGTTTACTCTGCCGCACGTACAATGGGAGCCGGTATATTTTGAAGAAAAGAATGATTTACAAACATTTTACAGCGAGCAAAATCCTTTCTCTGCCCATGGAGTAGCCACGCGCATTTCGAGTGCAAATAAATCGGATGTGACATTGGCGCCTATTCCGGTTACAAAATATATTGTAAACGGCTTCCTGGACAAGAACCAATATGCCGCTGCGGCGCATTTCGCTTTGCCATTCGGAATGAACAGTGTAGCCCTGTTTTATCCTCAGGTGGATAATGTCGGACTGCCTTTCCAGGATCCGTATGCAGTGCCGCGGCCGGATCCCTACTCTTACAGCATTCTGAATTTTAATCAACCCGGGTTCGTATTAAAGAAAGGACCGTTAAGCGGAGCAATACAAATTAAAGTAAGCTCGGAAGGTTATCCTAAAATTCCACGCGACAGGCTTAGAATGCCGGATCCTTCTTTTCATGGAGCGGTTTTACAAATACCCAATGGGTTCCATGTTACGATCGATCCCCGGTTAGAACAGGTCATTGCCGGCCAATCAGCGACAGCACTGTTGGGTAATTTTTTGATCAGTCCTGAGAATGCCAATTTCGCATTCTTAAACAACGTTTCGAATGATAAAACACAAACATTAATTCAATATCAGGATGATTCTATCCTGGGCGATATAATCACCCGGCAGTTCAACATCCAAATGTGGGGTGAGCAGCAGATTCAAAGTATTCAGATCGATAAGACAAATAAAAAAGCATTCATCAGTTTCCATTTCGCCCGTTCTGCGAACGCCAAGGTTCCGCTGCGAAGAATTGATTTTTCCGGATTGGGTGCCAGCATATTCAGCAACTGGCTCAATAAATTCGCGATTGCCGGTGCCGTGAGCCAGGTAAAATTTAATATCCTGATCGGCCGGGTGGCACATGAAGTGGTGCAGATCAAAAGCTGTATCATTCCCTGGTTTGTTCCTGTAGTAAGAACGCTGATCATCGAAAGAAAAAATCATGGGAATATACTTCGCAATGATACTGGTTGGGTCTCGACGGGACCGGGCGTATTTCATAATGGATATCCCTGCCATCCGGGAGTGATAAAAGGCGTATACAACGTAACTTCTATCAAAGACACGGAGATATCTATTCCGCAGGTCCTTCATGATGGCAGCAGCGCAAATATGGCCGGAGTGTATTTTGATGCCGACGTACAGCTGGAAAACGTGGTAAGCGGATTTAAGAATACCGCGCAGCCCGTTGCCGCCAATTATAAACCGGTGGCATCCAAAAAGCAATTCGGGTATATTATTTTAGGTAACCCCACTGACGGAAAAGCGTTGGAAGACTATTTTAATTCGACCGATCTGAAGAATTTTATGTCAAGACCGGATGTGGGTGCCCTGGGTGGCCCGGTAGATTGCATTGTAAATATAGCCGGATCAGACCAGCAGATGCATGTTACAAGGGCAGACGTAATCGTTGCAACTTCGGGTGTTTCCGTAGCCGCTGCCAGAGGTACATTGTATTTGCCAAAGGGAGGAAGCTGGTCGGTCGTTAAGAAGATCACCGGTGGCGCCACACTACCGATGGCGGACGATGAAATCGTGCCACTGATCCGGAATGGGATATTAGGCTTTGACGGGGGTGGTAATCCAACGGGGGTAGCATTCAACGGTTCCCTCCATGTATTGGGCAACCCGCTTGAAATTGAAAAATACATTGCGGGGCCGGTAAACCTGGCGAGTACTGAATACGCGCTGCTGCAAAGTACCGATACGCAAAAAATATTATTTCCCCGGCCTGCTTTTGATTCCAATAATGATGCAGTCATTACAGATGGCATTACGGAGGGAGTAAAGAAAGTGTTTACTACAGACCCTGCCATCGCGGATCCCTACAGTCTTCTGAAAAGCAATTCCATTTTCCCGGATAGCGCGGATGCATTGACGTTAGGCGATGTGAAAGGGATGGTCAGCAGCCTGGACATCATAAAAGCAACCGCGGGTATATCTTTCCCGGCCGATGTGGCGGATAAATTAAAAAACTTCACACCCCTTGAATGTATTCCCATCCAGCGAAAATTATACCTGGTACAGGACGGCAGTTTTGAAATATACATTGACTATGGAGCCGGTACACCGGAGAGTCCAAAGCAGCTCTTCAATGTAGCGCTGGATGGTAATGCCGAAGATAACCCACCGGCAGACGCGGATCCTAAAAAATGGCAAATGCTTAATACGGATGTTGCCATTGTGGTGAATGTTGATATATTTCAGCCACTGATCGTTGTGCGGGGCGACTTCAAGGCTGAGGCCGGAAAAAAGCCTGAATTTGATAATGCCCGGATCGAATGGGGCGGACAGCCTGCCCTGCAGAAGATAGTTGAAGTGCTTACAATTTTGTATATGCTTTCGACGGAAGATGGCGGTGGCGATATCATTCAGCAGGGATTTAAATTTTCCATGGGCAATTCCCCTGACAGCTGGACATATAAATGTTCGATTGAAGAAAAAATCCCGGTAATAAAATTCCCTTCGCCCGTTCAGTTATCCCAGCTTCCGGGTCCGGCACCACTGATCGTAGAGGCAGGGCTTAATGTAGGCGTATTTTTCAATCTTTCACTCTCCACGGACCCTAACGATTTGATTAAAGCCGGCGCAGGAATTATGCTTGGCTTTGAAGCGACCATACAGGTTCTGATGATCTCGCTTGAAGTGGCCAGTGCTTATGGAGTCGGCAGCGCACGGGTTGATATTTTCATAGAATTACCGGATGCGAAGCCTACGTTCAAATTCACTATGGGCTTCGGGGCTACGGTAGCAGTGCAGTTGCCGGTTGTCGGCTATGTGTCGGTCACCCGGGTGATCAGTCTCGGTGCTTCTATCGACAGTGATGGCATGGAAATGACGGTGGGCCAAATGCTGCGGGGTGTAATTACCGTAGCGGGCGGACTTGCATCCGTAAGCATTCAGGTAGAAGCTTCCGGTACCGTCACCGATACGCCAAAAGAGCGGGCTGCGATCATACGCGGCGTTTTCTCCCTCGACATAACCGTGGCATGGGTTTTAAGTTGGGATTTTTCCAAAGAATTTGAGCATACCATTAATTTACCTAATCCTTTTTAACCTGACAGGTATGAGTATTGAAAACAAACAATTATTTATTCTGCCTTTTCCGCAGCATCTGCGAATAAACGAAGCGGACGGGAATTCGCTTGTTATGAATATCGTCGTGTTGCCCAGGAACAACCCGTTTAATGACCTGGTTGCCGGAGATGACCAGACTTCATTTGTCAAATCCATTTTTAAATTAAAGGCCTGGCTGGTAAAAGGGGTAGCTGACAAACTTCCTGTTTTGGGTGATCATGCAGGAGATACTAATTATCAGCAAAAGAATAACGTGGTGTTTCAAAATGGGGATCGTGAGAATATTTTTACAACGATTGCCGGCGAATTTGAGATCGAAGAAGCACCTTCCGGTCTGTCAGTTCAAAATCCGGTTCTTTTAAAAAAATATTTACCTGAATCCTACCGGAATGCCTTTTCATTTGGCAGTCCCGCCAGTAATGCGGTGACCGATGACAGCTATTTCTGTTCTTTAAAGAACAATGATTTTCCGGCACCGTTCGTACGAAACGACAAAGTAAACTGGGCGCAGGTACTTGCTTTTGCCCTTCAGCAGCCACTACTGGCAAAGGCACTCGGCATTCTTTATACTGACATTTCAATACCTCTGGACAGCGCCGATTTCTTTAAAGACGGGGGATGGATTTATTTTGATTTTGATGAGACCGATCTCGTAAATACGACTCTTCATTTAACCAACAGCACTGATGTGCAGTATTATGTGGCAAGGATACCGGCAGCAACGGCGTCAAGGCCGGTATTCGCACCGGTACTTTTTCCGGTGTTGCAGGTGATCGATGCATTCGGCACAACGGAAGCAACGGTACCTTTTGATGATGTTTTTAAAGAAGCGGTGATGTACGACGACGGCTTCGCAAAAATTGTACATGGCAGCCAGGCTATTAATTCAAACCCGATCCTGGAAACAAAAGAAGGCCCGGCCCCGTTAATGGATACAGGCATCCGGCTGGGTTGGGATGATGAACAGGTGTTGACCTGGATGAGCCGCAGTTTTGCAGATACACAAGTGCCGCAAGCTCTGCAAAAAGCACACTCCAAACTTGCCGTCAGCCGTTACCGGATCGATGTAGCAACCATAAGTCAGGAAGCATACGATTCCGATGATATCAGTGTAACTATAAATGAGACAAATGGTAACTGGAAATCGCAGGTTGCCATTGATTCGCTGGATGACCTGTCGTTGGGTGATATTGATTTGGGAACATACCAGGGTGAATCGGGCGTACAGGTTTCACCGGCCAGAAGTAACGGGCAGGAGAATCGTTTATGGCTACCTGCTTTTTTTTCATTCTGGAATGGGGGTTCACTGGCAGTACCTGATCCAATACCGGACGAGATTAATGGCATCACAAACTATAAGGCGGCTGAATCCGCTAAGGACGCAGATAAAAATGCTCCGGTATTATATAAGCAGAGTCCGGGTACAGAGATGGATCTCAAGTATGGAAAGCACTATGCATTCCGGGTCAGACTGGCCGATATTTCCGGAGGTGGTCCTGACGTGGAAGATACTGCATTGAATGCCGCAGAAAATGGAATCTGCAAACACCGGTTTACCCGTAATGTTGCGCCATCACCACCGGCGATATCGGACGAAGATGAAGGAATCAAAATTGTGCGGCCCCGCCTGGGTTATCCGGCTGTATTATTTGCAGTGGATGATACACTTACCGGCATCGAATTATTAAAAGAGGACAGAATAGCATTGGATGCAGCTTCCGGTACTCTGGCGGCCATTGATCCTGTAACCGGGAAATATGGTGTTCAGGATCCGGATAATCCGGCCACGTTTGATCTGTTTAAAAAAGCTTCGCGGGAAGTTTCGCTGGCAGACCCTGATGTTGATAAAATTCATATCGTGGTAGAAGCGGAAACACTCGATATGGACCGGGAGGGATCATATAATGCCTTGAACGGTATTACACCAAAACAGCCGTACTTACTGTTATATGAAACCAACCGGAGTTTTGATGATTATTTACTTACACTGGATGATGCTGCCCATACCATTCATATCCCTTTTGACTACCGGGATGTACCGGTTATTTTTTTCAATGAAGGAAAAGAACCTAACGGACTCGGTCTGGGCAATGACCTGGACGAAGAAAACGGGCCACTTATTTTGCCGACGGCGAGAAAAATTCGGATCACCATCCGTTCATTCTGCAGTGTGGATAAAACAGATTATTTCGGGGATGAAGATTTTCGACTTAGCACAGCGGTAACCCGTGACGTCAATAAAAATATTGAAAGCCTCGAATCATCTCCGCTGCTTGAAACCACAACCGATCCGTTGCTGAGCATTTTTTTTCGCCCCGAAGCCGCCAAAACGGCGCAGGAAAGTCGTGCGGCAGCGGTGAGTGGAGAACAAAACCAAACCGATGTTGACATTGTTGAACGTCTCGCATCGATCGGTGGGTTTACGAAAAACGGGCTCTCCGTTATGGGCAACGAAAATACACGCGTACAGTTTGGTTGTTCAAATATCATCGGGCATACTCTTTCTCCGGATCATTCTTCCATCACATTTGCAACACTGGATGATTTATCGCGTAAATGGATTTCTGTAATTCAACTGGATCTGAACAGGGATTGGTGCTGGGACATGCTGGATGCAGATAGTTTTGAGGTTTTCCGTCAATGGAAATTTGACCGGGCCGACGGAATAAATTTTGAAGACGGCGTTGAAGAAAGGGTCGGCGTAATCGGATTGACAAAGGGATTGAACTGGCCAAATATGCCGGAACCCGACCGGCTTAAAACAAGGCTGGTTTTTATAGATGCTTTGGATCCCAAGCCCGGCACCATTCCCGTAGGTGCCGCACAGGATCCTTCGAAATTTCCTGAACCCGTGGAATTGCGCTATCGCGTAGCACCCCGTTTCAATACAGCACTTGAGTTTGACCCGGGCGTATTTGATTATGCCACGCAGCCTTACGATCTGGAAATCAGTTTACCGATTACCAGTCCACCAGCTCAGGTGCCTGAAGTTGTATCGGTCGGCATGGCGCTATCTATGCCCGATAGTGAAGAGCAATTATTCAAAAATCAATATGCCGTCACTTCCGAGCAGGCAAAATGGCTTTGGGTAGAGTTTGCCGAACCAGCTGAAAATGCGGATGACACTTATTTTGCCAGGTTGCTGGCCTATGCACCAGACCCGGCACTCGCTTTACATGAAATAGATGTTCAAAAAGAAATGGATGAACCGGCCATTAATCTGGATCCGGAAATAATCCGGATCGTACGACCTGGCCAGGTGAAGGATAATGCGGGACATGATTCCATGCAGGCACTCGCAGGCGCGACGGCTGACGTGGATCCGGATGGAAAAGGCATCCGTCATTTTCTGTTACCGCTGCCACCCGGATTATCGGCGGACTCCCCTGAGCTTTTTGGGTTTTTTACCTATGAGTTTCGTGTTGGCCATACTCAATGGTCAACAGCCCAGGGCTTTCCCGGACGGGCGTTGCGGGTTACCGGCGTGCAGCATCCGGCGCCCAGGCTGCGGGTAAGCGCACTCCGGAAAGCGGATACCATTGAAATAAGTTCGGTATTTGCGCAGTCATTTTTTAACGGAAATAATTGTACTCCTATTTTTCCGCGGACAAATATTTATGCACTCCTGTATGCGCAGGTATTACAGGCAGATGGTAAACAATACCGGAATATTTTAATAGATCAGGTTAGTTTACAAAAACCCGCGCGAAATACCAATATTGAAAAACCGGTCGGATTAACTTCCTGGGCGATGAAAGATATCCGGACAAAACTTCTTCTGAAGGGCATGGATATGAATGCGCCCCTGAGCGTGCTGGCTATTGAGCTGATGCCCGACGGAACCCATTTCGCTAATGCGGGCGTGGATCTTGAGATCAACTATATGATTGATCTCGAAAACGTGCGGATTCTGAGAACCTCCAGGTTGTATAAAATTGCGGACAGTTGTCCGGTATGAGGTCATTCGTTTAATACGGTTAACCCCTCGTGCGTTAATACAAGTTCTTCCATAAGAACTTCATTTTCCGATGCATTCAAACTGCCCCACTTAACCCGGCATGGCCAGGCGTTCGCAAGAACCCACGTGATAACAGCAGCGTGTGACTCATCCAGCAATTTGATTGTGACGTCGCGCCTGTATCTTGCATTCACTTCCTGGAAAGAAAATGTCTTTTGCCAGTTTTGAAAAAATTCAAAGTCGCCCTTGAACACGCCGCGTTTTAATGTAATATTGCTATACTTCGTTAAGCCGGGTTGTTTGGTCGGGTTATACAATTTATTGATTCCCTCCCGGTATTCGATTACTTCCGTCTCTGCCTCCAGTCCATCCACTTCTGTGAATCCTATTCTTGTTCCGCCCCAGTCCACTTCAAAATGAAACTTTGGGAGCGGGTATTCTTTTGTCGGATCGGTTGCCATATTATATTTTTTTAATGAAGAAAATTAAGTCAGTATATATTTTCAGGTCGTGTGTGATTTTATTGCTGAATGGATTTTTATTTTCGTCCTGATAACTGATCGTAAAACTGACGACGGAATTTTCCAGATGCCGGAAAAAGGAATCATAGCTGTCCACAAAAATCCGGAGCTCTTTTAACGGTGCGAAGTATTTTATTTCTTTAAACAACAGCAACCTGCTTAAATCTTTTTTGCCTTCCAGGCCGGGAATAGATGTTGATGGTTTTATTTTAAGATTTAATGCAGCGGACCCGCCCAGGTTTTTTATTACAATGAATACCGTTGACGCGTCAATTTCGAAATCGACTATAACAGATCCCGCGTTAGATTGCTTTGTATTGCTTTTAGGCATTTGAAAGATAAGGTCTGTAAGGTGATTGGTTATGAAAGTTAGTAAGAAAATTAAAAATGTCGTGACGTTAACAATCGGGCGTCATCGTTGACGCCATTGCGCCTCTTTATATTCGCTTTAGGTTCTCTCTGGCTTTTCCAGGCACGGCAAGCCCTTGAAGAATCATCCGGTTTCATCATTTCGGGATTTCTGTGATAACATCTGCCGGTCTGTAGCACCCAGAGTCTGTCGGGGAGCTGTCCGGACGGTGTCATTCCCTTGTCAAAGAGGCGGAAATACTCTATAAGGTCTCTGTAAGGTCCCTATAAGGTCTCTGCAAATTGGCGGATTAGCGTATTTTTATAAAAATCTCTGCATGCCGGCGAAAAAGAAATCCACCAAAAAAGTGTCCGTTAAAGTTGTCGTTAAGAGCAAGGCTTATGGTAACCATGAACGTGCAGCCAGGGGATCTAAATCCAGGGCAGTTGTAAACCCCGCTATGAAAGCGCACGGCAGGCGGCTTCGGAAAAGTAATATTCCCGCCAAGCTGATCCTGGATGCTTTACAGCCGTTTCGTGAAAATTTTACAGGTGGCATGCTCTGGCAAAGGCTGGTTAAACATTTTGCCGCGCAGGCAAAAGAAGGCAAGGCTTATAGTGTTACCGGAATCAAGCATTGGGACCTGAATCTCCAGTATCTAACCAGCAGGCTGATGACCACCCGGGTGGAGATAATTCCAAAAGATAACTTTTCAAATCTGGAAGTCAGTGTCAACTATGAGTTCAGTAACCGGTTTAAGGAAAGGAAAAAAAATATCACTGCGTTTCGTATCACGATGATTTTTTTGTTTCCCGATTTTATAAATAATGATATCATCACCATTCCTTTTGTTTTACCCGATAAATTGTTAACTGATACTTCAGCTTATTCATTTATTGTTCAGGTTCCGCGCCGTGCGAATTCCTATCTGGCCTGTTTCAAGGCGGAGGCTTGTGCGAATGGGGAGCTTCATCAAATTACACCAAACATTGATAAGGCCATGTGCCTGCTCAGGTCGGGGACTAGAAATTAAGAACCGGGTAAAGACTGATCCGCTCCAAAAACAAAACCTCCGCGACAGCGGAGGCTTTGCCAGCATATAAGTCGGGATGACAGGATTCGAACCTGCGGCCCCTACGTCCCGAACGTAGTGCGCTACCGGGCTGCGCTACATCCCGTTTTCGGGAACAAATTTAAACCCCGTATTTTAATTGAAAAATAAAATTGGAAGATTTGAATGAGTCGGTCAATTACCTGCCAGAGAATTCCGGCGAAGTTTTAATCGGATGGTTGCATTACCGTTGAAGTCGCTGGAGAGAAAGGTCTCATAGCGTTTGTCGCCATCGCTTATAACCATAAGGGCTGTATTGGGCGGATATTTACCCAGATTTTCTGCAAACATGCTCACTTCATTTATTTCACGGGTACTGTCCAGCTGAACATATACATTGAAAGCGCGCTCGCTGAGTGCCTGATGGGCAACCACCAGTTTGCCGTTCAGGAACACGGAGATACTATCTCCGTCAACTTCGGCATTGTCATAAAAACTTAACCGCACACTATCGGAACTCACAACAATCTGTTTACTTACGATTTGTTTTCTTTTCTTAAAATCCTCGTTTATTTTGATGATATCTGCCTGCATCACCGGTTGTACCAGTGCAAGTGTTGAAACTTTTTGTTCTGTGGATGGCGGTGCAGTTGCTGCAGGTGTTATTTTATTATCCGTTGCTGAATTTGTTCCCGTATTCGTTTGCTTATTTTCCACTGCTGCTGTTGCTGCGGCTGTTGATGCGGTTGTCTGTTTTTTTTCTGTTGAAGCCGTACCGGCAGGAGGGATGTCTGTTTTTTTCGCCTGGGCAGATGCGTCTGCAACGGCCATCATTTCAGATTCCTGTTTGGCATCATTTCCATTCACGACATCCGGAACCGGCGGCTGGGGTTTCCAAAAACTACGCGTGCTGGACATATCCTTGAATATACTGTCCTCCACTTTGGCTTCGGTATACAGGGTATAATTCACCCGGAGATCGGGACAGGTATAGGTATATTTTTTATCGCGATAGAAATATCCGTTCAATTCCGTTTTAACTTTCGAAACGCGCAGGGTGCCGTAAAAACTGGTAATACAATCCACACTTGCGCTGGTCGAATTCGTTTTAAAATAGATAATAGGGATATCACTGATGACGACCTTCCTCGTTTTCGGGTCGTAGGTACCCTTTACGACAAAACTCTGGTAAACGTCCTTAAAATAATACCCGAAAAAACCCTTTACCCGGTTTCCTTTCTGAGAGATGATAAGTTCCGTGAGGTAGTTATTTTGAATGCCTGCCATTTCCACGTTGGCCTGACCGTACCAGTAACCCGTAACTGTCTGAGAATGAGCGGCAAATGAGCCGAAAATGATTAAAAGGAATACCAGTTTCTTCATGGGTTTATTCTAATAGGTTGGCAGTTCATATCTAACGTGTGAAACCGGCAATCATTATACCATCCTTGTTATATTTTGAAACCCTGACCAAAAAAGCAGGTTTTTAACAAGCAGGTAATTATTTCATATAGCGCTTTATTTCGCGTTGGGTATCCCTGTCCTTGATGGTTTCCCGTTTATCATAGAGTTTTTTACCCCGCGCCAGGCCAATCTCCATCTTAATCAGGCCCTTTTCACTCAAAAACACCCGAAGCGGGATGATTGTATAGCCTTTATCCTTCAGCTTATTTTCGAGTTTTCGCAATTCTCTCCGGTTCAGGAGCAGTTTCCGGTCATGTACGGCAATATGGTTATTGGTGGTCCCGAACCGGTATTCAGCGATATGCAGATTCCGTACCCAGAGTTCGGATTTGAAAAACACGCAGAAGCTATCGGCAAAACTCAGTTTTCCTTCCCGGATAGATTTTACTTCGGTTCCCGCCAGCACCATACCGGCATCGTATTTTTCTTCGATGAAATATTCATGGTAGGCAGATCGGTTTCTGATTTCTGTCATGTTGCCGGCAAAGTTAACGGATGGATCAGTTTTTCAGCAAGGTCAGAACGGTAGCAATCTTGTGCTTGAGTTCTTTGCGGTTGACGATGAAATCAAGAAATCCATGCTCCAGGAGAAATTCACTTCGTTGAAAACCTTCCGGCAGATCTTTTTTGATGGTTTCCCGGATCACACGGGGACCGGCAAAACCAATCAGTGCGCCGGGCTCAGCAATATTGAGGTCGCCCAGCATTCCAAAAGAAGCAGAAATCCCTCCGAAAGAGGGATCTGTTAATAAAGAGATATAGGGAATCCGGGCATCGGTCAATTGGGAAAGCTTGGCTGAAACCTTGGCCAGCTGCATCAGTGAAAATGCGCTTTCCATCATACGTGCGCCACCGGATTTACAAATGATCATCAGGGGCGATTTATGTTCCAGACAATAATCCACGGCGCGTGCGATCCGTTCACCCATAACAGATCCGAGGGATCCTCCGATAAATTCAAAGTCCATACAACCCACTACTACCTCGTGTTCCCGTATCTGTCCGGCACCTATGCGAATGGAATCTGTGATGTCAGTTTTATTCCAGGTTTCCTCCAGTCTTTTCTGATATGATTTTAAGTCTGTGAAGTGAAGGAAGTCTTTGGAGCGGATATTCTCAAAAAGAATATCGTAGCGGTTATCGTTGAAAAGGATTTCGAAATACTCGTCACTGCCGATGCGGTGATGATGGCCATCTTTGGGGCAGACAAATAAATTTTCCCGCAGCTCCGTTACCGTACATATATAGTTACAGCTTGGGCATTTGGTCCACAAACCCTCCGGCGTTTCTTTTTTATCCGCCGTGCTGGTGAGAATGCCTTTTTTGATTCTTTTAAACCAACTCGTTTTTGTTTCCTCTGTAGTTCCCTCCTCACCCGAAAGATTGGCTTCAAAATCTTCTTCGCGCTTCATCCAAACAGATTTTTGAGCGGCTAAGATAGGGATTTCCCATTTCCTGACTTACTTTTGCCTTATTCCTCTGATTCTCAATTTTCAAGACATATATGAAATGGTCTGAATTTTTTACATCGTCGATAGGCAAGAAGTTTATCATGTCGTTAACCGGTATTTTTCTGATTAGTTTCCTGGTGGTTCATGTGGGTATTAATGCCTGCATCTGGGCCAACGATGGAGGCCAGATGTTTAACCTGGCCGCCCATTTTATGGGCACGACCGTGGTTATCCGGATCCTGGAAGTCGGATTATTTGCGGGACTCCTCCTGCATATCATTCAGGGCCTGGTGCTGGAATTCCAGAACCGGTCCCGCCGCAAACTGGGATATGCCGTTTCCCTGGGAAACAAAGGGAGCAAATGGTATAGCCGCAGCATGGGTTTGCTGGGAACGCTTTTACTTTTTTTCCTGATCGTGCATCTTAGTCAGTTCTGGGGCCCTTCACGGTTTACGGATTTACCAACTACTGAATACAATGGAAAGGAGGTCGCTAACCAATACGCAGAAATTGTGCGCGTGTTTCAGAGCGGGCTGGTCGTTGCTGTGTATTTAGCAGGATGTGCATCCCTTATGTATCATTTGCTGCATGGGTTTCAAAGTGCATTCCGAACCCTGGGGGTGCCAAACGGGAAATATATATCACTGATCAGAGGATTCGGATTTGGGTTTTCGGTGATCATTTCACTGGCGTTCGCCATGATGCCGGTTTCAGTTTATCTGGGCTGGGTCAGTTAATATTCAAATTTTCAAATCATCAAATTTTCTTCGATGCTCGATTCAAAAATTCCACCGGGACCACTGGAGCAAAAATGGAATGAATATAAAGGCCATGTCAAGCTGGTCAACCCTGCAAACAAGCGCAAAATCGAGATTATAGTCGTTGGAACCGGCCTGGCAGGCGCTTCTGCCGCAGCTTCGCTGGCCGAAATGGGATATAAGGTTAAAGCTTATTGCTTCCAGGATTCTCCGCGCCGGGCACACAGTATCGCTGCCCAGGGCGGGATCAATGCGGCGAAAAATTATCAGAACGACGGAGACAGTGTATTCCGTTTATTTTACGATACCATCAAAGGCGGAGACTACCGCGCCCGTGAATCGAATGTTCACCGCCTGGCAGAAGTGAGCACCAATATCATAGACCAGTGTGTGGCACAGGGAGTTCCCTTTGCCCGTGAATATGGAGGTCTGCTTAGCAACCGGTCGTTCGGTGGTACGCAGGTACAGCGGACTTTTTATGCTGCCGGTCAAACGGGGCAGCAATTGCTGATCGGTGCGTACCAGGCGCTCGAACGCCAGGTGGCCCTGGGAAATGTGATCATGTATACACGGCATGAAATGCAGGAACTGGTGGTTATTGACGGCAAAGCCAGAGGAATTATTACCCGGAATCTGCTGACAGGAAAACTGGAAAGGCATTTCGGTCATACCGTATTATTATGCAGCGGAGGTTATGGAAACGTATTTTATTTGTCGACCAATGCCATGGGATGCAATGTGACAGCGATCTGGAAGGCGCATAAGCAGGGTGCTTATTTTGCCAATCCCTGTTTCACACAAATTCATCCGACCTGTATTCCGGTTTCAGGTGATTATCAGTCAAAACTCACCCTGATGTCCGAGTCTCTCCGAAATGACGGACGGATATGGGTACCGAAAAAACAAAACGACAACCGCAAAGCGATAGATATTCCCGAAGACGAAAGAGATTATTATCTGGAAAGAAGGTATCCGGCATTTGGAAACCTGGTTCCCCGCGACGTAGCCAGCCGCGCTGCCAAGGAAAGATGTGATGCGGGTTATGGCGTAGGAACTTCCAGGCAGGCTGTTTACCTGGATTATGCCGAGGCCATTTTGCGGTACGGCAATGTAGAATGCAAAAAAAATGGGATTGCCAACCCGTCTGAGGAGCAGATTCGTCAGCACGGAAAAGAGGTTGTGAAAGAAAAATATGGGAATCTCTTCGACATGTATGAAAAAATTACCGGCGAGAATCCATATGAACTGCCGATGCGAATCTATCCGGCTGTTCATTATACCATGGGTGGTTTATGGGTAGACTATGATCTGATGACTACGATTCCCGGACTGTATTGTCTGGGCGAAGCGAATTTTTCTGATCATGGCGCCAACCGTCTCGGTGCATCCGCGCTGATGCAGGGCCTGGCAGACGGATATTTTGTAATTCCCTATACGGTCGGAAATTATCTGAGCGACGAAATCAGAACCAAAGAAATTCCAACGGATCATCCGGCGTTTGAAAAGGCAGAACAAACGGTTTCGGACCGTATGAACCAGCTAAAAAATATCGGCGGAACGAAAACCGTTGATCATTTTCATAAGCAATTGGGCAGGATCATGTGGGACAAGTGCGGCATGGCGCGCAATGCAAAGGGATTGCAGGAAGCGATATCGGAGATACAGCAGTTGAAAAAAGAGTTTTACAACGACCTGAAGATTCCGGGCGAGATTGAAGATATGAACCCGGAACTCGATAAGGCGAACCGGGTGGCTGATTTTATTGAGCTGGGTGAACTGATGTGCCGGGATGCACTGAACCGTAACGAAAGCTGCGGTGGTCATTTCCGGGAAGAAATGCAAACGGAAGAGGGAGAGGCGAAAAGGGATGACGAACATTTCAGTTTTGTATCTGCCTGGGAATACAGGGGCGAGCATGACTGGGAACTGCATCCTGAAACCCTGAAGTTTGAAGTTGCGAAACCATCACAACGGTCATATAAATAATTTTCAAATTTCCAAATTAGCATATGGAGCATTATAAGATGAATTTGACATTGAAAATATGGAGACAAAAAAATTCCGCATCCAAAGGAAATTTTGAATCTTATAAAGTAGAAGATATTTCTTCTGAAATGTCTTTCCTGGAAATGATGGATGTGCTGAATGAAAGACTGATCCGGGAAGGACAGGAACCCATTGCCTTTGATCACGACTGTCGTGAAGGAATCTGCGGAACCTGTTCGATGTATATCAATGGAAGGCCACATGGTCCGTGGCATGCGAACACAACCTGCCAGTTGCATATGCGTGCTTACAAAGACGGAGATACGATTACGGTTGAACCCTGGCGCGCGAATTCATTTCCCGTGGTTAAAGACCTTATTGTGGATCGTTCTGCTTTTGACAGGATTATACAGGCGGGTGGGTATATTTCTGTAAATACCGGAAATGCCGTAGATGCCAATTCACTGCCGGTAGATAAAAATCTGGCGGATGCGTCTTTTGCAGCAGCGGCCTGTATTGGTTGCGGCGCTTGTGTGGCAGCCTGTAAAAATAGTTCTGCTATGTTGTTCGTTTCTGCCAAAGTTTCCCACCTGGCATTACTTCCTCAGGGAAATCCGGAAAGAAAATCACGCGCGTTGAATATGGTCGCTCAGATGGATAAGGAAGGATTCGGCAGTTGTACAAATACACAGGCTTGTGAGTCTGTCTGCCCCAAGGAAATATCCATGACCAATATCGCGAAGCTGAATTCGGAATTTATCCTCGCAGGACTCAGTGAAGGTTAAGCAGGAATTTCAGATCTGAAAAACGCAACACTTCCGCCAACCCAGGACCTGTCTTTATTATATCGCACCCCAATCATTTTTCCCTTACTGAGCCGTGCGAGATTAATTGCGGGCACCGGCCTGGCGGCATTTTCGGGCCAGATATACATAATCCGTATTTCTGCTTTGGCCGGCTCATCCATTGTTTGGATCACGGGCGCATAATTTACTTTTTTCTGCAGGATCCAGTTTTCCGGATCTTTGACGGAGCTTATGTCTTCAGGTTTTATATCGATGATCACTCCTTGTCCGGCAAAGGAAAATAAAGGTTTGAGTACATAGTTCTCAAGATCGGACGGTATGGATACCACCTGATTCAGAAATTCTGTATGAGGCACATACGGGTGCCGGATGGACGGAAGGGTATGTTTCGAAATCCGGTAAAACCAGTTTGGATGCGGGATCCATTCCACATCCCATTGTTTTTTTAGGTCAATATGTTTGCCGAGAGAATCGCCCTGTGCATGAAGATCATCAAAAATGACCCGGTTGTAAATTCTCTTCACCCGTATTTTCTTTTTTTTCTCCGGATGAAAATAAAACAACTGGTTTCCCTCTTCCGTCAATTCGGTAATGCAAACCGGCAGGATACCAAAATAATCCTGTGTGCAATAGAAATCAATCCTTGTTTTTTGTTCATGCGGTTTGATCTCCAGTAAAATCGTATTCTCCGGATCACTGTCGCCAGTGAGTATTTTTTTCAGCGCTTTGAGGTAGGAGGGCCGGTCGTAACCACCCAGGTATTGGGTCATATTCCGGGTCATGGGAAAATGTTTCTGGATCATTTCCGGATAATATACCTGGAAGGCATAGAGGGTCGGAAAGCCCTGCATTTCGATCAGCTGAGGCTCGAGTTCATTTTTTTCATTAAGGCAGATGCCGAAATCGAAAGCAATAAAACTGGGGTTGGATTCTGTTCCCGGAACGAAATCGCCCATGGGTATTGCCTGGTCAGACGCTGTTTTAAATCCCGGCGCAGTTACAATATCGACAATTGACTCACAGGCACTGAGCATCTTTTCGCGAAAATTATCCGGCAGGAAAACCGGCGTTTCTGCAATCCGAAACTCAATCGCGCCGGGATGTTTGAGATCCAGGTCTTTCAGGAAGGACTGGTATTTTTCTTCCGTGAAAGACTCATTAAATAATTTTCGAAGATGCGGAATCATGTTTTAGGCTTAAGGCGTAAAGCTTAACGCATAATGTACTCCCATACTCCCATACTCTCACACTTCGCTAATCCCTTCCTCTGGCAATATTCAGAAAATTCGGAATCACCTGCGCGTATGTTTTCCTGATTTTATCAGGATCGTCTAATTGTTGAATCATATTCTTCCATTTTTCTTCCCCATAGCCTTCGATAACTGTTTTCTTTTTATCGGCTCTTTGCAGGTACATACTCATGCCTGTTGCATCTGCCTCGGGATGAAACTGGGTGCCGATCATAAATTCATTGAACCGGATTGCCATAATGGCTCTCTGCAGGGGAACGTGGGGTCTTTCTTTTTCAATCGCCAAAACGTGAGCGCCTCTTTTTTTTATATCCATTTTTTCCTCTTCAATTACCTGGTAGTCACGGGAGTCCACAGCGTAAAAAGGATCTTTCAACCCCAGGAAAACAGCGTCCCGTTTACCTTCCGCGTTCATATGGATCGGGAATACACCAAATGCCGTAGATCTGCGTTTGGTTACTTTTCCCGTTTTGAAAAACCGGCAGGCGAGCTGAAATGAATGGCATATAAAAAGCACGTACTTTTTGTCGGCTTCGTTTGCCACTTTGTTGTGTTTTATCAGGCCGTGAAGCCAGTCCATATATTTATTATCCCAGGAAACACCTTCGGTTTCCAGCGGACTGCCGGGACCACCGCTGGATAAATAGATATCGTAGGAGAGATCCGGCAGTTCTTCCTTCAGTCGGACATCGTAAATTTTGGAGACTACGGGTAAACCCTTAGAACGGCTGTATTCATCCAGGATTTGTTGTATGCAACGCATCCCTTCATTGGGGCGTCCTTCATAGAGGTCGAGAATAGCGACACGCAACATTTGGTTCATTATGCAAATATCTTCAAAAAAATCTGTTATGGGTCAGCCATTTCAGGAAACAGGAATGCTATTCGAATTTCCTACCATGGGTGTACCAGAAGTCGCGCATGGAGAAAACAAAACTAATATTGGCATAATTCTCCCTCAGCAGATTGTTAGTCGTTGTGCCCTTGATACCGTATTGAAGAATGACGATAAATGACATGGGAGTTCTTTTGGTATTTACTCCCATTCCGATGGAGCCGCCTATATCATTGATCTGCGTACCATTGACGATGAGATAGGTTTTGTTATAGTAGAATCCGGCCTGAAAAAAACTGGTTTCGTACAATGTATTGTAAGCCACTTTTTTATTGGAGATTTCAAAACCGATGGATGCACGCTGGCTGTTTTCATAAAAAAAATCACCCGTTGTATTCCGGAGGCTGGCCCAATTTTGAAATTTGTAATCAGCCAATAAAGTATATTTCTTATCCTTGGTTATGGAAATACCCAGACCGTAACTTGTAGGAATATTGTACGTACCCACGCTATACGTGCTGCGGAGAACATTTGAATCGAGATTGATGACGTTCACGTTGGTTGTGGTGTTCAGCCATTGCTGGTTTGCAAATGTGGCGCCGATGGTAAAATCCCAGTGTCTGTTTATGGAGGCGTAGTACTGCAAACCATAGTCGAAATAGAGATTGCTGTAAAAGGTATTGTTGTTTTTAGACAGATAAATGGAGGTGCCCTGACCGAGAATAATATTTTTATTGGTGATGGATCCAAACAGATATGAGGATGTGATGCCCACCGAGAAGTGATTCAGGAATTCATAACCGTTGGCCCAAAAAACCTTGTTCAATCCGCCATAGCCCTGGTCATAGCTTGGCAGCACATCCCCGCTGTAGCCTATCGGCCGTGTTCCTGAATATTCATAATTTTCTTCACTGTACGGCACGAGGCCCACGGCACTGCCCCAGTGTCTGAAGATTTTAGTGCCCAGCGAAAATCTTTTAAAAGTAATGTCCGACGACTGGTGATTGGTCTGACTAACCGCATTGCCGGAATAATCTACGTATTCACCATTTACGCCGATCTCGCCGGCAAAAAACTGGTTATCGAGTGCACTGAGTGAAGCCGGGTTATTTGTTATCAGGTATCGGTTATTCCGGTAAGCGATGCCGGTGGATGCGAGCCCGCTCGTACGATTGATAATGTTGTCGGTCAGGTCACCGATGGCGTGAATGGAATAGGGTGAATTATTATTTTGCGCATGACCTTCCGTAGCCAGCAAAACCGAAAACAGGCCGATGAACCAGGTACGCTTAAAAGAAAAACCGTTCGGTTTGGTCATATTAATAAAATGAGGCGTAAAAGATTTTCAGAGAAATTTGATTGGACTTCTGAGCATTATACGCATCTCCGATAACAGCCCGGTTAAAAGTGGTATTGAATAAAGTGGAAGGCGTTATCAGGATCAAACCGTTTTTCGAATTGTTCACCGCACCCTGTGTAAGCGCATTCTGTATATAGGCCGTGATATCATAGGTATAACTGGTATTGGTACCGTACAAATAATCGATCGTAAGGTTCCCGTTTCCATAGGGCAGTGTTGCACCAATGGTGTTGCCCTGATTGGTTAATGAAAGGTTAACCTGCGGCGGAAGATTCAGTGTCGGACTATAGGTTCCCTGGACCGGCTTGATGATGAGTTCGGCCTTCATTACAGCGAGGTAGTCCGGGAAACCCTGTAAATCGCCGATTGTGGGGAACAGCAGTTTAGTATAGAGACTAGTAATCGGTTGAAGAAATGCCTGGTTTCCGGAAGAGGTGGAAGCAAGTTCCGGATTTGCCTGATTTAAAGGCGCCGTCGGTGTACCGCTGCGATCAGCCGTAATATGATTGAACTGTGAAAACTGATTCACGGTACTGAAATCGGTGGTTTTCTGAATAGTAATGACACCTGGTTCATGATAATAAATTCTCATAACGATAGTGTCCTTAAATCCATAAACCGCACCGGGTAAAGTCGTGTCGGGATATAGTGCCAACCCCTTGAAAAAGTTCCGGAATATGGTTGCATTGGTGATTGTATCAGGTTGCCGGTACAATAAACCAAACAGTTGCTGTCCCAGACTGTTCGGCAGGGTAATTTTTATCGAATCGCCCTGGCGCTGGCTTGTAAAACCCGCTGTGGGATTGATAATTACGCTCGCTGATCCCAGGATGGTCGGATCGTACGGGATAGTATTATTGCTGTAGAATGCAGTTTGGTTGTATGGGAAATTCATCGTCTGACTCAGCTGGCTTACGAGGAAGCGCTGGACCTTGGTGGTATCGCCATAGAATGTACGGTTAATCCGCGTGATCAGTTGAATGGAATCGTAAACGGAGTAGTTGGTGAGTACCGGCAGCGGAACCGGCGTTCCGATATCGGTATAGCTTTGTGATGTAATTACTCCGAAAAAAGGATCTTTATAACGGCCAAGCAACTGGGTGGAGGTTCCGGAAGTGGTAAAAGAATCGAGAAAAACCGTGGAAAGTTTTACGGCAAATGTATCAATGGTTACTACGTTGGTTGCATTGCTCCCATTATATACACTTTGAAATGCGATCTGTGGTTTGGTACAGGCGCCGACTGCCAGTATAAACAGAACCGGTAAAACATAAACAGATGATCGACGCCTGAAAAAACATTTCCTTACCATGTTTATTTTCTCCAGATTAAGGATCCGGTTTCGGATAATTGAAAAAAACTGACTGGACGGGTGCGGTATATCGTATTGTCAGGTATCGGGTTGCAATAATTCATTTTTCTTCTTTCCGCAGTTTCTAAAAGGGCAAAAGTATGTTTTTTGAATTCGATTAACAATTGAAACGCATTCTGTTATTTGATAAATTTTTGTGAAATCCCCCGAATTGTCCGTATTTCGCGCTGCAAATAAAATACTTTTATCGCTACAAAACACAGTATTACAATACAACAATATGAAGCGGATCTATTTCCATTTACTTTCACTTTTCGTTTTAAGCACTTTGTTTTCCTGTCATAAAAATTCGATTCCCTATACGCAAAGTGGTAACTGGGTAACAGAATCGCAGCTGAATGGACCGGCCCGCAGTGAAGCAGTTTCATTTGTGATTAACAATTTTGCATATGTCGGAACCGGATGGGATGGCCTGAATACGAGATACAACGATTTCTGGAAATATGATCCCGATCAGAATGTTTGGTCACAGGTGACCAGCATGCCTGACAGCACCGGTTACGGACGCAGTTCCGGGATTGCTTTTGCCGCCAATAATAAAGCATATGTTGGTACCGGATACAATGGGTTCAATTATCTCAGTGATTTTTATGAATTCGATCCGGCAACGAATCAATGGACTAAGAAGGCAGACTACCCGGGTGGCGGACGCTATGAAGCCGTGGCCTTTAATCTGGGAAATTTTGGATACGCAGGAACGGGTTTTGACGGAAGCAATGCATTAAAGGATTTCTACCGCTACGATCCGACGACTAATTCATGGACCGATATCGGATTCAGCGGGAACAAAAGGTATGGTGCGGTAGCTTTCACGTATAATAACGTGGGTTATGTGGTTACCGGAGTAAACAGCGGAACCATGCAAACAGATTTCTGGGAATATAGCACCGATTCTGCAAAATGGACCGAACTCCGTCATATCAATAACTACAGCAGTGATGCTTACGATGATGGTTATACGACGATCGCGCGTTGGAATGCAGCAGCATTCATAGCCAACGGACATGCATATATCAGTTGCGGTGAGAACGGAGTTTATTATACCTATACCTGGGAATATACATTTCAGAATCCTCAGGGTACCGGTGATCTCTGGGCAGAAAAAACACCATTCGAAGGACCGCCAACTTCCGGACCCGTCGGATTCAGTGTAACGCCCAATGCAGCCAATGCCGGCGGCGGCGGTTTTGTGGCCACAGGAAGAAGTTCTCCGGGACAGGCAGGAGCATCGGACTATCTTCGTCAGTTCTTCCCGCTCCAGACGCAGAATCCCAATGACAATTAGAAATAAATTTTCTCTTATAGGAATTACCGCGTTGCTCGTCTGCATCGCGGTAATTTTTTTTACCCGCAACAAAAACGGGAATCAGAAGATATTCCTCCATGCTGTTCCGGTTCAAACTGTCTATGGCTGGGGATATAATATCATGGCTAACGAAAGGCTGTATATAAAACAGGAGTTTATTCCATCCGTTCCCGGCAAGCAGGGTTTTAGTTCATCCGATGATGCGCTGGCAGTAGCCAACCTGGTCATTCAAAGAATTTCGACCGGCCGCGAGGCGACAATCACCGAAAGGGATTTGGATAGTCTGGGGATCCTGAAAATTAAAAAATGAAAAAGCCGCTTCTGTTCAGAAGCGGCTTTTTAATTCGTTAAACCGGGTAATTCAGCTCATAAGCCTGATCATGAAGGTGGAAATTTTCAAAGACGATCCGGTTTTCAACGATACTGGTTTTCTTTGTTTTTCATCGGATTGGATAAAAGGATTCGGGTTTTCAACGGATGTTCGGATTTGGACTTTCGGATTTGGACTTTCGGATTTTTAAGGATACTGGTTTTCTGTCGGTTAGGGTTTAAGGGTTCAATTCGTTTGGTTCTTCAGGTATCGGATTTGGTTGGTTTTCGGTGGATTGGATTTCTTTGTTTCGGCCGGCTGACAATACAAAGATGCTCCGGAAGGCGCCATTTTCACAACTTATTCGATTAAGGGTATCAAACCTTCGATTTTCGGTGAAAAAACGACGATAAAACGAAAATCCCATTGCCGATTCCGCATTCCTCAATACTTTTGCCCCTCCTTAAACAGATTTAAATGAGACAAATCGCTTTCCGGGAAGCATTGCGTGAGGCTATATCAGAGGAAATGCGCCGGGACGACCGGGTTTTCCTTATGGGGGAGGAAGTGGCGGAATATAACGGTGCGTACAAGGTTAGCCAGGGCATGCTCGATGAATTTGGCCCTAAAAGGGTTATCGATACGCCGATCTCTGAGCTTGGATTTACGGCGGTGGGTGTAGGTGCGGCTCAGAACGGGCTTCGCCCGGTTTTGGAATTCATGACCTGGAATTTTGCCGTGCTGGCGCTGGATCAGATACTAAATACAGCTTCCAAAATGCTCGCTATGAGCGGTGGCCAGGTGGGTTGTCCCATTGTTTTCCGCGGTCCGAATGGATCAGCCGGTCAGCTTGGCGCTCAGCATTCAACAGCATTTGAAAGTTATTTCGCCAATATACCCGGATTAAAAGTTGTTTCGCCCAGCAACGGTTACGATGCCAAGGGACTGCTGAAACAGGCCATCCGTTACGAAGAGGATCCGGTGATTTTTATGGAAAGCGAAGTGATGTATGGCGATAAATCTGAAATCCCGGATGAAGAATATTATATAGAACTTGGCAAAGCACATATAGCAAGGCCCGGATCGGATGTAACGATTGTTTCCTATAATAAAATGATGAAGATCGCGCTGGGCGCAGCGGATGAACTTCAGAAAGAAAATATCAGTGCCGAAGTGATTGATCTGAGAACCATCCGTCCGCTGGACTGGATGACAATTCTCGAGAGCGTTAAGAAAACGAACCGGTTGGTGATCGTTGAAGAGCAGTGGCCTTTTGCTTCCATTTCCTCTGAGATTGCCTATACAATTCAGAAGGAAGGATTTGATTATCTCGACGCACCCATTCGCCGTATTACAGCAGCCGATGCACCCTTGCACTATGCGGGAAATCTCGTGGCGGCCGCGATGCCGTCTGTTGAAAAAGTAGTCCGGATGGTGAAGGAAGTCATGTACCTGAAGAAATAATTATTTCAGGCAATCCTGTAAACTGCGCCATATGAAAGGGGTTTTGACAATTGTATTTTTTACTTCCATCATCTTTATTTGCCGGGCTCAGCCGGCCTATCAGCCTTCCGCCGAAAATCTGGCTGCCAGGAAATGGTTCGACAGTGCCCGTTTCGGCATGTTCATCCACTGGGGCGCCTTCAGTGTTCCAGGCAGTGGAGAATGGGTAATGAATGAAAGAAATATCACATTTACGGAATACAGCCGCCTTCAAACCATCTTCAACCCGGTCCGGTTCGATGCAAAAAAATGGGTTTCGGCAGCTAAACGTGCCGGTATGCAGTATATCACGCTGATCACCCGTCACCACGATGGCTTCAGCGATTGGGATACCAAACAATCAGATTGGAAAATAACCAATACCGACTGGAAGCAGGATGCCGTAAAACTGATAGCGGAAGAGTGTCAGCGCCAGGGAATCCGGCTATTTGTTTATTATTCACTGCTGGACTGGTACCGGAGCGATTACCAGTACGAAACCGGCCGGACTGGTCATGGCACGGGTCGTACAGCCCGGAGCGACTGGAATCATTACATCGCTTTTATGAAGGCCCAGCTCACCGAACTGCTCACGCAGTACGGTCCCATTGCCGGGGTCTGGTTCGACGGCTACTGGGATCAGCTTCCAAATGATCACGACAAGCTGAATAAACCGAATGTTGACTGGCATCTGCCGGAAATCTATGCGCTTATACATCAGCTGCAACCACAATGTCTGATTGGAAATAACCATCATCTGAGCCCGATCCCGGGAGAAGATTTTCAAATGTTTGAAAAGGACCTTCCAGGTGGAAACAGTACCGGGTTTGGCGGACAGTCCGTTTCAGCATTACCACTGGAAACCTGTGAGACTATTAATAATTCCTGGGGGTTTAATATCACGGACACACGCTATAAATCTTCCACTGAACTGATTCGACTGCTTGTTAAAGATGCCGGATACGGAGCCAATTTATTACTCAATATAGGACCGCTTCCCAACGGCGAAATCCAGACCGCATTTACAGAGCGGCTGGACAGTATGGGCAGCTGGTTAAAGAAAAACGGATACGCGATTTATGGAACACACGCAGGGTTTATGAAACCGGCAGATTGGGGAGCGGTGACAGAAAAAGGTAATGAGGTTTACCTTCACGTTTTTAAAACAGATGGCGATAAATTTTTTGTGAAGATTCCCTATCCCGTGAAAAAAGCTCAGATGGATGGCCATTCGCTGCCGGTGCAGACTCTTGGAGATGGCTATATAATGATCGATTTAAAAGGGATGGCCCTGGATCCGGTCGATGCTATTATCCGACTGGAAGTCTCTAAATAAAAAATCTTCATCCCGCATTAAACGGGATGAAGAAATCATTTATTTAATGAATGGCTTTCAAAGCGGTTCCCATGACAATAAGGGAAACGTAGGCAAAGCCGATTAATAAAAATCCAAATACAGTGAGTTTCAAAAACACCTTGGCCGGTGCTTTTACGGAATGATCTAATTCCTGTTTCATAGGGTTAAATTTTAATACTGGTTTTTCTATAAATATTACCAACACAAAATAGTCAGACAAACCGGTTCCTGCAACGTATTTTTACGAGGGTAAAAACGCCAGACCCCGAAAAAAAGGATTTCATGCCTCTGTTTCAAATAACCCGTTATTAAGTTAAATTGCGGTCTAATTGGCTGAAAATCCGGCCTTTATTTTTACCGAAACCGAGAAAAATATGTCGAATATTCTGATTATTGATGATGAAAAAGCGATCCGGAAAACGCTTAGTGAGATCCTTTCATATGAAGGATACAAGATAGATGAAGCCGGAGATGGGGAAGAAGGATTCCGTAAGTTCAGGGAAAAAGAATATGATGTAATCCTTTGCGACATTAAGATGCCCAAAATGGATGGGATCGAATTTCTTGAAAAAGCAAAAGAAGGCAATCCCGATATTCCGATCATTATGATTTCCGGTCACGGGACAATAGAAACCGCCGTGGAAGCCGTAAAGAAAGGCGCATACGATTATATTTCCAAACCACCGGATCTGAACCGCCTGCTTATTACTATCCGAAATGCGATGGATAAGACATCGCTCGTAGCAGAAACAAAAGTGCTGAAAAGAAAAGTAAGCCGGGTTCAGGACATGATCGGGGATTCTGCACCGATACATAAAATCCGGGAGACTATCGATAAAGTGGCGCCCACCGATGCGCGCATACTCATAACCGGTGAGAACGGTGTCGGCAAGGAGCTTGTCGCACGTTGGGTGCATGAAAAAAGTAACCGGGCAGCGGGTCCGCTTATCGAGGTAAACTGTGCGGCCATCCCGGGAGAATTGATCGAAAGTGAATTATTCGGTCACGAAAAAGGGTCTTTTACTTCGGCTGTTAAACAGCGGATCGGCAAATTTGAACAGGCCAATACCGGTACTCTTTTCCTGGATGAGATCGGTGATATGAGCCCGAATGCCCAGGCCAAAGTACTGCGGGCGTTACAGGAGGGAAAGATCACGAGGGTAGGCGGTGACAAAGATATTAATGTGGATGTTCGCGTAATCGCAGCAACCAATAAAGATTTACTGAAGGAAGTAGATGAAAAAAATTTCCGGCTCGATCTTTATCACCGTCTCAGTGTGATCATCATTCATGTGCCGTCATTAAATGAACGAAGAGACGATATTCCGTTGCTGATCGACAAATTCCTGCAGGATATATGCAATGAATATGGAATTGCAAGGAAAGGAATCGATGAGGAGGCCATTCGTGCGTTGCAGGATTATAACTGGACGGGCAATATCCGTGAATTGCGGAATGTAGTGGAACGCCTTATCATTCTTTCTCCCAAATCCATCAACCGCGAAGATGTAGCCAGCTACGTTCTTCCTAAATAATTGTTATATAAAAATTGCATAAATGTGCCGAACGGTTCAGCCATTTAACCAATGCACAGTATTTTGATGGCTGTTTAATATGGTACATTTGCCCCAATCTAAAATCGCCTAAATGACTGCTCATCAGATTCTGATACTTTTTGAAATTGCTTTGGTGCTCTTCTTCCTGCCCGCTTTTGGTTTGTACTTTATGTTTCCCAAAGCCGGTGTTCCGGGCTGGAAGGGATTGGTTCCGGTTCTTAATTCATATGAAATGATCCGGCTGAGCAAAAGGCCCATATATCTTTTTATCATACAATTCATTCCGGTAGTAGGCTGGTTTTTTTCACTGGCTATCCTGGTTGAATTCGTAAAAACATTCGGCAAGTTCAGATTCTATCAGCATGCACTGACCGTACTGACAGGTGGATTATATTTTTTATATGTGGGGATGAATAAAGACGATAAATATATCGGTCCCGAGGCAGCAAAAAAATATAAGAAATCTGCGACGCGTGAATGGATTGATGCGGCGATTTTCGCGATCATAGCGGCCACGCTGATCCGGACATTTGTATTTGAAGCTTATGTGATTCCCACGCCATCCATGGAAAAAACTTTATTGGTAAACGATTTTTTGTTTGTGAGTAAATTCAGTTATGGGCCACGAATTCCGAACACTCCGCTTGCCATGCCCTTCGTCCATCACACGATGCCCCTTTTCGATATGAAATCCTATGTGGAGTGGATACATATACCCTATACGCGTTGGTTTCCGGCCCCGGTGCAAAGAAATGATGTTGTTGTATTCAATTTTCCGGCAGGAGATACGGTGATCAACAAAGAGGAGTATCAATCGGAGCAGCCTTATTACAATGTTGCGCGCATGCTGGGCGGCAGTGGTGGCATCGATGCAGGACGAGCCGCTATACTCGCTGATCCTGATCAATATCCGCTGATTGTTCGTCCGGTGGATAAACAGGAAAACTATATTAAACGTTGTGTCGGCATAGCGGGAGATACCTTGCAGATAAAAAACCAGGTCGTTTATATCAATGGCGTGGAAAACAAGCTGCCGGATTATTCGGAAACGAATTATATCGTGACGACCGGTGGGCAGCAGCTGGACGAAACCGTGATGAAAGATGAATATGACATAGATATTACCAACGGGGAAGAATTCCAGCAGACAGGTATTCCGAACCGGTATGCCATGCTGCTTACCACGATTGCACGTGATAAAATGATTAAAAGCGGGCTGGCCAAAAATATAACTCCTTACCTGGACAGCGGCAGGAATGTGTATCCGTATGACCCGCAGTATAATTGGACAATGGATAATTATGGGCCGTTCTGGATACCCAAAAAAGGTGCGACTCTCACACTCAATTCATTTAATTATCCTTTTTATGAAAGAGCGATCCGGGTTTATGAAAATAATAAACTCGAGATGCGAAATGGGAAAATATTTATAAATGATCAGGAGTCGAACAGTTATACTTTCAAAATGAATTATTACTGGATGATGGGAGACAACCGGCACCAGAGTCAGGACAGCCGGTACTGGGGCTTTGTTCCCGAAGACCATGTAGTCGGCGAAGCGTGGATGATCTGGATGAGCTGGAAAAACGGTGTCCGGTGGAGCCGTCTTTTTAAAAAAATTAAATAACCTTTTCCCGGATGAAGAAAACCAGTATCCATATACCGGTAGAAATATTCCCGGATGTTAATTCACTTGTACCCGAGGATGCCGAGCTTCTGGAAGCCGCCAGGCAGGCCACGGAACACGCATACGCGCCGTATTCCAGGTTCCGTGTGGGTGCGGCAGTTCGTCTCGGTAATGGTAAAATAATTTCTGGCTCTAACCAGGAAAACGCCAGTTTCCCTGCGGGCATCTGCGCAGAGCGGGTAACTCTTTCCGCTGCATCTGCTGTTTTTCCGGATGTGGAAGTGACAAGTATGGCATTGACCTATATCAATGAGTCGGGGTCCGGAAACAAACCTATTGGTCCATGCGGTATTTGCCGGCAAACATTGGCAGAGTATGAGCAACGTTTTGGCCGGTCCATACGTCTAATACTTGGTGGAATTTCCGGCGAAATTTTTGTTCTGAGCCGGGCAACGGATCTTCTGCCATTCGCATTTGGCAGTGAAGAATTAAAAACTCACTGAATATTGCATTAATATTGCACCCGTTATGAAAAAATTGTATTTCGTTATTGTAGTCAGCATTCTGATTGGATTTTTTGGTTGTGTAAAAACAGTTCCCGATAATCCGGCTTGCACAGCATCGCCGGTGACCGCCGATTCAGCCGCCCTGATTAAATTTGCAGGTGACTCTATTAAGCTGACATGGGACAGTTCCGGATTGTATTATCATATCGTAGATTCCGGAACAGGAGTTAAGCCGGATTTCTCTTCCACGATCACAGTGAATTATGTCGGCAGGCTGATGAGCAATGCTATATTTGATTCGGCATCCAATACGAATCTGCAGGGCGCGGCTCTTTATAATCTGATTCTCGGCTGGCGAATCGGAATGCCCAAAGTGGCAACCGGAGGACGGATACAGCTTTTTATTCCATCAGCATTGGCCTGGGGATGTACAGGCTATGGTCCGGTTCCTGCAAATGCCCCGGTGTTTTTTGATATCAAGCTACTTTCAGTGTATTAGTTTTCCCTAACTTACGTTTCTAAAATTTAAAAAATTATGAAACGTACAGCCACTGCAATCTGGAATGGATCCGGAAAAGATGGAAAGGGAGCGCTGACCACTCAAAGCACTACATTAAACAATACTCAATATTCTTATAAGTCACGTTTTGAAGACGGAGTAGGAACTAATCCGGAGGAACTGATAGCGGCGGCCCATGCAGGCTGCTTTGCTATGAAGCTGAGCTTTTCCCTGCAGGCGATGGGGTTTACAGCTGACAGCCTGGAAGTAAGCGACGAGATCACACTCGATAATGGAGCAATCACGTTGTCTGCACTTAAATTAAAAGCAAAGATTCCGGGAATTTCAGCAGCTCAGTTCAAGGAAGCAACTGATGATGCCAAACAGAATTGCCCGGTCAGTAAATTACTCAATGCAAATATCACACTGGAGACATCCCTTTTATAGGCTTAAGGCGAAACGCTTAACGTTTACTGCCAAACGCGAAACCTGCCTGCATAGGCAGGCGCTTTACACGAAACGCGGAATACCTGGAATAACAGAATAAAACGACCTTATGTCTTCAAGGAAATCTTCCATTTCGAGGAGAAATTTTCTTCGGAATACTTCTTATGCGGCTGGTGGGATCCTGATCCTGCCGCGCCATGTGCTGGGCCGTGGATTCACAGCACCCAGTGATAAATTGAATATTGCGGCAGTAGGTGTAGGTGGCCGGGCTGAAGCAAATCTTCCCAGAGCATATAACAATGGATCCGATAATATCGCCGCACTTTGCGATGTGGATGACCGCAGATCGGCCAATTCCCGTAAAAAATGGCCAAACGCACCCTACTATAAGGACTATCGGGTGATGCTGGAAAAGGAAGGAAAAAATATTGATGCGGTCATGGTTACAACTCCGGATCATATGCACGCACCTATTGCGATGGCCGCCATGGAGCTCGGTAAACATGTGTATGTCGAAAAACCACTAACACATGATATCTATGAAGCCAGGATGCTGACTGAAGCGGCAAAAAAATTTAAGGTAGTTACCCAAATGGGAAACCAGGGTGCTTCCGGAGACGATATCCGCCTCATTCAAACCTGGCTGCAGGATGGATTACTGGGGGATGTGCACACGGTTCATGTATGGACCAACCGCCCTACCTGGCCACAGGGCATTGCAACCCCCGTCGGACAGTTCGAAATCCCTAAAGAGCTGGATTGGAACCTTTGGCTGGGTACTGCGCCGCAACGTGACTATAATCCTGCTTTTCTACCGGCTATCTGGAGAGGATGGGTGGATTATGGATCCGGCTCACTGGGTGATATGGGTTGCCATTTTATTGATTCTCCTTACCTGGCGCTAAAGCTTGGCTATCCGGTTTCTGTTGAAACAAGTATTGGTTCCGTTTATTCAGGATATTTCCAGGAAGTAATAAATACCGAAGGATTTCCTCCATCGGCAAAATCTTATATTCAATTTCCACAACGCGGTTCGATGGGTCCGGTAAAAATGATTTGGTACGACGGTGGTATTTTACCCGAAAGACCTGCCGAACTTTTGCCGGATGAACCAATGTCCGGTGTGGACGGCGGTATGATTTTCGAGGGAACAAAAGGTAAACTGATGGCCGGAAAATTTGGTGCAAATGCAACCTTACTTCCTACCAGTCTGATGAAGGACAGAGTTATGCCTAAATCCAAATTTGCATTGGTGGAAGGCGGAACGGAAGGTCATCAGCAGCAATGGGTGAAAGCTTGTAAAACAGGTTACGGGACGTTTACAAGTTCTGACTTCGCTTTGGCCGGCCCGCTGACAGAAACCGTACTGATGGGGAATCTGGCAGTGCGTAGTTACCAATACAGCGAAACGAATGCCAAGGGCGAAAAGATATTTCCCGGAAGAAAAAAATTACTTTGGAACGGAGAGAAAATGGAGATTACGAATTTTGCACCTGCGAATCAGTTTGTAAAAAGAAACTACCGTTCCTATTAACCCGAATGCCGGATTGCAATTCTCAATTTTTGAATCAGAAACGAACCACCCATATTTTTTATGAAAACAAATGAACATAAATCAAGAAGAGATTTTCTGAAAACATCGTCGCTCGCAGCGACCGGTTTTTTTATCGTACCAAGACATGTGCTGGGCCGGGGTTTTGTGGCACCGAGCGATCAGCTTACAATAGCAGCCGTCGGGGCAGGCGGAAAAGGAGAAAGCGACCTGCTCGAATTTTCCAAAAGCCCCAATGCAAATATCGCTTACCTCTGTGACGTGGATGACCGCCAGATAACAAAATCAGTCGCCCGTTTTCCCAAAGCAAAAAGGTATTATGACTGGCGGGAAATGCTGGAAAAAGAACATTCTTCCATTGACGCCGTTTCCGTTTCTGTGCCGGATAATTGTCATGCGGTAGCTGCACTCGCTGCCATGCAGCTTGGCAAACATGTATATGTTCAAAAACCGCTGACCCACGATATATATGAGGCGCGTGCGCTTACAGAGGCGGCAAAGAGATATAAAGTGGTTACCCAGATGGGTAATCAGGGTTCATCCGGCAATGGCGTTCGCACTATGCAGGAATGGTATCGCGCAGGCCTGATCGGAGATGCGACGGAGATACAGGTATGGACCAACCGTCCCATCTGGCCCCAGGGATTGGGGACGCCTAAAAGCACCGACCCTGTTCCCGGAGAACTCAAATGGGATCTCTGGCTCGGTCCTGCCCAGGAAGAACCCTATCACAAAGAATATGTTCCCTTCAGCTGGCGTGGCTTCTGGGCCTTTGGAACGGGCGCCCTTGGTGATATGGGTTGCCATCTGATTGATCCGGCATTTAAGACAGTCGGTCTGGGATACCCCTCTGCCGTGGAATGCAGCCAGGTCTCCATATTTGAAAAAGCATGGACACCGGAATATTTTCCAGAAAGTTGTCCGGCGGCCTCTTCGGTCATTTTGAATTTTCCGGGAAAGGACGGAAAACCGGATGTAAAAATGCATTGGATGGATGGTGGCATTCTTCCGCAAAGACCGGAGGAGTTGGGAGCAGATGAACAATTTGGAGACAATGGGGGAGGTGGTGTTCTGATCATTGGCACTAAGGGGAAAATTATGTGCGGCACTTACGGCAGCGATCCGACACTTCTGCCTACTTCCAAAACCAAGGAGGTAAATATACCCCAGACAATTGCCCGCGTGCCGGAAGGACACTATGTTCAATGGATCAACGCATGCCTTGCCGGATATGGACGAAAAGAACTCAGTTCTCCATTCGAGTATGCAGGGCCTCTCACTGAAACCATATTAATGGGTAATCTCGCACTCCGAACCTGGAATTTCAGGACGGAAAAAAAGAATACAGGAAATTCAGCAAGAGTTCAATATTCTTATCCGGGAAGAAAAAAATTACTCTGGGACGCGGTAAATATGAAAATCACCAATTTTGATGACGCCAATCAGTTTGTAAAAAGAGAGTACCGGAAAGGCTGGTAGCCGCTACTCACTGAGCATACGGGATAGCATCAGGAGCTCCGTTTTTTTATACAGGTTCGACTCGTTGTCGAAACATTTGCTGAATTCTTCAAGCAATGATTGCATGACGCGGATGTGATTGGACGGTTTAAAATGAATATCTGAAGGCGCAATGTTAATCCGGTTAAAGTAATTCATTACGTCTTTGTGTGTAAAAACCTGTCCGCTCATGGGGTCGATAAAAAATTCGATGCGGTCTATTGCGGGTTTGCCATTCCCCTCATCGGCTAATCCGGGTTTTATATATGCCAACACGAATTGTCGCGGAATATTGATGGCCCGTACGGGAATGTCCAGCAGTTCACTTAATAATAAATAGACGATACCATTGATTATTGTATTTCCCCGTTTCGTTTCAATCACTTTGTGAATCAGGAATTCTTCCGGGTGTTGATATCCGACTTCGGTTCCTTTGAGATTGTAATACCCATAAATGATACTGGTCAATACATTCACCTGTTCAAGCGGTGTAAGGTAGCTGTTGAGTTCAAGCCAGATATTGCGACGCAGTTTTTCAATCTCCTCCAAAACAGGGCTGGTAGCCAGGTCCGGATACTGAAACTTTGAAACCAGGAGGCTGGCTGTCAGCAGGTCATGGTAGCTGCTCGTTTTCCATCTTTGAAAATCTTCCGTCAGGTCCCGGTAATGAAGGCGGTGTATCAGCATTTCAATTCTTTCCTGAATGGAATCCTGCAGCGTATTTTCCCACAGATATTCAAGATTGGGAATGATTCCTCGTCCGTAGCTGATGATACGATTGCTGACAGTTGTAAACACTTCTTCATCCGGATCATCAATCAGATGAAGCAAAGCTTTGATTTCTCTGGATTCCTGCATGGGGTGGACGTTTTTCTTCAGGCGATATACAGTCGGGGTTAACGGGGATGAATATCGCAGAAGTTAAAAAAAATGCAATGACAATCTTATCCACAAATCCATTCCGGATGTTTATTTCCGGACCGGATTTGCCGGCCTCATTGGATAACGCAGGATTTTGAAAAATCTTATGAGGATTTCTTTTTCCTGGGAACTCTTTTAGGGGGATTTGCTTTTACATCCTCGATGATGGCCTTGATTTCAGGAAGTTCCAGTGTTTCCACGTTTTCCTGCCTTTCCTTGGGGATTTTATAATTTCGGAGGCCCTGTTTAATATAGGGTCCATAGGGTCCGCGAAGCAGTTGAATTTTTTCTTTTTCGAATACCTTGATGGTTCGTTTTTCCTTAGTGGCTCTTTTCTCGATCACAATGGGAACCGCTTCTTCGAAGCTGATGGTATAGGGATCGTATTCTTTTCCCAACGAGTAAAATTTCTTGTCATGAGCGATATAGGGCCCAAACCTTCCGATGCTTACGGTCAGATCCGTTCCTTCAAATATTCCCAGGTTGCGGGGTAATTTAAAAAGTTCAAGTGCATCTTCGAGATTAATCGTTTCGATGCTTTGTGTATTTTTCAGTTTGGCGAAGCGGGGTTTTTCTTCATCGTTTTGTTCTCCGATCTGGGCCATGGGTCCATATCTTCCCATTCTTACCAGGAGTTTTTTACCGGAAACCGGATCAACTCCCAGTTCTCTTTCACCACTGATGCGTTCAGCGGTTTCGATGGTTTTATCAACATCTTTTTTAAATGGAATATAGAAATCATCGATCATGTTGTTCCATTCGATTTTTCCGCTGGCCACTTCATCGAACTCGGCTTCGATACGTGCAGTAAAATTATAATCCATGATATCATCAAAATACTGCTTGAGGAAATCAGTAACCACGAGCCCAAGGTCTGTTGGAAATAATTTCGATTTCTCGGCACCCGTTGTTTCCTGATCCGTTATTTTGGTGACTTTATTTTCTTTCAGTTTCAGAATTCTGAAATGTCGTATCACGCCCTCTTTATCACGTTTCTCTACATATCCTCTTTTCAGAATGGTCGAGATGGTAGGTGCATACGTGGATGGCCGGCCGATGCCGAGTTCCTCCAGTTTTTTTACAAGCGAAGCTTCCGTATATCGTGGCAGGGGTCTGCTGAATCTTTCAGTGGCGCGCATTTCAATAAACGGCAGGATTTGATTTACGGTTAGCGGAGGCAGCATTCCTTCCTGGTCTTCTTCTTCTGTAATATCATCGTCATCCC
>Ga0206904_1022_pt2 | contig 43313 bp, 35 predicted proteins | sample Alteio_BWOrgHeat_42_FD_152981 | JGI IMG/M metagenome (GOLD analysis project Ga0206904, IMG submission 152981) | Enriched cells from forest soil in Barre Woods Harvard Forest LTER site, Petersham, Massachusetts, United States -... | ecosystem: Environmental > Terrestrial > Soil > Temperate forest >...
TTGGAATTTAGGCAAGTGAGTATATACAACAACGTCCCCTTGAGGGGGAGGATTAAGATGGGAGTTAAAAAACGCTTTAGACTATTTAGCAATTCCCGCCTGAAGTGGGAGTCGGCCTGCAGACCGTTTTCCATTTTTCATAGGGGAAATAGGTAATTGGTTCCAGAGGATCTTTGGGTGTAGCTTCGACAAACACCTCCCCGCCTGCTTTCATGACGCAGAAACGCGCCAGTATTTTTGTATAATCGGCGACGGTTATGCCCACTGCCACATCCCAGCATTCTCCACCCTCTATCGTCTTCAGTGCTTCTCCCCAGACTCCCAATACGCTGCCATCTTGCCTGGCTTCCACCTGGCTTTCCCATTTCTGCACTTCCGGTAAGTGTAACACCACGCTGACGGCGGAATCCGGGCTAGGCTTTGCCTCCGGCTTCGGCTTCTTTTCATGCCCTTCATGTCCTGCCTCTTCTTCAGCAGCCATGACAGGACACGCGAGTAACGCGAATACGACCAACACGATACCGGACTGCCTGACCAGACGAGAACAGCGTATATGCATAACACTACCTAACCAATAGACTTCCTCCGAAACTCACTGCAGCGATTTTCAGAGGAACTCTAATAAAAAAGGGGACTTTCGCCCCCCTTTCTCACGTTCGTATTAGATCGCCATTTATTTGGTGGTGATGCTGAGCTCGATATCCACACGGCGGTCTTCCTGCATGCAGGCATGAAGCTTGCCATCTTTGAGGCCTTTACATGCCGCAACTGCATCGCTCTTGCCGAGGGCGCGCATTTCCGTGTCGGTATGCTTGAAGCCATGCGAGTTCAGGTATTTCTTCACTGTCTCCGCGCGCTTCTTGGAAAGCTGCATATTATAGGAATCAGAGCCAATAGCATCCGCATAACCGGCAATCGTTACCGCAGCGATATGCTTGTGGTGCAGGGTTGCAAGCAATTTATCCAGCGACGCCTTGCCCTTTTTATTAAGCTCAGATTTGTTAAAGTCGAAATAAACTGAAGCAAGACGGGTATGGGTCTTCTTCTCCTGAACGACCGCCGCCACCTCACCACAGGCTTCGTCCTTTACGCCGTACATCGTGCGGACGCAGTTGCCGCGCTCGTCTTTTACCTGGTTATTGCGCGCATCATGCACAATAGCATTCGGAGTCTCGGCGATCGCGAATGCCGGAAACGCAACTGCCGCCATCAACGCTGCCGCAGAGATCATCGAAAGTGATTTGGTCATAGGGGTGCTCCTGTTAAAATCCCGTAATTTTATGATTTGCTTAATATTTCATGGTTTGGTTAAGGCGGTTGAAATGAACTAATATTTTGCTTAACATTGGAAATGTTGCACTATAAAAACAGATATGAGGGAGTTCATGCAATCGCTATTTCATCGTAGCGAGTAATATCACAACAGATGTGACAATTTTGCAGCAGCCGCGCAGAGTGAGTAGCAGGCTATGAGTAACGGGTAGCGTGATACCAAAATTCACGTTACTCATTACTTGTACTACCCATTACCTGAACTTGCCTTTATGCCCTCTGCCTATACCAGCTTCGTACTTTTCTTTCTTCTCCTTGTGTTTGGCCTGGCCAATGCGCCAGTATTCTATGATCCGGATACCGCGTGGCACCTGGCAAGCGGCGATGCCATTCGCCTGAGCCACGCCGTTCCCCGCCACGATAGCTGGAGCTTCACGGCAGGGACGGATAACTGGTACAATCTGTCATGGTTGTTTGATCTGGGGCTGGCGCAACTTTTTCATTATGGCAGTTTTTCAGCAGTGTATGCAATTACGATCCTTATCTTCGCCCTCAGCCTCACCCTGATGGCAAGACACGCCGTCAGGCGCGGTGCAAGTCCTATAATCGTATTGCTATTATTACTGCCGATCGCGCCGAATATCTATACCAGCATTCTTGCCCGTCCGAACCTATGCTCCATCCTGCTTACCGTCATATTTTACCTTATCCTGCACGATTATAGCCGGAATGGCAGGTTCTGCCGCCTGCTCCTGCTTCCGGGGCTGATGGCCTTTTGGGTCAACCTGCATGGCGGTTTCCTGCTTGCTTTTCCGCTTATCGGATGTTTTCTGGCAGGGGCAGTTCTGGAGCGCAACCGCACACATAGCACGGCGTATACCGCCATCCTTGCCTTATGCCTGCTCGCAACGCTTATCAATCCTTACGGTTTTGCTGTTTATTACGGCGCTTACCGCACCGTCGCCGCTGCGTTCAGCCATGTCCTCATGGAATGGAAACCAGTGGAAATCGGCCATAACCTGCCCATGACGCTTGTGCTGCTGCTGATGCTGTGCATCGGGGATTTTTCCGACAGGAAGATTCCATTCGCCGATCGCGCCCTTGCCGTCTTCATCCTTCTGCTGGCGCTCAGCAGCCTGCGCCACTGTGCGGTAGCGGCCTTACTGCTGATGCCCTATCTTGCCTTGCGCGCCACTTCTCTCGCCTATGGCAGCCGCATCGGCAAACGTATCCGAAACATAGATACCGCTATCATGGCGGACATGGGCAAAACCGATATACGGATGTTGGCGCTGGCAATGGTGCTGGCGGCAGGTGCGCTCATCGCTCTGCCCTGGCCGCGCGATGCCATACTCGCAGAACCTGCCGGTTTCAGGAAAGCACATTTCCCCGTAAAGGAAGCCGCCTTTATCGCGGATTACTATCCGGGATTACGTTTTCTCAACTCCTATAATATAGGCGGTTATCTCGATTATATATGGCAGGGAAAGGTAAAAGTCTTCGTGGATGGGCGTGCCAATAGCCTGTATAGCGATGATGTGCTCAATGATTATAAAGCGTTCACAGAAAACCATGGCTTCGGCGGACGCGCAGAAATGATTGCCGCCCAGTACCGGCTGGACGGCCTGATCATCGCCAATGACGATGAGGATGCAGGTTTATGGCGATGGAACCCCGACTGGAAAGTGGTGTACAGCGGCGATGCCGCAACAGTATATTTACATAAATCCTATTAGAGATTATGATGCATCTAACCATTAATTACTAGTACAGCCGATGGAATATAAGCCGTTTAACTACCGATGGCGTTCTGGTTTTACACTGCTTGAGCTATCGGTGGTGCTAGCTATTATCGGCGTTATCCTATATGGCAGCATGACCATATTGGTGGTAGGCGTCCAAAGCTCTCAGGTAAATTCAACCATAGCTACTATGGACGCGATAGAAAACGCGCTGCTTAACTTCCGCGTGGCATTTGGGCGGCTTCCTTGTCCTTCTGATCTTACAGCAACCGCCTCCAGTGCCAGCTATGGAATAGAGGCAGCCAATACCGGAAGCTGTACTAGTGGCTCACCAGCAGCAAATTTTATCGCAACCTCAGGTATTGCAGAAGGCGGCGTGCCCACCCGTGCGTTGCGCCTGCCCGACAGTTATATGTATGACGGCTGGGGGCATAAGTTACGCTATGCAGTGAATCCGAATGATACCCTTATCACGAGTGCGGCCTGCACTTTAAGTGGAACCCCCTCAATTACCATAAACGACGCATCCGGGGCGGCACGCAGCACGAATGCGGTTTATGCCATTATCAGCCATGGCGCCAACGGGCATGGCGGCTATACCTCTAACGGCATCGTGGTCAATACGGGAAGTACCAATGCGGATGAGCAAACGAATTGTCACTGCGGCAATACCGGTGCGCATACGGGGGGCGCGGGAGTACTATCTCCGACCACTTATGTTCAAAAAGCGCCAACAATAGCTACCGCTGGCAGTTTGCTTACTGCTTTTGATGATATCGTTACCTATAAGGAAGTCTGGCAGTTGATGACTTCAAGCCTATCGACAAACTCCCTAGGATGCATCGCCGGTCCTTATTACCGTACCATCACTATAGATCATACGAAAGTGGGGACGGTAAATAATACCGACCAGACGAATTTCCCTTTCCTTTTCGCAGGCACTTATTCTTACCTTGCCACTAGCGCGCATGGCGGTAACGCAAAAAATGCAAATGGCTATGATATCACTTTCACTTCAGACGCCGCAGGTGCTCATTTGTTGAACTTTGAACAAGAAAGCTATAACTCTACCACAGGAGCAGTGAATTATTGGGTTCAGATACCCACCGTTTCCCATACCACGGATACCGTAATCTATCTGCAATATGGCAATTCTTCCACCACGACTAACCAGGCCAATGTAACCGGCGTATGGGGGAGCTCTTATAACTCAGGTCTTGGTTATTACACTGGCAGTACCTATCAGGGCGTATGGCACTTTGGCAGTGGAATAAATAATGCGGGTCCCAATCTTGCCAATGGAGCCGCTCCAACGGATTCCACTCAGATATATCAGAACAATGCAAGTTATTGGTACCAATATGTTTCTGCAAGTTCTGCTCCCATTTTGAGTACAGGAACATCTCCTTGGGGTAGTGGCTCTGCTATCTACTTCAATAATCCCAGCTATAATGCTAACGTAATGGATATAGGGCAGCAGAATCAAAATGATATGTATGAAAATCTTACTACTTTTACGGTGGAAACATGGGTTAACAAGACTGCAGCATCGGTCTCAGATTATAATGACTGGGCGGTCGCTGCTTGCGCAGCGAAAACAAGCGGTTCTGGTAATGCCTCTGTAAATACAAACGAATGCACATGGGGGCTTGCAACGACTAGTTCCTTATACACTAGCCCCGATAATTGTCCGACATTGTTTGTGAACTCAACCTCCAAAGTGGTTTCATCCGTTGTAAGCTCAACCTGCCCTGCACTGAATACGTGGTATCATGTGGCGGCTACCCGAAATGGCACGACATGCACCATTTATGTCAATGGAACGCAGACAGGGCAAAATACAAGTTGCCCAAGTACACTAAAAAATAATGGCAATGGAGTAGTGGCAGGAGATGGGCCGGATGGAGTCGAATCCGAGATTTACATGGATGAACTGCGCTTCTCTAGCACAGCTTATTCTGCTGATTGGATTAAAACCGAGTACAATAATCAAAGCGCCCCTGATAAAGCCATATCCGGTTCAGGCGGCTTTTATACCGTGGGAGCGCAACAAATAAGCCGTTAGAAAATTATATAGCTATAGCATGCCGAAGCGTATGAGAATGCGTTAATCCGGCGTATCGGCCTGCCTTTCACCCATCGGGATCTCTTCAAGCGCATAGCCTGCGGAACGTACCGTGCGCACCAGTTCCGGCAAACTTTCGCCAAGATCCAGGCCTTTACGCAGGCGGCGTATATGGACGTCTACTGTACGCAGTTCTACATAAATATCATGCCCCCATACCGCATCCAGCAACTGCTCGCGTGTGAACACACGGCCCGGATGTTCCATCAGATAACGCAGCAGGCTGAACTCGGTAGGGCTTAAATGCACCGGCTTGCCGTCACGGGTGATATGGTGGCTGACCATATCCATCTTGAGTCCTGCGAATGTCAGCACTTTCTCCGACAAAGCCGGACGCAGGCGGCGTAGCACCGCACGGATACGCGCAATCAACTCGCTCGGGGAAAAAGGTTTTACCATGTAATCGTCCGCTCCGGCATCCAGTCCCCGGATGCGATCGCTTTCCTCGCCGCGCGCGGACAGCATGATGATGGGTGCGGCTTTGGTTTCTTCCTGACGGCGCAGCTCTGCGCAGATGTCGATTCCCGACATGCCCGGCAGCATCCAGTCCAGTACAATGACATCCGGCTTATGCGCCTTGACCAGACTCACCGCCTCGTCGCCGTCGCCGGTGTAATATACCTTGAAACCTTCTTTTTCGAGGTTATAACGAAGCATGGTGACGATCGCCGTCTCATCCTCGACAATCAACACTTTCGTTTCTATGCCCTGTAATCCGCTCATAACTCATTCAATCCCAGTTAATGCATTAATTCTATCTAGCTTACAGCTTACTTTGTAATATATTAAAATATTACTTAATACTCAAAAAATAAAGCAAAGAAAATTCAACCTGTGACATTAAACCCACACATCAAGCTCTTCCTCGATATCATCCCGATCGGAGTTTTTTTCATCGGATATAAATTCTTCGGCATTTTCACTGCCACGGCTGCTATGTTAGCACTCACTTTGCTGACTTTGTCAATTATATATGTATACGAACGGAAAATCGCCATCGGCCCGCTTATCACTGCCGCGCTGGTTACGGTTTTCGGTGGCCTTACGTTATGGCTGCATGACGAAACCTTCATTAAGATTAAGGTAACGCTGGTGAACTTGCTTTTTGCCGCCGTTCTCCTGGGCGGCTGCCTGAAAAAGAAAGGGCTGCTTCAGCATATATTAGGTCCGGCGTTCCGCCTGACTCCTCATGGATGGTATCTGCTTTCGCTGCGTTGGGGATGTTTTTTCCTGTGCATGGCCGTCCTCAATGAATTCGTCTGGCGCAATTTCCCGACCGATATATGGGTCAATTTCAAGGTATTCGGCCTATTCGGCACGACTATCCTGTTTGCCTTATTGCAGACCCGGTTGATACAAAAACATACGCAAACAGGTGAATAACGCCCCACCCTGGTCATAATTACACTTTACCTGACTATATAGTTGGTCTATAATGGCGACTATGATAAGCGTAAATATTCATGAAGCAAAAGCACGACTCTCCGAGCTCATCAGGCAGGTTGAAAAGGGTGAAATCGTACAGATATGCCGCCGTAATGAGGCAATAGCCGAGATTCGGGTCACAGCGAAAAAGTCCAAAAAAGAACGCCCTATTGGGCTTCATAAAGGGTTGTTCAAAGTTTCCAGCAGCTTTTTTGATCCCCTGCCGGAGGATCTGCTCAAGCTCTATAACGGTGAAGATAATTAATGCGGATATTGCTGGACACACATACTTTCCTCTGGTTTGCCGTTCAGCCGGATCTGCTTTCTAAGACCGCGAGGACCATCCTGAAAGATTCAGAAAACGATTTTTTTCTCAGTAGCATTTCGGCATGGGAAATAGAGCAGAAATGTCAGATTGGCAAACTGCCGCTACCGCAAGCCCCTGCCGCTATCATTGAAGAATTTCGTAATATATACGATTTTTTGCCCTTGGCATTCGATGAAACAGCGGCATTCCAACTTCACAAACTTCCCAATATTCATAACGATCCTTTCGACCGGATGTTGATTTGCCAGGCGATCCAGCATAGTTTGGGCATATTAACCAATGATCGCTTCATCACTCAATACCCGGTCAAAACACTCTGGTAATATATGACGACCTCACCCAAACTCCAGCCGGTGCGCGGCACGCATGATCTGTTGAGCGAGGAATGCCGCAAATTCCGGTTTATCATCGAGCAGGCATTTACTGTGGCAAAACGCTACGGCTACGGCGAAATCGCCACGCCGGTATTTGAATTCAGCGACGTATTCCACCGCACGCTCGGCGACACGTCCGATGTCGTCACCAAGGAAACCTACAGCTTCACCGATCGCGGCGGCGAGCAACTGACGCTACGGCCAGAATTTACCGCTAGCGTAGCGCGTGCGTTTATCTCCAACGCCCTGCAGGATCAACTACCGCTCAAATTCTTCTGCGCCGGCCCCGCTTTCCGCTATGAACGCCCGCAAAAAGGCCGCCAGCGCCAATTTCACCAAATCGACGTGGAATTGCTGGGGGTTGCAGAGCCGCTCGGCGATATTGAAATCATAGCGCTTGCCTGGCGGATACTAGGAGCGTTGGGTTTAAGTGACAAGGTAAAGCTGGAGCTTAATACCTTGGGAGACAGAGAAAGCCGTGCAAATTACCGTTCAAGCCTGATAACATTTCTTCGCAATCACGCGGCGGGGCTTTCCGAAGACAGCAGAGCCCGCCTGGAGCGCAATCCGCTCCGGATACTGGACTCAAAGGATGAAGGGGATCGCAGCATCATTGCCGGTGCGCCGCGCATGGCCGATCATATGACGCAAGCCGCGCAGGATTACTTCATGGCCGTCACCGATGGGCTTTCGGCACTGGATATCCAATTCACTCTGAATGAACGGCTGGTGCGCGGCCTCGATTATTACAACCATACGGTATTTGAGTTCACCACCGATATGCTGGGCGCGCAAGGCACTGTGCTGGGTGGCGGGCGATATGACGGGCTTATCGAACTCATGGGCGGCCCCCCTACTCCCGGTATAGGCTTCGCCGCAGGTATGGAGCGGCTGGCCGCGCTCGTGGACTTTGCATTCCACCCGGAATTTACGCCTTTGCCGCGTCCCATCGCCATTATACCGCTGGGGACGGAGGCGGAGAAAGCAGCACTGGTATTAGCGGAAACCTTGCGTGCACAAGGGTTTTACATCGACCTAGGCTATAAGGGCAACCTGAAGAACCGGATGAAGAAAGCCGATAAGGCCCATGCCATGCTTGCATTAATTCTCGGTGAAACAGAGCTTGTAAAAGGCGTAGTAGTAGTAAAGAATCTAGACACAGGGACGCAGGAAGAAATAAGCCATGCTGCGCTGGCGGATAAATTGCGTAGTAACGTGTCGGCGTGATGCGCCATTGTGCTTACACTGCTGTTAAGTGGCAAGCTAGTGTACCGTCCCATGCAGTGTTTTACCTAATGGCTTATGCCATAGTCTGTAGGCAGCATGGGACGAAAAGTACACTAGCCATTATAATGAGTGTAGTGTTTACCCGCGCAGGCAACGGACTTTCAATCTTGTGGGGTAAAGTGCTGTGCGGGACACTACACTATCTATACAAATTTTTTGCCTTGGCGATTTGTTCCGGGGACATAGCATGGGCGATCTTATCACGCTCTGTGATCACTTCCTTATTACCGCTATCCATTGCTTTGCTGAACCAATAGTAAGCGCTGATATAATCTTTTTTTCTTCCCATAAGTTCATAGGCATACATATATCCCAGACTGGCTTGCGCCGATACGTTACCTTTTTGGGCAGCATCGAAATACCATTCTAACGCCCTTAAATCATTCCGTGGTATCTCGGCTATCCCGCTATAGGCTGCAGCGGCGTTCTTAACATTTGGAAATGGATTGCCGGCAAAGAATATTATCCCTCTAACATCATATTGACGGACATCGGGGGTCAATCGTAAACCGGTAGTATATTCCGCTAGCTCTCCTCCATTCTTGGCAGCCAGGCTATACCACTTTCTTGCTTCATCATTATTTTGCTGGACACCGCTTCCCAAGCAATACATCATTCCAAGATTGGTCAGTGCAGGTACGTTCCCTTGCGCCGCCGCTGTGCGATACCATTTAACAGATTCCGCATCATTCCTCGGAACCCCATCACCTTTATGATATAAATAACCCAGATTATATTGTGCAAACGCATGGCCTTGCATTGCCGCCTTCAGATACCATTTTACTGCCTCTGCGTGATCTTTATCCACTGCATCGCCGTCATAATAAAGTGTGGCGATATTATATTGTGCGTTAGCGTCTTCCTTCTCCGCCGCCTTGCGCCACCATTTTAGCGCTTCTTCCACACTCTTCGTATATCCGCCAAAGCCAAAGTAATATACCCTCCCCAGATTGACCTGAGCAATAGTAACGGCTTCCGCCGCCGCCTTTTTATACCATTCTATTTTTTGCCGTTCTATCGTTGCCGGATCGTTTCTCTCACCCATCCTATATGATTTGGGCGAAATAGTCTGTACAGGAGCTAATTCCAGACCTAAAAGGCGCAAATTTACTACCATAAATACAGCTATTACAATCGTGAGAGCGGCGGCAATGATATAAGTGAATAACGTTTTCCATCCAGAGAATCCTTGAACCTGCTGGATGGCCATAATCTCAACTACGAGATACCATATTCCTATTATTACCAGATACCCCCCCAAGAAGAGGCGGGGATACGCAGGCATCACTTCCAGATTGGTTCCATGAATGAAAGAAATGCAAAATATGGGCACAATCCATAAGACCGCCAGCATACTCACCCATGCTCTTGCTATGATCAGACGCTCTACGGTTGCCTTTCCTCCTACCCACGCCCCGCTCATGCGTAATAACAGTATATTTATGAAGAAGAATACTATACCGAACGCCATTCCCCTCATAAGATAAGCAAGGTTAATCGGCATCGAATGTGCAATGGTAAAAACTAACAACGTTGAAATGTTGGAGGTTAAGAGAATCAGCAACGGCACATAGCTTGGATAGCCATACTCGATAATATATTGCACCGTCGTTTTTGGTTTTATCCAGAGAGAAAAAAACGGTCTCAGCGCCTTGGATAAGGATTTTCTTGATTCCTGCATATCAATGCCCACTTAAGATAGATAAGCTCTAGAATTTTCCTGCCAGACTCACAAATACCTGCCGTTCGACCGCCTGGTAGGGGTTTTCCTGGGTATCGGCGCGGGTAAGGTTCGTGCCGGTCAGGGCCAAAGTGAATTCCTGGTTGATGCTATACCCTATGCGCCCGCCGATGCTGGCATAGCCGGGAGTATACTTGGCAAAGCTGTCAAACGCGTCGAATGATCGCAACATGCCGCTTGCCGTCACATACTGGCCGTTCACATCCATCTCCCACGGCCCGGTCGTATAGCCGAACAGGGCGCGCCAGTGGCTTTCGGGGGTGGATTTGTTAAAGTCAGTCAACAAGGCCACAGTGGAAGAATCGGCGACAGTGGAATAGCTGTAGCTGCCGTCCCAACGGAATCCGCCTGGGCTTTTGCCAGAAAGTTCGACTTCACCACCTACGCCATGACTGCTGCCGATATTCTGGAACTGCTCAAGAATATAAGTATTGCCGTTAATAAAAGCCACCTGATTGCCGGGCACCAGCTCGGACATGATGTCCTTATTGGTCACATAATAGGCGGCGAATTTCGCCGTGGATAAGATACTGGGGAGGCCACGTTCGTAGTCCAGCTCGTAGTTCTCGACCACCGTCGGCTTCATTGTGGGCGTGCCCTGGGTGACAATGAATGTGTTCGGCCCGGCGGCAACGGCTCCGTCAATGCCTTCCTGCAGCATGTTGGGGAGCTGGATGCCCCGGCCATATGTGGCGCGCACTGTATCTACATCGGTGGCATGATACACTAGGCCGGAATTGGCGCTGTAGGCGTTCAGGCTATGGCTGTAATCGGTGGTGAAGGAATTAGGATCCAGAGGTGAGGTTGCATAGCCGATGGAATGATCCACACGCGCTGAATTCGTCCAGGAGAGCTTATCGGTAATCTGCCAAATCCAGGTCCCGCCGGCGGTGAATATATTATTGGCATATCCATGGCTTCCCTCACTTAAAGCATCGGAAGACGAACGCTCGGAAAGCTCTTTACGGCGGAACTCCGCCAGTAACCGGAAGCTGTTGCTGGATCCGATGCGGAACTCGTCCGTCAGCGTATTGACCAGGAGATCCGTGGTGTCGGATTGCGTATGGATAACCGGGTTGTCTACAATCCCCTTCAGATGGTTCAGGTACATATTATCGGTAATTTTTCCCCACAGGCCGTCCCAGGAGAGACTACCGCCGAACGAATATTGCGTCCAAACCGGATTTTCGAGAAAGAAATTAAAGCTGGCATCTACCCATTTCGCATTGGTATAACTGGCATCCAGGGTTACCTGTACGTTCTGTGAAAGATTGAACACGGAATAGCTTCTCGCATATTGGTGCTGGGGGTTGTTATTGACCGTGGACTCAGGCCCTGGGCCTTTGGGGGTGATGAACTCGTCGCCCGCCATTCCACCGGCACTGATTTTGGTGCCACCCCAGTCGCCAAAATGCTCTGTAAACGTGGCATCCAGATTAGTGGTGCGTTGCGTGCCAAAGGAAGCATAAGCGGAGCGCTCCTTGTCATAAAGTGGGCTATAGGTGATGATATTGATGGAACCGGAAACGGCGTTGGAGCCGAACATGGCGGACGCTGCACCCTTCACCACTTCTATCTGACGGATATCGTCCAGATCGATCGGCAGATCGTTATAATTGATGCGTGACAGATCGTCGAAGAATACCTGACGGCCATCGAGCAGCACCTGGAACCTCGGGTTGAAAGGCTGCTGGTATCCGCGCGCCCCCACGGACATATCCGCAGTCGTCGCCTGTAATACATCCATACCCGGCACATAAATACCGATAATCTGGGCGATATTGCGGGTGCCCGACTGGCGGATCTGATCCTGGGTAATAATGGTCATGTTGGCGGCGACGTCACTTGCACGCTGCGGAATACCGGTAACACTCGTGGTAATAGGCTCGCCAAACATCATCTCCAGCACACCGTAATTCATATCCGCATGCGCCGCTTCGGACACTGCCAAACCAGCCACTATCGCAGTGGTGATATATAAAGGAATGCGCTTCATATCGGTTTCACCAGCATGATAAAGGCAGAGCTGAAGGTTAAGTGCGATGCTTCCGCTGCCACAGGGCTGTAATAGATTTCAATGCGTGGCTTGGAGATGATGCCGACGACGCATTTATTCGCCCGCACGCAGCTGATATTGCTGGAGATGGTTAATATGCCTTCCCGGCCTGCCGTGTCGCAGACCGAACTGACGCCGTCGACAGTCAGGTTATCTGCCAGGAACGCCACCTTGGCGCCCGACAGTTTGTCCGCATGATCGAGACTGACGAGGTAGGGACTGAACTTCAATTCTTCAGGAACGCCTTTTCCCTGTTCGATACTTTTCTTTATATTTTCCGCGTCAGCAATAGAAGAAGGCACTGCCGAATTATATACCACCGCCACCGGAACCGGGCCGCCGGTATATTTTTCCTTCATGAGGAGCAGGATCCGAAGACCGATGGAAATATCCAGAGAGTCGGTCGCGCAGGCAACCGAAGGGATAAGGAACAACGCCGCACAACCGGCGATGGCAGCTTGTCTTAAATGCGTTCTGAAATGGGCAACGATAGGTGGCACGCGGCTTCTCCAATCCATGAAGAGGAGGGTGAATCAATACACATGACCTTATCCGCAAAAGATTAATTCCACGTTAAAACCTCGTTGCATAAAAGACACATCACTGTGCCAATAAGTAACACAACAATTGTTTTGGGAGAGAATAAAACAGGCTATTAAAACTTACCCGTCAGCCCCAGGAATACCTGGCGCTGCACCGCAGGATACGGGTTTTCCAAGGTATCCGCACGTGTCAGGTTAGTGCCGGACAGGGCAAGGGTATAGTGATCGTTAATAGTATAACCTATACGGGCACCAATGCTGGCATATCCTGCAACGGGAACGTTTGTGAAAGCAGCATTGTCAATCAGGCGCAGCATATCGGTCGACGTCACATACTGGCCGTTCGTATCCAGCTCCCAGGAACCCGAGCTATACCCTAACAGCAGGCGAAAATGGCTTTCCGGCGCGGACGCATTATAGCCAATGGTCGTCGCCACTGTTTCCGCATCTGCCACTGTCGAAAGGCTGTAACTGGCATCCCAGCGGAATCCGTTCAGGCTTTTCCCCTTTAACTCCACTTCCCCGCCTGCGCCGTGGCTGCTTCCTACATTTACAGACTCTAGGGTAAGCCAAGGCGTAAAGTTGATAAAACGGGTTGAAACGATTTGGGAGGGCGGAGATATCAGGTCTTTATTCGTCTGGTAATACACAGAAAATTTGGCCGTTGAATCAATGGCAGGCAATGCGCGATCATAGCCCAGTTCATAGTTCTCAACGATGGTGGGTTTCAGGTTCGGATTACCTATCGCACTATATATAATTCCTCCCTGTATGGGAGCGGCATCCGTGCCATTTTGAAGCATGCTGGGCAATTGCACTCCCCGACCGTACGTGGCGCGCACCGTGTCGGCATCGGTCGCATGATATACCAGGCCGGAATTGGCGCTGAACGCATTCAGGCTGTGATTATAATCCTGCACGAGGTAATTGGGATCCAATGTTCCGCCTTCATAAATGGCCGAGTGATCCACACGCGCTGAATTCGTCCACGAGAGTTTATCGGTAATCTGCCAGAGCCATGTGCCGTTCACCGTATAGACGTTATCATATAGCTTGTTCTCATTATCTATGGCGCCATCCACATTGTTATCGGCTAATTGCTGGATGGACTTGCGGCGATATTCCAAGCCTAAGCGAAAAATATTAGCGGAACCGACCCGGAACTGATCTTCCAGATTGCTAACCAAAAGCTCTGTTACCGTGTGTTCATTCGGTGTAAGGAAATAGGTGGACAATTCCGAATTATGGTTAAAATAATTATTATTGGTGAGCAGCCCGTAAGGTGTCTGCCATGAAATGCCGCCACGCAGCGAATAATTCGTATCAACATTATTTCCGATGTTAAATCCCCGCTCAGCGCCATTATCCTTCCCGTTGGAATAGGTAATTTCCATATTCGCCAGCAGATCGGGGGTAACTTTGAACAGAGAGCTTCCTGTCACATACTGATGCTGCGGATTCGCTGTGAATCCCGTTTCCGTGGCGGGCCTCAGCGTGCCGAAATCCTCTCCGCCCATTCCGCCCGCGCTGATTTTTATGCCGCCCCAATCGCTCAAATGCTGGGTATAGGTGGCATCGCCCGTTACCATATTCTGCGTTCCGTAGGAAAGGCTGGCAACCCTGCTCTGATCATAGAGCAGGTTATAGGTGATGATATTCACCACGCCACCGGCCGCGTTAGACCCGAACAATGCGGACGCCGCCCCTTTTACCACCTCGATCTGGCGTATGTCATCGATATTGACCGGAAGATTACTCCACTGTGTATGCGAGTAATCGTCGTTAAACACCTGCCGTCCGTCAATCAATACCTGAAGCCGGGGCTGGTAAGGCTGCTGATAGCCACGCACACCGACATCAAATGCGGTAATGCTGCTTTGCAAAACATCCATCCCCGGGACATAGATGCCGATTATCTGGGGAATGCTGCGGCTGCCCGCCTGGCGGATCTGATCGGCGGTGATGATGGTGATGTTGGCAGCAACATCGCTCGCGCGCTGCGGCGTGCCGGTGACGTTAGTGGTGATGGGCTCGCCGAACATTTCTTCCAGCACACCGTAATTGATGCTTTGGTCTGCATGCGCAGCCGTCGCAGCCGCAAGGACGGCAACCGAAGCAGTGATATATAAAGGAATGCGCTTCATATCGGTTTCACCAGCATGATAAAGGCAGAGCTGAAGGTTAAGTGTGACGCTTCTGCGGCCAAGGGGCTGTAATAGATTTCTATGCGTGGCTTGGAGATGATGCCAACGACGCATTGATTCGCACGGACGCAATTGATGTTGCTGGATATGGTAAGGATGCCTTGTTTACCCGCAGCATCGCAAACCGAACTGATACCGTCCGAAGAAAGATTATCGGCCATGAACGCCACTTTTGCGCCTGCGAGCTTCTCGGCATGATTGAGGCTCACAAGGTAGGCGCTGAACTTCAATTCCTCAGGTATACCCGTGCCTTGATCAATATTTTTTTTGATGCTCTCTGCATCGGAGACGGAAGAAGGCACCGCCGGATTATATATGACGGCCACCGGAATCGGCCCGGAATATCTTTCCTTCATAAGCAGAAGAATCTTAAGCCCGATGGAAATATCAAGTGCATCCGTCGCAAATGAAACTGAGGGAGCAAACAGCAAAGCTGCGCAGCATGCCAGGGTTGCCTTTCTCAGATATGCCTTGAAATGCGTGGTCATGAATGACAATCCAGTTCTCCCATAATGCACATGGGGGTTAACTCATATCCACGACCCTATCCTCAAAACATTAATTCCACGTTAAAACTCTGTGTCCGAAATAACACAACAGAATATATTATCAGGAAGGACAATCATCAAATTTGTTTTGCCTTCTCTTCCTCTATCAATATCTTCTTGAGAATTTTCCCGATGGCGGACTTGGGCAGGGAATCACGGAACTCCACCAGATGTGGCATCGCATAAGCAGCGATTTTATCACGCAGATGATTTTTTACATCCGCCTCTGCCATACCTGCCCCTTTCCTGCGCACGATAAATGCCTTCACCTCCTGGCCGCGCTGCGGGTGATAGACGCCGATGACTGCAGCTTCCAGCACATCCGGATGCTGGTACAATATTTCCTCCAGGTTGCGCGGGTAGATTTTATAGCCGCCGGAAATAATCATTTCCTTGAGCCGATCCACAACGAAGAAGTAGCCGTCTTCGTCCATATATCCTAGATCGCCGGTATGCAGGAGCCTGTCTTTTAATACTTTGACGTTCTCCTCGACCTGGTTGAGGTAGCCCCGCATCACCTGCGGTCCACGAATGCAGATTTCCCCAACTTCTTTAATGCCCATGACCTTATCCGGATTCTCGGCATTCCGAATCTGCATGAGGGTGGCAGGAAGCGGCACCCCGATCGAACCGGCCTTATTGACACCAAAAAGCGGATTCCCGGCGGTAACCGGGGAGGTTTCGCTCAATCCATATCCTTCCACCAGCGTGCAGCCGGTCCGCTTCTCAAACACTTCTTTCACTTCCTGCGGCAGCGGCCCGCCGCCGGAGAAACACATTTTCAGCGAGGTAAGATCGTATTTGCCAATGTCCTTATAGTTATTGAGTGCCGCGAACATCGTCGGCACCCCCGGCATCAGCGTCGGGCGCTTGAACTGGATGTCGTACAGCACGGATTTGATGTCGAAGCGGGGATGCAGCAGCATCGCAGAGCCGGTATGGATGGCCAGGTTCATGACGATCGTCATGGAGAACACATGGAACAGCGGCAGCGCCCCGACGATGATCTCCTCGCCAAACTTAAGGCCGGCAAACCACATGCCGCACTGCAGCGTATTGGCATAGAGATTCCCATGGGTCAGCACGGCGGCCTTGGGAACACCGGTCGTCCCCCCGGTATATTGCAGCACTGCCACATGGCTGTCAGGATGGATAGCCACCGGACGTAATGGACTTTTTGTCTCCAGTAGCGCCTTGAAAAAAACGTGATGCCCGTCATCCGGCGCATGTATAATCTCTTTTTTCCGCGTGAGCTGGAAGGCCAGGCGCTTGGGCAGTGGCAGCGCCTCATAAAAATCGCTGACGATGATTTTCTTGAGTTTTGTTCCCCCCAGGCATTCCGCTACTTTCGGGTAGAGGGCGGCAAGTGCAAGCGTAACCATAATTTCGGTGGAGGAATCCTCAATCTGATGGCGGAGATCCTGCAGTGAATAAAGCGGGTTATAATTCACTACCGTCCCTCCCGCCTTGAGGATCGCATAATAGCTCATCACGAATTGCGGACAGTTGGGCATGAACAATCCCACATTAACGCCAGTGGTCACTCCCATCTCCTGCAGGCCCGCCGCCAGCCTTTCGACGTTATCTGCAAGCTCCGCATAACTTATCGCCCGCCCCATGAAATCAATGGCGGTTCTCGCCCCGTATTTTTTCTTTGCATTATCCAGCAGATCGGGCAGCGGACGTTCCTCTATAGCGACATCCCAGCGTAGGTTGGAAGGATAGGATTTAAGCCAAGGATAGGAGTGCATTAGTAATACCGTTGTAGCAGGCTTTTTATAACCCAAACTATAAATTTAACTCATGGATAAACATAATTATCATGCCCGATCTGGATTCCTGCTTTCGTAGGAATGACAATTTGGATATTTCATATACATAGACTCATAGCTGGGGTTTATATATTCACTTGAACGATTTTCAATATACTGTAAAGAGGTCTATTTTATAGGCACTGAGCTAAAGCCTGCACCGCTCTCATAGATAAAAATCTCTGCCCCGCAGAATGCCTGTCCCGCTTCCTGCAGCCACCCGCCGGAGTTATATAATTTTACCGTTACCGGTTTCGTGTCTATCATAAAACTGCGGTACGGCGGACTGGGATCTTTCAGCCCTATCGGCTGGTGAGTATGTCCGAAAATAACGCTGGACGGCACTGGCAACTGACAGTGTAAAAATTCGCTGCTGGTATTGATATTGCCTATTTCCACGCAACTGCTCTTGAAAAAGCGGTCAAAACGCGCACGCACTGCCGGATCCGTCAGGAAATCCGTGCGGTAACGCGTGTCCTGGCTTTCCTTGACTTTCTCAAGCAACGCCTTTTTAAAGAATATTTTCTTGATGACACTGCCCGCCATCCTTACGCACGACGATTTTCCTGCCGTCACATCATCAATCAGGATATTCTTTAAACGCTCGACGTAATTGCTGAATCGTTCGTATTGCCCACTCCCTATCTCGCGCCTGAGCGGTCGGATTAACCGGTTAGTCAGTATTCCCGCCTGCCCGATTCCCGTACAGGCCAACTGGTTAAGCGGGTAATTCATGGCGACTAAATCCTCCATGCATACCGCAATCTCCTCGCTGCCCAAATCCATATCCACACCGGCAATATTTTTAACCAGTTCCCCCAGCAGGGACCAGTATCCCTCAAAATACTGGCCATGCGTCACCAGTACGCATTCCTTATCCGTCACAATATATAGGTTGGGAAAGGCGAAATTGAAATGATAGCGGTATTCCGCCGGATTATATTTATCGATTTGTCCGGCAATGCCGTTCAGCAGGCCATCCAGGAACATGCCTCCGTACTTATAACCATCACCGCCATAAGGGGACACTCCGGAGAGGGTCAGGCCCTGATTGGGGGACTGCTTGCGATCATCAATAATCGCAGGCACGGCATGATCATAGGGCCAAGGCAGATCGCCGGTGGCCACCGGATTGATGACGCTACGTTCATGCTGCATGATATGCCAGATATCCGCATCGTGATTCCCAGCCAGATAGATAAAGCCGCCGCCTCGGTCATCGCCTTTCGCAGATGGGCGCACCAGATCATCTTCTATGACAAACCGGAAAAACGCCTGTGCGCAGGCATATGCATCGCGGTATTCCGCTACCGACAGGTCGAATATGTCGCCGTTCAGCACTAGGTAATCCAGCGGCGCGCGGGACTTAAGCGCATCATGAAACGCCTGGTATTTTGGCCCTCTGCTGAAACTATTCAGCGCATCGTCCCGCGTGACAAGCTGGCCATCCGGATCCCCGAAATGCGTATCGGAAATTATCGCCAATTTCATATATTCTCCTAAGACTTGTTAACCAGGAACTTTTAACAACACGCTTACATAGCATCAGGAATCAGCAGCTCAAAACAGATTAGCATCTTAAAAAGTCCCTGCGCGTCTTGCAACCTTACGTTTCAGAAAAATATATCCGTCGCCTATCCAGAATTGGAAACCATTTTCTGCAAAGCAAAAACAATAAAAATGCTGCACAACATATACCGTAATGGCTATGCCACATGACCGGGTTATTCTGCGTCTTGAGGGTTTGACAGGCCTGTTGCAATGAGATATGAATAACCCATAAAGATTCCCCATACAGCGCTAGTAAAGTTTAAAGAGCATGACCGGTCCATTCTTTAGTGAAACAGAAGCAAAACCGCAGGCACCGGCCCGCAAGCCGGGCTATGTCATTGTCATCGGCAATGAAAAAGGCGGCTCCGGCAAAACGACGACGACTATGCATCTGATTGTTGCATTGCTGCGTTTGGGATTCACGGTCGGCAGCATGGATATTGATGCTCGCCAGCGCAGCCTGTCGCGTTATATTGAGAACCGCCGCCAGACCATCGCCAAGGAAAACCACCCCCTGCCCTTGCCGCACCACATCATTATTCAGAAAAGCCCTTTTACCCAGCAGCAGGAAGCGCAGGCCGACGAACGCGAGCGTTTCCTCAAAGCCCTGGCAAGGGTCTATTATACGAATGATTTCATCGTCATCGACACACCCGGCAGCGACACCTATCTTTCACGCCTTGCCCATGCCTTTGCCGACACGGTGATCACGCCGATCAATGACAGCTTCGTAGATTTGGATGTGCTTGCGAATATAGACGGGCAGACGATGAAAGTGGTGCGCCCCAGTATCTATAGTGAGATGATGTGGGAACAGAAGCTGGAACGCGCCAAGCGTGATGGCGGCTCGATTGAATGGATCGTCATGCGCAACCGCCTGAGCAATATTGACGCGCGCAACAAGCGCCACATGACCGGCGTGCTTGCCGAACTTTCACGGCGCATTGGCTTCCGCGTGGCTCCCGGCTTCAGCGAACGCGTCATTTTCCGCGAAATGTTCCTGCAGGGACTGACCGTGCTGGATATTATGGACAGCTCCGGTAACAGCAGCATTTCGCTTTCCCATGTCGCCGCCCGCCAGGAAGTGCGTGAGCTGCTCAAAACGCTGCGTATTCCCATCATTGATGAGCGCGTGTCTGAAATGCGCACTTCGTATCCGGAGAAAGAACAAGCCCCCAAGCCGGATACAGCGGATATCCGTAATAATACCGCCACCAACGGTACACCGCTTGAAGCGGCACTCCATTAAGCACTGATGTTTACCATTTTCGCGCTTGCCACGCCGCCCGGAAAATCCGGAGTCGCCGTCATACGCATTTCCGGCACGGCGGCAAAGGAATCATTCACCACGCTGGCTGTCCCCTTGCCTGCACCGCGCAGGGCGACGCTCGCCACGCTGAAATACAACGATGAAATCATCGAAAAGGCGCTGGTGCTGTATTTTAATGGGCCGGAAAGCTTTACCGGCGAGGATGTCGTGGAAATCCATTGCCATGGCAGCCATGCAGTATTGCGACAATTGCTGCGTATTCTTTCTGCATTGCCGCATTACCGCATGGCGGAACCAGGAGAGTTTACCCGCCGTGCTTTCCTCAATGGCAAGATGGACCTGACCGCCGCCGAAGGGCTGGCCGATCTGATAGATGCGGATACGGAAGCACAGCGCAAGCAGGCAATGCGGCTCATGGAGGGCGAGTCGGAGAAGTTTTACGGGGCTTTACGCAAGAACATCCTGCACAGCCTTGCCTTTCTGGAAGCCTATATCGACTTTCCCGACGAGGATATCCCCGACACCGTCCTTGCGGAAATTGACTCGGAAATACAGGACATTGTACGAACCATCCACGCGCAGTTGGCTGATAATTCCGCCAGCGAAAAAATCCGCGAAGGTATTGCGATTGCCATCCTCGGCGCGCCCAATGTGGGCAAATCCAGCCTGATGAACCTGCTGGCCAAACGCGATGTCGCTATTGTCTCCAGCATCGCCGGCACCACGCGCGATGTGATTGAAGTCCATCTCGACATCAAAGGCTACCCGGTCATCCTTGCCGATACCGCAGGCATCCGCGAACATGCCGATAGCATCGAGCAAGAAGGCATAAGACGCAGCTTAGAACGCGCAAAAGCAGCGGATATCAAGATTGTGGTGCTGGATGTAGCGGAGGTTGCAGGTTGCAGGTTGCAGGTTGCAGGCGCTTTAGATCTACTTGCAACATGCGACATGCAACCTGCAACGACTATTATCCTGCTCAACAAATCCGACCTTCTCCCCCCTCTTCCCCTTTCTCCCATCCACGACATTATCCCTATCCCGTTCTCCGTGAAGGAACGCTTTGGTGTTGACAGCCTGATGCAAGCCATTGAGGAGAAAATTGGCGGGACCATTCCTCCGGAACGATCATTTATCACCCGCCAGCGTCACCGTCTGCATCTGGAGACAGCCCTGAGCCACATGCAACGCTATACGCACATGCAGAATCAGGGCATTGAACTACGATGCGAAGAACTCCGCCTCGCAGCAACCGAAATCGGCAAAATCACCGGCAGAATCCCGGTGGATGAAGTATTAGGAGAGATTTTCAGCAATTTCTGCATCGGGAAATAATATGGTTGCAAATGGTGGGACCGACGCGATTCGAACGCGTGACCTACGGTTTAGGAAACCGTTGCTCTATCCAGCTGAGCTACGGCCCCACGGCTGTAACATATGCAGGCTTTTATAAACGCAGCCACACCATAGGGCAAGAAGCTTTAGTTCAAATCATCCTTTGGAGTAAGTTAACTCGTTCCTTGAGGCGATGCTTGATAACTCCAGCCACGTGTAAGCCTATCAAACCGATAAGTGCATAGGCGGCGTACCCATGAAAGTCCCTGAATATCTGTCCCATCGGCTTATCAGCGCCAATGAGCCGGGGCAACTCAAAGCCAAAGAAACTGACTGGAAAACCAAATGCATTCGTCATGAGGATGCCGGAAAGCGGCATGGCAATCATGAACAGATAAAATAGGTAATGGCCGGAATAGGCAAGTTTCTTATCCGTTGCAGGAATCGCCTCAGGCAGGGCAGGCACACCCAGTTTCAGGCGCAGGCAGACACGCAGCAGCCAGAGGCAAAGCACCACCACACCGAAAGATTTATGGAGGCCATAGAGCGTTTTATGTAAAGAATCACTACGCGAAATGCCCGTCATTATCAGACCAACAGTAAGGAGAGCAATGATAAGCAACGCCATCAACCAGTGTGTGATGCGGATTGCAAGCGGGTATTTTTCCATAAAAACCTCCTGCATGGCTAATGATAGTCTGTCAGGCGGCGGACGGCTCCTCAGCAACCAAAGGCTGCTCAACATCCGATTCATTACGCATGACATTGACCTTGAACGATATAATCACCTCCGGATGCAGCACGATTTTGGCCTCGTACGCTCCGGTATTTTTAATGGTCGCATTCAGCACTACCTGCTGGCGTACAATAGTATGGCCATCCGACTGCAGGGCTTCCACCAGATCGCGTACCGTGACGGAGCCGTAGAGCTTGCCGTCTTCGCTTGCCTGACGCACCAGCCTTATCGAAAGATCCTGAAGTTTCTTGGCTTTTTTCTCTGCCTCTGCACGGGTAGCCGCATTTGTAGCCTCGATTTCAGCGCGCCTAGCCTCAAAAATCGCCTTGCTATCCTTGGTGGCACGCATGGCTTTCTTCTGCGGCAGCAGGAAGTTACGGCCATAGCCGTCCTTTACCTTCACTACATCCCCTACGGTTCCCAGGCGCCCCACACGCTCCAGCAAAATCACTTCCATGACCATTTTCTCCTGCTAAAATTCGATTCAGGGCACCTCTATACCCCTATTTTCGGGATATTGTCCAGAGTTTTCAGCGAAGCGTTACCCATTGCCGACGGCAAGCGCTGCCATCAGCGCCAGCGCACGGAAGCGTTCCTGCCCCTGCCGGCGACCATCATACACAATACGATCCTCATAACCCGATATCCATAATGCATTCGGATTCCTGCGGGCAATGACGATATCACTCTGGGTTTCAGCAGAATAGGGCGAGCGGTGAATCTTGAAGATGACAAACCCTTCTCGGAGCGGTTTCTTCAAATTTTCCGGTAGCATGGCGGAATATTCATAGGGGATGCCATCCATCACGCTGATGATTTCCAGCTTGCCCCACTCCGAGGACATGGCAAAACGCGAGCGCGCCGTATCGGAAACACCCTTCTGCGACTCCGTGTGGATGCGCCATGCTTCCTCCACCGGCACCGCAAATGCCTTATGCCCTTCGATCTCACGGCACTGGAAAATATATTTGGGTTTGACGTTCTTGCGCCGGAGTTCCTGATGCAACAGATGCAGCGCCTGCGCATTGTCATTGACGCGGAAAATCATTGGCGTCTGGTTCTCCAGGCTGACAAAGGGCAACGAAGTCATCCGCCGCACCGCCTCCTCGACGACCTGCAGCCATTTATAGCCGTTGCTCTGGCGGATGTAACGCCCCTTTTCAGTGCGCTCGAGAAACTCATCCGGATGGCTGAAATGAGTGACGATATTGACATGCACGTTCGGATAGCTTGCATGGAACATCTGCAGGGTCGCCGCAAAAGCGTCATCGAAACGCTCCGGCCGGAACGCCATTTCCTTGGTGCCGATGCGCACTATGGACACATCCGCAGCGGCAGCAGCAGTCATGTATTCATACAATTTGTGGTTGGTAAGCACCATCGGATCGCCGCCGGAAAGCAACACTTCATTGACCGGGAAAAACACATGCTTCTGATTCTCGGCCACGTTATATTCAAACGAAGCGCGTTGCTTGAGCAGCGGGTATTTTTCCAAATCATCCCCGTCAACCTCTGTCGGTCCGTTATACTCCTGTCCGGTGCGCAGGGATATTTCCTTGAGCGCCACATTATATGCGCTGACATAGGCGCGCAAATCCTCGGGCTTCACCAGGCTCTTACCGGTCGATCCGTTGAACAGATCCAGACGGTAGCAATAGCGGCAATGCGCGGAACAGGCGAGCGCGGAGTAAGCCAGCACGATTTCGTCGTATTTATGCAGCAGCTTTCCCTGCAGCGCCCCGGCATAGCGGTTTTGGTTGGAAGGATCGATTTCACCGGACATATCGAAGCTTTCGCCCAGACGCGGCATCACCAGCGCGAGCAGCGCGGGACTTGCGGGCATATCGGGCAATATTTCCCTGCCCGTCGCCTCATCCTTCAGACCTCCCCCCAGCACCAGTGCGAGATAATGCGGGTTGATGCCGAACACCATGCGCTTGTCCACACCTGCCGCCTTCATCTCCTCCACTTCGCTGGCGGAGTAGATTTTATGCAGCAGGGTTTCCACCTTTCTGGCGTCAAACCTGCCGCGGGTGATGGGAAATTGTTCCAGATCGGTACGGGGCATTTCCTGAGTCAGTTTTTCTGCGACGGCGGTGGACATGGCAGTACCCCTTCCTGAGTTGAACAAAATTTAGCCAACGGCGGCAGCAAAATGCTCCGGACTGGGAGCCAGTGATTCCTTTCTCGCTACCCAGTCGCAAAGTGCATTTATCCCCTCCAACGGATGCGCACAGGTGCCGGATAAGAACCCGTCAGGCAATGCTTCAGCCGCTTTACTTTTATATGCGGCCTCCAATACCGCCACACCGTCAAAATCCACATAGGCCAGACGTGCTGAAAGCTGCTCCGGCTGCATGCCGAAGGCCGTGCCGGGCAGCAACGCCACACCCGTTTCCGCCAGCAGGGACTCGCAGACCGCCTGTGACGTGTTAAGGCCAAATCCTGCCAATACCTCCGTTACCGGGCTAAAATCCAGGAACAGGTAAAACCCGCCTTCCGGCTTGTGTACCTGTATATTGCTCTTTTGCAGGCGGGCGGCACATTCCTCTCCCAGCGCTGCCAGGACACGCCGCTGCTGCGCCACGTATTCCTGGGTTTCTTTCGTATAGCGGAACGCTTCGCACGCTGCCAGCTGCACCGGCAAGGCCGCGCAGGAATAGGTTTCCGAAGCGATACCGAGTAACGTGTCCTTGAACTCCTGCCCCAGCGCTTCCGGAATAACCGCCGTTCCCAAACGCCAGCCCCCCGCACCGCACCATTTTGACAAACCGCTCGTAATCACCGTGCCTTCAGGGTAATATTTCGCCAGCGACACATGCTGGCCTGCATGATGGAGCTGTCCATAAATCTCATCTGAAATCACCAGCGTGCCATATTGGCGTGCAATGTCGGCCAAAGCGGCAAGTTCCTCTTCCCTATACCCAAGCCCATCGGGATTGCCCGGATAGTTGAGTATGAGCACGGACGGAATGGTTTTGTCCGCCCTGCTCTCCAGCGCCTTTGCCAGCGCCTGCGGCGTCAGACGCCAGCGCTCCTCAAATGTGGTGGGAATAGTGATGACCCCATGCCCTAAAAGGCGCGCCTGCGGCACATATGACACCCAGGCCGGGGCACAGACCAGCAAATCAGCGTGTGTGAAAGCAGCCAGTACCGCATAAATCAGGATTTTCGATCCGGGTGCAATCAGTATATTCTCCGCTTTTGCGTCAATTCCATCCGTTTTACGATAAAATTCCGCCACTGCCTCACGTAGTTCGAGGATTCCCTGCACCGGGGAATATTCCTTACGATGGGCGTTGGCCTTGAGCGCATCGATCACCGCCTGCGGTGGAAGAAACGGCGATTGGCCGAAACCAAACTTATAGATCTTTTTGCCGCCCTTTTCCAGCGTGCGGGACTGTTCATTGAGCAGGAGTGTCTGGGACTTTTCAACACTGCGCAAGTGTTTAGAAAATTGCATAAATACCCCTTAAATATATTGTGATGCAACAAAAATGTTGCCCCGCAGCAAATTGATAAAGAGTTTTCTTTGTATTGACTACGTAAACAGATGTCAATTCCAATAGCGGCAGTCCCTGCATTTATTCATAATTTCTTAATCTTTTTATATTATCATGGCGTATTATTCATAATAAGCACCATGTTATGCAACCTGCCAGACATGATACACAAGCCGGGTTCTCACTGTTACAACTGAGCATTGCGCTTGTCATTATGGGACTACTGGTAGGTGGTACCCTGACCGGAAGGGATTTAATCAATAATGCCATCATACGCTCACAAATTTCCCAGATAGAAAAATACAATACGGCAGTGGGGACTTTTCAGAATAAATACGGCGGATTACCGGGGGATTTACGGGTGGATCTCGCTATCCAATTCGGGTTTAATACCAGCGGCTCCAACGGCAGTATAGGCTGGCGTGACGGCAACGGTTTCATAGACGGCTATTGCAATGGATGCGGCAACTGGGTGCTCCAGGCGTATGGTGAAACGGTTTTATTCTGGCAGGATTTAAGCCAGGCCAATATGATCGATGGCACTTTTCCCAACAGTGGCGCCACCAGCGGCGCTGTCACAACTGCTCCCTGGTCACTGGCCAAGGGAACGACCTATATTGGTGACTATTTCCCTACCGCCAAGATCGGGCAGGGAAATTTTATGTATGTTTACGATGGCCAGAACAATTATTATCAGATCGGCAGTACATGGTATTTACAGGGCGGAGATAACTGGTATGGCCTGTCAGCGATGACTTCCGTCCTCGGCAATGGCGGAATGACCTCAAACCCGGCGATGACCGTGCAGCAGGCATATAATATCGATAAAAAAATGGATGACGGCCTTCCCACCACAGGCAACGTGCAAGCCCTCTACTTAAGCGGATGGGTAGCCAACTGGGCCAACTCACAAGCCACGGACAGCACTACTTCCTGCTATAATACCACGACCAATACCTACTCTATCAGTAAAAACGGTGGAAACGGCATGAATTGTGCCTTATCCTTCCAGTTCCAACACTAATCGTATGCAACAGAGAAAATATATAAGACAGGGATTCACGCTTATCGAGGCGAGCATCGTCCTTGTAATCCTTGCACTGATTATCGGCAGCGTATTTCTCGGAAAAAGTCTTAAAAATTCTGCCGCCATCAATGCCCAGATTGCTCAGATACAAAAATACCAGGCGGCGGTGAATATGTTTCAGACCAAGTATAATAGTTATCTGCCAGGCGATATTCCCAGTCCTTATGCGCAGAACTTCGGATTCCAAACACGAGGACAAAAGAGAGGCGAAGGAGATGGTAACGGCCTCATAGAATCCAACTGCAGCAATTGCACCGGCTGCGCGGATCCCACGCAAGGGGGGTGTGGAGAGATGGCTGTATTCTGGCAGGATTTAAGCACCGCTGGTCTTATTGACACGAGTGTCCCTACCGGCACCAACCAGCCTAACATATCCGCCCCTATTACAGGGAATTGCTGCGCCTCAGTACCTGCCAGTCCAGGGCTGCTGACACAGTGGATCCCACAGGCCAAACTGGGAAATAATAATTTTATATATGCCTATACAGGCGCAATAGACTATAATAGCGGCGCTTCTTTTACTTACCTTAATGCCAATTATTTCGGCCTTTCCCAGGTAAGCGTGATCGGGTGGAACTATGAATCCACGGGCAATAGCGGCAGCGGCGCCCAAACTATGACCGTCCAGCAGGCATATGCCATTGACAGCAAGATGGATGACGGGCTGCCGCAATCAGGCAACGTTATCGCCTGTTATCTGGATTATGATGCAAATAACGAGGGAGAAGTATGGGCGGCGGGTTTCAGCCAGCTAGGTGCGGGCAGCTCTGTCACAGGAGGAGGATTCGGCTGCGTTCCTACGACTTCGGCTACATCCTATGCAAGTAGTAACTGCTTTGATAATAACGGCGTCACGGGCGTACAAACCTACTCCCTCAGTAAAAACGCTGCTACTCCAAACTGCGCCCTTTCCTTCCAGATACAAAATCAATAGGCATACGTTTAGCCGAATAAAGCTCCTACACCATTTTTTCCGGCTTCACCCATTCGTCAAACTGCTGCGCTGTAAGCAATCCAAGCACTATTCCTGCTTCTTTGAGCGACGTCCCTTCCTTATGCGCTTTTTTGGCAATCTTGGCGGCATTGTCATAGCCGATATGCGGGTTGAGCGCGGTCACCAGCATGAGTGACTCATTCATAAGCCTTGCAATCCGATCGGTATTGGCCACGATTCCCACCACGCAGTTATCCGTGAAACTCACCGCTGCGTCGGCAAGCAGCCGGATGGATTGCAATACATTATAAATAATCATCGGCTTAAAAACGTTCAGCTCGAAATGCCCGTTCGAGCCACCGATGCTAACCGTCACATGGTTGCCCATCACCTGCGCCGCCACCATGGTCATGGCCTCCGACTGGGTAGGGTTAACCTTGCCCGGCATGATGGAGGAGCCCGGCTCGTTTTCCGGCAGCGACAGCTCCCCAAAACCGCAGCGCGGGCCGGAGCCGAGCAGTCTTATGTCATTTGCAATCTTCATCAGCGATACGGCAAGCGTATTGAGCGCGCCCGATACTTCCACCATCGTGTCATGCGTGGCAAGCGCCTCGAATTTATTGGGCGCGGTGACAAAGGGCAGCTTCGTAAGCTTGGCGACTTCTTCGGCGAAGCCTTCGGCGAAGCCTTTCTTCGTATTCAGGCCGGTGCCCACCGCCGTGCCACCCTGCGCCAGTTGGTAAAGATGCGGTAACGTTACCTCCACACGTTTTATGCCGTTGGCTATCTGCGTCACATAGCCGGAAAACTCCTGGCCGAGCGTGAGCGGAGTCGCGTCCTGCAAATGGGTGCGGCCGATTTTGATGATGTCCTTAAACTCCTTCTGTTTATCCGCAAGCGCCTTATGCAGGTGCTTGAGCGCAGGAATCAGATGGCCCGTAATTTCGCACACGGCGGCGATATGCATCGCCGTCGGGAAGGAATCGTTCGACGACTGCCCCATATTGACGTGATCGTTGGGATGCACCGGCCTTTTCGACCCCATTACCCCACCCGCTATTTCAATCGCACGGTTGGAAATCACTTCGTTGACGTTCATATTGGTCTGCGTGCCGGAACCGGTCTGCCAGACGACCAGCGGGAAATTCCCATCCAGCTTGCCATCCACCACTTCCCCGGCCGCCTGCACAATATGCCCTCCGATGGATTCATCCAGCGCCCCAAGCCGCATATTGACCGATGCCGCCGCCAGTTTAAGGATCCCGAAAGCACAGATAAGCGGCTTCGGCATGGTCTCATCGCCGATTTTAAAATTCCCCAGGCTCCGCTGCGTCTGCGCCCCCCAGTATTTATCTGCGGACACGTCAATCGCGCCGAAACTGTCCGTTTCGCTGCGCACGTTATCTGCGGTTTTGTTTTTCGCTTGCATGGAACCCATTTTTATACTCCATATAATTTCAAGGCTTTTAGATTTCTATCGCGATTGTTAATGAATTGTAAATACCTATCCTGCTAGTATATTCACCTAAAATAGAAGCAACCGAAGGAAACAGGGATGATACCGCAACTTAAACTGGCTGAACTGCTCTGCACCCGCCTGTGCCATGATCTGGCCGGCCCCGTCGGCGCGATGGCCAACGGCGCCGAATTCATGCAGGAAGAAGGCGTCAAGATGCATGAGCAGGCCATGGATCTTATCAGCACCAGCGCGGCGCAAGCGATAGCACGGCTGCAGTTTTACCGCCGGGCCTATGGGCGCATCAATGAAAACGGCGAGGCCAGCATTGAAGAATTAAAGAAGGCAACCAGCGATTTTTTTGCGGGCGGTAAGGTAACGGTGGACTGGCCGGATGTCCATACCGATTCTTCCGGCGTCTCCATCAGCTATAAAATGGGCCGCCTGGTATTTAACCTTATCATCATTGCAGCAGCCACCCTGTTGCGCGGCGGCACGATCGCCGTGCGGCTTTCCGCCAACGATGCCACCAAATCCATACATATCCAAGCCGCCGGCAAGATGGTAAAGTGGGACAAGGAAATCGAGGATTCGCTTTCCGGGCTGGTCGCGCTGGAAGCGCTCACGCCGAAGCTGGCCCAGGCCTATATGAGCCGCCTGCTTGCTGAAGAGCTGAACACCAGCCTCTCCTGGCAGGTTGCGGAAGAATCCATAACGTTAGTGGCATACCGGAAACTCTGATGACGAAGCTCTCCCGCATTGTATTGGCCTTATTGCTCGGAAGCCTGTGCGTTTCCCTCTCCGGCTGCGCCGATGACGACGATGAAGGCGGAGGCGGGGTTGGACTATGCACCTACCTCGGCGCATGCAACGACGAGGGCGGAGGCGGGAGCGGCGATAGCAGCGATGGAGACACGAGCCATGTAGGGCATGACGGCACGGATGTCGAGCATTAAGCGAAATAATCGCTTGAAAACAGGCGCTATGTATATATTGTAGCGTACTGGATTATAAACAATCCCGACTGTGAGTTTATGTATATTAAATATATGGATGTCATGCCAGCGAAAGCTGGCATCCAGATCGGACAAGCAAGCTCTAAAACCGACTTCTGGCATGACAATTTTGTTTATCAACTACTTAAACTCATAATTCGGGTTAAATAGACGTCGGGTATGCCTGTCATCGTACAAAAATTTGGTGGAACATCGGTCGCGGATCTGGACCGCATTCGCAATGTCGCACGCAAGGTAAAAAGAGAAGTGGATCGGGGAAACCAAGTCGCGGTGGTGGTTTCCGCCATGTCGGGCGTCACGGATCAGCTAGTGAACATGACGCGGCAGCTTTCCGGACTTTCCACGCCCTCAGCGCTTGAAGAATATGATACGATTGTATCCTCCGGAGAACAGGTCACGGCTGGCCTGCTGGCGCTGGCGCTTAATGAAATGGGCATTCCGGCGCGTTCCTGGCTCGGCTGGCAGCTACCGCTGGTAAGTGATGCCGCGCATGGCAAAGCCCGTATCCATGATATTAAAAGCGATGCTATCATGGAATCGCTGAACGAAGGCAATGTCGCCGTAGTTGCAGGATTTCAGGGGGTGGACGAGCATGGCCGCATTTCCACGCTGGGGCGCGGCGGTTCGGACACGTCGGCGGTGGCGCTTGCCGCAGCACTTAAGGCGCAACGCTGCGACATCTATACGGATGTGGACGGGATCTATACCTGCGATCCGCGCATCGTCACCAAGGCGCATAAGCTGCATAGGGTTGCGTATGAGGAAATACTGGAAATGGCCTCGCAGGGGGCAAAAGTGCTACAGACGCGATCGGTGGAGATGGCAATGAACCACGGTGTCCGGGTTCAGGTATTGTCGAGCTTCAGCGACGCGGAAGGAACGTTACTTGTGGATGAGGAGGAAGTCGTGGAAAGAAAAAGAATCACAGGCATTGCCTATAGCCGCGACGAGGCGCGCATTACGCTGACGTCCGTTGCCAACATCCCGGGAGTAAGTGCCGAGATTTTCGGGCCGCTGGCCGATGCCAATATAAACGTGGATATGATCGTGCAGAACGTCAGCGAAGGCGGCGCGGAAACCGACGTCACCTTCACCGTACCGCGTGGCGATCTCAAAAATGCCCTTGCCGTCGTCGAGAAATCCCGTGACAAAATCAAATACAAATCCCTGAATTCAGATGATTCTGTCGCCAAGGTATCGGTCATAGGCGTAGGCATGCGCAGCCATGTCGGCATCGCGCAGGAAATGTTCAAAACGCTGGCCGATAAAGGCATCAATATCCTGGTGATTTCAACGTCGGAAATAAAGATTTCCGTATTGATTGCAGAAGAGTATACTGAGCTTGCATTGCGCGCATTGCATACCGCCTATGGACTCGATACGGAGTAGATCCATGAATATGAAACCGTTTGAAACGATTGAAGTGGATAAGGCAGAAATCGCCTGTGATGGCGGTAAGCTCGGCCATCCCCGGGTATTTCTTCATATCGACCACACTTCCGGCACCATCCAGTGCCCCTATTGCAGCCGGTTATATGTGTTGAAGAAGGATGCTGCGTAACTATATTCTTTAATATTATGTTACATATCAGAATTTACCGGAATTTGGTTGGAGTTTTTAGATCAAGGAAAGTCTGGAGATTTGCCGCCGCGCTCATTTCTCTCTAAAATCTCTCTCAAATAAGGAGGACGGTAGTGGGTTTTTTCTATTTCAGAAGAATCATTGCTTGCAGTCGGGTGTCCCTTCTCTCTGGCCTCCTTAGATAATTTATATGTTCTTTCCAGAATGTTTTTATATTGAGGAAATCGTTCTGTTAGCTTAGCAAGATCAGAGTCATCAATAGTAAGCCGATCACCTGCTTCGGTATGCATGATTGTAGATTCACTAATATTCAATTCACTTGCAAAATCGGATTGAATGAGAGAAGTAGTTTCTCTTACTGCGCGTAATACCTCCCCAAATTGATTCCTTACAGGGAAAAAGGCAAGAAATTCTGAATTCTCAAGAACATTAAAAGAATTATCCGCAAGAATATTTTTTCTCACCAGAGTATGCACCCATTGTTTTGCCTTATCGCTAGTATTTAATGTTGGTATAGCTAATAGGATAATTCTTTCAGTTACTTCGGGAAAAGGTTGGTATAAATTTACCACTGGAGCAATAAGAGAATATGGAAAATTCATATGTCCTGATTCTAAATTAGAGAGCATAATTTTCCGAAGGCCAAGTCGGCTCTCGACTTCGCTTTGAAAGAAATCTCTACTCTCCCTAAGCATGGCCAATATATGGCCAAGAGTTTTTCTGTTAGATTGTCCAGCCGCTAGCTGTTTTTTACACCACTGTAATAATTGTTTCTTGCACCATCCTGAATCACGTATTGGATGGTTTATATATTCCCATTCCTCTCTGTGAATTTTATCCTCTAGCCAAGAGAAGTCTATTGTGTCGTCTACTAAATGGGAAAAAGTTTTTGCTTCACCCATGGATATACCCTGCGCGTGTTCTTTTGGATGTATTAATTCTCTAAGTAAGAAACCAAGCGACGATCTTATAATGGGAATTTTTCCTAATTCCATCCGAGAAACCTGTCCTTGATCTATATTTAATGCATGTGCTATATCGATTTGGAACTTATGTACTTTTTTCCTTCCTTGCAGCAACATCTGCCCTGCCTTCAACTGTACAGTCTTCTGTATATGTTTTAGCAAGGCTACCTTGGCACCGCTTTCAGGCATGCCCATTTCAACATATTGTCGAATACCTATCAAAGAAGGCTGTCGCTCTTCGGGTAACGCTATAAGAAAGCGTATAACTTTTTCCATAAGGGGGAGAGAAATCTCTCCTTGCTCAATAGCAGAAATGTCCGACTGGTTTAGTCCTTCTATGTGAGAAGCAATTTCTCCCGGCGTTAAACTGGTATTTTGTAACAAAGCATCCAAAACATGAGACTGGCCTATTGCGGTTCTACGCGTTCTTTTTTGCTTAGGCATAAGGTCTGTATCTATAGCTACCGCCAGACGTGCTTTATTTATCTGTTCGCTCAAATCTTCACCGAAATATTCCTTATATAAAGGAATAATAGAAGGATTCAAATTCGCCAACGCATTTTCCGGTAAGGGCTTTCCTATATTGTTTCTTAGACAATCGATTAATTCTTGTACATTACGCTGATAAATGGTTTTTGCCGTTGTTGTCGGTATATTATTACATGCCTTAGCAACATCGGGAAAAGACATATGAAGCATAAATCGGCAAAAAATAATCGGTTGTGCATTTGATTTTAAGGTTGCAATCCATGCAATCACATAATCATTTCTTTCTTTTTGAAGTGCGGCTTCTTCAGGCGTTGGAAGTTTTTCCTGACCGAGTATAGAACCACCCTGAATGTCAAGAATATCGGCCCAGTCTTCGTCACTCTGAGGAGATGCCAATTCACTAAAAGTGCTTGTCGTTTTAATACGTGCGCTTCTTAAATAATCAATGCTGAGATTTCGAGTAGCCCTTGCAAAGTAATTTCTCAGATCTTTTACTATACGGCTTCTTTTTGCTTCATCAAAAGGTTGTTCTATATTTTCCTGCGCCCAATCTAAATCCTTTTTTCTTGTCACAACACTTTCTATAATAACATCTCGAAAATCATCAACCAGATCGTGGGTAGCACGATTACCCAATGCGCTGTGTGCAATTTGGTCCATTAAGCGACGCATGTCACTTGAAATCATGTAAGACCAGATGAATTCCGATTCATTTTGCGGTTCTGGATTATCACCTTGACTTGGCATAATGCTTCAACCATTGGCTACATTAAGAGCCCAAACCTTCGAGCACCGTCTATTGTACGGCAAGAAAATTAAGAATTGGTTACTTCTCACCATAGGTGAGAGGGATGATTTCAGGCAGCTCAAAAATACGGGAATAACCCCATATTAGCCCCAAATACACACGCGGCGAGTATCACATCGCTTATCAAAGCCGCATACTACTCAGCCAGCCTGATATCATCGATATGAATCGTAGATAAAGTGTGGTCGGTGGCATTCTGTATCTGCATGCCTTTCACAGGCACTTCCGCCGGGTTTAGCTGCGGCACCGGAATCGACAACTGTATCCATCCTTTTTCCGGCAGCTTGGTTTTATACACGGAAGCCAGGGGCACCTGCACAATAGCGTTTCCGTTTTTATCCGTCAGGAATACGACGAAGTCTGAAACAGGCTGGTGGGCTAAATACATATCCAATACCAGTTTCCCGTAATTTGTTGTAGACATCGTACCACTCTTTAACTGCGCATTAAAGCCGCCATAAGGTTTGAACATTATCCCATAGGAACATGGGGCAGTAACAAATAATGACGCATCGCAAGGAGCGCTCGCCGCCATGCTGTAGCTGTAATCATACATTGCCGGCGATACAGCATTATCGTAGATAACAAACTCTCCTGTTTGTGGCGGCACCGAAACGGGTTCAGAGGAGGTAGGTTCAGGAGTCGGTTCAGGGCTGATTGTAGGGGATGCGATAGGCGTTAGCACCGGAGTATCCGTAGGCGTAGGAGTGGGGGGAATAATAGGATTATTGACAGGAGCCGATCCACTGGAAACCACGGTAAGGAATTGATTCACCGACGTGATGGAAGCCCCTAATCCGGCGCAGGGAGAACCGGCGGTCAAGGAAAAATCAAGTATCTGCAGCACCGGCAAGGTTGGGGTGGTGCGCATGTCATTTCCTTCCTGTTCCACGAAGCCGGTGAGATCCGAAGCGAACATCGGATTGGCCGTGACGCCGCCCAGCGTCTGGCCTTGCGTATTATACTGGCAGTTATTGTTATCGGCGGTCAGGCTGCCGTTGGCGTTCATCGCACCGCCGTAAAATATGGAATTGGTGACCGAGTTGCCGGAGCCGCTCAGTTCCAGGTTCTGATCGAGGGCAAACGAGGTGATGTGATCCATCGTCCAGCCGTTCGCCGTGGCTCCCCATATATTATTCGCCCCGGCGGCAATAAAAAGACTGTTGGTAATGGATACGTTGCTCACCGTGACCAGCCCGTTTCCTAAAATAAGGCCGTTCTCTTTACCCGGACCGATGATGTCCTGATCAAACGTGAAATTAGCGTCCGCATTTCCCGTCCATATCTGCATACCATCATCATGGTTACACTGGTTGAACGCCGTTCCCGGATAATTCGGATTATTACGGTCATCATGCAGCCAGGAAAGCTGGATAGTAATATTGCCGACATTCACCGGCTGGAAAGCATCCTCCCCGCCGTTCTTCATTTCCATGTTCTGGAATACATGGTTGGAGCCTTGCAGCATCACCAAGGCAGGCCCCTGCGGATTCCAGCCGCTGCCCGACTGCGACGCCGTGCCGTCGTCATAGAGGTATAGATTCCGGATAGTGTCATGCTGGGCGCCGGTATCGAACGTGATGGCCGGACCGTTATATCCATAAATGCTGATGCCGTGCCAACTGCCGCCGTCTATCACCACATAGCTGTTGTTCCCAATGGCAATGCCGGTAGAGAGCACCCCCGCTGTCTGGTAGCTGTAGCTTGGCTGGCCGCAATAGGGAAGCAGCGTTCCTCGCCCGCCGAAAAAATTCACCGCCCCATTATGGCCTGCCGCCGTTGAACGTTCTATAGTAATGGGCGAGCCGGACACACCGCTTTTTCCAATGATAAGCGCCTTGGAATAGGCCATTCCAGCACTTCCACCATCAATCGTCACCGTATCGCCTGGTTGGATCTCAGACCAGTTTATCTGATCCAACTCATTCCATGCCGTCGCCCACGACAGCCCATCACTGTTGCTGCCATTTTTCGAAACATAGTAGGTATTGCCGGAAGCAATGGCAAAAGACGGTAAGGAACAATATGCAGCAGTGATTAATGTGATACAAAACAGAACTGGCTTATGCATGGAATCCATCGTTTTCATTACACCAATCTTTCTATAATTCATAATCCGCTTTATCATGAGCGAAACATAGAATTATATTAACATAAATTAATTAAAAAATGTTTAATTTATTTTCTTATAACCGCTCAAATAGATAAAGAATGCGGAGCAATTTTGATTATGCCATTACCTCCCTCCTCGTCATCCCGGTGAGGCGGTCAGCAGACCGCCGGTCAACCGGGACCATGGTGCAACCACGGAATAAGTCAGCAGGCTTGCGTGTGCTTCTGCCTCGCGCATGGCGGGCCTACCTGCCCGCCTACCTTCCGTTCCAGCTTGTGAAAGTGGATCCCGGATAAGCTCGCTTCTTGGCTCGCTTTCCGGGATGACAATGGTGGATATTTTTATGTCAAATGACTATAAAGTGATAATGAAACACTGCCAATAGTGTAGTGTCCCGCGCAACACTTTACCCCACAAGATTGAAAGTCCGTTGCCTGCGCGGGTAAACACTACACTCATTATAATGGCTAGTGTACTTTTCGTCCCATGCTGCCCACAGACTATGGCATAAGCCATTAGGTAAAGCACTGCATCGGACGGTACACTAGCGACGAATTTTATCAATTCCTAAGCTGCATTCTTCAAAGACAGCTTCCGGCACGCATCGCCGATGCGCTCCAGGGCTTTGGCGAGGTTGGCGTCGGAGGTGGCGTACGAGATGCGGAAATGGCCTTCCAGACCGAAAGCGCTGCCCGCGACCGCTGCCACCAGCGCATCTTCCAATAAATATTCGCAGAAGGAGGTGCTGTCGGAGATAGGCCTGCCGCTTGGCGTCTTGCGGCCAAAAAGCTGAGAGCAGTTGGGAAACACATAAAATGCGCCTTTGGGAGTAGAGCAACTCATATGCTCGATGGCATTTAAGCCTGCCACTACCTTATCACAGCGTTCCCTGAACGACTTCATCCAGTCTTTCAGGAAATCTGCGGGCTGGTTCAACGCCGCCACCGCCGCTGCCTGACTTATCGAGCAGGGATTGGACGTGCTGTGTGACTGGATGTCGGTCATCGCAGCAATCAGCGATTTTTCGCCTGCCGCATAGCCGATACGCCAGCCGGTCATGGAAAAGGCCTTGGACACACCGTTTACTGTCAATATGCGTGAATATAGCTTCGGTTCTATCTGTGCGAGGGTAAAGAATTTCATGCCGTCATAGAGGATATGCTCGTAAATATCATCTGCGATCACATGCACCTGTGGGTGCGCCATCAATACATCCGCCACGGCGCGCAGCTCCTGCTCGCTATAAACCGCTCCGGTCGGGTTGGACGGCGAGTTGAGAATCAGCCATTTGGTTTTCGGTGTAATCGCTTTTTTTAGATCCGCCGGATGGAGCTTGAACCCTTGTGATTCCGGACAGGCAACCGTCACTGGCGTTCCCCCGGCAAACGCGACCATATCCGGATAGGAGACCCAGTACGGTGCAGGGATAATGACTTCATCACCCTCATTGATCGTCGCCAGCAGCGCATTGAATATCACCTGCTTGGCGCCACCGCCGACAACGATCTGGTTGGCAGCGTATTCCAAGCCGTTTTCACGCTTGAATTTATCGCATACTGCCTTTTTGAGCGCCGGAGTGCCGCCCACAGCGGTATATTTGGTATCGCCGCGCCGGATGGCCTCCACCGCCGCCTGCTTGATATGCTCTGGCGTATCAAAATCCGGCTCGCCTGCGCCCAGGCCGATAACATCTTTTCCTGCTGCCTTAAGTTCAGCAGCTTTCACAGTCACGGCAATCGTAGGGGACGGCTTGATGCGCGCAAGGCGGGTCGTCAGAAAAGACATGTCGATTTTCCTATTGTTTTTGCACAGGCCCTGCGGGATGCGCAGGGGGGGATACAATCGGTTTTTTAGCCGGATAATCGCCAATATGCAACAGTTCTATTTTTGCCACGATCATTTCATTTTCCGGCAGGGATGGCAGCAACCCGGAGGCAGAAGCATCGTCATGCAGAGGCTTGTTGTACCCCGGCGGAAGGATCACCGTGCGCTCGCCTTCCTCCATCATCTGGCTCATGCCCAACTCAATGCCGTAAGGAACCTCCGATCCACCCAGGGTGAAGACCAGCGGGTGATCGCCACTGGAAAACAACTCTGTGCCGTCCACCTTCCATAGGGATATGCTGGCATAGACCTTATCACCGCAATTCACCTGCCGGCCATTGCCGAAAACCGTGTTGAGCGCACGCAGCGGAAAGGCGGACTGCGGTATCGCAGGCGAAATATCCATAAGTGATATCTTTGCAGCCGTAAGCTTATCTTTCAAGGAAAGGGATAGATCGCCCTTGGCATCGGCGACGGCCATTAACGGCGTCATAATCTTACGCTCACCGCCCGGCCTCATACCGATAAGTCCCAGCTCAATGCCACGTAATACTTTCCCGCTGCCAATCCGCGTTGTTTTATCTCCTTTTTCCAGCACATCGCCCTTCTGGTCGAGATATTCATAATGCAGCTTTGCCTCCTGTCCGCAAGTTGCGGGAATCCCCGAACCGGCTTTGAGGTCTTCCGTCTTCACTGCTAGGTTATATGCTGGAATCAACGGGATGGAAAACAGAGGAAATTTGTTTTTATTGCAATCCTTGTCTTTCAGATTTTCCGCATGTTGCTGGGATTGCGAAGTATTCGGCTTGGGCGGCGGAGGATTGACATAGCTGTGCCATAATGCATAGGCAAAAAAACCCATAATTACCCAGCGTATTATGCCCTGCACCGTCTGCGATGAAGAATTATCGTTGAAGTTGAATAAATTGAACATGCAATGCCTCAATGCCGTTTCCCCCCATGAAAGACACACGGGCGATCTTTTCATTTATACAGCCAAATACGGAAAGCAGATAGCGGAAATTTATGAATATTTCATGGCAAAGGGATAAAGGAAAATTTTAAGTAACAGCAGCTTAAAGGCATTACACGTTAAACCGAAAATGCAGCACGTCACCATCTTGTACTATATAGTCTTTTCCTTCCAGGCGGAGCTTACCCGCCTCTTTTGCTCCCTGCTCGCCCTTGCAGGCAACATAGTCGTTGTAGGCAATCGTTTCCGCACGGATAAAACCTTTCTCAAAATCGGTATGAATAACGCCTGCCGCCTGCGGCGCGGAAAATCCCCGTGAAATCGTCCAAGCCCTGGCTTCTTTAGGGCCTACGGTAAAAAAGGTAATCAAATCAAGCAGGGAGTACCCTGCGCGTATCAGCCGGGTAAGGCCTGTTTCCTGCAAGCCCAGCGCCGACAGGAATTCCTGCTTATCCGCATCGGGCAGTTGCGCCACTTCCGACTCAATCCGGGCAGAGATAATCACGGCAGGGGCATTCACTTTTTCTATAACCTGCCGCGAATAATCATTGCCGGATGCCGCGCTTGCTTCTTCGACATTGCACACATAGAGCACAGGCTTTGCCGTCAGAAGCTGGGTATTCTTGATAATCCGGCGCTCCGCGTCATCCGCAGGCACCAGCGTCCGCGCCGGTTTTCCTTCTGAAACCACTTTCAGGAGCTTTTCCATGACTTCGGCCTGCTCTTTGGCATCCTTATCGCCCTTGGCTTTCTTCTGCAGTGCAGGAAGACGCTTTTCCAGGCTTTCCATATCGGCAAGTACCAGCTCAGTCTCAATAATCTCCGCATCGTCCAGCGGTGCTATGCGCCCTTCCACATGGGTAATGTCGCCATCCTCAAAGCAGCGTAGCATATAAATGATGGCATCCACTTCACGGATATGGGCAAGGAACTGGTTGCCAAGCCCTTCCCCTTTGCTGGCGCCGCGCACAATCCCGGCAATATCCACGAATTCCAGCTGCGTCGGGATGATTTGCGCCGAGTTGGCGATACCTGCCAAGGTGGTAATACGTTCATCCGGCACTGCCACCCGCCCGATATTAGGCTCAATCGTGCAGAACGGATAATTCGCCGCCTCCGCCGCCTGCGTGGAGAGCAATGCGTTAAAAAGCGTGGATTTCCCTACATTGGGAAGGCCGACGATACCGCAGTTGAAGCCCATAAGGAATAGTTGTCAGTTGTTAGTTGCCGGTTTTTTAGTGGCAGGAACGGCAAAAAGCAATGATTTAAGCAAATAGTGGACTAATTTTATAGGGATATTAGCCCCCACGTATTTGATTCACTCCTAAGACTTTAGATGCCTCTTCAACATAGCTGGCTATACGTTCTGCTCCCACAGCTTTCATCTCTTCACCGAAATGCTGAAGTAAAAGGGCCTGCATAATTTCTTCCGAAGAACGTTCCAGAGTCTTTTTTTCTACCCAACCCTGCCCTCCGTCAGCTTCTTTTCCGGTAATTTGCTTTTTATCAACTGTATTACGCGTTCCATTTAAGCCTAAGACTTTGCGTGACTCTTCAATATAATCGACAATATGCCTTAACATCACAGTATTCATCTCTTCGCCGAAATGCTTAAATAAAAGAGCCGTCATAATGTGTTCTGGAGAACGCTCCGAAGCCGTTTGTTCTGCCCAACTGCGTTGTTCGCCAGTGCTGCCCCCAGCACGCCCCTCTACCACCGCCTGTTGAACTGCAGCAATGCGCTCTATCTCTTCCTGCATCCGACGGCAAGTGCCCAGCTCCACCTGCATCGCCCCTTCCAGCTCTCCTATCTCTACTCCCATTGTTTCAGCCATTTTTTCAAAATTCAGCGGCACATTCTTGCCTGCCTGATATGCTCCTAGCTGTACTTTCTTTGCAAGCTCTACCAGAGATTCCGCATCATGCTTGAGCACTTCCGCCGCAACCGTCCATACCGTCATATATTCATGCAGATAATGATAGTCGAATGTAGGATTTCCGTTAGGGTATCCCTGTAGGGCCTCAAGTAAAGATTTTCTTTCTAACGCTGCGATTTCCCCTACATGCCCTTCCTGTTGCGACTGGCTGTTAATGCGGAAGGCTTCTGCCTCAGACAGTAAATATGTATGACAGTACGGGTTTACAGCATATACGTTTTTGGCTTTATCTATATCTCCCTTCTTCCACGTATTTAGAATGTATTTATCATCCTTGATAGGCCCCATACCAACCAGATGCAACCGATCAGGATCCACTTCAAACTTCAGATGAATTTCTCCCAACTCTTCCGCTAATTCGCGCCGTACGGTATTGTGTGCAATGGTATCGATGTCATGTGTCAGGCCAATCGTTTGCCCACCGAATACGATATCATCTTTACCCCCCACCAATAATTCCTGCACCCTATGAGCCTTAAGATTTTTCACGTTTCCATAAATTCCACTTTTGAGAATATGGGAAATGACGGCATTTAAGTGAGGAAAATCTGGATCCTCTGTAACCTGCATGGTGTTTAGGTCAATACCCCGAATAGCGTTCACAATACCCTGGTCTTTTGAATCATCGGCAAAGGCCTGTAAAACCTGAAGAGTTAACCGCCGATCAGGACTGGAAGCAAGAAACGTTTCAAAATCCTTCTCTGCCATTTTTGTTATCTCGGAGAGCCCGCCAAGCGCACTAATACCATCAGGATTTTCGTTCTTCAGACGCTGGACGGCATAAACCGCAGTGCCCTCAATGGAATCACCATTTTTTTCCACCAATGTTACGGTAGCGCCGCTGTTGAGCGCCAAAGCCCGATTTGCCGGTATTTTAAGTATTTCAGCCCTTTCATCAGGTTCAAGAGGGCAAAGCGCCTCCATTAGTTCATCTTTACTGCTGTAAATACTTGCCATACAATTTCCGGATAATTTGCAATAAGTCGCCTGCCCAATTTAACAGCTCAACCGTTAAGAAACCACGCAGGAAATGTTAAGTTTTTGTTACAGCACCTGTCATAAAAACTTCATAAATCTCTGCTGTAATTATATAGAATAAATAGTTAATATGCAGCGGTCACAGTGTCTCCGGGAAGTCAGTCTCTTTTTAAGAGAATTAGATTTCCAAATCGGGGACATAGGACATTTATAAGTCCTGTATACGTATGCTCTTGGTTTACCCCCAAACCAGTGGAGCGTTTCATCTCTGAAAGGAGGTGAGAGAGATGTGTTTAGGTTGTGAAAGCGGCTTGGACCACTGTGGGAAGTGCAGCTGCTGCCGCCCACAAAAACGCCGCCGTCTGAGCCTTCGCCGTCTCTTCCGTAAGCCGTAATAACTAAATAGTAGCTAGTTTGTTGTTAGTGGAGAGCTATCCTTAAGGGGAAGGATAGCTCTCCTTTATTTTTGGGGGTATTTTAGTGTAAAATTATCACTGTATTCTGATACAGAAAAACAAAGTTTCCTGCCAAAATCCCAGCACTCCCTCCCTATATATAATATATAGGTCGCTGCGATTATACGTAACGTTCTATAAAAATTGCTAAGATATTATTTTTCTCCATATACATTGTACGCAAACAATGTAAAGAAAACAGCATCATCCCACCTTCCATTCCCGGAAGCCGCACTTGCCCAAATCCTTCGGGCACTGGCGGCCCAATGCGTTGGAGCAACTGGGATAGAGTTTCGTCGCCTCCACTAGCCAAGCAAGGGATTTGATGAACTCTGGGTGGATGCCCAGCGCTGGAACCCTCGCATAATGCGGGACACCGCTGCGTTCCGCCAGTGCCTTATATTCAATATCCAACTCCACCCGCGTTTCCGAATGTTCCGATACAAAGGCAATCGGAACCACCACCACCGGCACCTGGTTATCTCCCGCACGCACGATTTCATCCTCTGTAGAAGGCGAGAGCCATTTAAGCCGTCCCACCTTGCTCTGGTAGCAGACGACATGATCCAGCGCCGCACCGCCCAGCTTACGCATGATGGCCTGCACCGCGCGCTCTACCTGCCACTGGTAGGGATCGCCTTTGCGGATAAGCTTCTGCGGCAGGCCGTGCGCCGAAAACAATATCCTCGGAGTTCCATATTTCACCGCTTCTTCGAGGGCTGGCTTTATCAATTGCACATGGGCATCGGTAAAATGCGCATCAAACGGATAACAGCATACCGGGTGATGCATAGCGCTTAGTCCCTGTTTTTTGGCCTGGGTATTCCACTCGGCAAAGGCAGAGCC
>Ga0206904_1023_pt1 | contig 43088 bp, 32 predicted proteins | sample Alteio_BWOrgHeat_42_FD_152981 | JGI IMG/M metagenome (GOLD analysis project Ga0206904, IMG submission 152981) | Enriched cells from forest soil in Barre Woods Harvard Forest LTER site, Petersham, Massachusetts, United States -... | ecosystem: Environmental > Terrestrial > Soil > Temperate forest >...
ACGCTATGAAAAAGTATCAATTGTCCTGTTTATTTTCGCTTATTCTTATTGTACTGCTCTCCTGTAAAAAGGATCAGCAAAAGAGTTTATTAGCTAAAAGCACTTCCGATCTCGAATCCCAATCACTTGGAGGCACATCTTTAACTGTCTCTATGGGTGGCAACGCCTTTGTTACCACTCTGGCCCCGGGTGGTTCCGAAACAGTAACAAGTACCACATTGGCCAACTGGACTAATGCCAACAGTATTTTCTCTGCCTATTTTCGCCTGGGTAATACTGGTTCGTTAACTGTAAAAGTAAAGGCAAAGGTTGCTTCGGGCAGCAGTGTGGTTAAACTTACCGTAAACGGAACTGCATTTAATGTACACATGTCCGGCTCTGCTTTTACAACCTATAATGTAGGTACGGTAAATATTACCAGCCCGGGGTATGTAAAAGTAAACTTCCAGGGAGTAAGCAAAACAGGAAGTTATTATGCTGATGTGTCCGACCTTATCATTAGCGGTCCGGTGGTGGCCTCAAATGTACAGTACGCTAACGATTCAACAAACTTTTACTGGTCGCGCAGGGGGCCTTCAGTCCACTTAGGCTATACCGCACCAGCCAACTCCCAATGGTTTTATAACGAGGTTACTGTACCTGTTGGTCAGGATCCGGTTGGTTCCTATTTTATGGCTAATGGTTTTAACGAAGGATATTTCGGGATGCAGGTAAACTCATCAACCGAACGCCGCATATTGTTTTCGGTGTGGAACCCTACAAGCGGAACTACAACCAGCACCAGGGCCGGAACGGGTGTTGTGGTTCAAACCTTTTCGGGAGAAGGCAATGGCGGACAAGCTTATCTCGATTATAACTGGGTAGCAGGCAATACCTATAAATTTTTAACCGAAGCTGTACCTGATGCTTCCGGCAATACTACTTTTTCTTCGTGGTTTTATGCGCCGGAGGTTGGTGCATGGAAATTTATCACCTCGTGGTTAAGGCCGTCTACAACTACTTATTTAGCCGGATTATATTCATTTGTAGAGAATTTCGATGATACGAATGGGTACTTGGGCCGGAAAGGTAATTTTGGTAACCAATGGGTAATGAGTTCAACCGGCACCTGGACCGAGTTAACGAGCGCCTATTTTGATGGCGATGCTACAGCCAACAATCAGCAAAGGATGGATTATGCTGGTGGTCTTTCAGGCGGAAAGTTCTATTTGCAAAACGGAGGCTTCTTTGCAAACTATGTAACCCTCAATCAAACATTTACCCGGGCTGCAACAGGCACACCTCCAGTTATTAATTTCTCAACACTTCCATAAGCTTTAAAACTGGATATTAATTATAAAGCGGCAATTGTACTTACAATTGCCGCTTTATTTCCCCACAGTCAGATAATAAATATTTTCCGGCTTCTATTATCGTATAGCTTATGAATTGACGTTTAGCCAGTAGTATTTATACGAAAAGTGTAAACCATGTCTTTTTTCAAAAAATCAATTCAAGTTATTGATTAACAGATGTTTATACATGGGTTAACATTGAAAAGTGTAAACCCAGCGTAAACCCACTTTTTTGCTATTTGAGTCATTTCCAATCCAAGACTACACGTCAATTGTGGTTGACATAACACTGATCATCTATTGAATGTTGCAGTAGGTAAACTAATAGCAGTCACCCTGCCCGAGCCATTGCTGAAGCTTTAATTCCGAAATCGGACTTCCAAAATCCGAAATCACTTTACTCCATCATTAATCTTCTAATTAATTCCGCGCTTTGCTTATTGCCTTCTTCCAGCCTGCTGCCAAAAAATGCCTGTACATCAGTAAAGTGTTTTTTGTAGCCTTCCATATCGCCATAACCAATAATTGACGACCATTCCCTTACAGCCGAGTGAAATTCCAAATCATCACCCCTGATCGTTTTGTCGTATAATGCTGTCACTATCGATTCTTCAAGCAGTTCTTCATTTTTAAACAGGTATTCGGCAATGCCAAGGCGCAGGCGGAATGGTGGTGTTTGGCAAATAAGGTTATCATAAGGATTTACGCCCAGGTGATACCAGGCGTCAACCATGCTCAGAAGACTAAGGTGTGAATTTGGTTTTTTCTGTTCCGGCTTTTGCGACAGTGAAAACTCCTTCATTACTGTATCTTTCAGCATAATAGGCTTGCGGCTTTCATGAAAAACGAAGTCGCGCGCACGGTAAAGCCTTGCCCTAAATGCTTCTTCCTCTTCCTTTATCATCAACTTAAACAATTCCGATTCGGATATAGCATAGCGTTTCACCTGCTGCCTGGCATAGGGATTAAGTATGGCCAAGCCTGCATACACGTGCGCCTTATAGCTAAAAATACGCAGCATGGTAAGGATCTTCACATTGTCTATCCCCCCTAAATACGATCCATTTTCCCATGGGAAAAAACCTGCCTCCTTCCAGCCGGTACCCATGCTTTCAAAACCAACGTGGGTAACAGCCTGTGTGTCGGCAACAATTTTGTCGTGCTCGTGGTAATCGGTCATCTCTACAATATCCGATCCAATGGCAGTAAACAGGTCAAGCATCCGCTGGTAAGCATCATCTGCCGCCTTATGCCTGATCAGGATCAGCTTTTGTCCCTTAGGTTTAAAGCCCGGTCCATGCATCCCATGGAAAGTAATTATTTGAGCATCGGCGGGCAGGTGTTTTTCAAATGCATTTATCTCAGGGGTTTTAACTGATGTTTGTCCGGCAACAATAGCCCCATATTTTGTTGATGGACCAAATTCTGCAACAACCGTCAGCATCTTATCAGCCTCAACCGAATAGATGATAAGGTCGGAAATACGGGAAACATCCTTCCCGCTATCCATAACATTAATATGGTAAGGCGAAAGCTCTTCTTCCAGCTTATCGCGGTTTTCCGGCAGGTCGCAGCCGCAAACCTGGTAGCCGGCTTCGGCAAATGCTTTGGCGTATAAACGCCCCATATCACCTAAGCCAATTATGCCTATATTCATGCTGCTAATATAACTATGAGTAGCAAAATTCCGTACTAAACCTTACATTCGTTGTACAAAATGGCATTTTAATACAATAAAAACCTTAAAAGGCCTGTTTTGTTAATATTGTTGAACCAAACTTATACCATGAAGAATTTTTTTATCGTAAGATTATTCACCATTATAACACTAATTTTCCTGTGCACTTTGCAGGGTTTTTCGGGTAGCAATAAAAAATTTGCAATACAAGCGCCTGCTGTAAAATCCTCTCCCGCGCAAAACAGGCAAGCCCCTCCTTTCAAATATCACAAGCCTACTAAAGAGGATACCATTCTGATGAATGATAAATCGTTAAACGGCCAGTACAGATACCTTTTAACCAAAATATATCACTACCAGGAACCCTTTGTTACCTCGTTATACAGGAACCTGAAAGATACCATTATTGCCGATCGCCGTAAATTGCAGGAAGCAGAAACAAAGCTTGCAGCCCAAAACAAAACCACCAACGACCTGCAAAGCAGTGTAAGTGAAAAAGAAAAATCGCTGGCACAGTCGAATGCAAGAGTTAATTCGGTGAACTTTTTAGGCATCTACGTAGATAAATCTGTTTATAACCTCATCATGTGGGGTTTGGTTATTATTCTTGGGGCAACTGCAGCTATTGTAATATTCCGCTCGGGAAGCCATAGCCGTGAAGCCAGATACAGGATAAATCTTTATAACGAGCTTGATGAAGAGTTTAAGGCGTATAAGGCAAAGGCCAACGATAAAGAAAAGAAGCTTGCCCGCGAACTGCAAACCGAGCGCAACAAGGTGGATGAACTAATGGGTAGAGCATAATTAATCATTATGAAAGCCTATCTTTTTGGCTGGAATCCTTTAAAATGGGAATGGGCCAACCTCGACGAGGACATTAAGAACCTTGCTGAAACCGGGAAGTATGAAGAAAACTGGAGTGTTGCCAGCCATAAAACTATCCAACCGGGCGATAGGGCATACATTATCAGGGTTGGAGTAGAGCCAAAAGGTATTTTTGCGTCGGGGTTTGTTACAGCAGCACCTTACCAGGTATATCATAACGGCAGGTTGCGCTATCGTATTAATATAGCATTTGATGTTTTGCTCAATCCGAAAAAAGAATCTATCCTTTCGCTGGATATTTTAAAAACAGGAAATCTTGCCGCCCAAAACTGGACACCCCAGGCATCCGGCATTTCCATAAAACCACAGCTTGTTGACGAGTTAGATGGTGTATGGCTCGATTTCCTGGCAAACAACTCAAAAGTAGAGCTTTTGTAGATCCACAATTATATCGACCTGTTCCTCCTCATTTTTACTCAGGATAAAACCATTGAATTTTATTCAAAATTATAGCGTATCAGCTGTAACATAATAACATACATAATTATCTAAATGTTATTATGAAACCAAAACTTCAACTATCCCTTATTGCCATATTTTTAATATTGGCTGGCTGCACTAAGCCGAAAGTATCAAACAATCCGGGTTCCGTTAAAAAACTCCATGACCTGTTAGATAAAAGTGATTATTTTAAACTTGATGTGCAGTTTAAAATGCTTACCGACAGTATTGATGATGGAAACCGCTTGTACTTTAAAGCATATCTTGATAATGCATTTAACCGCAATGAAGAGTGCATTAAAGATATCGATTCTGTACTGGTTAATAAATCCATTAAATTACCCGATTCTACAAAAACTGCTTTAAAACAATTGCAGGGCGATAGCTATTTCAAAACCTATCAATACCTAAAAGCAGCACAATGCGATAGCAGTATATTGAAACTGTACAAGAAGTCGCTGCACAAGGATGTTATTGATGATGTGAATAATAATCTTTTAATAAGGAACGCACTAAAAGATATTCCGGCGCAGCAAACAGTTATAAAAAACAACACCACAATACCCTGGAAGAAAGATATGATTGGCCTGATCGAAATTCCTTTTACTACCCATAACCAATCTTTCGACGGAATATTCGATACCAGGGCCAACATATCCTCTATTACGCAAACCTATGCTAAAAAATTAGGGTTGCATATTTTAGATGTATCGTATAACGAAGGTAGCGGCGCCACAGGCATCCAGTTTAAAACAGGTATGGGTATTGCCGATAGTCTATATATTGGTAATGTATTGGTGAAAAATGTGGTTTTCCAGGTGATGCCCGATTCTATCCTTTATATTGCCCAGGTAAAATTCCAGCTGAATGTTATTATAGGGTTCCCGGTTATTGAGCAAATGCAGGAAGTACATATTTTCAGCAACGGAAAAATGACTATCCCGGTTACCCCTGCCAAAAGCGACTTGCATAACTTTGCCCTCGATGGCCTTGACCCTGTTATTGCTTTAAAAGCAGGTAATGATACCTTATCGTTCCATTTTGATTCCGGTGCCAGCTCATCCAATCTATATGCCGCTTACTTTGCAAAATATAAGGCTGATGTAATTAAGAAAGGCTTCAAAAAAACAGTTGGGTTTGGCGGTGCGGGTGGTTCTCAAAGGAAGGAAGTATATATTTTGGCAAAGCTCGACCTTGCTTTAGGCGGTAAAAATGTAAGTATCGACAGTGTAAGCGTACTTCAGCAGCCGATAACACCCGGTGAAAAATTCTACGGCAATATAGGCCAGGATTTCACCTCGAAATTCAGCGAAATAATTTACAACTTTAAGGATATGTATATTAAAGGACAATAATAAATTAAATAAAACATTTACAGATTAAAAAAGGCCATCTCTTTCGAAATGGCCATTTCTTTTATCTTGAATCTTGATTCTTATCTCTTGATTCTAAATATCTGATCTTCCGGTACTATCACACCTTGATCTCAACTTCAACACCGCTTGGCAATTCAAGCTTCATTAAAGCATCAACAGTTTTTGAATTTGAACTGTAGATATCCAATAAGCGTTTGTATGAGCATAATTGAAATTGCTCACGTGCTTTTTTGTTTACGTGCGGTGAACGCAATACTGTGAAAATTTTCTTTTCAGTTGGTAATGGAAGTGGTCCGCTTACTACAGCGCCTGTCGGCTTTACTGTTTTTACGATTTTTTCAGCTGATTTATCAACCAGGTTGTAATCGTACGATTTTAATTTAATTCTGATCCTTTGGCTCATTTTGTTTTTGTTTTAAATTACTCTAAGAGCTATTTGTTAGAGCAATTAATTTGAAAATTTATTTATTTGAAAATTTGAAGATTGAAGAAAGCTAATTTTCAAATCAGCACATCATCAAATCTTCAAATTAATTTAAGCATTTGCAGCAGCTTTTTTGCCTTTTGCTTTAGCAACTACTTCTTCCTGTACGTTACGTGGCGCTTCAGCATAGTGATCAAACTCCATGGTTGAAGTAGCACGGCCCGAAGTGATAGTACGTAACTGGGTTACATAACCAAACATTTCCGAAAGTGGTACAGTAGCTTTAATTACCTGTGCACCTGCACGTGAATCCATACCTAAAAGCTGGCCACGACGACGGTTCATGTCACCAATAACGTCACCCATGTTTTCTTCGGGGGTTAGGATCTCGATCTTCATGATTGGCTCAAGCAGCATTGGTTTACATTTTGGCAACGCCTCACGGTAAGCAGATTTTGCAGCTATCTCGAAAGATAACGCATCTGAATCGACTGCGTGGAACGAACCATCAATTAAACGTACTTTTAAGCTGGTTAACGGGTAACCCGCTAATACACCATTTGCCATTGAAGCAGCAAAGCCTTTTTCAACAGATGGAATAAACTCACGTGGGATTGCACCACCGCTGATTTCATTCACAAACTGTAAGCCTTCTTTACCTTCGTCATTTGGTGAAAGTATAACCTGGATATCGGCAAATTTACCACGACCACCGGTTTGTTTCTTATAAGTTTCGCGGTGCTGTACGGTACCGGTAATTGATTCTTTGTAAGCAACCTGTGGCGCACCCTGGTTAACCTCTACTTTAAACTCACGTTTTAAGCGGTCCATGATGATATCTAAGTGAAGCTCGCCCATACCTGAAATTACAGTCTGGCCGGTTTCTTCATCAGAGTTTACACGGAAAGTTGGATCCTCTTCAGATAATTTACCTAAAGCCATACCCAATTTATCTACGTCAGCCTGTGTTTTAGGCTCAATAGCTAAACCGATAACCGGCTCAGGGAAGTTCATTGATTCCAAAACTATCGGGTGTTTCTCATCACAAAGGGTATCACCTGTTTTAATATCCTTAAAGCCTACTACCGCAGCAATATCACCTGCACCCACGTTAGGGATAGGGTTTTGCTTGTTAGCATGCATTTGGAAAATACGGCTGATACGTTCTTTGTTTCCTGAACGCATGTTATGTACATATGAACCAGCCTCAAGGTTACCTGAATACACGCGGATAAAGCACAAACGGCCTACGAAAGGATCGGTTGCAATTTTAAACGCTAATGCTGCAAATGGTTCTTTTTCTGATGGCTGACGAACAATTTCTTCGCCGGTATCAGGGTTTGTACCAACAATACCTTCAACGTCCATTGGTGAAGGAAGTAATTCCATCACATAGTCAAGCATAGTTTGTACACCTTTGTTTTTGAAAGATGAACCGCAAACCATAGGAACAATCTTAGCATCCAAAACAGCTTTACGTAAAGCGTCAAGCACTTCGCGTTCAGTAATTGTTTCTGGTGCATCGAAGAATTTCTCCATCAGGCTCTCATCATAGTCAGCTACTGATTCAAGAAGTTTTTCTCTCCACTCAGTTGCTTCTTCTATCATATCCTCAGGGATAGGCACTTCAGTAAAGGTCATACCTTTATCGTGCTCATTCCAAACAATACCTTTCCAGTTAATTAAATCAACAACACCTTTAAAGTTCTCTTCAGCACCAATTGGTAACTGTAAAGGAACAGCGTTGCTGCCTAACATGCTTTTTACCTGTTTTACAACATTTAAAAAGTCGGCACCGCTACGGTCCATTTTATTAACGAAACCTATACGGGCAACGTTGTAGTTATTAGCAAGTCTCCAGTTGGTTTCAGATTGTGGCTCAACACCATCAACAGCCGAAAACAAGAACACCAAACCATCCAATACACGTAATGAACGATTCACCTCAACGGTAAAATCCACGTGTCCCGGGGTATCAATAATGTTGATATGGTATGAATGTCCTCTGTATTTCCAGTCGATAGTAGTAGCAGCAGATGTGATAGTGATACCACGTTCCTGCTCCTGCGCCATCCAGTCCATTGTAGCTGCACCTTCGTGAACCTCACCAATTTTATGGCTAAAGCCCGAGTAGTACAGTATACGCTCTGTAGTTGTAGTTTTGCCGGCATCAATGTGAGCGGCAATACCTATGTTTCTTGTATATCTTAAATCTCTTGACATGGGTTTTTAATGATTGAATTAGTGAATTGGCGAAGGAGTGATTTTAATATGTTGTTATTATTAACAAATCACTAATTCACTCCTTCACTAATTCGCTAATTTCCTATTAGAATCTAAAGTGTGAGAACGCTTTGTTGGCTTCAGCCATTTTATGCGTATCTTCTTTCTTTTTCACTGCTGCACCTTCACCTTTAGCTGCTGAGATGATCTCACCTGCTAATTTCTCCATCATGGTTTTTTCACCACGGCGGCGTGCATAGCTGATCAGCCATTTCATACCTAAAGCCACTTTACGTTCAGGACGAACTTCGGTAGGCACCTGGAAGTTAGCACCACCTACACGGCGGCTCTTTACTTCAACAGCAGGCATTACATTGTTTAAAGCTTTTTTCCAGGTATCCAATCCGTTTTCGCTGGTTTTCTTTTCAACAATTTCAACTGCATTATAAAATATAGCATATGCGGTTGATTTCTTACCGTCATACATCATGTTATTTACAAACCTGGTAACCAAAATATCATTGAATTTTGGATCAGGAAGAAGGATTCTTTTTTTTGGTTTTGACTTTCTCATTGCTTTCTATCCTCCTTAATTATTTCTTTTTACCTTTAGTTGGCGCTGCTGCAGCTTGTCCCGGTTTAGGGCGTTTAGTTCCGTATTTACTACGACGTTGGTTACGACCGGCTACGCCCGAAGTATCCAGTGCACCACGGATGATGTGGTAACGTACACCTGGCAAATCCTTAACACGTCCGCCGCGGATCAATACTATTGAGTGCTCCTGTAAGTTGTGACCTTCTCCAGGGATATAAGCGTTAACTTCTTTTCCGTTGGTAAGGCGCACACGGGCCACTTTACGCATTGCTGAGTTTGGTTTTTTAGGGGTAGTGGTATACACGCGTGTGCATACTCCTCTTCGCTGTGGACAGCTGTCCAACGCTGGCGACTTACTCTTGTCAACCAGAGCTACTCTACCTTTTCTAACTAATTGTTGAATAGTAGGCATTCTTCCTTTTTTTGTTTATTTGTTTTTAACCCGGTTTTCGGGACTGCAAAAGTACGGACTTATTTTTTGATTTTCAATAGGTTGTGTGAAAAAGTTTTAGTACTTGGTTGATTAGGTTCGAATAAGAAGATTAGGATATGGTTTTGACAATTATCTAGGTTACTTATTCACAATTAAGGTATTAACAATAAATGTTACCAATCATCATAACCGCTTGGCAAATTATTAAGAAATACCCGATCTCAATAATTTCTTATTTGTTATATTTTAAGATCTTCATTTCCTCTTCAATTCAACAATTAGAGTATGAAAGGATAGTTCGACAAAATGGCGGTAAATGGCCGTACGGAGCAAGGGAATGGGAAGGTGTGTTGGTTGTGGCTATCGCAATAATACTTATTATTGTTAGTTCGATGAATGCCATCATTAGAAAATCAAAAGCATTTTATCTATTGTCGATACTTCTTATCATTATTCCACTTATAATATATCATTACCTATAAAACTCATATAAACAAAAGGTCGTGCTACTTAATGTCAAGTCCTTGAGTTTTCAAATAAATGAAAAAACAAAGCCCCGGCAATGCCGGGGCTCCTTATCACACACAAACCTAACCAAAACTATCTTAATTAATAACCGTGACGGTAGTAATGATGATGATGGCCTCCGTAGCCGCTTTCAACATAACAACCCGATGTTACTGATGCTATAGCGCATATCAAAAGCGCAAATGCTATAAATTTCTTTTTCATGGCTTTAAGTTTTTATATCAACACTTTTATATTGCTGTGTTTAGTTATTTGATTGAATTAATATTAAAAGGATTAATTACATCGAAAAGAATTATAGATCAGCATTCCCCCTTAAAGGGTGAGGCAATTCTGCAGCAGGTTTAATATATTTGATAATCAACTAAAAATCAGCAATGAAAAAAGCAACCTTACTCCTCAATGTAATATTCTTTCTATTCATAAGCTTCCGCACCTCCGCCCAGGTTATTACCAAATACGGCGACAATGTGAGTACCTTAAACGGCATAATTAAAGCTTATTACGATATTGTTACCGTTAAAAAAGGCGGTAAAGTATTTTATGAGCGCGATAGTTTGATCCATTGGCCCAATGTAAACATCGGTGCGGTTAGTATTTCAAAAAGCGGCAAACCTGTTATGCATTATATAAGCCTTAAAGAATACCATCGCCTCTCCGACCCTTCTTTAGAAAAAGATGGTTTCGACGAAAGAGAGATCTCCCGTAAAGTAGAAAAGTTCGGCAGTATATACCACGTTTGGAGCACCTACGAATCAAGAAACGAACCCAACGGCCCAATTATCGACCGGGGTATAAACAGTATAGAGCTATTTTATGACGGAACCCGTTTCTGGGTAATGGGCTGGATCTATGATAGTGAAAGTAAAAACAACCCCATCCCGGCAGAATATCTAAAAAAGTAAAGGCTATGCTATATTTCAGATAAGCTAACTTGATTAGCTTATCTGAAATAGCGGCCTCTTTACGCCTTTCAATATTTTAAAAGATCGCGGTTAATTAGTGCGATGGTGCTCCCGGTGGTGCTGGTGGCGGTTTCAAATGCCTTGGTGGGGCGCAACTTGTGCTTAATACGGCGTACACAGTGGTAAGCAATATCATGGTTATAAACTTCTTTTTCATGGCTGATGTTTTTATTTATAACCTTGGTTAACAGCCATTTGTTTTTTTATTGTTGATTTGTAAGGTTTTGCAAATGGCGCTTTTCGGGTGGCAGGGCTTTATATTTTTTGTAGCTGTCGTTAATATAAACCGCCAGCGACTCGTTATTATTCCCTTTTATAAACGCATAGGTAGGGCGGTACAAAGTCATAAAATCTTCCAGATCCTGACCCTTCAATGGTACAATACTGCCTACATAGCTGCTGGTAAAAATGGCATCCACATGCCGTTCTTCTTCCTCATGTTTAAAATACCGTTTTAACCTCCGTGCATCCTTTCCCTCTTTACTAAACCACGAACTCGGCGAAAATACATATACCTTACTTTTTGTATAAATATCAGGGTATTCCTTATGCGGGTCGAATGCCTGCCGCGTCGACCTGATGGTAACGGCGTTTAAAGTAACAACCCTGGTTACCATCGTAATTTTTTTTGGCGTCAAATCCACCACATATAAAGTATCTGATACATAACCTGGAGAGTCGAAGATCAGCAAATGCCCGGTTTCAGTTTTTATGTTGAAGTTTCCCTCTTTATCAGTAAGCGCAATCTGTTTATTGTTGTTATCTCTTATAAAAACATTGCCCAGTTTGGCATTGCTCCCGCTTTCGTACACAGTACCCTTTAAAAGCCCCTGTGCGTTAACCGATCCTGCTATAAGTCCTAACAGAACAGCTAAAATATATCTCATTTTCATGATAGATGAATTATACGGTTAAGATAACCTTTTTTAGGTGAAATTGGTTTTGATTTTAACATATATGACCGTAAGTTGGCAGTTCTCATGGAGTAATTTGCGGTTAAAGGTTAGCTCAAAAAAAAGCAGCAATAGGTTTAGTTAAACCTATTGCTGCTTTTTTATTTTGTCTGCCTACTGCAAACTGTCCACTGTCAACTACTTACTGACTTAGGGTTTCTTCCAAACGTTGTTGGCTTCGTTAAAATCAGGAAGCACTTTATCAGGGTCATACGTAACCGACTCTATAGCTTCTGTAGATGGATATTTAAATTTCCAGCTATTGTTGCGTTCCCATATTTCAACTGGTAGCTTCACCCTATCGGTTTTACCGCTAACTGTTTTTATTTCCAGTATTACAGGCATAGCCATTTTTTCAAGATTGTCTATAGTAATATATGCTCCTTTTGTAGGGTCATTATCAACATAATCAACACTGCGAACGCTTACATCTAAGCGCCAGTTATTAATAAACCAGCCTCTCCAAAACCATTGCAGGTTTTCGCCACCGGCATTTTCCATAGTACGGAAAAAGTCGTCAGGTGTTGGGTGTTTAAATGCCCATTTTGCAATATAGGTCCTAAAGGCAAAATCAAAACGCTCAGGGCCTAATATCTGCTCGCGCAGCATGGTTAAACCGGCTCCTGGTTTTGAGTATAGAAGGGTGCCTGTATTTCTCTCTTTCAGGTTAGCTGGTTGGCTCAGCATTGGCTCTAAACCGGGTGCGGTAAAGAAAGCCCCTGCACGGTGCATATCACCGGCTCTTTTACTTTTGTATTCGCCGTTGTTAAAGTCAGCTGTCGAAAGGGTATTGATAAAAGTATTAAAACCTTCGTCCATCCAGCCATACATACGCTCATTCGAACCTACAATCATCGGGAACCAGGTGTGGCCGAATTCATGGTCGTTAACACCCCAAAGGCTTCCTTTTTTTGCTGTATATCCGCAAAAAACAATACCCGGATATTCCATACCACCTACTATACCTGCAACAGCAGTTGCCGCAGGGTAAGGGAATTCAAACCATTGTTTTGAGTTAAATTCAATTGATTTTTTTACATACTCTGTCGAACGGCCCCAGGCATCATTGCCATCGCTTTCAACAGGATAAGCTGATATTGCTATAGATTTTTTTCCGCTTGGCAGATCCATTTTTGCAGCATCAACTATAAATGCAGCCGACGATCCCCACGAGGCATCACGGGCATTCTTTATTTTAAAGTGCCAGGTTAAGGTCTTTTTACCAGCCGGGCGTGAAGCCGGGTCAAGTACCTCAGCAGCCGAACGGATCACTACAGTTTTTTCGCTGTTTGCTGCTTCAGTCCAGCGTTTTAATTGTGTTGGAGTATAAACTTCCTGTGGGTTCAGCAACTCGCCCGATGCTACTACAATGTGATTTGCAGGTGCAGTAATACTCAGGTCAAAATCGCCATATTCCAGGTAAAATTCACCCGGGCCAGTATAAGGGATGGTGTTCCATCCGTATATATCATCATATACACACATACGCGGATACCATTGTGCTACCTGGAAGATCTTTCCGTTTTTGGTATCCTGAATACCCATACGGTCCGATCCGTAGTTTGGCGAAATAAATGAGTATTCAATTTTAAGTTTTACCTGGCCGCCGTCAGCAGTTACTTCTTTTGGTAAAAAAACCTGCATACGGGTATCAGTTACCAAAAACTTCACATCTGTCATAGCCCCTTTAAGGCCAATCATCTTTATCGATTTTATTTTATAGCCTGCATCAAAATCCTGTCCGCGGCCCCAGTTACGGCTTACCGGTTTTGGCGGATTACCTACCAAAGGCACTATGCCTGTTCCCCTCGAATCAAGCTTAAAAAGGTTTTGTTCAAGGTTCATCCATAGATAACCCAGTTTTTGCGGGCTGTTATTGGTATAGGTTAACACTTCCGATCCAGTAATTTCATTGGTTTGATCGTTAAGTGTAGCCGCTAATTGATAATCAGCACGATTTTGCCAGTATTTAGGCCCTGGTTCTCCATCAGCAGCACGGTATTCCGAGCCGTTTTTTCCGTAAAAATACGGGCCAAATGTCTCATGGTAATCATAGTTAGAAGCTGGAGGTGTTGCAGGGGCTGTTTGTCCTGGTGTAGTTGCCTGCCCGTTGGTGGTTTGCCCGGCAGGGGTTTGTTGTGCCTGGCTAACACCAGTTACAGCAATAAAAGCCAGTGCAAAACCGGCTATTAGTCTTAATTTCATTTTGAGGTCAGTTTGTAATTTATAGCAAGTATACTATAAAATTAGGAATGCAATGATTCGTAAAATAATTGTTACCAATAAGTTAGCGTATAAAATGCAAAAATCCCCCTAAAAGGGGGATGCTTAATTTTAATTGACCAACTTGGATTGGGTTGATTAAAATTAAAGATACATTCCTTTCAACCTAATCAACTCAATCAATGGCTCACTTAATCAACTCTTTATCATAAACCTTCTCGTCAAAACCAAAAAACAAAAAGCCGTCGTTTTCAATTACCGGTCTTTTTATCATGCTTGTTTTTTCCTTTAAAAGCTTTAAGGCATCAGCACTGGTTTTTACACTTTCTTTAACTGCCGGGTCAAGCTGTTTCCAGGTAAGGCCCTGTTTGTTCAAAAACTTTTCATAACCGGCCTTGGCATCCCACTCTTTTAATTTCTCATCACTTACACCGAGTTTTTTAAAATCGTGAAACTCGTAATTAACATGATTGGCCTTAAACCAGTCGAGCGCCTTTTTTACCGTATTGCAATTGGTTATTCCATATACCTTCATATTGCAAATGTATTAATTTCCTGTTGCAGGTTTAGCAGCTCCTTTGGTATCATCGTTATCAATTCCGCGCTGGTTCTTTTTAATTTCGGCTTTAAGCTTGCCAAAGCGATAGTTAAAACCAACGTTGAAGGAGCGGTAAGGATTTTGCGAAGTGCTTGTTTGGTAGAATGCAGGGTCGCGGGTATAGCTGTTAAAAGTTCTGTATTTGCTGTATGGGTTGCTCACATTAAAAAATATGGAACCTTTTTTCTTCAGTATATCTTTCGAAGTGCTGATCGAGCTAAACACGTTCGAGCTCGATTTTCCTTGTAATAAAACATTTGCGCTGTAAAAGCCGCCGTTTATCCCGGCGCGCCAGGTATCTGTTATCCTGTAACCGGCATAAGCAAACGTATATCCTTGCACCCCTTTATTATTATATTGTTGCCCATTAAAATATCCGCTTATCCAAACATTCGAGATCCGGCTGTTGATATTAATATTCAGCTTTTTGGTGATCGGGTAGCTTACGCTTGCACTAAAGCCAAGGTTTTTATTAGCGCCCAAATTTTCGTTGGTAGTATATGATACCGTATCAATAAGCTTTGTAACGCTTTGTATGGAGTTATTGGAATAAGAATAAGACAAGCCCAAGTTAATTGAACCTTTCGAAAACCTGCTGAAATTAAATTCGAAACTATGGTTAAGCACCGGCTTTAAATTGGGGTTACCTGTGCTGATGAATTTGGGATTTGTTCTGTCAACAAACGGGTTCAGCTCATAAATATCGGGCCTTTGTATCCTATTGGTAAACCCGAAAGTCATACTCATCCCGTTTTTAAGTTTCCGCTGCACAGAGATCGAAGGAATAATGTTATTGTAATTCCTGTCCACGTCAGTTGACTGCGAAACAAAGTGAGCGGTAATATCCGTAATTTCTCCTCTGAAACCCGCCTTAACACCCCAGTTATTTAAATTATACTGGTAAGTATTGTAAAAGCTGTATACGTCCTGGTTATAATTAAAATTGTTAACGGTTGTCGGGTCCAGCAAATAAGTTTGAGTTGCCTCTATAAAATTTTGGTTCCCAAAATCACTCGAGCTCTTTCTTAATATTGCTTTTAGCCCGCCTTCAATAGTGATATTTTTCAGCGGATGTACATAGTCGGCTTGTATGGTTTGCTCTTTTGTCGCAGCGTTATTTTGTTGTAAATAATCTGGATTGCCGTAGTTAAACCTGTCGGTTATGGTATTTATATTTTCGCTGGTATTGGGCTGATTGGAGAACTTATAACTTAAGGTCAGCAAACGGTCTTTATTATGCTGAAAGCCCAATTGATAGTTTACGCCAAAATCCAAACCATTATAATTCGATGTGCTGTTGTTGTTTATCCGGTAACTTTGGGTAAGTGTATTGGTATGGTCAAACAGGTTACTGAACTGGCTGTTATCACTATTGTTATGTCCGTTATTATAATCAAACGAACCTGTTACCAGGTTAAGCGAGTCAATTTCGTAACTCAGCTCTGTGCTGGTATAAATGTATCTCCCCTGGGCAGTATTCTCCGATGCCTGGGTTAAATAGGTTGGAGTATCGGTAAAGGTCCGCCGGGTTGATGCTGATGAGCTATGGCGTTTTATTTGTTTACCATAACCTGTATAATTAGATATACCCAGTTTTCCCTGTTTTACAGTTAATGAAAGTCCGGCTCCAGGCCCGTAAAGGCTGTTATCGCGCACATTAAAACTTCCGTTATAGCCCTGGTCAATTTTCTTATTGGTGATGATATTTATTATACCGGCTAATCCCTCGGCATCATATTTTGCAGGTGGTGTGGTAATGATCTCTATCTTTTGAATACTGCTCGCAGGCATCGACTTAAATACATCCGACGGATTGTGCGCCACTAACGACGAAGGCTTGCCATTTATCAATATTTTATAATTGCTCTCGCCTTTTAGCTGTATGTTATCGCTTGCGTCTACTGTAACCAGCGGAACCTTGCGCAGCATATCCAAAACATTCTGAGTCTTGGTTTCCGGGTCGGCCTGTACGTCATAGCTTATCCGGTCAATCTCTTGTTTCACAATTGGTTTTACTGCAGTTATCGAAACTTCTTTCAATTGATTTTTTGCCGGTGATAAAATAATATTGCCAACGTTTACCTCGGTATTACTACCGCTTATCTTTACAACCTTACTTTTATAGCCTACCGATGCAAAGGTTAACTGGTATGTTTTTCCCATTACCGCCTTCAATTCAAACGTGCCGTCATCTTTAGTTAAACCACCCCTTACCGATTGTTTGGTTACTGCGTTTTGCAGGGCAACGGTAACATAGCCCAATGGCTTATTGGTTACAGAATCAATAGCTGTACCTTTAACAGTTAATGTTTGCGGAGCAGGTTGAGCCAGTACTGTGGCCGAAAGGTAACAGCACAAGGCTATCAGCAATAATTGTTTCATTGGGGATTTTGGATATTTGCGGCGAAGGTATTAACCCGAACCCTATAAAAAAAATGGATTAACATTATTTAACTAACAAATTAGTTACGTAACGTTAATGTTACTTTGTTGCAATAAGCATTGTCATAACAGTGTCTTTTTATGCTGATCAGGCGCCACCGCCGCCAGTGTTGCCACCTTTGCCTCCGCCTTTGGTATCATCATTGTTTATACCGTGCTCGTTCTTTTTAATATCGCTGTTTAGCTTGCCAAACCTGAAGTTGAACCTCACCGCAAACGTGCGGTAATAGTTTTCATTAAATGATGTTTGATAAAAATCATCCGAGTTGGTGGTCGACCGGAATGTTTTGTACTTACTGTAAGGGTTGTTAGCCACTAATGAAATGGTTGCCTTTTTATCCAAAAACTCCTTCGATACTACATACGATGAGTAAAGGAAGTTGCTCGAACTTCCTTGCAGGTTTATGTTCCCGCTAAAAAATCCCGAATTGATGCCGAAAGCATAGCCATGACTAAATTTATACCTTGTATTGGCAAAAATATTCCCTGAGTAGCCGTCGTTTTTATATTTCTGGTCATTAAATACCCCAGCCAGCCAAATATGGTTTACTTGCCCGTTTATATTAAACGTAAAGTTTTTTGTTATGCTGATGTTAGCATTTACATTTAAACCCAGCGTTTTGTTGCTCCCCAAATTTTGGAAGGTAGTATAGGTAACTGTTTCCTTTTTACCATTAATACTATCAGTTTGAAGGCTCGATACATTCTGAATTGAATTGTTGGAGAATGCATAACTAAGCCCTGCTGTAAATGAGTTTTTGGTAAAGTTGCTGTAGGTTAGCTCGAAGGTATTATTCAGTTCCGATTTCAGATCCGGGTTCCCTGTACTGATAAATGCTGGATTAGAGCGGTCGATAAATGGATTAAGCTGAAATATACCCGGACGCTGTATTCGTTGCGTAAACCCGAAGTTGATACTGCTTGTTTTAAAGCTCCGCTGGATAGATACCGATGGTATTAAATTATTATAGCTTGGCGCCGTTTTAAAATCTGCCGAAACAAAATCAGCACTGATAGAAGTATGTTCAATTCTTAAACCTGCTTTGCCTGTCCATTTATCAAGTTTTAACTGGTACGAGTTATATACACTGTAGATATCCTGGTGATAATTAAAATCATTGGTTTGCCCGGCATTGGTTACATACTGCTGCGTGGTACTATCCCGGTCGTCACGATGATAATTACTATAATTATTACGTAATATAGCTTTAGCTCCCGCCTCCAGCGTAAAATATTTATTCAGCGGGCCTGCGTAATCTACCTGTATAGTATGTTCCTTATTACCTGCATCGTTATACTGCTGATAATCTGGGTACGCCCCCTGCGGATAGTTTATCCTGGCTGCAAATAAATTATCATTAAACTGCTTATTTGGCGAGTAGCTGTACTTGTACGAAAAGGTAAGAAAGCGGTCTTTCTCATTTTTAAAGCCAAGCTGATAATTTAAGGCTGCGTCAAGCCCGGTAAAGCTTCCTGTAGAGGCATTTTGCAGATTATAATGCTGCCTGATTATCCCTAAGCTATCAGTATTCGAAAGCCGCTGGCCGTTTTGATCAAACTTATTACCAAAAAGATCTATCGACCCTGTAATTAAATTAAGGGTATCTATCTCATAGCTTAATTCAGTATTCAAGTAATGAAAATTACCCGATTGCGCATTGGTACCGCTTTGTACTATATTGTTATGGTTGCCAAAAATATTCTCAACATAGCCCGAAGTAGTTTTTTGATGCCCCTGGCTACCAAAACCAGCAAATGCCGACATCCCGAATTTGCCTTGCTTTAAAGTTCCGTTAATATTATAGCCCGGCCCATATACCGAGTTAAACCGGCTGTTTATACCAATATTATATCCCTGGTCAACATTCTTTTTGGTGATGATATTAATAATACCAGTAAGCCCTTCAGCATCGTATTTTGCAGGTGGTGTAGTAATTACTTCAATCTTTTCAATATTGGTGGCCGGCATCGATTTTAAAATATCCGAAGGGTTCTTTGCAAACAAAGCCGATTCCTTACCATTAACCAATATTTTATAGTTTCCGCTGCCTTTTAACAATATATTGTCCGATGCATCAACCGATAAAAGCGGCACTTTCCTGATCATATCCAATGCCGAAAATGCCTTGCTTTCCGGGTCAGCCTGTACATCATAGCTAATACGGTCAACCTCCTGCTTCATTAGCGGCCTTTGTGCAGTTACCGAAACTTCATTCAACTGGTTGCTCGAAACCGAAAGCATAATCTTACCAACGTCTATATCAGTAGTCGAACCTGTAATTTTTACAGATTTACTTTTATACCCTACGGATGCAAATGTTAGCAGGTAATCTTTAACCGGAAGGTTCTTTAATTCAAAACTGCCGTCATCTTTCGTTAACAATCCCTTTACCGATTGCTGCGTTTTTGCATCAAGCAAAACCACCGTAACATAACCTAATGGCTTATTGGTAACAGAGTCAATAGCGGTTCCTTTAACAGTTATTGTTTGCGGAGCGGGTTGTGCCATTACTGTAACCGACAGGTACCAGCAAAATGCCAGCAGTAAAAATTTCTTCATAAAATTTCTTTTCGATTTCACTGATCGCAGTAGCGATTAGTGAAATCACATCATGGTTCGTTTAAGGCTACATGACGACGGCGGGTTCAATCTGTTGCAAACCAAACCGGCATTTAACAGATTTTAACGTTTTTTAACAATTGAAGGGAGAATTATTGAATTAGTGATTTGGTGAATGACTAAATTGGTGATTTAGTGAGTTTTAAACTGATCAGGCATAAATCACTAATTCAGTCATTCACTTATTATAACGGGTCATGGTAAGCTCGGTACCTATTGCGGCAAAGCTTTTTATCATTTCGATAGAGCGGTCAATCAATTCGGGGAGCGCCGGTAATTCATCTTTATCAAAACCATCAAGCACATAATCAACCTGGCGGCCTTTCGGGAAATTGTCGCTAACCCCAAAACGCAGGCGAGCATAATCGCTGCGCCCAAGCGTGGCTTCAACATGTTTTAAACCATTGTGCCCGGCAGCGCTGCCCTTGGGTTTTAAGCGTAAAGTGCCGAAAGGCAGGGCAATATCATCAACCACTATCAGCACATTTTCAATAGGGATCTTTAGTTCCTTCATCCAGTGGTTAACCGCCTTACCACTAAGGTTCATGTAGGTAGTGGGCTTTATAAGGTAAAGCGTGCGGGCTTTATGGGTTACTTCGGTATAATAGGCCAGGCGCATATTGTAAAATTTGGCACTTTCCTGCTTTGCCAATTCATCCAATATCATAAACCCTATATTATGCCTTGTATCAGCATATTCCGGCCCTATGTTCCCTAAACCAACTATTAAATATTTCATGATTAGTTCATAGTTGATGGTTCATAGTTCATAGCCAAAAAAATCGACCTATGACTTATAGCCATCTACTAATTAAAAAGCGAAGTTATTATTTTTAAACAAAAACAGCGATAAGCCTAAACTCATCGCTGTTAATCTATGAAATCACAAAATCAATCAGTGCAATCACTCAATAATCGGTGAAATCATTCAATTATTTTTTACCTGCTGCTGCTTCCTGCTCAGCCTGGCGCAATGCACGTGAAGTAGTTACAGAAACTATTGTATCTTCTTTTGCATTCATAATAGTAAGCTTATCAACTTTGATGTCGCTAACTTTTACAGATTTACCAACTTCTAAAGTTTCAATGCTTACTTCAATAGCATCTAAATGATCTTTAGGTAAAGCTTTGATACGTAATTTCCTTAATTTTTGTACAAGTTTACCACCTGTTTTAACACCTGGTGAAGTTCCGGTTAATTTAACAGGGATTTCAATGGTGATAGGTTTTTTCTCGTCTAAAAGTAAAAAATCTACGTGGATGATCTGCTCAGTTAATGGATGAAACTGAAGATCTTTAATAATAGCCTGTGATTTTACACCTGCAATGTTTAAGTCGATGAAATGAACAACCGGCGTATAAACTACGGCTTTCAAATCAGCTGCGGACACTGAAAAGTGGGATTGTGTTGCCCCACCGTAAAGTACTGCTGGCACCAGGCTTTGGTAACGCAGTTCTTTAGCGTCTCTTTTCCCTACGTTCTCTCTTGGAGAACCGCTAATAGCAATTGATTTCATTTTTATTTATTTGTTTATGTTAAAAGTCCATGGTCAATAGTCCATAGACGATGGTATTATTATGTGTTATTTGTATTCGTTTCAAAATTAACTATGGACTATCGACCATAGACTATGGACTTTCTCAATCCACTTTAAACAACTGGCTTATCGAGCCATGTTCGTTTACATTCATTATCGCTTTTGCAAACAGGTCGGCAGTGCTAAGTACCCTTATCTTACTGCTGTGATGTTTAAGCGGAATGGTATCTGTTACTATCAATTCAGTTAAAACCGAATTTTCAAGCGTTTCATAAGCCTTGCCTGATAATACCGGATGTGTACAAACAGCACGTACACTGCGTGCACCGCGTTCCATAATTAATGCTGCTGCTTTTGCCAATGTTCCGGCAGTATCGCATATATCATCAATCAACACTATATCCTGTCCGGTAACATCACCAATAAGCGTCATCGACTCTATTTCATTGGCGCGCTTACGTCGTTTATCGCATATTACTACTTCGGCATTAAAGAATTTTGCAAAAGTACGCGCCCTGTATGAGCCCCCCATATCAGGCGAAGCAATGGTTAAATTACCCAAACCAAGGCTTTTTATATAAGGCACAAAAATTATAGAAGCATCAAGGTGATCAACCGGGATATCAAAAAATCCCTGGATCTGCGCTGCATGCAGGTCCATTGTCATAATGCGGTTAATGCCTGCTGCTACCAACAAGTTGGCAACCAGTTTCGCACCAATAGCAACACGGGGCTTATCTTTCCTGTCTTGTCTGGCCAGTCCGAAATAAGGGATAACAGCGGTTACATAATGGGCTGATGCACGGCGTGCGGCATCAATCATCATCAGCAGTTCCATCAGGTTATCAGTTGGCGGGTTAGTGCTTTGTATCAAAAACACATCGCAGCCACGTACCGATTCGTTAAAATGGGGCTGAAACTCGCCATCGCTGAAACGCGAAATATCTACTTCACCTAAATCGCGGCCGTATGACGCCGCAACATTTTCGGCCAATGTTTGTGTGGCCGAACCTGCAAATAATTTAACGGGGTTAAATTGTAATGGCATGTTTTGATTTCGGAAGTCGGATTTACGATTTCAGAATTTTTATTAACGTCCTTATAAAAATTTCGGATTTCGATATTCTTCAGAAATAAATCCGAAATTGAACATCCGAAATCCGAAATACTATTGTTGCCCGACCAGGATTCGAACCTAGACAAACGGTACCAAAAACCGTCGTACTACCATTATACTATCAGGCAATCTCCTTAGGTTTGTTATCCATCCCAAAAAGGAACGCAAATATAGGAGGTTTTTTTTGTTCTCAAAAGCTTTTTTAAAAAAGAGTAGAAAAGTGCCTGTATACAAGAATCTATAGCCAAAAAATTACCTAATCCTGGTTCTTGACCCTTTCCCAAACTAAATATTTATCTCCATTTGATAGAAAACACCTGGATTATTTTTAACAACAAGAGTCGAATTTAACTGCCGGGCCATTAAATTCACCAGTTTTAACCCGAAGGAAGGTGCCTTATCTTTGTTCTCCGGTTTTAAACCCATGCCATTGTCGCCAAGGGTCAGCAACAATTTCGATTTTTCAATCAGCGCCAGGCCAAGGTGTATCTCGCCGCCTTTATCGGTAAAGGCATATTTAAAAGCATTAGTTGCCAATTCATTAGCTATTAGCCCAATGGCAACCGCCTTATCAGCTTCAAGCATTATATTAATTACCTCTATCCTTAAATTAATCCCGTTGTGCTTATGCCCGCCAAAAGAGTCTTTTAAATGAGTCAATAATTTTGTCAAATACTCATTCATTTCAATTTTCGTGGTCGTATTATCCAGGTACAACTTATTATGGATCAAATTCATCGACGTCAGCCTCGACTCATTTTCCCTAAGGGCATCCTTGGTTTTTTCATCACTCAGGTTTTCTATCTGCATCGCAAAAAGGCCCGATAGTATTTGCAGGTTGTTTTTAACACGGTGATGCATATCGCGCATTAACGTTTGTATGCGTAGGTTGGCTTTATTTTTTATCCGGAAGCTGTTATAAGCTATAACGAACAGCAACAACAGTAAAACAGCCGAAATTATTAGTACCGTAATGGAGAGTTTTTGCTGCCTCACAATTTTTTTCTGCAGGTTATTTTGCAAATGCAGCGCCGATATATCTTTTTCCTGCTGGCTTGTCTGGTATTTAATTTCCAGCTCATCAATTGTTTTTTGTTTGGCAACCGTAAAAAGGCTATCCTTTAAATCGCTCCTTTTATTATCGTATAATAATGCATTTTTATAATCACCAGAGTGTTCATATAAATGAAACTTAATGGTATAAGCTTCCAGCAGCAATTCCGGCAGTTTTAATTGCTGGGCGGTGTTAATGGTGTTGTTGATAGCCGCCAGCGCTTGTTTATATTTTTTTTGCTGAGTATAAACCTCCGCAAGGTCGGCATTGCCACGGGCTAACTCTTCCGTCATGTCATAATTCGTGGCAATACGCTGCGATCTTAAAATATAGCCTTCGGCCTTTTCCAGATCACCTTTCATTTTCCACGACGAGCCAAGATTTTGCAAAGTGAACACCATACTGCTCGAATCTTTTTCGTGCCTTAAAATTGCCAGGCTTTTAGAAAGATAATATATGGCAGAATCTGGTTGGTTATACCGGTTAAATGCAAACCCGATATTATTTAATGATAACCCTACTAATCTTTTGTCGTTAAGCTTTTGCCGTATAATCAGGGCTTTTCTATTATATGATAGTGCTTTGGGGTAGTTATTCAATTCACCAAAACATAATGCTGTCGAATTATAGGTATAAGATAAGCTTTCTTCGTCTTTTAAATTCTCAAAGATGTCTGATGATCGTATAAAATAATCAACAGCCGTTGAATATTGTGAGAGCTTTCGCTCACATATACCGATATTTAAAAAAGCCGTTGCTAAGGCAGATAACTTATGGGTCTTTTTATATATGTCGGCGGCCTTCTTATACTCGTCTACAGATTGTTTTAAAGCTCCCATCTTATAATCAGCCATACCCAGGTTTAACCACGAATCTCCGCTTAAAGAATCTACATGATATTTCCCTGCAGCAATTAAGGCGTTGGAAGCGTAAACTTTGGCGCTATCATATTTTCTTAAATCCCAATAGGACGCCGAAATAAAATTCAGGCTTTTAATCAGCGTAATCTTATTATTAGTGTTATTAGCGTTCTGCCATGCCTGTTTCGCCAGCTTTATACCCGTTAGCTGATCTTTGGATGATTTAGCTTTTTTTAATAAAGAATCGGGGTTTTGATCGTCCTGATAAAAAAAGGGATAAGCATTATTCAATAAAACACATAAGCTTATAAATAAAAAAAATCCTTTTTTTAACGACACCATTTGATAAGGAATAAAATACAAATTTAAGTATCAAATCATGTACCTAAATTTATTGATCTAAATTAATAAAAAAGGGCCGAAAAATTCCGGCCCTTTGTAAATTATTAAAGACTTGGGTGTTTTGGATCGTCATTACCGCCAGAAAGACTAGTAGAGTCAGCTTTAGTTGTTTCCAGTTTTATGATCTGGTTTTTTGCAGGAACAACTATTGTATCTTTTTTACAGCCGGTAATTGTTGCAGAAATAATAATTATAACAGTTACAAAGTAAAGAAATAAACGCACTTTAAATACCTCCTTTCGTTTAAGGAGGGCAGGTGGCATTCCGGATGGCAGGTACTGCCCTCTTTTACCTGTTTATCCGGAGATGTCTTTTTAACAATATTTAGATAATCGTATACCAGTTCATGACGCCGATATTCTATGTTGAATTAAGTTTTACGGCATCACAATATGTTTGGGTAACAATGTGGCACGTACCTACCAAAAAAGTACGTGATAAGGTTTAGGTCAGCTTCTTTAATATCTTAAATAACCAAGCCGCTATTTGGGATCGGCAACTAATGAGTTTAATTATTTGTAGTTCGATTTTCCTTTGCTGAACAATGCCTTCTTTTACAAAGACACCGAAGTAAGTTGAATCAGAATATCATTGTTTAAAAATGATAACTGCTTATAAAATGGAGTACCGGGGTATTAATAAATGTTTAAATATAGTTAACCAGGGAGCACACATTTTACTTACTTAAATCTTAAGTCTATCAAACTGATTTGAAAGTAATGCTATTTGCTAATTAAACAGCTAATGAGTTTATGAATTAGCTGTTTTTCCTTGTGAACTGGTGTTTTTAGAATAGGAACAAACTGATGTGTAATAATTGTTTATCAACATCATTTGTTATTATAACTTTGTTTTTAAATACGTATTCATGTTAAGTAAAATTAAAATTGTAGTTGTTGAGGACGAGATACTCATTGCCGAATCATTAAGGATGATGTTGGAGAACCTCGGCTACGAAGTTCCGGCAATTTTTAATTCAGGTTCGGAGGCAATTAAAAACTTCAGGCCAGGCTTTGCGGATATTGTAATTATGGATATCGAGCTTGCCAATAATACCAATGGTATTGATACAGCAATTGAATTAAAAAAGATCTGCGACCCGCCTATAATTTTTATTACCAATAATACTGACGAACGTATCCGTAAAAAAGCAATTTACGAAACCAGCGCATTACACTACGTCACTAAACCTTTTACAAAGCTTGATATCAGCATAGCTATTGATCTTACCCTTAAACTATCCGGCGATAAAGAAACAACTTCAAAAAACACAAGTGAGTTTTCTCATATGATGAACGATTGCATATTTGTTAAAGACGGAAGTAGTTTCAAAAAAATAATGATCAGCGATATCCGCTTCCTGAAAGCAGAAGGAAGCTATTGCAATTTATATTATAACGACAGCAATATTTTATTCAGCGAGAATTTGAGCTTTCTGGAAGGCAGATTATCTTTTGCAAAAAGCCTGCTTCGTGTTCATCGTTCTTACATCATCAATGTTAATTATATAAAAAAGATCCAGGACAACCGCCTGTGGGTTGATGACGAGGAAATTCCAATCGGCATAACCTACAAAAAAGAATTAGGCGATTTAATAAGATTTATTTGATTGGTTCATAGTTAAACCATTTAAACACATGCTCGTCTTATAATTGGTCAAGCCTTATTTATGCCTATACATTTCAACCTTTTTAACATTATAGTTCTTTTAGGGTCGCTGCAGGGCATTATATTAAGCCTCATGCTTTTGTTTTCGGGTAAGGACAAAAGGCAAAACAAATATTTTCTTGCGGCTTTTATGCTCATGCTGGTTTACGATAGCTTTGGCACCTTTTGCTGGAGCTCTGGCCTTAACATTAAATGGCTTGCTTTTTTCGATGGTATATTTCCTTACACCATTATTTTAAGCGCCGGGCCAAGTCTTTATCTTTATATAAAAACTACTATCCAATCCGGTAAGATTCTCCGCAACATAATTTTCAAAACCTATTTACCCGTATTTATCGACTTTTGTTTCCGGTCGTGTTTACTCATCTATGCTATCCTGAACAACAACGGAATTTCATTAGGAATAAAGGCAGGCCAAATTGATGCTGTATATCAACCATTCGCAGAAGTATTAATGGTGATTATCTTCTGGCTGTACCTTATTTCAGCAATCCGGCAGTTTAAAAATTGGCAACCGGAAACAAGCGGTGCAGATGCATCATTAATTACCGAGCAAAACCTGGTTAACAAGTGGACAAAAGCATTACTAACCGTAATGACGTTAATTGCAATTGTATGGGCAGCCACTATTTTTGGTTCGATATTGTTTAATATCCAGGGCATTGCCTATTTTTCACCTATAGAGATAATTCTGGTTATTTTTATTTACTGGATCGGGCTTAAAGGATATCAGCACACGCGGGTTGTTTATATCAGCGATCAAAAAGCCGCCAAAACCTATGCCGATACCCTACCCGCCGAAGAAGCGGAAGCTTGCATTATCTTGTTAAAAAAAGCAATGGAAAATGATAAGCTCTACCTCGATCCTGTACTAACCGTAAACAAACTGGCCGAAAAGCTTGAGCTTAATTCCCGTATTATCTCCGCTGTATTAAATCGTGAGCTAAAAAAGGGGTTTAGTGAATTTGTAAATGAATACCGTATCAACGAGGTAAAAATCAAGATGCTGCAACCCGAAAACAAACATATTACCATAGCAGGCATTGCCTTCGATTCGGGGTTTAACTCCGTAGCCACTTTTCAGCGTACTTTTAAAAGTGCCGAAAACATTACACCTAAGCAATTCATTTCCATCCATCAAAATCCGGAAAAAACAGTGCTCAAATCATGATTTGAGCAGACAGGATAAGGGTGCTTTTGTACTATTGCCAAAAACAAAACCACATTATGAAAAAATTAATCATCCTGTTATTCATATTATTTGCAGTGTATAACGTTCAGGCACAGTTGACCAACACCAAGTGGAAAGGCGCATTAAGGATCGACGATTCGCCTGAAGTGATTTTCGACTTTGGAAAAGACATCCTCAAAATCTATATGTACTCAAACAGCGCAACTATTGAGAACATGACCTATACCGTTACCGACTCTGCATTTACCCTTAAAAAAATTGAAGGCCAAAGCGATTGTGATAACGAAGTTTTAGGAAAATATAAGTTTGGGATAAAAGACAATGAGTTATCGGTAAAGCTTTTGGCCGATGATTGCAGCGACAGGTCATCTGCACTAAATGATACCAAATGGACCAAATTTGAATGGCCGGCAGAAGTAGAAGTAGATGAAACTGTATTAAAACAATATCCTGGTGTATATGCAATGGACGATCAGCATAAAATTACCATCAGCTTTGAAAATGGCAGGTTAATGGCCGATTCGCAAACAAACCTTGTAACCAAAACCGCATTATATGCCACGAGCAATAACAAATTTCTTTTTCACCTCGGCGATATTTCCCTCGAATTTATTAAAGGAGCTGATGGCAAAGTGAGTAAGTTTATTGTACACGAGGCGGGCAAGGATTATGATTGGATTAAAATGAAGTGATTACACAAACACCCTCTCTCTATGTCATGCCGAATTTATTTCGGCACCCCACAGGACATTCCCGCGTGCGTATTGTAGATTGACAAGTGAGGTGCTGAAACAAGTTCAGCATGACGAATTTTAGTAAACAAGAAAAGCGGCATCAGCCGCTTTTCTTGTTTATTCTATATTTTCTTAGTCTTCTATCACCACGCCCATCGAGCAGAACTTATTGATCCTTTCGGTAACAAGCTCGTCAATATTGCGTTCCTTTAATACTTTAAGGTCTTTCAAAAGCTGCTTCTTCAATATAGCAGCCATTGCAACAGGATCCTGGTGAGCACCGCCGAGTGGTTCTTTTATAACACCGTCAATCAGCTTATTTTTTAGCATTTCGGTAGAGGTCAGTTTCAGCATTTCAGCCGCCCTTTCCTTATGTTCCCAGGTTTTAAAAAGAATGGTTGAACAGTTCTCCGGAGAAATAACCGAGTACCACGAATTATCAAGCATCAACACCCTGTCGCCAATGCCTATACCCAGCGCACCGCCCGACGCTCCTTCGCCAATTACAACACAGATAACAGGTACTTTTAATACCGACATTTCCAAAAGATTACGTGCTATGGCTTCACCTTGTCCACGTTCTTCAGCTTCTAATCCAGGGAATGCTCCCGGCGTATCTATCAGGGTAATAACTGGCTTGTTGAATTTTTCGGCAAGTTTCATTAATCTTAATGCCTTACGGTACCCTTCAGGGTTAGGCATGCCGAAATTGCGGTATTGGCGCTCTTTAGTGTTACGCCCTTTTTGGTGACCGATAAACATAGCTGTTTGTCCGCCAATAGTGCCAAAACCTCCTATTATTGCTTTATCATCACCAACTGTCCTGTCACCGTGCAATTCTATAAAATCATCACACATCAATTCAAGATATTGTAAAGAGTATGGCCTTTCAGGGTGACGGGATATCTGTACTTTTTGCCAGCCGGTAAGGTTACCGTATATATCGCGCTTGGCAGTTTCTAACTTGCTTTCAAGCTCAGCTATCGTTGCCGACATATCCAGCTTGTTTTTATCCTCAACCTGCTTAACCTTCTCTATCTGCTGCTGCAATTCGGCCAGGGGCTTTTCAAAGTCAAAAGTTATTTTCATTCAACATTATTATTAGTGAGATGAACTTTCTGTATAAATCAAATTCAAACCCATTTTGTGTTATAAAACACAAAAATGTTTTTACACTTAATTAGGGGGCGCTAAATTAAATAAATCTAATGGTATTTTTTAATTACGTTTTTGTAAAGTCTCAATCCGTTTAATTTGTTGTGGGGTTAACAATCCTCTTGTAACCAAACACGACTGTAAAATAACATTCCTAAGTTCGCCCTGATACAGCCCATAACGGTTCGCATAAAATATCAGCGATCCGTTGTCTAACCTGTTATACCTGAAAATACTATCCAGCGTCCGTTCATTACGGATAATTATGAGGCCCATTTCCAGTTTTTTGCGACGTAGTTCCTTTACTACAGCGGTAAGTTTGTTTACCTGTATAGGGCTAAGATCAAGTTCCTTTTTATATTTCAGCGCTTTTTCAGGCGATGGATAATGGTTAAGTTCGGCAGCTAACGACATATGATAAAGGTCATCGCCATTTAACAATGCCGTATACTCTTCATCTGTTAAAGTTTTCAGGGCTGATTTTTTGATAACAATGCTATCTCCTGCTGATTGTGCATGAGCAGCGGTATAAAGTGTCAGAAATATAAATGATAGTAATAAGTTCTTCATAGTTTTAACTCAATCAACCCAATATTGCAAACATTGTTCATGTCACAATTTAAAAAATACTTTCTTCTTGTATAAAAAATAACAAAGCAACCATTCCAACCCAAAAATACAAACAGCCCCAACTATAATCTTTAACAATTCGCCTGCGTTAAACCAGTCTAAAACACCATCCGAAATACTGCTTACATAACCATTGAACCACTTGCTGCCAACAATCTCGAAAAACAGGTAAATAAAAATAGAGTTCATACCAACAATGGTAAAGAAAGTTAAATACTTGCGATGTCCTTTTACATCAACCCACCAATAGCTGATTGCCAAAAACCATAAACACCATCCCAGCGAGGCTATAGTGAATGAAGTGGTGGCAATCCGTTTAATAATGGGCGTTATATTCAACACATCCATACCATAACCAATAAGCAGGCAGGCAAGTCCCCATAGCAATAGCTGTCTTATTTTGTTATTACCGCTTAATAATAGTTTACCTGCCAATGCGCCGGCAATGGTATGTACGGCAGTTGGGATACAGTTAATGGCAACCCAGCCACCCTGGTTTATCTTGTTCATGAGCAATAGATCTACGTAATTACCAAAGTTATGCTGATCGGTAAAAGGCTGGTCAAAACCGGGTACATGCGTAAACCGGTATAAAACTTCAGTAAGAAGAAGTAAGCCTATACAAATGCCAATTTGTGATATTGTGCTCCATCTAAAAATCAGGAAAGCTATTAACGTAGTAAATGAAAGTTGGGTTAAAACATCCCACAGCTCAAATGACAAGCCTTTTGGACGAACAGCATAATCCAATACTCCCCAAAAGAACAACCATCCGCAACGTTTTAAAGTTTTTTTAAACGATTGTCCCCAGGTTATGCCATTAGCCCATTGTTTGTTCAATGAAAATGCCATGGCCACACCCGCCATAAACATAAATGCAGGTTGTACCAGGTCCCAAAAATGAAGCCCATGCCAGGGATGGTGCGTAAATTGTTCTATAAAACGCCCATGGGTATGCTCATACAAATAATCATAAATCCCTGTCGATTCTATAGCCAGCAATACCATAATAAAGCCGCGAAGAAAGTCGAGGGAAAGCAGGCGGGCAGATATTGAATTTGTTGTTGCAGCCATAAATTACGTTACAATTAAAATTCAATATAGAAATTAATCTCTTGTTTGCCGTGAAGCAACCACATTAAAATCAGGCTCTGGTCTATTTTAGCAAATTAGCTTTGCCTTCCTATTATCTTCAGCGTAAAATAAAACCTGCTGCCTTCGCCAATTTCGCTTTCAACGCCTATCTTTCCGGCCTGTGCCTCAATAAAATCTTTAGCAATGGCAAGGCCCAGGCCGGTTCCGGGTTGGTCGGTATTTGTACCGGGTATCTTAAAATATCTGTCGAAAATTCTCGAAAGGTATTGCTGGTCTATCCCCCGCCCATGATCCCGAACGGAAAACTCTATCTCATCAGCCTGGCGCTTTTTTACTGTCAGGTCGATGACCGATTTTTCGTGACTATATTTTATAGCGTTCGAAAGCAGATTGATCAATACCCATGTAGATTTATCCAGATCTGCATGTACATCAGGCAGGTTCTCATCGCATTGAACGTTTATTTCTATTTGTTTTTGTTCTGCTGTAGTTTTAAGCGCCTTAACAGTATAGTCAACTATATTCCGGGGATGTGTATTGCCGAAATTAAGGTGCAATTTCCCGGTTTCAACCTGGGCCATATCCAGCAGCTCGGTAGTTATTTGCAATAGTCTATGGGCATCTTCATCAATATTTTCAAGTAACTGCCTTTGTTCTGTATTCACCTCCCCTATCCGGCTATCTTCCAAAAGTTTCAGGCTCATTTTTATTGATGATATCGGAGTTTTCAATTCATGTGATATGGTAGCTATAAAATTGGTCTTAGCTTCGTCCATTTGCTGAAACTCGGTGATGTTTTTAAGAATAATCACACTACCTATAACTATGTCTTTACTAAGAATCGATAATACAGCCTTTGAATAATAACTTTCGCGGTTATCTGCATATATTTTCATCTTAGGCTGATCATTTACCAGCAGATTTCTCATCAGGTCGTTTTCCAAAGCAATATCAGGCGCATATCTCCCTGTAAGGTTTTGTTCTGACATGCCGATCAACGTACAAGCAACCTGGTTAACGAATATGATGAACGATTTTTCGTCCAGACCAACAATTGCATCCTGCATGGAGTTGATAATGGTTTCAATCCGTTTCTTTTCAAACAATATACTGGCAAGGTTGCTGTTCTCATATTCATCCAGCTTAATGGTCATCGTATTAAATGCCCTGGCAAGTTCCCCAAACTCATCGTTGGATGTAAAGTCAAGCTGCTGACGATAATTCCGTTTCGAAACCTCCTTTATTTTTTCTGTTAATTCCTTTAATGGGTTTGCAATATAACTTGGGAAATTCACCACAAAGCTAAATGCCACTAAAAACAAAAATGTAGCTACAAATGCAACCAGCAATATTGCACGGTTTGCCGTAGCTTTCGCCATCGTATCTTTATGAATAATGGCATTCATATTTAACTGCATAATGCCATAAAGCAGCCTTTTTATATCGCTATGCAGCAGCGTTATTTTAGCAGGATCATTTTGTACCTGTTTAAGTCTTTCGTATTCTGCACGCAGCGAATCTGTAAGGCGCCCTTCGCCGGGCTCTGTAATATTATGCTCCTCCTTTACCAGGTTTTCCTCAATAATTTTGGCTTGTTGCGGGGTTAATATTCCAGGGCTGGCATCTATTGCCACTCCCATGTCTTTAGTAAACTGAACAGATTTGTAATTGTCTTTTAATATATCTTTTGCATCAGCCGAAAGGCGATTCAAAAAATATATTGATAGCCCGCAGCATAACAATGCAAGCACAAATAAGAAGCTAAAGCCGGCCCGGAGTTTATTTTTTATAGTCATTATGATAGTATTATAAGATCGATGTGCGTTTTTGACATTTTGTTAAGTAGCTGGGTAAACACAGCCGTTTTTAAAACAAGCTGGTAAAATTTAAAGTGTGGCTTTCCTATACATATAGTAGTAATATCATATTTCTCTGCAGTCTCCCATATAGTTTTAGCAATATTATTACTTTTTACTTTTAATACCTCGCCACCAAGCTGCGTAGCTAATTTCATATTATTAATGAGGTGCCGCTGCGAAGCAAGGTTTATTTTATCGCTGCTTTCGTTCGATGTTTGCACATACAGCATATACCATCTCGAACGGTAATATGAAGCAAGCCTTGCAGTTTTGCGGATAATTATTTTCGCAGAATCCTCATTGGTGCTGATGCAGGCCAAAAACAATTCAGGCCGCAGCTTTATAGTTTTTGGTACCTCAATATCTATTTTTCGCTCCACCTGGTGCGCAACTTCCCTAAGTGCCAGCTCGCGTAACTGCAGTATCCTATCTGTTTGAAAAAAATTATTCAGCGCAGTGGGTATCTTCTTCTCATCATATATTTTCCCTTCTTTAAGCCTGTCAACAAGTTCATCAGCAGTAAGGTCAATATTAACAACCTCGTCGGCCATTTGCAAAACCTTATCGGGTATCCGCTCCTTAATAGGAGTACCTGTTATTTTTTCAACCTCGGCATTCAAACTCTCAATATGCTGAATATTAATCGCGCTGATTACGTTGATGCCAGCATTTAAAATATCTACTACATCCTGCCAGCGCTTTTCATTCTTGCTACCCTCAATATTGGTGTGGGCCAGTTCATCAACCACCACAACTTCGGGTCGCAGGTTAATAATGGCTTTTAAATCCATCTCTTCCAGCTCTTTCCCTTTGTAAAAGAGTTTACGGCGCGGTATAACGGGCAAACCATCAAGCAGTGCCTCTGTTTCTTTACGCTTATGCGTTTCCACATAACCGATCTTCACATCAATGCCATTACGCAGCAGGGTTTGTGTTTCCATCAGCATGCGGTAAGTTTTACCTACACCAGCACTCATGCCTATATAGATCTTAAACTTTCCCCGCCTGGATTTTTTAATCAGCTCAAGGAAATGCTCAACTGATTGCTCTTTATTTTCTTCAGCCATTATTTATTTTTTAAGGTCGCAGTTATTGTAAATATTGCAGAGGTTATAAACTAATAACTTCCCAAACATTTACAATATCTGCAACCTGCTATAACCTTTTAAAGGGGATGCCCGAACATCCCCTTTTTGCACGGGTCTCAATCAAACCAAATTATAACTAACAACCCTATCAATTATAAAAACAACCCATGCATATCTTCAATATACTGTTATTCAGTATGCAGTTTATTCTTTTGTACTTTCCATATAAAGTTCCTTTATTTTAAATTCATGTATCAAATTATCATAAGCTCCCAGCTGATCATCCGATCTGAACTGTGCTCCAACCAGGTATCTGAACTTATTATTTTTAACAAAAGCCGTCGCTAAATAATCTTCAGTCAATGGTAAAACTGAGGCATTAACATCGGCACTAAAATAGAATGCTCTTGTAGGCTTTGGGCCTTTACCTTGTTGCACAAGCTTTTCATTACTATAAAGATAAAAGCCTGCAGTATCAATAATCTGGTATGTTTTATTTCCATAAAACCTGTAATCATGGTTATGCTTGTCTCTGTAGCCAAATATCTGGCTTTTCAGCAACATCTGTTTTTTACCATTACTGGTAACCGTCACTTTATCTCCACCGAAAAACTCATGAAGAACTATTTTATTCTTTTGATTATCCGAATCGGAGCTGTAACTTAATTTGTGGTGTATAAAATCGTTATAGGTTAAATATAAGCCACTTAAATGTGTTTGGGCGGGTGAATTTTTGATAAATCCAAGCGTCATGATGATAATTATCACCGGTAACTTAAACTTTTTCATTTTATTAATTATTAATCTATTATAAGGCGGTCAACATTAACCGCTTTGGCATTGTTCTTAAAAACGTACCAATAAGGCACCGATAAACCTGGTTTCAGATGGTACAAGATCAGGCGTAAAATCTGCAGGCACCGGTGTAGTATTGTATCCGTCCGGAGAGGTTACGCCACCGTGTCCTGCAAAATACGGAACACTTGCATGGCGGTGTACAACTTCTAAGCGGAATGTTAAGTAATCATTTGGCATAATATCAAATGTTGTTGAATAATCATACCCGTGAAACTGGTCGCCGGGATTCGCCGAAAAAGGATGTGAGCCAACAGCGCCGGTATTAATCGCAGGGATAGGGTTTGCATCACCAGTTGGATAAAGTACCAGGTAACGGCCAGGGTTATTAATAACACCACCACCTATTGTCCAGCCAAAATGGCCTTGTCCAAATATAACCCGGTTATATACCATACCGCTTGCAAAATATTGAGCAGGGCCTTTAACCGGATCGGCATGGAAACCGTTAACTCCATCGCCTTTCTCAAAACCGATGTCTCCGGTTAATGAAAATGCCATACTGTTTATAAAAGCCTTCTTATCCGGGTTTTTAAAATACCTTACTTCAATACTGTTATCAGAGTGGAAACGTTTTCTTCCGGGTTTATCCTGTGTATCTGCACCATAATAGGTATTGGTTAAAGCTTGCAGCCATTCAACGGGGCGCCATAAAATCTGTCCGCCCACACCCGGCTGGCTGTTAAACATACCGTATGATTGCCAGCCATTAATTAACCAAGGCTCAATCTTTAATTTATCAGAAACAAATATCTGCACCCTTATCCCATTAAAGAACCAGGGCGTATTATCTGAGGTAAAAGATGGCTGATAGGCCCAGTTTTCGGCATTATAGTAGGAGAATAAACCAACATATGACATAAAGATTCCGGCATCAACGTTAATACCATGCAGCACATTAAAGTGATAACCTGCGTTGGCTTCACTTAAATAGCGATAAGCGGTAGCAAGGTCATATTGGCCGCGGGTAACGCTCAGGTCATTACGAGGAACCACTGTAGAACGGGTACCAAATTGGGTAAGTATGCTTGCCCTAATGTTATCATAATGGAAGTCGCCACCTAAAGCCACTGTCGAAATTTCAAATTCGTGATCACGGGCCAACGCTGTAGATCCTACTACAGTATGGTCTATAGGGTTATTGTTCGATGCTGTATAGTTTATATCGAGCAAAACTCGACCGGTAAAGTATTTTGAATCAAGTAATGCGCTGTGTCGGCGGTCATTTCCATTGAGCCAGGTAAAATCGCCGAAGGCAAATGGCTCGCTATGCGGATCGGGGGCAGTAATTTTTTTGGCAGTATCTAATTTAGCTTTAGAAGTGTCTTGTTGAGCGTGTACGTTTAGAGCAATAGCAGCCAGGGCCACCATTGTTAGCAGTTGTTTTTTCATTTTTTATACGTGTTATTTGTTTTAGTAAGTTGATTGGTTGATCAGATTATGTTGATCAGGCTTTGTAATTTTCAACCTGATCAACGGTTACCCGGATCAACTCAATCAACTATTTCTTAAGTTCGTCCAGGGCAACATTCAATTTTAGTACGTTTACCTTAGTAGGGCCAAACAAGCCCAGCAAAGGCTGTTCTGTATTATCATCAATTATTTTATTAACCTGTTCAACTGTAAGGTTGCGTGTTTTAGCAATCCTCAATACCTGCACTTTTGCTCCTGCGGGAGAAAGATCAGGGTCAAGGCCACTACCTGATGCTGTAACCAGTTCGGCAGGAATCTCTGCACGGGTTACACCAGGGTTACGCTTCAAAAAATCCTGGATACGTTTTTCAACATCTTTTAAATAATCAGGATTTGAAGGCCCTTTATTTGAACCTCCAGATGCATCAGCTTTATAATCAACGGCTGAAGGGCGCGACCAGAAATATTCGTCTTTGGTAAATTTCTGGCCTATGTTGGCATAACCAACAACCTTGCCCTTATAACTGATGGTTTCTCCATCGCCGTGTCCCGGTGTAAATTTTCCAATTCCTGCTATTGCAAGCGGATATAAGCCTGCCAGGATCACCAATAAGATGATAGTTATTTTGATGGATGGCAATAAATACGTTTTCATTTTATTTGAGATTTAAATGTTAAAGTTTAAAGTATGGTACCGATAAGCAGGTCAATTAATTTGATCCCTATAAACGGTACTATAACACCGCCTAAACCATAGATCAGCAGGTTACGGCGCAACAGTGCGCTTGCACCTATCGGCTTGTACTCAACCCCTCTTAAAGCTAGTGGAATTAAGAGCGGGATGATGATCGCATTAAAGATCACAGCCGATAATATAGCTGATTGCGGACTATGCAGGTCCATAATGTTCAGCGCCTTTAAAGCCGGTATAGATACCATAAACAAAGCCGGAACAATAGCAAAGTATTTAGCCACATCATTAGCGATAGAGAAAGTGGTAAGGGTTCCCCTGGTCATCAGCAATTGCTTGCCAATTTCCACGATCTCGATCAGTTTGGTCGGGTCGTTATCCAGATCAACCATGTTGCCTGCTTCCTTTGCGGCTTGTGTTCCGCTGTTCATGGCTACACCAACATCTGCCTGTGCCAAAGCCGGAGCATCGTTAGTACCATCGCCCATCATGGCTACCAGTTTTCCGCCCTGCTGTTCTTTTTTAATGTAGTTCATTTTATCCTCGGGCTTGGCCTCGGCAATAAAATCGTCCACACCAGCTTTGTTGGCAATAAATTTGGCAGTTAGCGGATTATCTCCGGTTACCATTACGGTTTTTACACCCATTTTACGCAGACGCTCAAAACGTTCGGCTATACCGGGTTTGATAATATCCTGTAATTCGATAACCCCCAGGATATGCTCATTTTGCGATACTACCAATGGCGTACCACCATTTGAAGAGATGTGTTTTACATTATCTTCTACATCTGCAGGGAATGCATTTCCTGCCTTTAAAGCTATGTTACGGATAGAGTCAAAAGCACCTTTCCTGATCCTTAATCCATCTGGCGTATCCAGTCCGCTTGAACGGGTTTCAGCTGTAAATTTGATGAATACCGAACCCTTAGGCGCAATAACCGATACCTGGTTTTTACCTTCGGCAGCTAACTCAACAATTGATTTACCCTCAGGTGTTTCATCTGCCAGTGAGCTTAATACGCAGGCTGTTACAAAATCACTCTCGTCGATTCCTTTTGTAGGATAAAAGTTGGTTGCCTTACGGTTACCTATTGTGATGGTGCCTGTTTTATCTAATAGCAGGGTATCCAGGTCACCTGCAGTTTCTACTGCCTTGCCCGATTTGGTAATTACGTTTGCACGTAAAGCCCTGTCCATCCCTGCAATACCAATGGCCGATAACAAACCACCGATGGTAGTTGGGATCAGACAAACAAAAAGGGAGATAAAGGCTGCTATAGTAATAGGCGTGTTTGCATAATCACCAAATGGTTTTAAGGTAACACAAACTATAACGAAGATCAGTGTAAAGCCCGCCAGCAAAATTGTCAAAGCTATTTCATTTGGTGTTTTCTGGCGCGATGCACCTTCCACCAAAGCAATCATCTTATCCAGAAAGCTTTCGCCGGGCTGGGTAGTTACCATCACTTTGATCCTGTCGGATAATACTTTGGTACCACCGGTAACAGATGATTTATCACCACCTGATTCCCTGATCACCGGAGCTGATTCTCCTGTAATAGCTGATTCATCAATAGTAGCTATCCCTTCAATGATCTCGCCATCAGTTGGAATATTATCGCCGGTTTCGCAGATGAACACATCGCCCTTTTTTAATTGGGACGACATCACCAGCGTTTCTTTGCCATTAACAAGCAAACGTGCAGGTGTTTCTTCACGGGTTTTGCGGAGACTTTCGGCCTGCGCTTTACCACGAGCTTCGGCAATGGCCTCAGCAAAATTGGCAAATAACACGGTGAGCAGTAAAACAACGAATACCGTAAAGTTGTAACCAAAGCTTCCCTGCCCTTTATTTGAAAAGGAGAAAGCAGTTACTACCAGCATTACTGCTGTGCCAATCTCCACGGTAAACATAACCGGGTTACGGATTAACTGGCGGGGATCAAGCTTAATGAAAGACTGCTTAAAAGCTTCCTTCACCTGATCACCCTGGAACAATGTATTTTTATCAGATTTCATGATTGAATTCTTATAGATTATTTAAGTGAAAAATGTTCGGCAATAGGACCCAATGCAAGCGACGGAAAGAATGAAAGTGCCGCAATGATCAGTATAACAGCGAATATCATTATCCCAAAGGTTGAGGTATCGCTTTTAAGTGTACCTGCCGATTCTGGAATGAATTTTTTATTTGCCAGTATCCCTGCAATAGCAACCGGGCCGATAATTGGCAGGAAGCGGCCAAGGATCATTACAAAACCTGCGCTCACATTCCAGAATATATTGTTATCGGCCAGCCCTTCAAAGCCCGAACCATTATTGGCTGCAGATGATGAATATTGGTACAGCATCTCTGAAAAGCCATGATAACCGGGGCTGTTTAACCATGTCGATGGCTTAACTGCCCAATCTGCATTTGGCATGTGTACCAGCACGTACGATGATATGGCCGTACCTACCAATATGATAAACGGATGCAAAAGCGCTATTAATGAAGCTATCTTCATTTCTCTTGCCTCAATCTTTCTACCGAAAAACTCCGGTGTTCGCCCTACCATCAATCCGGATATAAATACGGCTATGATGATAAAGATGTAGAAGTTGAGGAAGCCTACTCCGCAGCCACCATAAAAGCAGTTTACCATCATGCCGCCCATCATCATTAAACCTGATACAGGCATAGCGCTGTCGTGCATGGAGTTAACCGAACCAGTAGAAGTAACTGTAGTCATAATACTCCAGTAAGCTGAGTTTGCAGGTCCAAACCGCACCTCTTTACCTTCCATTGCGCCAGTTGGCTGACTAACCCCCATTTTAGCAATAGCCGGGTTTCCATGCAGCTCTGCATTTATCGTTGGTATCATGAACATTAGCATACCAATGGTCATTACCCCGAAAATTACGTAAGCAAATTTTTTCTTGTTCAAGTAAAAGCCCAATGCAAATACCAGCCCCATAGGGATGATCAGCTGGGCAACCAGTTCAACAGTATTGGTTAAGTAATTAGGATTTTCGAGTGGATGAGCAGAGTTTGCGCCGAACCAGCCGCCGCCATTTGTACCTAAGTGCTTAATGGCAACCAAAGCTGCTGCCGGGCCACGCGAAATATGCGCAGTATCACCCTGCATAGTTATAAGGGTGTCTTTGCCTTTATAACTGGTAGGCATACCATTAAAAGCCAGGATAACGGCAATAACAAATGCTATAGGTAATAAGATACGGGTAATACTTTTAACAAAATATTCCCAGTAGTTACCAAGCTTATCGGTAACCTTATCCTTTAATGCCCTAAATAGTACAATTAAAGCTGCAATACCTGTTGCTGCCGATACAAAGTGCAGGAACATGAATACAAAATGCTGGGTAAAATAGGTTGCCCCGCTTTCGCCTGAATAATCCTGAAGGTTACAGTTTACCAAAAAGCTGATAGCTGTATTAAAAGCCAGATCAGGGGTTTGGTTTGGATTGCCATCAGGGTTTAATGGTAGGTGTGACTGAAATAACAGGCAGAAAAAGGCGTAAAAAAGCCATAATGCATTAATGGTCAACAGCGCAAACATGTGCTGCTTCCAGTTCATTTCTTTTTTGGTGTCGATGCCGCTGAAACGGAAGATGAAACGTTCAACCGGGGCCATAAAATCGAGCCAGGTTTTTTCGCCCTTAAAAACACGGGCAATGTACCTGCCTAACGGAATGGCGATTGCTAAGGTTAGCAGGTAGGTGAGAATTATACCTGAGATTTCGGTGTTCATAGTTTAATAATTAAAATTTTTCGGGTTTAAGCAGTACGTACACCATGTAGATGAATACAGCTATTGATACAATGAATAGTGCTAACATGATTGTTTAAATTTTTTCGAAGTAATTAACCGATTTGAAGAAGATCCAAAATACTACTATGAAGCATAGTATATAGGCGATTGTAAGTATAGCATCCATTTAGTTATGATTTTGCTGGATGCATACCAAGCAGATGCCATAAAAATAAATTACTTTTCAAGCTATTGAATTACAATACATTAAGTAATTATAGTGAAGATTACAAGGAATGTTTGTTAAAAAGGAACCTATCATTTTGATAGGCTTTTATCAAATTCATCATCACGTTAAATAGACTTACGAAGTTTTAAAAACTTCGTAAGTCTTTCCATAGGTGCTGGAAACAAAAAACCCGTTAACTGCGATACGCTGTTAACGGGCTATAAATAGGTCTAGTTAGGTTCTTATTTGCCGCTGCCGGAAACCTGCATAGGGTTTACACCCACAGACTGGCCACGGGCTGCAGCTGCATCGCTGGCTTTTTGTTTAAACACCTGGAATTTTGATGGTTCAGGCATTTTACCCCAATAGTTATTGCTTTCGTCAATATCTGCTGTTTCGCGCATAGGATCTAATTTAATCGAAGCTACTTCTTTATCCTGGATATAAAATTTTGATGCATGTTTTTCATTCAACCGCCATATCTGCGCCGGAATGCGGTCCATTTGTTTGGAGCCATCAACAAAAGTAAATTCCACAATTATTGGCATTACCAAACCGCCTTTATTGCCGAAATTAAGCTCATAAAAATATTTACCGGCATATTTTTGCTTGTCCTCATCGGTGAAAGCCCTTGCATAAAGCAGGTTTTGTGGTGGTGTTTGCGCTTTTATCATACTGCTGAATTTAGCAGTATCGGCAGTAACCATACCTCTGTCGTATTTATAATAAAAATCATGTACTGCAGTATCGCGGTCAACATAAAATTTAATACTCTTATCTTCCCTGTTGCGGATCTTTGATATATCGTCAAAGCTATTGATAGATGGAGCATCTAACCTGGCAATAAATGGCCTTCTGGCGCCTGGAGGCATACCGTTACCGTTCATATCAGCCTTAGCAACTTTAACAGAATCAAGTGAGATATCGCATGGTTCTGTTCCATAAAACCAGCCTCTCCAAAACCAGTCAAGGTTTTCACCGCTGGCATCGCCCATCGTCCTGAAAAAGTCTGCCGGGGTTGGGTGTTTAAATTCCCAGCGTTTGGCGTACTCCTTAAAGGCGTAGTCAAATAATTTACGTCCCATTATGGTTTCGCGTAAAATATTAAGTGCAGTGGCTGGTTTGGTATAGGCATTCGGTCCAAAACGTACAATATTTTCCGAGTTGCTCATTATCGGCTCCAGTTCATTTTTTGGTAGCTTCATGTAATCAACAATGGTATAAGCTGCACCTTTTTTGCTTGGATATTTATTGTCCCAAAGCTCTTCAGTAAGGTATTCAACAAACGAGTTTAGGCCTTCATCCATCCATGTCCACTGGCGCTCATCGCTGTTAACGATCATCGGGAAAAAGTTATGCCCAACCTCGTGAATGATCACACCGATCATACCATTCTTTGTGCTTTCGCTATAAGTACCATCTTTTTCAGTACGGCCGTAGTTAAAGCAAATCATCGGGTATTCCATACCATTCGATGCCTCAACACTTTGGGCAACCGGGTAAGGGAAAGGGAAAGTAAAGCTCGAGTAAGTTTTTACAGTATGTGCTACCAGTTTGGTAGAGAACTTGCGGTATAAAGAATAGGCCTCTTTACCATAATAGCTCATGCACATAACAGTTTTGCCTTCAACATTCTGCCCCATGCCATCCCAAATAAATTTTCTGGACGATCCCCATGCAAAGTCGCGTACGTTATTAGCTACAAACACGTAAGTCTTTTTAGCGGTACTTGGGGCACTTTCGGCTTTCTTAGCTTCATCAAGGGTAACTATTTCAACAGGTTCTTTAGCTGTTTTTGCTTTGTTGTACCGTGCCAGTTGTGTGGGAGTTAAAACAGCTGCATAATTGATACATTCGCCTGTTGCACCAACCACATGATCCGCCGGAACGGTCATTTGCACCTTAAAGTTACCGAAAGTTAAAGCAAACTCTCCCCTGCCGGTAAATTGATGGTTTTGCCAGCCCTGAAAATCGCTGTAAACACACAAACGCGGGTACCACTGCGTCATGGTGAACAAATAGTTACCATCACCCGG
>Ga0206904_1024_pt1 | contig 42486 bp, 39 predicted proteins | sample Alteio_BWOrgHeat_42_FD_152981 | JGI IMG/M metagenome (GOLD analysis project Ga0206904, IMG submission 152981) | Enriched cells from forest soil in Barre Woods Harvard Forest LTER site, Petersham, Massachusetts, United States -... | ecosystem: Environmental > Terrestrial > Soil > Temperate forest >...
GCCGTCGAACCAAGCTTACGTTTAGCGGTACCGGTATCAAACCTTTATTTTTTTGCAGGCCCGCGTTTAGCGTTCAACATCCAGAACAGTTTTTCGTACACACAGGTTAAGCAGCTCAATACTAATGCCGAATTAAGCAATATGCGCAAAACATTAGTATCCGGGCAAGTAGGTGTAGGTTATGAGATCCCATTGGCATCTGCCACTAATCCTAACAAAATTAATCTTTCGCCATTTGTTTCTTATCAGCCTTATTTTGGCCAGGCGCCACGTAATATTGAAAGCTGGCAAGTGACAACTGTACGCGCAGGTATTGCCCTTAAATTTGGTAAGGGCCATAAAAAAGCTGTGGAAATACCGGCGGCAGCGATAGTTCCTGTTGCTGTTGATGTTACATTCTCTGTACGTGCGCCTAAAGCGCTGCCATTAAAACGCCAGGTTAGCGAAACTTTGCCTTTGCTTAACGCTGTATTTTTTGAGGATGGCGCCAACACCATACCCGACCGTTACGTAGCACTTAACAAAGCACAGGCTGATAACTTTAAAGAAGAACAATTGCAGGAAGAACAATCAGTAACCATGTCTGGCCGTTCTGCAAGACAGTTAAATGTATACCATAATATACTGAACATTCTGGGTGACCGTATGCGTACCAATCCGGGTACTACTATATCGTTAACCGGTGCACCCGCAGGTGACGGGAAAATAATGGCCGAATCGATAAAAATGTATCTGACAGGCACATTTGGGATTAACGGTTCACGTATCACAACGCTTGCCCGCAAAAAACCAGCTAATCCGTCAGAACAACCGGGTGGAAACAAGGAACTTGTTTTATTGCGTGCCGAGGATCGCAGGGTTGATATCGCGAGTACATCGCCCGAATTGCTAATGGAAGTTGGCGGCGGAATGATGAAACCTGTACATTTTAACAGCTTGCAAACAGATCCATTGGATAGCTATATGGTACTAAACGTTGATGGCGCTAAAAAACAGTTGAATAACTGGTCGATAAATGTGACTGATGAAAGCGGGGTAATCCAACATTTCGGGCCATTCACCAATGACCAGGAAAGTGTATCAGGCATAGCAATAATGGGCAACAGCCCGAAAGGAAATTACAAGATCACGATGACCGGCGAAGCGAAAAACGGAACCATAATTACTAAAGAAAGCACCGTGTATTTAGTTCGCCAGGACACTGCAATCCAAAAAGGATTCCGTTACAGCGTAGTATTTGATTTTGATAAGGCAATAGGTATAGCATCATACAACAAATTGTTAACTGATGTGGTATCGCCTTTAATTGTTGATGGATCGACAGTTATTATTCATGGTCATACAGATATTATTGGTGAAGAGGATTATAACCAAAAATTATCTGATAGTCGTGCACAACAAACACAAAAGGTGCTTGAAAGCAGCCTGTCAGCAACCGGCAAAAACAATGTTAAGTTTGAAACGCTTGGCTTTGGTGAAGATCCCGGTCATTCACCATTTGATAATACCTTGCCCGAGGAACGTTTTTATAACCGTACGGTTATCATAGACATTATCCCGGCAAATAAATAATACGGATGCTATTGCTCATTATTTATACAAGAAAGGAGTCACCTTTAGTGGCTTCTTTCTTGTATAAATAACCGAATATAATGAAAACTATAAAGCAAGTAATAATATGCGCCGTGTTTATATTAGTCTTTGGTATCTATGTTGATTTTTGGTGGTAATAGTTTATAAACTACCGGCGTGACTATCCGGGATAATATGGTTGAGCTGACTAAGCCGCCAATCAGCACAAGCGCCAAAGGCGAAATAAGCGGGTTGGCGTTTAAAGCAATTGGCAGCATACCACAGATGGCTGTAATGGAGGTGAGCACTACCGGAAGAAACCTGATTTCACCGGCCTTTTCGATTGCCTCAACCAATGGCATACCCTGTTGCCTAAGCTGGTTTGTAAAGTCAACCAAAAGAATCGAATTCTTTACTTCAACCCCTGCCAGGCCAATAAAACCAATGATGGTGACATATGACATTGGGTACCCGGTAAGGAATAAGATAAGCGCGCCCCCGACAACTCCCAGAGGAATAACCGATAATACAATAAGTAAACCTTTAAAAGTTTTGAATTGCAGGATTAGCACAACCACAAACAAGAATAAGGTTGCAATAATCACTGTTACGAATCCCCTTGATAATGTATCATCTTCGCTTTCCGCCTGTCCGGCGAGTTTGTAATAATACCCTGGCGGCATTTTTATAGCGTTCAACTTTGGAACAACGGTCTTCAGCACATCATTTGCCAAAACACCCTGGCTGGTTGACGCAGTAACTTTAGCAAAGCGATTTTTATTAAAGCGATTAATAGAAGCAGGCGAACTTTCAAATGTTAATTGGGCAACTTCATTCAATGGTACTGGTATCCCCGCTGAGCTATTAACAAATATGCCCTGGAACACTTTTAACGTGGCAAATTTGTCCTTTGGAGCCTCAACAATAATATTGTAATCATCGTTATTTTCGTCGGTGAACGAACCTATATTTAGTCCGGCAATAGCCAGGCGAATTGTACGGTCTATATCAGCTGTCAGGATGCCGAGTGTCCTGGCTTTTTCCTTGTCTATTTTTACCTTAAGATCAGATTTTAGTGCGCCCAAATCATTATTAACATTGACGACGTTTTTACTTTGAAGTAGTATTTGTTCCACCTGCAAGGTTAGGTTTCTCAGTGAATCTATGTTTTCCCCGAAGACCCTAACCGAAATCGGGGCTTCAACTGGTGGGCCCTGTACAAAATTATTTACTTCAACCTTTGCCCATGGAAAATTGCAAAACTGTTTTCTGAGGTCTTCTATGATTTTATTTTTTTCCGTCGCTTTTGTATCATCCTTCAAAAGGATAAACAACTCGGCAAAATCTGTTTGCTCTTGTTGCTGATAAATATTGTAATAGATACGTGGGTTTCCTTTTCCTACATTACTGGTGATATATTTTATATACGGTTTATGAACCAGGCTATCCTCTACCATTTTCGTGATCCTGTTGGTTTCGTAAATGTTACTTTGAAGCGATGGCTTTATATCGATAAGGAACATCGGTTTTTCAGAGTCTGGAAATAGTATAAAGCCTATTTGCCCAAAAAGTCGAAAAGCACCCACAAACAGCACAAGTGCTATCAGCAAAGTAGTCTTGGGCCATTTAAGGGCTTTATCCAATACGGGCGCATAGGTTTTGTGGATGGTACTTTTCAACGCCTGCATAAAAATATTGCCTTCCTTGTTTGGATTGGGCTTTAAAAGCGAGCTTGCAAGGAACGGTACAACCGTAAGCGATACCAGTAGAGAAGCAATAACCGACATGATTATTGCGAGCGGCAAACCCCTTGTGAACTCGCCAGGCCCTCCCGGCAAAAAAACGAGCGGGAGAAAGGCGATGATCAGCGTGGCAGTGCATCCCAAAACGGCCATTCCTATTTGTTTGGTTGCTAATACAACCGTTTCCTTTGTACTGTATCCTTCATGCAGCCACCGTTCAATATTTTCAATAACCACAATGCTGTCATCAACTAACAGGCTGAGGGCAACTATTAAGCCAACTATACTAAACTGGTTAAGTGAAATATTTAAATAATTTAGCCCCACCACGCCTAATGAAAGTGAAAGCGGAATGGCTACCATAACAATTAATGCCGGCCGTACGCCAAGCGGCAGCAATGTGATGAGCACCAGTACAATCGCTATTAAAAAATCCTCACCTAAACCATTTAACCGGGATGCAACATTATCTGCCTGGTCAAATATTTTTATCAGTCTGATGTTTGAAGGTAATAAATTGGTAAACGCTTCTATTGCCGGCAGGTATTTCTTTTGCGTTCCGGCTATATTTGAGCCTTCTTTTAAACAAGCATTCACCAACACACACCTGTGCCCGTTAACCCTGGTAATATACTTTTCGTCCTCGTAATTAAACCGAACATCCGCAATATCTTTAAGCAAAACAATCTTGCCGCCGGAATTATAAACAACCGTTCCGGCAATGTCTTCCACACTTTTATATTTGCCGCTTGTTTTAACATTAAAAGATTTTGTATTTATACTGATGCTACCGCCGGGCACATTTACCGCTTCCCCCTGCAATGTTCCAATCACAATGTTCAACGGTATATTTAGCTTTGCCATTTTTGCCAATTGCAGGTCGACCCTAACAATTTGTTCAGGGAAGCCAGAATAGGTGACATCCTTAAGCTCGGGTATTTTCTCAAGCGTTTTTTTTAATTTATCCGCCTGGTCTCTTAAGACCTTGTAGGATGCGCCCTCGGATGCAAGTGCAATTTGTAAGACATTCACCTCGGTCGGATCCATTTTTGTTATTTCAATTTTATAAAGATCAGACGGCAAATCGCTTCGGAGGCTATTTACTTCTCTCACCACATCCTGGTATTTGCTTTGCCAGTCAGTACTATATTTAAATAAAATACTGGTAACAGAAAGGCCGTCCTGTGCTGTCGACACTAGCTTATCTACGTCGTCCAGATCGTATAATTTTTTCTCAATTGGTTTTACAACCAATTCTTCCATGTCCTTGGAGTTGGTTCCGGGATAAACGACATTAATAAAATATGATGGCGGATGTATTTCAGTATCTTCAGCACGCGGCATGGTTAATATAGTTACCACGCCGATGACGGCAGCCATAACTGACATCACCAGTGTAAATTGGTAGTTTTTGACAGAAAAAGCAGTTATTTTCATATGGTTACTGTACTATAGCTATTTTTGATTTTTCATTAAGAAAGGCATTGTTGGATATCACCACTTGTTCACCCTCGCTAATACCGGACTGAACAATTACATTTTTCTCGTTAAATGACCTGATTATTACATCAACCTTTTTTAATGAATTATTTTCTGCCGGAACGTAAACAGAAGCCTTGCTTCCACTAACCTGTATTAATGCTTCATATGGAATGGTAAATTCTTTTATTGGCTTGCCCGGAACAAGTACGGCTTTTCCAAACATGCCTACAGCAGGACTTTCGCCGTCAAAGCTTACTTTAACATCTACCTGGAATGAACCGCCAGCCATATCTGCAGATCGCGATTTGCGGTATACTGACCCGGTAAACGTTTTATTGGCATAAGCATCGAGCTGAACAATGGCCTTTTGCCCAGTGTAAATGGACGCCCATTCTTCGTCGGTAACACCTACCCTCAGTAAAAAATCCCTGCTTCCTGCCGCCTCATCAATGGTGATAACCGGTGTGCCCGGCGCAGTTACCTCTCCTTCATTACCTGGCTTACCGGTAATGAACCCATCAGCTTCCGCCTTGATGAATGCATATTGCTGATTGAATGCAATGGCATCAACCGATTTTTGGGCAACTTCTAATGCTGTTTTGGCATTTTGCATTTGCTCCAGGGTTACCACACTGTCTTTATACAAATTGCTTGCGCGGTCATAGTCTCTTTTTGTTTTTTCGAGGGTGAGTTTTGCCTGGTCGAGCTGGGAATTGATCTCTGTGATTTTAAGGGAGGCCAGTAGTTGTCCTTTTTTTACAAACGATCCTTCGTTTACATAAATGCGGTCAATTACGCCTCCGGTTTTAAAAGAAAGCTTTGCCTCATTTTCGGTGGCCAGTAAACCGGTTAGATGCAGCGAATCACTTACCGCTTCAACGGTTACATTTGCTACTTTAACAGTTGTAAAACTCCCATTGTCAGGGGCTGCAACTTTGTTCTCTTTTCGTGCACATGACATAAAGAGTACAGGTAGCATCAGGACGATCATTATTTTTTTCATTTCTATTTAACTTTTGACGTAGCGGTTTGCCGTTCGTATTCGGCTAATTGGATTAATATATTATAGCGGTCGATATTTAATTTTAGGGAGGTGTTGGTAAGCTGGTCCCTTGCGTCAATAAATTCAATAAGTGAATTCGAGCCTTCTTTAAACCCCTTATCTATCAAATTAAAATAAGCCTTCGCTGCAACCAGTTGTTTCTCTGCAGCCTGGCTTACCGCTAATGCGGATAGTAAATTATTGCGGGCAGAGGCGGCCGCAAGCTGTAATTGCGTTATTAAAAGGTCTTTTTGCAAATACAACGATGACTGATCAAGTTGTGCCAGTTTAATATTATTCCTGTTCCTGCCGCCGCTAAAAATCGGGATGTTAAGTTGCGCGCCGAACAGGTAATAACGGCTGCGTGAGTTATATTCAAAATTTGACGCCTGAGATCCTAAATCAAGGTAAGTACTCAGTTTTGGGATAAAGTAGCTTTGATTTAATTTGACCACGTTGCCGGATATTTCAATTCCGGTACTGATTTGTTTTAACTCACTACGCTCCCGCGTGTTCGGCACATTAGCAAGTAAAACTGCTAATGAATCCGGAAGTTTATGCTCCTCAAAAATTATGGAATCGGCCAGGGGACGGTTAATCAGAAAATTCATGTAGTTCCTGGCATTAATTCTTGTGTTCTCGGCCTCAATTATTTTAGATGAAATGTTTTGCTGTTCACCTTGCGCCCTTAATAGATTTGCCGGCAAACCTTTTCCGTTTTTTAATAATGACAGGTTTACTTTTAGGTTCTGATCAACCAACAGCAAAGCGCTGCGGTAAATACTTACAGCATCGAGAGAGGAACAATAGTTAAAATAAGCCTGTTTAATTTCTTTCACCAATTCCTGGCGATAGATATCCGCTTCATATTCCTTCATCACCACACTTTGCTTGCTGATCTCTTTATTATAATAGAGATCGGTATTTAATAAAGGGTAGCTGATATGAAAACGGGCATCATAAAAGTTATTGGGTAAAAACTGCTCAGTCAGATTTTTTATCTGTGCAAATTTCTGAGAAGAGGTGAGTTGGTTAAGGGTTGAATAAACTTTATTTAACAAATCGCCCACGGGGAGTTCAATTGACCTGCCGCCTTGCGCAGATAAATAATCAGCGGTAAAAGACAAAGCTGGCATGAAAAAGCTTTTCGCGTTCCTAAGCAGCAACATACTTTGCTCCAGCGAAATATTCTTTTCTTTTAGTACCTGGTTGTTGGCCAGACCGGTATCGATATACCTTGATAAATACTCCTGAGCAAAAACAGGAATGGCAATAATGCTCAAGAACATACTAAGCAGTTGTTTTTTCATGCAGTTAATTTCTTTTTGTTTACCAGATATGGTATATTTGTTTAGTTTTAAAATGCAACTGGTTGCAAATATAAATATCCAATTGTAAAATGCAACTGGTTTTGAAAAATAAATATTTTATGGGAAATCATAGATCATACTGTCCAATAAACTTAGCTCTTGAGGTTTTTGGAGATAAATGGAGTTTAATCATCATCAGGGATATAATGTTTAGTGGAAAGCGGCACTTCCGGGAATTGCTTCAGTCAGATGAAAAAATCGCGTCAAATATTTTAACTGACCGGCTTGCCATGCTCGAACAGGAAGGGATAATCACTAAAGAAAGCGATCCGGACCATAAGCAGAAGATCATTTACAGCCTTACTTCAAAAGGCATTGATATTTTGCCGGTTATTAAAGCAATGGGTGAATGGAGTTTCAAGTATCAACCTGTGGATGTTGAAGCAAATCAGCATGCCAAAATGCTGGCTGACGGCGGAAATGAGCTGGTTGAAGAGATTAAACATCAGTTAAGAAAGGAACACAACGTAGCCAGTTGATCGAAGATAGTGATTATAATCCGTCAAGACCTGATCCTGCTCAATATGAAATTGGAAATGAATAATGTTGCGAGCTGTAAAATATTGCAGGCCATCCTTGGTCAACTATTACCAGGTAGCCGAGGCCATTGGGAACGCTATCAGTGATGACAATCCTTATGACTTTATGGTTTGTTTATAGTTGTAAAGGTGATGCATTAATAAAATCAGCTATTGATGATAAATCTTTAAATAAAGAGGTTAGGGCTTTTGCGAAAGATGCGATGGAACATGGTAAATTAAGCAAGGCAGAAACCGACTATATTAAGACTCTTGATAGGGCTACATTAGTAAATCTGAGAACGGAGGCATTGAAGAGATCTGGCGATGAAGCTGTGGGAGAATTAGACCTAACGACAAAAATATTACGGAGAGATAATGGTTGCCTGCAATAATATTTTAGATTGTGTCCCGGTGTTATCACCAAAATATTAAATATACGCAATCAATTTCAACGCATCCAAAAAATAGTTCGAAATTTGTCCCCCCATCAACTCTGTTTCTCCGGGATTTTAAAACCAAGGTAAGTTCCGGCCGTTATTCCCTGCATGGTCAGTAGCGTTGCCGAAAAATCGGGCATGGTCAGTGTTGCCCAGGCGCTATATAGGAAAACAAAGCCCAATACCGCCGTAAAAACAACCATTTGCAACCGGTGAAAGCTCACACCGTTCTCGTCGGTAAGTATATCATTAATAAAATTATCTTTACCTGTTTTCAGGCCGTCTATCAGGTTGTTGATGTTTGATGTCAACTGACAATCCAGGAAATTATTGTAGCCGATCTTTGCCTCTACTCCGGCAGCCGGTAACGCTGCCTTCAGCAAATCTGTCGCTTGCCTTAGCTCCGCCTGCTGCGCCTGTAAATCCTGTACCTCCTTTATCGCTTTATCTGCCTTGTTATTGTTAATGCTGACGGCACCCAGCCCTGTGCCTGCGCCAATGCCAATCAGCACCAGGATCCCGGTAGTTATTAGCTCGTAATTATCAGTTATCAGCCAGATAAAAATATAGGAAGCCAAAATGATAGAAAACCAAAAGGCCATCTGCACCTTCCCAAGGCTGTACGGCGCATTGCCGGCAGCTAAACCTGGAATACCCAGCGGTGTAAGGTCTGCAGGTGTATCACGAAGCATGGGTGTCGTTTTTGCGTATCTCAACAGCACCCCAAAATAGATAAGCAGCACCACTATGCATCCCCAAAACCAACCCCTGTCGATACGCACCAACTGAAAAGAATTGATTTTGGTTGTTTGAGAACTTTGCCCGGTTAGGCCTATACTGATACTCAGCGGCAGATCGAAAAATTGGTTGCCAAACTCAGGATAGCCGAGCAGCATGTTCCATGTTTTGTTATTCGCTGCGGTGCGCTGAAGCAAAAACTTAAGCTCGGCGCCATCTCCATGCAAATACCATCCAACCGGAACCGATCCCTCAATCTCTATATCATTGATAAAAAGCCGGACTTGTTTTATACCGTTTTGTGCAGTCAGTAGTCCGTTTAAATGTGCAACATCAACAACAATTATATCGCTTATTGCGGCAGACTTTTCTTTTCTGTTACCATCAAGGTAGGCATCAATTACGGTATCGGGTTTTAGTGTGGGCGTTTGGGCCATTAAATTTAAACCAAACAACACCAGAATGGGGATAAGGATCAGTTTTTTCACGACAAGGTTTATTCGAACTAAATTTAGTTAAATAGTTTTGAAAAACAAGCGTTTAAGGATTTTGGCAAATTTTCGGGAGAATTACTTAGCCGACTAATAAAAATCATTATCTTCGTATGGTGAAAACGAAACAAAACAATTCTATTAGCCAGCTACTGGTACAAATATGTAAGCTGCGCAGAAATAAGAGCAATGCCTTATTGTCAAAAACCGGCATACATGCCGGACAGGACATCCTTTTGTATCACCTGAGCATTGAGGATGGCCAAACAATTTCGTCGTTAGTAGATAAAATTTGTATCCAGCATGCCACCATTTTTAATATGATCGATAGAATGGAAGCAGCCGGAATGGTAAGGAAAGAAAAGGACGCCGCAGACAAACGGACATCGAGGGTGTATTTAACCGAGAAAGGCAAACAAGCCTTTACTAAAGTGGCTGAAATATGGAAAATAATGGAAGCAGCATCAATAAAGGGGTTAACTACCGAACAACAGCAATTGCTTAATGAACTATTACAAGTGGTTGTTAAAAATCTGAGTTAAAAAAATTTAAGAAAAAAGTTAGTCGACTAAGTTTATTTAATTATTAAATTTTTAAAAAATGGGAACACTAAAAAAAGTCACCGTATTTGGTGCAACAGGAAAAGTAGGTAAGGAATTATTAAAGTTTTTATCCGGGGCAGGCATCCATACCATTGCCGTTACCCGTGATAAAAACAAAGCTAAAGAAATGCCTTTTGTTGAATGGATGGAAGCCGACATGTCAGCCAGGGAAAGCCTCAATAAAACGATAGAAAACAGTAGTGCTGTTTTTTTGGCCTCAAGCCCCAGTGATAATTTTGTACGGGACCAAAATAATGTAATTGAAACAGCTAAGAAATGTGATGTGGCACATATTGTAAAAATATCTTCGCCGGGGGCTTCAAAAAATTCGCCGGCAGCTGTCCCAAAATTGCATTGGGAAATAGAAGAGTTATTAAAAGCTTCGGGTATACAGTGGACAATCCTTCAGCCTAACTCGTTTATGCAAAATTGGTTAGGTGAGTTTTCTAAAACGATACAAACTGAACGCAAAATATATGACGCTGCCGGCGATGGAAAAAAACCATATATAGACACCCGGAATATTGCCGAAGTTGCCTTCAAAGCTTTAACGGAGCCCGAAAAACATAGTAATAAAATATACTTACTTACAGGTGGCGAAGCGCTAAATTACGGACAGGTAGCAACAGCAATAAGCAAAGCTATTGGAGAAAAAGTAACATACATTTCGCTTACACCTGATGAAGCAAAATTAAGGATGGAACAAAAAGGTATGCCCCAATGGGCTATCCAGACTTTTCTTGCAATTGCCGAAGGCCAACGTAGTGGAAAGGCAGATTATGTAAATGATATAGTACAAGAAATATTAAACAAACCGCCTTTAACAATTGATGATTTTGCGCGTGACTATGCGGGATATTTTAAGTAAGCAAGCATCTGCTGATGAAAGTAAAATGAATGCAAGAACAGGCTGTTATAATTCGGTAAAATATTTTGCCTTTTTCATTTTGTTTATTTTTTTGAAGGTTCGTATTTGAGAATGACAATTGCGCAACAGGATTTACAAGCAAATGATGTTCGTCAATTAGTTGATTGCCTTGTTCCGCAAATTAAAAATTCTCATAATTTTATTTATCAATACAGGATTGATAACGAGGCTGAACTCGTTAATCAATCCTTATTATAAACTTATTGGTTGTTTACGCTGGCCCATACTGCAGCAGGATCGCACCAGATTTGAAAGTCTTGCAGTCAATCAATTTAAAGTGTTTCATATCCATGCCATCAAACCAACGTCCACCCTTGCCAAACGTAAACGGAAACACCAACAGTTGGAATTTATCCACAAGTCCGTGATCCAACATTGTATGCGTTAACTCTCCAACACCATATTGCACCAGGTCTTTTCCACCCATTTGCTTCAGTTTGCGAAGCTGTTCTACAACGTCTCCTTGAATTAGTGTGGAATTCCAACTAAGGGGTTCTTTAAGTGTTCTTGAAGCGACATGCTTTGGCATTTCATTAATATAGTCTGCCATTTTTCCTGTCCGGGCTGGCCATATCTTAGCAAAGCCTTCATACGTTAAACGACCTGATAATAAGGCTCCTGAAGAGAAAAGGAGGTTATCTAAATAGTCCTGAACATCGTCTGTATGATACTTAAAAATTTCGGAAAACATTTCCGGATTGTTCACGATCCCATCCATTGATACTTCTGCTGCTACAATAATTTCTCTCATAACTTTATTTTTTTGATTTTAAAATTCTTTAATTGAAATTAATTAATGATCCTGATTTACCTAATGATGATTTGTTTTTATGTGAGTTGATTTAAAAACACAGCTATGCTTTCAGCTTTTTGTGATAATAAATGTAAGCAAGGATTCCGAGGGTAATGGGAACTGCCATAAATGCAAGGTTACCGACCATTTGGCCCGGGGAAGATATTGAGAATATACAATAAGTGGCACCGATTAGATCAAAGAATAGCCCTGCATAAGCCCATTCTTTAATTCGGGGATAACCGGGAATTAGAATGGCGATAACGCCTAATGTTTTGGCAATGCCAAGAAAAGGCAGCAAATAAAACGGCATACTCATTTTAGTAAAGCCTTCCATTGCTATTTTAGAAGAAACAATATCAGGCAAGGCAAATACAAACATAAATGCTGCAAATAAGCCTGTAAATGTCCAGTAAAGGATGTTAGTCTTTTTCATTTTGTTTATTTTTTTAAGGTTCGTATTTGATACTGACAATCCCGTAACTAAAGGGCTTGCTATTATTTTTTGAAATACATATCTGTATTTATGCAATCAAAATTAACCAGGGCACGGCTAAAAACACCTTCAAAAGCCGTTCAAAATGCAAGCAAAGAAGAGTATCCGGGAAGTTCGACATCTCACGCATTCTGCTATTTTTTAGGAAAGTCACTCTTTCGGGCGACTCTTTTCATTTAATCTTTTCATTTTGATTGCTTTTTTGAAGGCTCGTATTTGACAATGACAATCCCGCAACTAAAGGGCGTGGCTTTAACCAGTTTTAGATTTGTCCTTTGTTTGAAAACTGGCATACCGCTGCCCAATGCAACAGGATTTACAAGCAAATGATATTCGTCAATTAGTTGATTGCTGATTAATGATGATACAAAATCGACACCTCCATAAACAATCATGTCGTTTCCTTTTTCTTTTTTTAGCTTTTTGATCTCGTCAACCAAATCTCCATTCTCCATTTTTGCATTTGACAATTCTGATTTGGTGGTTTTTTTTGAGAAAATAATTTTCGGTATGTCGGTCAATAATTTTCCAACGGGATAATCAGGGTCATTTGGATTTGCCGCTACAGATGCCCAGTGAGGAATAAAGGCTGGTGCAGTTTTACTGCCAAGCAAAACATAGTCAACTTGCCCGAGGTTTGCGACAGAATATTTTCTTATTTCATCATCCCATTTGAAATTTGAAGATTCACTGCCTGTTGCTGAAACAAATCCGTCAATAGATATGTGCATTTGTAATTTTAGTTTACGCATGATATTAAATTTTAAATTGTGTTGTTATGAATACATCTTAATCTGTTCATATCTCAATCTATCAATAGTCATATTTATTGCGGTCCATATTTCATTCTTTATTTTTCTTTCCAGCTTTTTATCCGGATTGATGGTAAAACCTGCTTTTCCGTAACACTTTATTGCTCCAAGATTCCAATCGAAAACGTTTAGTTCAACAAATGATATGTCGAAGTTTGAAAATGAAAAATCTAACAATAAGCCTACTATTTGTTGCCCCAGGCCCTTATTTCTGTGTTCTTTTTTGCCAATTAATACCCGTCCGATTTTTGCTGAATTTTCACTTAAGTACACTTCTGCATGGCCGACAGCCAAACCTATTTCCGCGTCAACTATCCTGAAAGCAATCCTATTTTTATCGGCCAATGAAATATCTAATTGTTCGGCAGTTAATGGAAAACTTAATAACGGCCCGGCAAATTGCATCAGCGCCTCTTCGCTGTCAACCCACGAGATCAGGCCGGCATAGTTTTCCCTGCCAAATTCCTCAAGCCTTATCTTAGATACTGTCATTTTTCTGAGTTGCTTTTACTTTTTACCCAAAAAGGTTCATGAGCAGGTAATATGTAAGCTACTACTCCGAATAGTATAATTGATATAATTAAGTCGACTGATGTAAATTCCTCCAAAACATAGTGCCCGAACTCTAATGAAACAAAATATAGTATCCATACCACTATAAAGAAGCGCCTTTTGAATGATGTGATCAATGCTATAGCTATTCCTACTTCGATAAACGGGATTAAGGTTATGTAAATATCAACAAGGGATGATGGGAGGTTAATCCGCAATGCTGGATTTAAAAACAGCTTCAGATAATATTTATGGAAATTTCCATTGCTGCAAAATTTGCTGATCCCTGCTACCAACAAAGTCAGGATCATGGTGATGCGCAAAAGAAGTTCAGCATTCTTTAATGTTTTTATACTAATACTATTTTCCATTTTTAGCAAATACGTTAATTAATTTATATAGCAAAGATGCGATGTGGAAGTATTAGAAAAAATGAACCAGATCAAAAAAAGTGGTTGATATAGATCAACTTAATTTTTTTCGGTTCTTGCTCCGGATCCTTGATAAAAACTCTGTCGACATCCCCAGGTAGGAAGCCAATGCATATTGCGGTACCCGCTGCACCAGGAGCGGATAATTTTCACAAAACGAATTGTATCGTTCTTCAGCGGATAGGGTTAAATTGGAAATCAGCCTTTGTTGCTGAAAAGCATGTCCCATTTCGGCACGGATCCTGAAAAATGTTTCGTATTTGTGATTAGATCTTTTCAGTTCCTGTTCTTTTTCGTACGGAAGCTGCATGAGTGTACAATCCTCTATTGCAACTACAAACATTGATGCCGGCTGTTGATTAATATAACTATCATAATCCGTTATCCACCAATTTTCAATTCCTAACAGTATAGTATGCTCCTCTCCCTTTTCCCCGATCACGTAGGCCCGCATAGCTCCTTTTATAATGAAATTTCTGCATTTTGCTGTAAAATCCGGCTGTACTATAAATTGTTTCTTTTTAACCCTAACTTCTTTAAAACAGGCACTGAGTTCACAGGCTTCTTCATCTGACATGATTTTAAATTGCCGGATATATTTTGTTAATTCTTCGTTAGTCGACATGCAGGATTGAATGATTAGCGTTGTAACCGTATTATACCAAATTTACAATTTAAAACCTTTCGCTATCCGAAATAGTTAAGGTAGAGATTTGTTATACTTTAATTTAATAATTAAAGTAAATAAGGCAATACTTATTAAAATTGTGTGTTGATGTTAAATAATAAATAGTGTTAACTTAGTAATAACCTAAACTTAATTGCAAACCCGTAAAAATTTTCTTAATTGTAATATGTCTATTTTCAGTAAATAAGTTAATTTTTAATCAATTTCTACAACGCCCAGGAGGCGTTCACTAAAAATATTATTTGGAACGATAAAGAAACAGGGATTGATCCTTTAGGATATGAAAAAATAATAAAAGCAGCTTTTAGAAATTAAATTGGCGGTCACCTTCGGTCCTTAACGATTATTCATGATAGTAAAACATCAAATAATCAACAACTTATAGTTTGACCTTAACCTATTGTCCCCTTAATCTATTAATATGAAATTCGAATTTTATCCATATGTAATTATCAGATCACCATATTTTCCTTTAAGATACATAACAGAAAACCTATATGATAAAATAATAAATGACCCGGAATACATAGAAGCCTTATTTATCTCGTCGCCTAATTTTGTTCACCTGTTAAATGAAAAAAAACTATCGAACAAACCTGATGCAGAAGATGTATTGCTAAAATATTTTAACAGAATGTGTTTCAGGTGTACCCCCTTTGGCTTATTTGCAGGTTGCTCGGTAACTGAATGGGGAAACTCTACAGAAATACAGGTTTTGAATGACCATATTCAAAGAAGATCGAGATTGGATAAGGACTTTCTTGTTAAAATGATCCGGTATTTAGCATTGTTGAAACCCGTTTTCTTAAACTTACAATTCTCCCTTAATAATACATTTTATAGCGTCGGAGATGAATACCGTTATATAGAAAGAATTGAAGGTGAGAATGGCGAAATGAACTATGATATAGCAGCGGCAGAAGGTTCGGTAATCTTTCAGGATTTTTTAGGGTTTGTGAGAGGCCCGGCCAAAACAGGATCTCAGATCTTAGACCTGGCTGTTAAAGCGGGTTATTCGAAAAAAACCGCTCTGAATTACTTATCAGAATTATATAAAAACCAGGTTGTGACAACGAATATGGAGTTGTCACTTCCGGCTAATGAATTATTAGATCGTTGCAGGCTGATATTAAAACAAATAGCCAGTAACACCAATAATTCAATTGCTTGGTATTGGCATAATTGCGTTACAGAATTAGTTGATTCGCTGCAGGAAATTGATAACGCTGCAACTAAAAGTGTGATGAAATATGATAGACTCTTTTCTTTAACAGAAAGATTCCCATTTAATCAGCCGGTTAACCGCGTTATTCAGGTAGATTATTCATTTACTTCTCCGTCGGGCTTTATAAATAAGAACATACAAAATACTTTATCAACCGGTGTAAATATTTTATCGCTAATTAACCTTGCGCCTACGGATAACAATTCCCTGGTGAATTTTAAAAATCGATTTATACAAAAGTACGACTCGCGTGAGGTCCCGTTTTTAATAGCGCTTGATCCGGAATCAGGAATTGATTACCTGGAAGGAACATCTTCATTCGATACTTTTTTGCATAATGAATTTTCCATCACAACTTCAGGTTATTCTCATCAAAATCACACATTAAACACGAACCATAACTTTTTGATAGAAAAGTTTGAAGCTGCCAGTGCACGGGATGAAAAACATATTGAACTTACAGAAACCGACTTAAGCAAAATGCAAAAAACGGAGCACGAGTTATCTGCTACCAGCACCGTTTTTTTCAGATTATTCGGAGATGATCAGGTTCAGCTTGACAGTGTTGGCGGAAGCAGCGGCATAAATTTATTTACGAGATTTAGTGATTTTAATGCTTCATTAAATCAAATTACAAATGAAGTTGCTAAAATTGAACAGAGGTATTATGAGGGGAAAATAGTAGCTGAGGTAATACATGAACCTGAACCAAGAGCCGGAAATGTAATTGCGCATCCATCGTTCAGAGAGTTTGAGATACCCTATCTTTCGCAAGGTGCTAATGGCGCTGCAAAAACAATTTTATTAGATGACATTCTTATATCTGTGGTTGATAATAAGGTTATTCTTAGGTCGAAAAGTTTAAATAAGGAAATTATACCACGACTAAGTCATGCCTATAATTATTTAAAAGGTTCGCCCATTTACAGGTTTTTGGGGGATTATCAAAACAATGAGAAAATAACAGGTTTTCAATTTGATTTTGCAAAAGTACTGCCCGGGAAATCGTTTTACCCCAGGCTCTATTATAAAAATATAGTTTTTTTCCCTGCAACCTGGATAATCAGCGTTAAGGATATAGAGGAGAAATGCGGGCCATTATCGTTAGATACTTTAGCTGACTATCTCCGTTTAAGGAAAGTAAACGAAAAGTTTATTTTTAGTGAAGGTGATAACGAATTACTAATTGTTTCGAGTCAGCCACATTTGTTAAATGTGTTTCTAAAGCTATTAAAGAAAAAGCATGAGGTAACTATTAAGGAATTCTTATATGATGAAAAAAACTATCACATCCTTAATGAAAACGGCGAAAAAATTAATAATCAGCTTTTGGCCATACTCATTAATAAGGATAAAAATAGTGCGCATCGGAAAGGAAGTTCGCCGGCTTTTAAGCAATTTGAAGGTATTCAGCGAAAATTTTCAATAGGTTCTGAATGGATTTATTATAAATTTTATTGCGGGGTTTACAGCGCGGATAAAATTCTTGCCGGATATATTCTGCCCCTGATTAAAAACCTGTATAAAGAAAAACTGATTTCCGAGGCATTCTTTATCCGCTATTTAGACCCAGATTCCCATTTACGTATTAGGTTTAAAGTAAAAAAGAAAGATCAGATACCTGCGGTGATGAACTGGGTTCATAAATATACAGCAGATTTGGAAACCAATGACTCCATCTGGAAGACCCAGATTGATACCTATGTTCGCGAACTTGAGCGCTATTATATAGGTATAGAAGAATCTGAATCGATTTTTAGCTTTGATAGTCTTGCCGTAATCAAACTATTAAACAACCCCGATATAGCTGAAGATCTTAATTTCCGAGTTTCAGCTGGTATCCGGTTAATCAGCGATCTATTGGATTGTTTTGATTATACCCTGGATGATAAGATTGAGTTTACTATGAAAATGAAGAATGCGCTGAAAGCAGAATTTAAATTTGATGTAAAGGCGGATAAAAAGATAAATATGCCATATCGTGAGAAATCGCATATTTATTTATACCACATGGGAGAGACAGAATTAAACGCAATTTTTAAAAGACGATTTAAGGATATAAAGAAAACGTGCGAAAAAATCAGGAAGAACAACAAGGATGGCAGCACCGCCCAGGATTTAATGAAATTGTTAGGCAGTTATACGCACATGTGTGTTAACCGTTTGTTTTTATGCAACCAAAAAATATATGAGTATATAATTTATGACTATCTGAATAAATACGTCAACATGCTGAAAAACAAGCCTGATAAGGTTATTTAATGCTCCTTTCTGATAAAAATTTATACAAGGCATCCTTGTACGATTCCCCTATCGGGATCTCTGTACTGTCGGGTGATATAAATACCCTGTTCCCGTCTATTTTACTTATCCTGTCGGTAGGTATAATGTAGGACCTGTGTACCCTAATAAATTTATTTGATTTTAAATGATCTTCGATGTCTTTCATATTTAACATGGTAACTATTCTTCCCGAAGAGGTAAAAATGGATACATAGTTTTTCAGGCCCTGAATGTATAAGATCTCGGACAAGCTTATTTTGACTGACTTATTTTTAGAATCAACCTTTACAAAAAAATAATCCTCCTGACCTGAATCTGTGTTCTTCAGTTTTTTTTGCAAAAGCTGAACTTTCTGGATCGATTTTAGAAACCGCTCAAACGGAACCGGTTTAACCAGGTAATCAAACACATCCAGATCAAACCCCTGAACGGCATATTCGGAGTATGCTGTTATCAATATAACATAGGGGCTGTGATCTGTACTTTTTATTAATTTCAAAAATTCAAATCCTGAAACTTTCGGCATATTAATATCAAGAAATATAATGTCGGGCATTTCATTCTGAATAAATGAAATAGCTTCAAGAACGTTTGTTGTAGATAATACTAATTTTAAATCAGTAATATCTTTTATAAATTCTTCTAATAAATTGATGGAATGTTGTTCATCATCTATTATCATGCATTTTAAAGTCATAGTCTGATATTTAGGTTACTACTATACAAAGAGCTGCTCTCATCAATAACAAGGCTGTAATTATCCATATATGTTAATTCAAGCTGTTTTTTAATGTTTTTTACACCAATTCCTGTGCTTTCGAAAACCAGGTTCTCGTGGTTCTTTTTATTCTTTACAAAAAAGTTTAAATAATCTTCGCCCACATCCAAAGTAATGATCAATGGCTCATTAGGATCTGTCAGGTCGCCGTATTTAAATGCATTTTCTACAAACGTCATGAGCATAAAAGACATGATGCGCTTGTTTTTATAATTGCCGTTTGATTGTATCAGGATGTTTAAATTATTATTGAACCTGAGCTGGTTTAATTTGATATAATTTTCGATATGCATCATTTCCAACGACAGATCGACCCAACCGTTACTATCATCAGTTTTGAATGTATACCTCATCATTTGCGAAAGAATTAAAATTGATTCGGCTAATTCTTTTGATAAGGGATAAATATTTGAATAGAAAAAGTTTAAGGTATTGTGAAGAAAATGAGGGTTAACCTGGGCTTTAATAAATGCAAGCTGTGTAACCGCAATTTCTCTTTTTAATTCTTTTTCGTTTAATTCTTTTAAATAATGCTCTTTTTCCAGCAGGCGTAATTTTCTTTCGGCCCAAACCGATTTTTTAGCAAACCAGTACCCCGTGCTCAATCCCAAAAAATAAGAAACACGCCATAAATGTTGTGCAATAAACAGTTTTGATAAAATTGCCAGCTTAATTGCAGCAGGCGGTTTCCCTGTTTCTAAAAAAGGGAATACATAGGCCTCGAGCCAAAAGGACAGGAATAAGTAAGCGAGTATTACAGTAAGTAATAAAAATATCAAGCTGACGACGTTCCTGTTTTTCGCCCATTTTGGTAGTACATATTCTGCACTTGTATAAAAAACAATAATATTTAAGCTGAAGGCAATTAAGATCTCATTCCACCTGATGCTTGATGGTGAAATGTATAAAATGATGGAAACTTCATAAAAAATATAAATGACCCAGGCCATTACATGGATGAAAATAATATTTGCAGTGGGCTTTAGTGGCAGCAATTTCAGTTTCATACACTCAATATAGATATTTCGTACCAAGTAAATAATTAGTTTGTGTATTAATTTTTAAAACCCTTGATACAAACTTTAGATTCACACTAAATCTATTACAAAAAGCCATATGAAAAATACTAAGCGAAATTCGAAGTTGCATTTTAAAAAGTCCACTATCGTGAGACTCTCTGGTGGTGCCTCCAGTAAGTTAATTTGCGGACTAAACCCTACATCTACCGATACCTCAACAACCACATCACTGATCACACTGACTCATATACTCTAAAAGAGACAAGGACATTTCGAAAATCACTGATTTTGGTTAAAAAGAAATTCATGCGCGCGAGTTGAGGGAATGATTTACTACAATTTGTAACCCAAAGAAAAAATGCAAGTAGCGGACTGTGCTGATGCCGAAAAGAAAGCGTATTTAAATTCTACAAAATAAAACTATTTGTTATGGAAAATTTCACAATTGGCTCGGACAAAAAAGAAGTGTCAGAAAAAGTTTTTGCAGCCTTTGAAAACGAAACCCTAAGAGAATTAGGCGAAAAAGTTGTTGGCGGTATTTGGTTTGAAGCTTCATGGGGAAGCGGTAAAAAACCAACTCAACCAGCTCCACCTGCCTCTCTTGCTTAATGCTTTCAATTAATTGAAGCATGGATATCAATCCCTTAAACCGGGGATTGGTATCCTCTTTTTAAGTGAACTATTTAATCTTGATTATATGATTGACAACCAATACGTAGAAAATTTTAACCCAAAGGTGGTTTTTAACGATGCTTATATGGCATTATTAAAGTTGACGAATTTGAACGACGTTAAGATCACGAAAAGTTCAATAAGGAAATATATTTCCGAAATAAAGAGTTTTCCGTCGCTCACCCTTTACGATATGGTTGAACTGATTGTAAAATGCGGAGGGACGCCAAAAGTTCAAAAAAAATCAGTGACTGAACTGTCTGACCTTCATTTCCCGGCAATTGGCCATCTGTCAAAGGATGGTAAAAACGGTAGTTACATAACAGTAGTAGAAGCTAACGATGATACCATTACATTTTGGGGGAGCGATAATGAAGTTTCGATCCGAAAGGTTAGTGAATTAGCACAAAAATGGTCGGGCCTCGCCATAACTGTTCATTTTGATGCTGACTATCAAGATCCCGATTATCTTTTTAGTACAGAAATGGAATTAAAAGAGGAGGCTGATTACAAGAAGAATATTAGGCTCACTGAAAATTTTCTTTCTCCTGACGAATGCCGGGAGGTAATTGATTTCTGCGAAAGTGAATCTCTTTTCCGCCCAAGTTTGGTTGAAGATTTAGGCGATACAGAGAAAAAAGCAACGGAATCGGATATGAGGACCAGCTTTAGTGCAGTAATCAATGTTAATGTTGAAAACCAACTTATTAAAAATATATATCAAAGAGCGTCTGAATTATGCGATGTTAAAATTGAAAACATTGAAAATATTCAATGTGTAAGATACGCTACAGGCCAGGAATTTGAAAAGCATTTTGACGGGGACTCGATCAATAACAGGTTTAAGACCTTATTGGTTTATCTGAACGAAGATTTTGAAGGAGGGGAAACTTACTTTCCGGAGATAGATGTAAAAATTGTACCAAAAACCGGGCTATGTTTAGAGTTTGACAATTTAGATGCAGAAAGAGACCCACTGATTATGTCAATGCATTGCGGGCAACCGGTAATTTCCGGTAAAAAATATGCACTAAATATCTGGCTCCAAAATTAAGATCCGGCTTTATAAACCATCAATATTTTACTATGAAAAAAGTTAATGGGGCAAATGCAACCAAATGCGCTTTACTGGTCCTTAAAATAGCAAGTCGCTGCAACCTGAATTGTACTTATTGCTATATGTATAACCTGGGTGATAATACTTACAGGAATCAGCCTAAAGTTATGTCGGACAACGTGGTTACCGCCTTAATAAGGAAAGTAAAAAATCACTGCATAACACATGATATTAAGGTTTTTGATTTCAATTTTCACGGTGGCGAACCTTTGCTTGTCGGGATGGATTTTTTCAAAAAATTTGTTAGTAAAGCCAATGACCTGCTTTTGCCGGAAACTACTCCCATATTTTCGATACAAACTAACGGTACATTATTAGATGACAAATGGTGCGAATTATTTGGAGAGCTGAATATACACCTTGGAATAAGCCTTGACGGAACGCCCGAAATAAATGATATGTACAGGATTGATCATGCAGGAAGAGGATCATATACCGACATTATCCGCGGGATAAAGGTAGCCATGAAGTCGGATAAGTTACTTAATCCTCCGGGCCTTCTTTCGGTAATCAATATTAAATCAAACCCGGCAGAAGTTTACAATCACTTTTTGGAAATCAACCCTCATAATGTAGATTTTCTTATCCCGGACGCTAATTATGATTCCCCACCGTTAAAGCCCGATTATTTATCGGAAACGCCATATGCCGACTGGCTGATTGAAATATTTGATCTGTGGTTTAAAGAGAAAAAACCTTTTGGGGTAAATATTTTCGAATCGTTAGTTGCCGCTATTTTAGGCAAGGGTGATCAAAGTGATGTTTTAGGAGGAGCTAATAAAGAGCTGCTTGTTATTGAAACAAATGGCGGAATAGAACCCGTTGGCCAACTGAAAATATGTAAAAACGGGTTTACTAAAATTGGCATTAATGTTTTAGAGAACGAACTGGATGAAGCTTTTGATAATGACTTAGGATTGCTATTTCACTTAAGCGGCCAAAAAACCTGCCAGTATTGTAAAGCCTGCCCTATACTAAATATTTGTGGTGGCGGATATCTTCCGCACAGATATAGCAAAGTTAATGGATTTAATAACCCTTCCATTTATTGTAAGGACCTGGTAAAACTGATAACACACATTCAAAATAAGCTGTTTAGTGCGTTGCCTGAAGCATTGTTTTTAGAAACAGGCGCTTCTATGCTAACGTTCGAAAAAGCAATGAGCATTATGGATTCCAACCGTCATCTCTTATTGGTAGAAGATGAGGAACTGGAAGAGTTTGCAAAATAAGTTAATTAAAAATTTTTCTGATGGAATTAACCTCACTGAAATGCAAGCACCTGGTTGTAAAAATTGCAAGCCGCTGCAACCTTAATTGCTCTTATTGCTATATGTACAATATGGGTGATAATACTTATAAAAATCAGCCCAAATTTATGAGTAAAACTGTAATAGTTAAGCTCATAGAAGCAGTAGCCGTTCATTGCGAAGAACATGACCTGAATGAATTCACTTTTGTATTTCACGGAGGGGAGCCATTGTTGGCCAGTCAGGATCTTTACAGGTTTTTTGTTCATCAGGCACTAACTGTACTTCTGCCTAATGTACAGCCTAATTTTAAGCTGCAGACAAATGGAATGCTGATAACTAAAGCCTGGTGCGAACTGTTTGAGGAATTAAACATTGGAGTTGGAATAAGCCTTGACGGAAATAAAAAAGAAAATGACCTCTACAGGCTTGACCATAAAGGCAGAGGGTCGTTTGATGCTATAATGAAAGGGTATAATATTGCACAGAAATTATTGCCAAACAAACCGGGTATTGTAACTTTTATAAATATTGGTTCGGATCCGTTAGATACTTATGAGTTTTTAAAATCGATTGATATTGAATACGTTGATTTTATTTTGCCTGATGCCACGCATGATACGCCAAAATGGGCGTCGTTATTTGATACCCCTACTCCTTATGCAGACTGGCTGATTAAAATATTCGATATCTGGTTTTATGAAAAAGGGAAAAAGCCAAAAATCCGCTTTTTTGAAACTATAATACTTCTACTGCTTGGCAGGGTAAATGATGATGGAAATGATGCATTAGGCGGCGGAAATCACCAGGTACTTGTAATAGAAACCGATGGCGGGATAGAGCCGATTGATTCGCTAAAGGTTTGTGGTGATGGTTTTACCAAGATCAAAACGAATGTATTGCAGGATAAAATAAGCGATGCTTTTGAGAAGGAACTGGCCGAGCTATGCAATTTAAGCCACAAGCTATTATGCAAAAAGTGCATGATATGCCCTGTTAAAGATATTTGCGGCGGCGGATACCTGGCACATCGGTTTAGCAAAGAATCTGGCTTTAACAATCCTTCTATTTACTGCAATGATCTTTTGAAACTGATAACAAGGATTCAAAATGCAGTTTTTGCAGAAATACCGGGCTCAATACTTGAAGAAAATCACTTAAAACCAGTTTATTATCACCAGGCTTTAGAAATGGTTGAGTATGGTGAAAAATACTCTGAAGAGCCTGAGTGGAGTAATTATCTTGAATTGTTTGGAAGCAAAAGCAAAGAAAATGTATAAAGGACCATTTACGTTTTATAAACAATTTGATTCTAAAGATTGCGGCCCAACTTGTGTTAGAATGGTGGCCAAATTCTATGGGAAAGAATATTCTTTGCAAACATTGAGGGATAAGGGGAATCTTTCCCGTGAAGGCGTTTCTATCAATGGTATCAGTAAAATTGCCGAACACATCGGTTTCAGGTCGCTTGCTGTAAAAGTTGATTTTGATAAGTTTAAAAATGAAGCCCCACTCCCGGCAATTGCCCATTGGAACCAAAACCATTTTATTGTTGTTTACAAAATTTCATCGACAAAAGTTTACGTGGCCGATCCATCATTTGGCTTATTGGCTTATAGTTATGAAGAGTTTTTGCGTGGATGGGAGTGTGAAAAAAAGCATGGAAAAGAACAGGGCATATTGTTATTAATGGAGCCTACACCCGACTTCTTTTCGATGGAAGGCGAAAAAACACATAACAAGGCTAATCTGAAATTTATTTTAAAATATTTACTGCAATTTAAGAAACCAATTAGCTATGTATGCCTGAGCCTTTTTGTAGGAAGCCTTTTACAACTGGTTTTCCCTTTTTTAACACAGTCCATTATAGATTATGGTATTGGTAATAAAAATATAGGGTTCATTAACCTGATCCTTATTTCCCAGCTTGTACTCATTTTAAGTCTTATCTCGGTAGAATATATCCGTTCAATGATTTTGTTACACGTGAGTGTGAGGATCAATATATTTATTATCTCTGATTTTTTGTCGAAACTCATGAAACTGCCGATATCATTCTTTGATATTAAGCTAACAGGAGACTTAACCCAACGAATAAGAGACCATAAAAGGATTGAAGACTTTTTTACCAACTCATTACTAACCTCTGTTTTCTCCTTTTTTTCCATTATCGTCCTCGGGGGAATACTGCTGTTTTATAATAAGCTGGTATTTTTTATTGTAGTTGCAGGTATAACTGCTGACTTTATAGTTGTACTGAGTACCTTAAAAAAGAGGCGATACCTGAATAATAAGCTTTTCTCGAGACTTACCACCGAGCAAAACGCTTTGATAGAGCTTATTACCGGCATGCAGGAAATAAAGCTTAATAATATTGAAAAGATGAAACGCTGGCAGTGGCAAAAAATACAAGCGGCCATATTCAAAACAAATCTTAAAATGGTATCCATCAATCAAATACAGATTGGTGGTTCGCGGCTGATTGCGCAGCTTCAAATTATACTTATAACCTTTATAGCTGCCAAATCAGTAATAAACGGGGAGATGACGCTTGGGATTATGTTGGCTATAATGTATATCCTGGGTCAGTTAAGCGCCCCGGTTCATGATCTGATCAACTGCACTTATGCTTACCAGGATGCCAAAATAAGCCTGGACAGATTAGGTGAAATACATCTTAAAGAGGATGAAGAGCCTGAAGATAAACAGGGCGTTCCTATGCCTGATTTAGATCGCAGCGGCATCTATTTTGATAATATATCCTTTCATTACCCCGGACAGACCAGGAATGTTATACAAGACTTGAGTTTACATATCCCGGCAGGTAAAATAACAGCAATTGTAGGTACCAGCGGCAGCGGCAAAACAACACTATTAAAATTGATCCTCAAGTTTTACAGTCCGCAAAGTGGCCATATAGAAGTTGGTGAGCATAATTTGAATGACCTGCAAACTGCTGAATGGCGAAGTAAATGTGGGGTTGTAATGCAGGATGGGTTCATTTTTGCCGACACAATTGCCCGGAATATAGCCCTTGAGGTAGATATCGATGAACAAAAACTGATGAAATCTATCGAATTAGCTAATTGCCTTGATTTTATAAATGCACTGCCCCTTGAATATAATACCAAAATAGGCCAGGATGGTATTGGTTTAAGCCAGGGGCAGACCCAGCGTTTGTTAATTGCCAGATCGATATATAAAAATCCCGAGATAATATTATTTGATGAGGCTACTAATGCGCTGGATGCCAATAATGAGAAAACTATTATAAATAACCTGAATCATTTTTTTGAGGGAAGAACAGTAGTTGTGGTTGCCCACAGGTTGAGTACCGTTAAAAATGCTGATCAGATTATTGTGATGGAAGACGGAAGGATTATTGAACAGGGAAATCATTTTACGCTAACAAATAATAAAAATGCGTATTACGAATTAGTTAAAAATCAACTTGAATTGGCTTCGTAACTAACATGGAAAAAGCAAAAATAAATTTTACCAATCACGAGGTTAATGAATTAATAGGCAATGTCCCTAAAAATACCTTAGTGTATTGCCTGGCAATTTTGATAGTGACTCTTGTAAGCATAGGTTTTATGTTGTGCTTAATTCCGTACCCTAAAAATATGCCGGTTGAGGTTGAACTTTTTACCCGTGGAACATTTGATGTTCATTCACCAAAAGAAATTCATCAGCAATCTGACTGCAAGCTTTATATTGATAGAAATAAATTCAACGAATCTTATTTTTCTCATCTGGACAAGTTTAGCCTTGCAATTAAAGAAAATGAAAAGCTATATCATCTGTCCGGTTCATTAATTAAAGTTTCTTTATTGGCTCATACCATAATTGCTGACGTTGCCTTAAAAGAGAATAATGATCTTTTAGGTCTTCTTAAATCTGAGAGGAGTAAAATTATCAGCCAGCAATTTGCCGAAATGATGAACGAAAGCTTTACTATAAAAGATAAACTGTGCACCACACTTTACTAACCGATTAGAACTATTAACCATGGAAAAACAAGCGCTCAAATGTAATTTTATTGTTCTTAAGGTTGCCAGCCGTTGTAATTTGAACTGCTCCTATTGCATAATGTATAATGTTGGCGACAACACTTATTTAAAGCAGCCGAAGGTTATGTCGGACAAAACTGTAGATGCTTTATTAGTACGCATTAAAAATCACTGTCTTCTGCACAATATTAAAGAGTTTGATTTTAGCTTTCATGGCGGAGAGCCGCTGCTTGCCGGAAAAGACTTTTTCAGAAAGTTCTGTGCAAAGGCAAAGGCGATAATTCCATCTGACATAAAAGTAACCTTTGGTATGCAGACAAATGGGGTACTCATTACTGATGAATGGTGCGATCTGTTTGATGAATTAGATATTTTGATTGCTATAAGCCTGGATGGAACACCAGAGGCAAACGATAAATTCAGGGTAGATCACGCAGGAAGAGGCTCGTATAAAGAAATAGTAAAGGGGTTGAAAATCGCCCAGCAATCAAAAAAACTTCGTTATTCGCCAAGTATTTTATCTGTCATTAATGTAGAGTCAGATCCGGTTGAAGTTTACAATCATTTTAGGAATTTGGAAGTTGACAGTGTAGACTTCATTTTGCCCCATAAAATACATGACAAAAGACCTGCTACAATTAAAAAAAATGGAATAATAGAAGAAAATACGCCTTATGGCGATTGGCTGATTGCAATATTTGATCAATGGTTTTATGAAAAGAAGCCAAGGCCAGACATCCGTTTTTTTGATGCTATAATCGCTATCATCCTTGGGATGGATGTTCCTTTTGAATATTTGGGAGGACAAAATAATGAAATACTAGTAGTTGAAACAGATGGAGGCATAGAGGCAGTTGATTCGTTAAAAGCATGCGGAAATGGATTCACAAAAAATGGTGTTAACCTCATTTCTCATGAGTTAGATGATGCCTTACAAAATGATCTGGCGATTTTATATAGCAGAAGCCATCAAATGTTATGCAACCAATGTAATTGCTGCCCGATAAAGAATGTTTGCGGAGGAGGCTTTTTCCCTGACAGGTATTATAAAGAGAACGGATTTAACAATCCATCAGTTTACTGCCAGGATTTAACAAAAATTATAACTCATATACAAAATTCAATTATAGGATGCTTAAGCCAGGCCGATTTACAAAGCCTTGGTATAAAAGAATATAGTTATACAGAGGTGCGCCAGGCAACTTACGACAAGCTAATGGTAACCCCGGAACCTGAATATGCCTGGATGCTGGAAAAATTCAGCAGTTAAATTTAGCCTATGAGATTTTCAGGTCTGCTTGGTTTTATTTTTTTTATGGCCTTTATTTCATCCAGATCTCTTGCCCAGGGAATCATCATCACCGGGAAAGTGATAAATCAGAAAAACGCTGAAGGTGAAAAAGGTGCAACTATTATTGTAAAAACCAAGAAAGATTCTGCCATTGTTGTAACAACAATTAGTAATAATACCGGTGATTTTGAACTCTCAGTCCCATCGGCCTTAAAAGACAGCGTGATTTTATCTGTGTCGCTTTTAGGTTTTGAAAGCTATGCATCTGACGGTTGGGTACCGCAAAAACCATTAGATTTTAAATCAATAAGCTTAATTGAAAAACACATCAATCTGAAAGAGGTTGAGATAGTAAGTAAAAAGCCATTTATAGAGCAGAAGAACGATCGTATTACTGTAAATGTCGGAAGTAGTCCTGTAGGTAATAGCGGAACTGTTTTCGATATGCTGCAGAAGCTGCCCGGAATTACCGTTGACCCCGTTGGAAACATTTTATTGCATGGTAAACAGGGTGTAAAGGTATATATAAACGGCAGGCCCTCTTATTTATCATCAGGAGATCTCGCCAACTTACTTAAATCACTGCCAAGTTCTAATGTCAACACTGTTGATATAATTGCAAACCCGTCTGCCAAATTTGATGCATCGGGCAATGCCGGGATAGTTATAATTAATACAAAGAAAAATACCAAAGACCTGTATTCTGTTACTTTAAGCACAACCAATGGATTTGGCAAATACTTTCAAAGCAATAGCGGTTTAAACTGGACAGTTAATCAACGTGATTTTTATTTGGCGGGTTCTTATTTTTATACAGATAACAATACTTTCCGTTATTCCGACCTTTATCGCAGGGTCATCAACCCTCAGGGTATTTTTGACTTTAAGCAATTTAGTAATGGCAAATTAGAAAATTCGGGGAGTTCCTACAATCTCAATGGCGGCATTGATTTAAACAAGCATAACAAGTTAGGATTTTCGATAGACGGCCTTGTTAATAATAATAAGGTGAGTGAGCTTAACAGCACATATATAAATACACCCCCATCTTTACTTGATTCAACCTTATTAATTAATAACCATGAACTGAATAAAACAAATTCGTTTAGTGCCGGAGCTTTTTATGAACTGAAAACAGACACCACCAACGGTAAGCTACATGCGGAGATCAACTATTCTGATTACGATTATAATGGCCTTCAAACATTTCAAACGCAGTATTACGATAAGAATTCCGTTCAATATAAAGCGCCGGATATGGTACGTAATGTAGCTCCCGCCAACATCAGAATTTTCAGTTCGCAAATTGACCTTAATGGAAAAATGCCATGGAACGTATTATATGAAGTGGGCGGCAAATATTCTACAGTAAAAACCGACAATAACTACAAATTTGAAACAGCAGCGAATGATGATTTTATTATAGACCCCAATAAATCAGATCATTTTCTTTACAAGGAAACTATCTCGGCTGGCTATGTTAATTTATCAAAAAGGATAAAAAAATATACGATTCAGGCCGGGTTAAGATTGGAAAACACACAGTCGGACGCTAACTCCCTGACGAATAATTTAATGGTCGACCGGTCTTATACCAATTTATTCCCCAGCTTCTTTTTGCAGAGGGAACTTACTGCCAACAGCCAGATTAATCTGAATTATTCCCGTAGGATAGACCGCCCGGATTACCAGGATCTAAATCCTTTTGTGGTTTTTAATGATAAGTATACATACAGCGTTGGGAATCCTTATTTAAAACCACAGTTTACCAATAATTTCCAGCTCAGTTATACTTATAAGGAAATTACTATTGCTTCGTCGTATAGTTACACAACCGATGCAATAAGCCAGATTACACAACAAATAGATAGTTCAAAAATAACTTATACAACTTCGGCTAATATAAATAAGCTGACAAACTATAGCTTAAGCATTTCTTACCCGCTTACTATAACCAGCTGGTGGGATTTCTATACTTATATTGAAGGTTATCATAACCGCTATCAATCCATATTATCGGGACAGGCATTGGACAATCAAAAATTTACGGTAACTGTTTTTACCGAACAGGATTTAAAACTTGCAAAGGATTTGAATTTTAGTTTGTCGTTTAATTACAGATCTTCAGCATATAATGGCATCTATTTGTTTAAGCCGACTTACTTTTTTAATACAGGTTTGACAGAAAAACTGCTTTCGAAGAAATTGCTTTTAAGATTATCGCTGGATGATATCTTTAATACTCAAAAATCAAAGGTTACTACAAATTTTTCCAATATGAACTATAACCTTGTAAGCGGGCGCGATTCCCGGCGTATTTTACTTGGCATTTCATATACTATCGGCTCTGAAAAACGAAGACCTGATGATAGTAACACACTTAATAAAGATGAGCGAAAGAGAATAAAGAAGGAATAGAGGAATTGCTCCCCGGGAGATTAATGCAGTACCGAAATCGCCATCTTGATGATGTCTTCAAATACGGCTTTATCACTGGTAGATTTTGCAGTTACGCGAATGCCTTTTACTGTATTAAAGGTAAACCTGGCCAATGCCCGTGCATCTTCCTTGTTTTTGATCTCACCTTTTTCCTGGCCTTGTTTGATGACGAGGTAAAAGGTATCTTCAACTTGCTGGTCGCCTGCACAGATGATTTGGTTAGCTTCCGGGTCATGCGGGGCTACTTCAACCTCGGCATTAACCAGGAAGCAGCCTTTATGAGCCTTGTCACTCACCAGTTCCCCGACGATCATTTCCAGTAATTCCTTAACGATTTCCTTAGCCGGCAGGTCAGAGTTAATGATGTTACAGAATACGCTGGAGACTTCGCGTTGATAGCGTTCAAGGGCTTTGATAAAAAGCGTGTGTTTATCACCATATGTATCATACAAGCTTGAGCGACTGATACCTAAGCTATCTACAAGGTCCTGCATGGACGTGGCACTGTACCCCTTTAACCAAAAAAGGTCGACTGCTTTCTTGAGCACTTCATCTTCATCAAAATCCTTCGTCCTTGCCATAACAGGAATAGCTTTGCTTGTTACAGCAAAGCTATTCAATTTACTTAAATTTTTATTAGCGGATACCGCCGCCAGCCAGCAAAGTTTCGCCGGTTAACCAACGTGAGTCTTCAGAGGCCAGGAATACGGCAACCAGCGCGACGTCTTCAGGCTGACCAATACGGCCAAGCGGTGCAGTGCGCTCTGCTTCTGCATGAAATTCGCTGCCGATAACACCTGCGGTATGTGTACCTTCTGTTTCTATTATACCCGGATTGATGGAATTTACCCGGATCTTTTTAGGCCCTAATTCTTTAGCCAACACATGGGTAATTGCGTCAACAGCTCCCTTGGTTGCTGTGTAAATGGAACTTGCAACAGGTGTGATGCTGCTTGCTACGGAACCGATGTTGATAATGCTGCCTCCATTTTTATTAAAGCTTTTTAATGCGCCTTGCGTAGTTAACAGCAAACCCAGTACATTAGTGTTGAACTGCTTGTGAAAGTCTTCTTCATTAATTTCTTCTATCGGAGCAAATTTGTAAACTCCGGCGTTATTCACCAGGATATCTACGGCGCCAAATGCTTTAGTAGTTTCGTCGAATAAACGGCTGATATCTGCTGCTTTTGATACATCGCCCTGTACTGCAATAGCTTTGCCGCCAGCAGCTACAATTTCTTCAACTATTTTGTCGGCACCTGCTTTAGCCGAAGCATAATTAACTACTACTGAAGCCCCTGCTTCTGCCAGACTTTTAGCAATACCTGCGCCAATCCCTTTAGATGCACCTGTTATAACGGCTACTTTATTTATTAACTTTTTCATATTGTCTTTAACTAATTTTATATTTGGAACAATCGTTCCGCAAATGTAATATCATATTGGAACAATCGTTCCAATTAAAATCAATTATTAGCCTGGGATGACAAATGCAAGGTTACTTGCGTAAACTCCACACAATTTAACTTATTGAAAATTGTCGCATTTTTCCAAATCGTGAGGTATTGTAATGGTTTCCTTTGCGAGGTAATAACAACAAACAAATTATGAAAATATTAAATAAAACAATTTTTGTACTCCCGGCTATCCTGCTATTTATCTTAATAAACTTCAAGTCGTATGCAGTAACCTCCCGACAAAAACCACATTACACCGATACCATTAAAAACAATATTAGCGAAGTAAATAAACGCTATGGCGAAGCTTTCAGTAAAGGCGATTCTTCCCTGTTTATTAATTGTTATACTCCTGATGCTTGCGTTATGGCCGCAAACATACCTGCGCTTTGTGAAAAAGGAGGTTTATTACGATTTTTTAAATTCGCCTATAAATCAGGGATACGGAACATTGTTTTTACCACAGCCGGCTTATATGGGCAAACCGCTGATTATGTTACTGAACAAGGCAACTACGAAATGTTTAATTCAGAAAATCAATCTTTGGGTAAAGGTAAATACCTGGTTTTATGGAAGAAAACCGCTGAAGGATGGAGGATGTACAGGGATATGTTTAACAGCGATGCGCCACCTGCCAAACCCTCGAAATAATTATTTTCAATGATATTTTGCATAGAACCATTGCCGATGTTTCTATGCAAAATATTCAATCAGGCCGGATGGGGTTAGTCCCGAATATCTTTTTACTTCGTTGGCTAAATGCGCGTGATCGTAATAGCCCATTTCATAAGCCATATAATATAAACTCTCTTTATGTTTCCTGTCCCGTAACTTTTTCAGCACTTCCTGAAAGCGCATTATTTTTATAAACTCCTTGGGAGTAATCCCTATCGATTCGTTAAAAGAACGTTCGAGTGTACGTCTGGTTAAGTGATGCGTTTTAGCCAGTGCATCTACAGATATTTTACCTTTAAAACTTTCTACAGTTTGTACAATGGGGATTATAGTCCGGGAGTTTTTGATCTTAGCTGAGAAAAATACATTAAGCCGGTCGGCGAGCAACTCGTCCGGATTAAGAATATTCAAAAGTCCTGAATCAGGGAATTCTATTACCTGATCAACAGCCTCAAATAATGGAAGATTATAAAATACAGAAAAGCCGCCCGGCCTGAACCTGATACCTATCGACAAGTTGTTAGGCACACTGTTATAAACTCCTGAATAAGTCATGGTTCCCCCCAGGTACAGAACACCAGTATTAAACGGGATTCCATTCATATCAGGGATGGTATTTCCCTTATTGACAAAAATATCAGTACAGCCGTTAGCATATATAATCCGGCTTACCGGTTGGTGCAGGGCATCCGTTTCCAGTATCCAATAAGCATCTATAAAAGGGCGTAAGTTTTCGGAGGGGAGTATTTCCCTGTATTTCATTTTTCAGCAATGTAATTTTAAAAGCCTAAAGGCAATTTCAAATTTACAAAATTAACAACGATGCAGGGTGTAAATCAAATTGTCATGCGTATAGTTTACTCACCCCGACTTCGCTTCGCTGGTCGACCCTCTCTACGACAAGTCGTAAAGAGGGTTAGCTTTAATTTTTTAAGCGAAGCGATGACCCGGTGAGTTGAGTAGGCGACATTTTGATTTGCACCCATGATGCCATTAAAGTTTTGAGACTACAAAGTTTTCTGTTTGCTTATATACACCCTCTTCTTTTAACATCTGATTGTTACTTTTATCTATCCAGATGTATCCAACCGTATCGCCGTGGATAAAATGCAATACACGGCATTCTAATCTGTGCCCGGGGGCCAATTCCCAGATATCATCAAAAGCATATTCAATTATATAAGGGTCTGATGGCGCAGGCGTATCCTTGTTAAAATTATCCATTATATAGCTAACCCCCTTTTTCAGATCGAGATAACCGAAAATGTATTCGATCATGTTATCTTCAAAGTACCCGCTTTTCATGGGATAGTTTTTAACGGACTCTACACCTTTCCGCGTTGTTTTAACACTGGCTTGTGTATCGCCAAATGTCATATCAAAGCTAACATTTTGCTTATAATGGATCTCGTGCATCCTGATTGGCTTAAATGACAAGTCGGTAAATGAGGTATCTGTAGAAAAACTACCGAGAGGTATCTGGCGTGACCTGGCGAAAGTGATCTGTTTATTTACAGGATCAATAGTAGTTACGTCCTCCATCATAAATTCAAAAGTAACCTTACCAGTCGTATCGCTCCCTATATTTTTATAGAAGTCGTGTGAGGGTTTAATAAGATCATAACGGATGATCTTATCTCCGGGTTTGATTACGGTTTGTGCAAAGCCTGTGAAGCTGGCTGTTATTAATAATAATGTGATGTAAGTTTTCATGATTCGTAAATAAGTCTCAAGTTTATGGTATAGATCATCAATTGATGAATGTTTTAAACCATTAAGGCTGCAAATTCAGCCACACTGGTAAATTATTCAATATGATTTCTTTATTATTGCTATAGCTTTTAATACACAGTCGATTGACCATCGGTATCTGTGTATTACCTCACACTAAAAGGTTTTAATAACATATTTATGAAGCTTTTTTCCCAATTGAAAAAAAACCTTAAGAACGATTTTTCAAGTCTTCAGCCTGTTAAAGTTGCATTATTGGGAGATACTGCTACACAGTTCCTTTCACAGGCGATAAGGGGTATAGGCTTTGATGCTGGGCTTGATCTGCAAATGTGGGAAGCTAATTTTAACCAGGTTGAAAGGCAAATTTTTGATAATACTTCCAGCTTATATGAATTTAAGCCGGATGTAGTTATCATATTCCAATCATCGCATAAATTATTAGAAACGTATAATAAGTTAGGTTCTGAAGAATATGACAGTTTGGCCAATAACCGCTTAGCATTAATTGATAGTTTATGCACAGCTATAAATACCCGGTTAAATACAAGGATCATCTATTATAATTATACCGAAATAGATGATGCTGTATTTGGCAGCTATGCTAATAAGGTAACCTCATCATTTTTGTTCCAGATCCGTAAGCTGAATTACGAGTTAATGACTTATGCCATGGAGCATGCTAGCTTTTACATTTGCGACCTGTCGGCCATTCAAAATCAATATGGTAAGGCAACCTTTTTCCAACCGTCGGTGTATATAAATTCAGAGATGGTTTTAAGCATTGATATATTGCCTGCAGTAGCTTCTAAAACTGTTGATATCATCGGTGCGCTGTTTGGACGCTTTAAAAAGTGCCTGATATTTGACCTGGATAATACCATATGGGGCGGTGTAATTGGCGACGATGGTTTAGAGAACATTCAGCTTGGATCGTTAGGTATCGGGAAAGCATTTACAGCGTTTCAATACTGGATAAAAAAGTTAAAAAACAGGGGTATTATTTTGGCGGTGTGCAGCAAAAACACAGAAGCGGTTGCTAAAGGACCATTTGAAAAACATCCTGATATGGTGCTACGCCTGGAAGATATTGCTGTGTTTAATGCTAATTGGGATAACAAGGTTGAAAATATCAGGCAAATTCAGTCTGTATTAAATATAAGTTTCGATTCAATGGTTTTTTTAGACGATAACCCCTTTGAAAGAAATATGGTAAGGGAGCACATCCCGACACTCACTATTCCCGAATTGCCCGAAGACCCGGCAAATTTTTTAGAATATTTATATGGCCTTAATCTATTCGAAACTACTTCTGTTTCGGACGAGGATACCAGGAGGGCAAAGCAATATCAAACCGAAGCCAAACGAAATGCTGAAAAACAGATCTATGTTAATGAAGATTCTTTTTTAGAAAGCTTGAATATGACCTGTTTGGTTGAGCCCTTTACTTCATTCAACACGCCAAGGGTTGCACAGCTTTCGCAACGGTCGAACCAGTTTAATTTACGAACCGTTAGATATACGGAAGCGGATATAAAAATGCTTGCTGATTCACCTGATGCTTTTACTTTTTCATTCACTTTAGCAGACAAATTTGGCGATAACGGGCTGACAGGTGTTGTAATCCTTAAAAAAGAAACTGAAGATACCTTATTTATTGATACCTGGCTAATGAGCTGCCGGGTGTTAAAAAGAGGCATGGAAAGCTTTACATTAAATACTCTTGTTGATTTCGTAAAAGAAAATGGTTATAAATATTTAAAAGGTGAGTACTTGCCAACACCTAAAAATGAAATAGTGAGAGATCATTATGCTGATTTAGGCTTCAGTAAAAACGAAGGTTCATGGATATTAGATATAAATACCTATCAACCTAAAAAAACCTATATCAATTAAAATGATGCAGCAGCAGCTCGGTTATATTTACGACAGGATTGAAACACTGAGCCCCATGCACAGCAAAAAGCTCAAAAAAAACATGGCGTTTTTTGATGACCGCTACCTTGAGTTAGCTGATACGTTTTTTAATAAGTATACCCGCATTCTGCAAGCACAAAATAAAACCCTTGACTATTCAATAGATTGCTATCTGCAAATGATAGCAGATGTAAACAGCGAAACCATTGAATTTTTACGAACCGGAAAATATACCAGCAGCACATTTGATGAAGTTAATAAACGGGTATACGCCAGGCCGGAAACAATGGAATATTATATGCATGGTTTAATAATGTCGCAATTTTTGTGGAGGCATCATTACCAAATGTTTAATTATTTTATTACCACGCTGCCGCAGTATGTTAATGTTATAAAACACTACCTGGAAGTTGGCGTTGGTCATGGATTTTATCTTTCAAAGGTATTGGAAGTACTGAATCCTGAATCCAGTATAACAGCAGTTGACATTAGTGAAACCTCTATAGCATTGGCAAAGAGTTTTATAAATGACAGTCGGATAGATTTTATTTTAAAGGACATATTTGAGTTTGATAACCATAAAAAATACGATTTTATCACACTTGGCGAGGTATTGGAGCATGTTGAAGACCCGTTGAAGTTATTATTAAAACTAAACGCATTACTTAGCCCCGATGGTGTTTTGTTTTTCACCACTCCTACAAATGCACCCGCAATTGACCACATTTACCTTTTTAACAATGTTGATGAAATCCGGTTGCTTATAAAAGCCGCTGGGTTTCAGATCGAATCGGAAATGGCTATTTTGTCTGAAGATGTTTCGCCGGAAAAAGCCGAAAAGTATAAGGTGGCTGTATTGTATGGCGCATTTATTAAAAAATCAAACCCTACGAACTAAACATGGACAAAAGTGAAATATTAAGAATAGTTAATGGTGTTTTTATCGACATACTGGACGATGAAAATATTGTTTTAACCGATGAAACTACTGCAAACGATGTTGACGAATGGGATTCCCTTAATCATATTCAATTAGTAGTGGCAATTGAAAGGCAATTCAGGATCAGGTTTAACTCACAGGAGATCCAGCGCTGGAATAATGTGGGCGAAATGGTTAATTCTATAAGTGCTAAACTTAATTAGCGGAATATGAAATTTCATCATGTTGGCATTGCCTGCAGAAATATTGAGGAAGAAATAATAAATATTTCAAGGATACATGATGTTACAAAAATAAGTCCGGTTGTTTTTGATCAGGAACAAAACGTCGAGCTGGCTTTATTAACCCTGGCTGACGGTACTAACTTAGAATTGATAGCAGGCAAACAGGTTGAAACGTTTCTAAAAAAGAACATTACCTATTATCATTTATGTTTCGAGATTGATGATATTAATTGGGAAGCAGAACGACTTGTTCAGGAGGGGGCCTTGTTAATATCCCCGCCCAAACCGGCAATTTTGTTTAATAACAGGGAAGTTGCTTTTTTAAATGTTTCGTACGGGATAATTGAATTATTAAGCTCAAAATAAAACAGGATGTTGTTTACCTCGCTGCCATTCGTTGTTTTTTTCTCCCTATTTTTCCTTTTATACTGGTTTGTTTTTAATAACAGTACCAAGCTTCAAAATCTTTTACTTTTAGCAGGAAGCTATTTTTTTTATGCCTGGTGGGATTGGCGCTTTCTTTTTTTACTGATTGTCAGCTCTATACTCAATTACTTTTTAGGCCTCGGGATAGCTAATAGTAAAAATAGCAAATACCGCATTTTTTTTCTTTGGATAGGTTTAATACAAGGGTTAGGCAGCCTGTTTTTTTTTAAGTATTTTAACTTCTTTGTAAAATCGCTTGCCGGCGCTTTTTCGGTATTTCATATCAGGCTTGATATTTATACGCTTAACATTATATTACCACTCGGTATCAGCTTTTATACTTTCAGGACCATCAGTTACTTGCTGGATATTAAAAATGGCAAAATTAAACCGACTACCGACTGGCTTGTATTTTTCTCTTACGTGTCTTTTTTCCCATGTATAATCTCCGGGCCTATTGACCGGCCCAAGACACTGATCCCTCAGTTAGAAAAGAAACGGACATTTGATTATGAGCAGGCCTCTGATGGGATGCGCCAGGTTTTGTGGGGGCTGTTTAAAAAGATTGTGATTGCAGATAATTGCGCCGGATTTGTAACCGATACTTTTAACCATTACCAAACACTGCCTGCCAGCGCTTTATTGTTTTGCAGCTTCCTTTCTATTATCCAGGTTTATGCTGATTTTTCGGGGTACTCGGATATAGCAATTGGCGTTTCAAATATTTTAGGAATCAAGGTTACCCGCAATTTTAACTCGCCGTTTTTTGCCCAAAACATTGCAGATTTTTGGCGAAGGTGGCACATCTCCTTAACTTCCTGGCTAACAGATTATGTGTTTACTCCCTTGTCCATTTACTTCAGGGATTATGGAAAAACAGGGTTGATATTGGCCATCCTGGTAAATTTTACACTAATTGGTATCTGGCATGGGGCCAACTGGACGTTTATCGTATTCGGCTTTTTAAATGGCTGTTATTATATCCCACTCATATTACGCGGTACGTTAAATAAAAAGAAAAAAACAACCGATAATCAATTGGGCCTTTTTGCAAACATGGCCGGAACGTTTATCCTGGTAATGTTTACATTCATCATTTTCCGTGCCGATAGTTTATCCCAGGCTTTTGATTATTACCACAGGCTTTTCTCTGTTTCCATCTTTTCCGGCTTTGTTATAAACGAAAAGATAAATATCATAGTTACCCTGATTTGTATTGCTTTAATGTTTGCTGCGGAATGGTTACAACAGGACAAACAACACGCCCTGCAAATTGACGGTATAAAAAAGTTCGCATTAAGGGCTTTGATTTACTATGGTTTGGTTTTGATCATTCTTTCTTTTAGCCCTACAAAAAATGCTGACTTTATTTATTTCAAATTTTAGCAGGGATGAAAAGCAGGATCAACATATTTATATATAAAACGCTGCTGTTTGTTATCCCTGTAGGTATTTTGTTCGAAGTTCTGTTCCGTTTGGGCTTTTCTCCAATAATTACTAATTCATCGCTCTTTGATAAAAAAATGCTGCTACTGCAAAAGCATCCGGTTAAAAATGTGAGGCTGATGTCAATTGGGTCGTCGATAACATTGTACGAACTGCAGTCAGACATTATAATACAAAACTTCAACATGCCTTATTACAATTTTGCTGCATGGGGTCTACAAATAACAGATATGAAAAATATGATGGACGATTTTGTGAAAGAATATCAACCAAAATATGTTATTATTTGCTCCTCACCCGGTGATTTTGTATCTCTTCCGAACGACACTTATTTCAATTATTTACATACAAGCAGCTATATCAAAAATAATTTCCCTGAATTTTTTTATCTGAAGAATTATAATTCTATACATCAGATCATCCACAGAAAGTATTTTGATTATCCTATCAGTTTTGATAATTGGGGAGGCGCCTCATTAAATGTTAAACAAAATGAGGTGAATGTGCATGATACTTTTCCTACTCAATACACACAGGGTAACTATAATAGCCTGGATACTTTAAGCGCCATGCTGCAACAGGAAAACATCAAGCTCATTTTTATCCAGGCCCCCATCAGAAGATCCAACTCCAATACTGCCCTTTATCAGCAAACGATAGCATCGCATTTTGCCAGGTGCAAGTCTATTGTAGAAAAAAACGGCGGCGCCTATTTAAACTATTACAGCACAACCATTTTTACCGATAGCTTATTTGTTGACCAATATCATTTGCGGACTACCGGAGCGGCAGTTTTAACAAAAGAAATTGTAAGCGACCTGAAAAAAATTATAAAGTAAAAAACTGACGTCATGCCGAATTTATTTCGGCACCTCATAGGATATTTACAACTGCTAAGTCTGCAACATGCTTATTGCAGACCCATCACTTACTTACTTGCATGTGAGATGCCGAAATAAATTCGGCATGACAGGATGGTTCCGCTGAGCGATTCGCTATTATTTTACCCTGATATACTTTTCAATAATCACCCTGTCTATCCCAGCTTTTTCTACTTTTTCTATTCCTTTCTGTATCAGGGTGTCGTTTTTAAAAGATACAGTAAATGTGAAAGTTTTACCTTCCCAGGCTTTATCGTTATAAAAATCAAGGTGCTCAGTGTACTGATCGCCGGCTATTGTGTACTTGCCACCACCTGCGTCAAAAGCATTAGTCGAATCCTTTTTTGTATTCAGGCTATGTTTCAAAAAAGCAAAATGCGTATCGTTAATGATCTTTATCATCCGCTGATTTTTGGTGTAATCAGTAAATGCGCTTACTCCTTTGGTAATTGTAGTTCCGGAAACTAATTCCCATGTTCCTTTAATAGGAAGGGCTGATTGTGCATCTTTTTCATTTTTAGTATTGCACGCAGTTAAAAAAGCCGCAATGGCTAATAAGGCTATTGATCTAAGTTTCATGATTGTGGTTTATGTGCTAAATGTATTCATTTTCAACAAAATTTAATAGTGTTTTGCTTATTAAACTGAATAGCATACAGGTTTTCTTTTTTGCAGATTTTCCTATATTTGGCGCTCACCAGTTAAATAAAGCTACTTTCTCCCCTGCATCGGTAATTTTTTTAACCATTAAAAACAGATCATATAAAATTGAAATCTATTTTTACGCTTATTCTTTTTGTTATTATTTACAATAATTTACATGCCCAGGTTAAGCTCAGCGGGACAATTAATAATACCTCTCAGGCTCCTATTGCTTATGCCAATATTACCCTAAAAGGCTCTAATAATAATTCAGCTAAAGCAACGCAAACAGATAGCACCGGGCATTTCACGTTTACTAATATAGATAAAGGGAAATACACGGCTACTGCTTCTATAGTGGGTTATCAAGCCGTAAAGCTTGATATTAACCTTACCCGGGATACCAGTATTAATATAGTATTAGCAGCTGCCAATACGCAGCTTAATGAGGTAACAATTACTACTGCCAAGCCTGTTATTGAAAACAATAACGAGAAACTGGTTTACAATGTATCATCGAGCATTACTGCTAATGGCACCGATGTGCTTACTGCAATAAGCAAAGTACCGGGTATAAGGGTGAATGGCAATGAAATTAGTATTGCCGGTAAAGGTTTGGTGAAAGTGATGATAAACGACCGCCTGGTACAGTTGGCCGGAGAGGATTTAACGCGGTTTTTAAAATCAATGTCGGCTAATCAGATCTCAAAGATCGAGCTTATAAAGAACCCATCCGCGGCTTATGATGCTGAAGGCAATGCAGGCCTGATTAATATCACTACAAAACAAAGTAAAAAACAAGGCCTTTCTGGCAATGTACAGTTAAGCGGCAAACAATGGCTGCACGATCCGGCTACAGTTTATGGTACCAGTAATTACTGGATGGCAAACAGCAGTGCAAACCTCAATTATAACGCAGGCAAGCTGTCGGCTTATGCCAGCTTAAATGTTAATGGGGACCATGAGCTGGAAGGCTTTGAAACTGATGTTTTTTATCCGACAAAAACCTGGCTTCAAACAGATACGGGTAACTACCGCCTGCACGAATATAGTTATGTGGCGGGCCTTGATTATAAAGTAAGCCCAAAAGCGAGTATCGGCTTTAATTACCTTGGCGGCAGAACTACTTACGATGGATCGGACCATGTTACTAATCCTGTTTATAATCAAAGCGGAAAACTGGACAGCACGCTGCGCACTTACGCCACTTACTATCCTGTTGCCATAAGTAATTCCATTAATCTTCATAGCATTATTAAGTTTGATACTACAGGTAAAAAGCTATTGCTGAATGCTGATTATTTTAATTACTATCGTACAGATCATTCCGACTTTACAAGCAATACCTATTTACCTGACGGAA
>Ga0206904_1025_pt1 | contig 41947 bp, 15 predicted proteins | sample Alteio_BWOrgHeat_42_FD_152981 | JGI IMG/M metagenome (GOLD analysis project Ga0206904, IMG submission 152981) | Enriched cells from forest soil in Barre Woods Harvard Forest LTER site, Petersham, Massachusetts, United States -... | ecosystem: Environmental > Terrestrial > Soil > Temperate forest >...
TAATACTTCATTACAATATAACCGGTTTTCGTTTTTAAAGTCCCACCGTCTTTATATTGAAGCTGATAAAAATAGGTGCCGGGTTTTTGCATTGCCCTTGTTTTGTTTGAATGGCCGTCAAACACCCGGTTTGAATTGTCATAGCCTGCTACCTGGTAAACTACCGCACCCCCAGAGTTTATGATGGTGAGCTGATTATCAGGATAGTTTTCAATATTTTTAATGATCAGCACATCGTTAAACCCATCACCATTTGGAGATAGCCCCTGCTTAACCGTAGGCTTGGTTAAGGTAGAGTCCGTTGTAAAATCCGTTGCAATTGCTTCCATGCCACCCATTCCCATCACAACAGCAATACTAAAGTTAGCGACATCATTACCAACGGCATTATAAGCAGTAACCGTATAATTTGTAGCCGGGCTAACCGCGGTTGGTGTACCACTGATGATACCAGTAGTACCATCAAAGGCAAGTCCAGCGGGCAGGGCAGGGGATAAAGTATATCCTGTTGGGGTTATTTTACGAATGAGGTTATTGTTATAATCGGCCACATAGATAATACCTGAAGGATCAATAGCCAGGCCCCGTGCCCCATTGAAGGAAGCTGCGGTACCAATGGCGTTAATAGCTCCCGCAGTTCCGCTGCCAGCGAAGGTAGTTACTATGCCTGCCGGAGTTATTTTCCTGATCAGGTTATTGCCTGCATCGGCAACATAAACGTTTCCCGCTGCATCAAGAGCAACACTTAAAGGACTGTTAAAAGAGGCACCGGTACCTGTGCCATTAACTGCCCCGGCTGTGCCGCTTCCAGCAAAGGTACTTACTACAGCAGCCGGCGTTATTTTGCGGATTAGGTTATTACTGCCATCTGCCACATACAAATTACCTGCTGCATCAATATCAATCCCAAAAGGGCCGTGGAATGAAGCCGCTGTTCCGGTACCATTGGTAGCTCCGGCTGCACCACTTCCGGCAAATATGGATACTACTCCGGCAGGCGTTATCTTGCGGATATGATTGCCGGAATAATCGGTTACAAACACATTTCCAGCAGCATCAACAACAACGCCATGCGGGCTGTAAAAAGAAGCAGCAGTACCAGTACCGTTGGTAGAACCTGCCACACCGCTACCTGCAAAAGTGGTCACCACACCGCCAGGGGTTATCTTACGGATGAGGTTATTACCCATATCAGCTACATATACATTTCCTGCGGCATCCAAAGCAACACCCGTAGGGCTATGAAAAGAAGCCGCGGTACCTGTGCCATTCACAGCACCAGCTGTGCCGCTGCCTGCCAGGGTGGTTACTACTCCGACAGGAGTAACCTTACGGATAAGATTATTCGTATAATCAGCTACATACACATTTCCTGCAGCATCAGAAGCCATTCCGGTAGGGTAACGGAAAGAGGCGGCTGCCCCTGTACCATTAGCTGCCCCGGCAACACTTCCGGCAAAGGCGCTTACCTGGCTGTAAATGGTAGCAGGAACTGCTCCACCTGTGTTTGTAGGCATTAAGGAAACAGCTGTGCCTGTTGTGAAACTGTTGGGAGTGGTATAAGAAATATTGGGAATCGGCGCTGAATTTGTAACAGTAATATTTACTGTTGCTACGTCTGTTCCAACCGCATTATAAGCGGTAACAGTATAATTTGCAGCTGGGCTTGCAGTAGTTGGCGTACCACTGATAATGCCCGTAGCGCTGTCAAAAATAAGCCCTGCAGGCAGTATAGGTGATAAAGTATAGCCTGTAGGCGTAATTTTTCGGATGAGGCTATTATTATAATCAGCTATGTAAATAATACCTGATGGATCAATAGCGAGTCCGCGCGGCCCATTAAAGGAAGCAGCTGTGCCAATTGCATTCATTGCTCCAACAGTCCCGCTACCTGCAAGGGTGGTTACTACGCCCGCCGGAGTTATCTTCCTGATCAGGTTATTGCCTGCATCGGCAACAAATACATTGCCTGTTGCATCAAGGGCAAGATTTAAGGGGCTATTAAATGAAGCAGTAGTACCTGTACCGTTCACCGCTCCGGCAGTCCCGCTTCCTGCAAGGGTGGTCACTACCGCTGCAGGTGTAATTTTACGAATTAAGTTATTAGTTCCGTCGGCTACATAAAGATTACCAGCAGCATCAATACCAATACCGAAAGGGCCATTAAAAGAAGCAGCAATACCTGTACCATTCACCGCGCCTGCAGCACCGCTCCCGGCAAAAGTAGTCACCACTCCGGCAGGTGTTATTTTCCGGATATGATCGCCTGAATAATCGGCAACAAACACATTTCCAACAGCATCAACAGTAATACCATGTGGACTTGAAAAACTTGCGGCAGTACCTGTACCATTTACAGAACCTGCAGTACCGCTGCCAGCAAAAGTGGTTACTACACCAGCAGGTGTTATCTTCCGGATAAGGTTATTCCCCATATCGGCTACGTACACATTTCCTGCAGCATCAAGGGCAACCCCAATAGGACTATGGAAAGATGCCGCAGTTCCGGTGCCATTAACTGCACCTGCAGTCCCGCTACCCGCAAAAGTGGTTACCACACCAGCCGGTGTAATTTTTCGAATGAGGTTATTACTATAATCAGCAACATAAATATTGCCCATAGCGTCTGAAACCATTCCGCAAGGGTACCTGAAGGAAGCTGCGGCCCCCGTACCGTTTGCAGCACCTGTAGTGCTGCCAGCAAAGGCACTTACTTGGCTATAAATAGTGGCAGGCACTGCCCCTCCAGTGTTAGTGGGAGCTAATGAAACCGATGTACCTGTAGGATATATATCAGGTGTTGCATAAGAAATATGTGGAACCGGTGCTGAATTTGTAACAGCAATACTGAAGTTAGCTACATCATTACCTACTGCGTTATAAGCAGTAACGGTATAATTTGTAGCCGGGCTCACCGCGGTTGGTGTGCCACTGATAATACCAGTAGTACCATCAAAAGCAAGACCAGCAGGCAGGGCAGGAGATAAAGTATAACCTGTAGGCGTAATTTTCCGGATAAGGTTATTGTTATAATCGGCTACATAGATAATACCTGAAGGATCAATAGCCAGACCCCGGGCTCCATTAAAGGAAGCTGCGGTGCCAATGGCATTCACTGCTCCTGCAGTTCCGCTGCCAGCGAAGGTAGTTACTATGCCTGCCGGAGTTATCTTTCTGATCAGGTTATTACCTGCATCGGCAACAAACACATTTCCTGTTGCATCAAGCGCCAGGTTCCATGGGCTGCTAAACGAAGCCGCAGTACCCGTTCCATTCACTGCCCCGGCTGTCCCGCTTCCCGCAAAGGTAGTTACTACCGCAGCTGGGGTTATTTTGCGAATAAGATTGTTCACCCCATCGGCCACATACAGATTACCTGTTGCATCAATATCAATCCCAAAAGGGCCATGGAATGAAGCCGCTGTTCCGGTACCATTGACAGCACCTGCGGCACCATTACCCGCAAAGATGGATACTACACCAGCAGGTGTTATTTTTCTGATATGATCACCTGAATAATCAGTTACAAACACATTACCAGCAGCATCAACCACTACGCCATGCGGGCTACTAAAACTTGCAGCAGTACCTATCCCGTTAGCTGAACCTGCCACACCACTACCTGCAAAAGTGGTTACCACGCCACCAGGAGTAATTTTACGGATGAGATTATTCCCTGCATCAGCCACATACACATTTCCTGCAGCATCGAGCGCAACCCCTGTAGGACTATGAAAAGAAGTGGCAATACCTGTGCCGTTCACAGCACCGGCTGTGCCGCTGCCTGCCAGGGTGGTGACCACTCCGGCAGGAGTGATCTTACGGATAAGATTATTTGTATAATCAGCTACATACACATTACCTGCAGCATCAGAGGCCATCCCGGTAGGATACCTGAAAGAGGCGGCTGCCCCTGTCCCGTTGGCACTTCCGGCAACACTTCCGGCAAAGGCACTTACCTGGCTGTAAATAGTAGCAGGCACTGCTCCACCTGTATTCGTAGGTGCTAAGGAAATAGCTGTGCCTGTTGCGAAACTGTTGGATGCTGTATATGAAATATTGGGAACCGATACCTGTATTTTTACATTTAAAACTGTTGTATCGGCACCTGTGGCATTATAGGTCACAATATTATAATTTGTTGCCGGAGTAATTACTGTTGGGGTGCCGCTAATTACGCCTGTTTTATTATTAAAAGCTAAACCCGCTGGTAAAACAGGGTTTATATAGTAACCACCGATCGGGCTGATTTTTTTAACAGCGCTATTCAAATAATCTGCAATATATATGTTGCCTGCCCAATCTACGGCTAAGCCAAATGGTCTGTTAAATCCGGAACCAAAGGAAACCATGGCGCCGCCACCAACGGGGATTTCTTTTACAGCATAATTTAAATCGTCTACTACAAATAAATTACCGGCAGCATCAACTGCTACACTTGTAGGGCTATTGAAAGCGGAGCTAACAGTAACAGGTGTATTGCTGCCAAACGGAATCTTTTTAATGGCATTATTTCCATAATCGGCAACAAACACATTGCCTGCAGTATCAACTGCCACGCTAATCGGGTTGGAAAAACCAGAACCTATAATAACCGGAACGTTACTGCCGGCAGGAATCTTCTTTACGGCATTGTTACTATAATCGGCTATGTATAAATTACCAGCGGCATCAACAGCTATGCCAAACGGGTTAGTAAAACCCGAACCAATAGTGATGGGTGCACCACCACCAACCGGAATCATTTTTATAAGGCTGTTTCCTTCATCGCTTACATACACGTTTCCTGCAGCATCAACTGCCACATCCGCAGGGCTATTAAAGCCCGATCCTATAATTACTGGTGCACCTCCGCCAACCGGGATTTTCTTTACTGCGTTATTGCTTCTGTCGGCCACGTATATGTTGCCGGCAGCATCAGCAGCTACGCCAGTTGGAAGGGAAAAGCCGGAACCTAAAACCGCCGGAACTGAACCATAGCCCGGAGCAAGCACCGGACCGCCAGTATTCGCAGGCGATAATGCCGCTATAGCCGTACCCGGATTATAAATTTTAGGGCTGCTATAACTAATTGAAGGTGCAGGAAATTGGTTAACAGTTATATTTAAAATTGCCGAACCATTGCCACCTGCATTAAAACCAGTAATGGTATAGTTTGTTGAAGGACTTACTACTGTTGGAGTTCCGCTTATTATTCCTGTACTACTATCAAAACTTAAACCAGCAGGTAATGCAGGATTTATGTAAAACCCGCCAACAACCTTAATTTCTTTTACAGCATTATTAAAATAGTCAGCTACAAAAATATTACCGGTAATATCAACCGCTACCCCATATGGACTACTGAAGCCCTGCCCCAGGGTGAATGCGGCACCACCGCCAACAGGTATTTCTTTTACTGCATTGGCATCCCGCTCATTCAAAAATACATTACCACTAGCATCAACTGCTACACCATATGGGCCGAGAAAGCCCGAGCCTATAGTAACAGGTGTACCCCCGCCAACAGGGATTTTCTTTATTGCTCCATTGAATGAATCGGCTACATAAATATTGCCTGCTAAATCTATAGCCACGCCATTAGGATGGTTAAACCCCGACCCCAAAGTGAGGTAAGCACCACCTCCAACAGGTACTTCTCTTATCGCACTGGCATTAAATTCTGCTACGTACAAATTGCCCACAGCATCAACAGCAATACCTGTAGGGCCATTAAAGCCCGTTGCCGCGTTCACTGTACTGCCACCTCCAACAGGTATTTTTCTTATTACACCGTTCACAAAATCGCTAACATACACATTGCCTGCCGCATCTACTGCTATACCGGCTGGGTTTATGCTCCCTGCTGTCAAATTAACCGGAGTACCACCTCCGACAGGTATCTTCTGAATCAAACCATTTGTATTGGTAACATAAATATTATCGGCTGCATCAACAGCTACTGCTGGTGGCCTATTTTGCGCAGCTGATATAACTGTTGGAGTTTTGCTGTAGCTAAAGCCAGGTACTACTCCGCCTACTACCGGATGCAATGCTGAAACAGCATGATTTATAACATAGGTTTGAGGACTGGTATAGCTAATGGTTGGCGGCGCCGGAATAACTGTTGTAATATTTACAGTGGCCGAACTATTTGTTACGCTGTTATAAGCCGTAACTGTATAGTTTGTTGCCGGAGTTCCTGTGGCTGGCGTACCCCCTATGGCTCCGGTTGCACTGTTAAAAGTTAACCCTGCAGGTAAAGCATTAATAAAGTATCCGCCAAGAGGGTTGATCTCCTTGATTGTGTGACTATTATAATCAGCTACAAGCAAATTTCCTTTACTATCTGCAACTATGCCATAAGGTTGACTGAAATTGGAATTTAGAGTAATAACACTTCCGTTACCTGCAAGTATTTCTTTTACTGTATTGCTTCCCTGATCTGTCACATATACATTGCCTGCAACATCTACTGTTATTCCATAAGGATTAACAAATCCAGAGCCTAATGAAGCCACTGCACCGCCACCTACGGGGAGCACTTTTATGGGCCCGTTAGCTGCTGTGCCAAAATATACGTTACCGGCAGCATCGAGTGCCACACTGATAGGAGCGTTGTAATTCGATCCAAGATTTGCCAAAGTACCGGTACTAACAAAATACTCTTTAACCCAACCGCTGCCATTATCAGCTATGTATATATTTCCTGCAGCATCTAATGCTATACCCATTGGGTGATTTAATGACGTAGTTAATGTTTGAGCAGGTCCTGCGCCTGAAGGGTATTTCTTGAGGGAATTATTGCCATAATCAACCACATATACATTTCCTGCCGCATCGACCGCTACACCTGTGGGAGTAACATACCCCGAGCCTATGCTAACAGGTGCTCCGCCAAGAGCCGGAAATTTCTTTACAGTGGCATTACCTACATCGGCAACGTAAGTATTCCCGGCTGCATCCATTGTAATACTGCGCGGCCCGCTTAGGCTTGATAAAAAGTTTGTTGCACTGGCACTGTAAGCCGGGGCTGCCACACCACTCGATGTTGGTATCAGAGGGGTAATAGGAACCCCTGTGGTATAAGTTTGCGGACTGCTGTAACTTATTGTAACAGGTGCGCTTGTAATGTTAACTATAGCAGAAGCACTGCCACTGCTATTATATGCTGTTATAGTATAATTTGTTGCCGGGCTTACTACTGTTGGCGTACCGCTTATTATACCAGTGGCATTGTCAAAAGCTAAACCGAGAGGTAATGGCGAGCCTAAATAATAACCACCAACCGGTGCAATTTTATAAACTTTTTCTGCATAATAATCACTGGCGTAAACATTGCCTGATGGGTCAACAACAGCGCCGGTCACTATATCAAGATTAGAAGAGATGACAATTGGAGCGCCGCCGCCTACTGGTATTTCTTTTACTGCTGAATGATTATAATCGGCAACAAATACATTACCAGAGGCATCTACACCTACTCCGTATGGATTACTGAAGCCGGAACCCAAAATAACTTGCGGGCTACCGTCTGCTGGGATCTTTGTTACATTGCTATTATTATAATCGGATACATACACATTGCCTGCCGCATCAACAGCCACACCTGATGGGCCCGAAAAACCAGTGCCTATTACAACAGGAATATTACTACCAGCAGGTATCTTCTTTACCAAACCGTGGCCATTATCAGCTACATAAACGTTGCCCACAGCATCGGCAGCAACCCCATAAGGGCCAACGAATCCCGACCCAATAGCTACTGTAGCGCCACCGCCAACCGGTATTTTCTTTATGGCATTATTATTAAAATCAGATACATATACATTACCCGCTCCGTCAACTGCTACTCCGTCGGGACCATTAAAGCCTGTACCAATGGTGGTTGTGGCCCCACCTCCAACAGGAATTTCCTTCACTGCATTATTAGTAAAATCGGCCACAAAAATATTACCCATTGCATCTACTGCAACGCCCCGTGGGGCACCAAACCCGGTACCCACACTTGTTGTAGTTGTACTATAGGCAGCAGCAGCCACTCCACTGCTTGTTGGCGCTAAAGGAGTAATAGTTACACCCGTTATATAATTTTTAGGGCTGCTGTAACTAATTGTTGGTAAAACAAGTGCATTTAACTGGTTTATTTTTGTAGTTGATGACTTTGTAATATAATTGGCCTTATATACCGGCTTGATGCCGGCATAGAGATCATTCCCCAAACAAAAAGTAATAACAAATAACGATAAGTATATTTTGTTAATAAGGGCTGCTGCTACAAATTGGGTTCGTAACGAAGGTAAAGTTGTTTTCATAACACAGTGTTTTCTATTGTTGAGTGATAAGTTGATGCACTTTTTATTCAGACTTGTTGTTTAGGCCAGCAAAACCGGGATTAGATTATCCAACGTTATAATGTAATTTGCTGACCGAGCAAAGCTGCATTTTTAATTGTGGGTGAACAATCGCATAAGTATGTGAAAATGAGTGGGGGAGGTAATGATATAAATGAGGAAACTAAGAAGTTAAGGGTTAGGTATAAGAGCCTGGAATCAATGGTTGGGATGTGAGAATCGGGTAAATATCAATTGCCTTAAACCAACTTATCATTTATCGCCCTTACAATAGCCTCTGATCTGGAATGAACTTCCAGTTTTTCATATACACATCTTATATACGAGCGTACTGTATCAACTGAAATAAAATGTTTTTGGGCTATCATTTTATAGGTTAAGCCTTTAACCAGGCCATTAAGTACTTCGGTTTCCCTTGAGCTCAGATAGATCTTTTCTTTTTTTCCGCTTTGCTGGTGCTGTATATTCTGAAATATGATCCTTGCGATGGATGGTGTAAGCGGGGAGCCGCCTTTATATAAAATTCGTATATTCTCCAAGATATTTTCGGGAATTGCGCTCTTAATTAAATAGCCGGAGGCACCTGCATAAATGGCTTCCATAATTTTATCTTCCTGCTCAACTACCGTTAGCATCAATATATTTATAAACGGATACTTTTCTTTTATTCTGCGGGTATATGATATGCCATTTTCGCCTGGAAGATCAATATCCATCAGGATAACATCAGGAACCTCATCGTTCTCAAAATTAATCCGCGCGCTGGCACATTCATAATCTCCTACGCAAATAAAATCGTCCGATAGTGCGATCAGGCTTTTAAGTGCTTGTCTTAAATTTTGATTATCTTCAACTATCAGAACCTTGATTGGCATATCGTCTAATGTAGGTTAATTACTAATATATAGTATAGCATGTTTATGTGATTTTACAAACTATACTTATAAATGTGCCTTCGTTAACTGTTGTTTTAATGCTTAGTTTACCCTTAATTTCTGTAGCCCTTTTCTCTATATTTCCAATCCCGTTACCCCGTTTCCTGTTTTCATATTCAAAGCCACAGCCGTTATCAGCAATCTGCATCATTAACAGTTTTTTCTGTTTAAGCTCAAAACGCACCTCGATACTATCTGCATTGCTGTATTTTACCGCATTATTAAAAGCTTCCTTAAATATTAAAAACAAATTCTTACGCCTCAACATATCTGTTTTTATATCATACAGGCTTTCATCCATTAAAAACACAAGGTTTATTTCTTTAGCCTCTGCTACAGGATAGCCAAATTCTTCCATACGCTGCATTAACCGGTAAAGGTTATCGTTTTCAGGCTTAATTATCCATACCATGTCATTCATCGAATGGATCATGGCGCGGGCACGTACACCAATATCGCCAACCATACTTTTAGTGGTAGCTAAATCAGTCTCCGCTTTTTTAACAGCCACTTCGCTAAATATAGAAATACTGCTTAAGGTACTCCCCAGGTCATCATGAAAATCAGAAGCAATTCTTTCTCGTATGCCTTCAATCGCTTTTATATGATTTATCTTGTAGAGGTATAATTGATATAAAAACAGTGCAATTACCAGTATAACTAATATCCTGAACCACCACGTAGCCCAAAAAGGAGGCGTTATTATAAAATTAAAATAGGCCAGGTTATTGTTCCACACACCGTTTTTATTACCGCATTGCACATAAAAAGTATAATCTCCGGGTGGAAGTTGGGCATAATTAGCATTGCGCTGGTCTTCAGTATATTGCCACCTCGGATCGGCCCCCTTAAGCTTGTAACGGAAGTTAATATGATCTGGATCCGAATATAAAAAGGCGGTGAAGTTTATATTAATGGAGTTATCAGAATGACTGAAAATCAACTTTTCAACTTTTTTTTGAGCAGAAAATGGCAGTAAAACTGGTTGATTGTTTACATATACTCTTTCAATCAGGGGATCGGACGGTACTAAATTATTATTCAGGTTTTCTGTAAAATAAGCATATCCATTTCTGAAACCAAAAACAATATCATTACCCATAATTGTAAAAGATGAACTTGGGTAGATTTGCATCATTGAGGTTTCATGCTCAGCCCTGGCCGATGTATGTGTATCCAGGTTGTAATTTAATATCCCAACTTCTGTACCTATCCAAACCTTGTTTTTTATGGTGATAATATTTTCGCAGGCTGGCCGGTATAAATTAGCTATTGTGTTTATCACCTTAAAGGTTTTTGTTTGCTTATCAAAAATGGTTATGCCACTGCCGGCAGCACAAATAATTTGATTATTCGGGGCTTTTGTAATGTCGAAGAAAAAGTAATCCGATCTTCCACCTTTGCCTGTGTAAACATTAGTTTCATTTGTTTTGGTATTATAACTGAATAGCCCGTCCCGTGAAGCCGCCCAAAGTATTCCATTATCATAAAACCCGTTTAGCAGGATATATTTAAGCCTGTTATATGATTTGTCCGACATGTTATTATGCGTAACAATATTTATTTTATGGGTAACCAGGTCATATTTAAATAGACCCCTGTTAGTTGTAACATAAAATGTATTCGCATCCGCCGTAATTATTCTGCGAATGTTACATACCAGGTCTAGTGAATCAGGTACTGGTAATTTCTTTTCAGAGATGATCCCTCTTTCCGGGTTCCATTCTATTATTTTTTTCTGCGTTGCTAAAAGCCACCTGCTTTTTGAAAGTTGCACAAAGTCGTATATCGCCTGGGTTTCAGGATTCGCATCTAATACTTTCTCAAGTTTCTTTGTCTTCCAGTCTATACATATCATCCCAAGGTTATAAGATGACATCCAAACCCGGGTGCTATCATATTTATCACGTGCAATTTTATTTATGCCCAACTCATCCGTATTGCTTTTATTTAAAAAACGCATTTTTAATTGTGGATTAAACACATCAAGCATACTGATGCCTAAGGTTGTACTTAACCATAAACGCTCCTTTTTATCGATATAAAACCTCGAAACTATATTATTGGGAAGACTGTATGGGTTATTTCCATCGTGAACATACTTAAACTCTATTTTTTTTAACGCGTTATTATATACAATAATTCCTTGTCCTTCGGTTGCTAAGAAGAGGTATTTTTTTTCTTTATCCTGTGGGAGATAAAGCAGATCGTTTATTACAAAACCTTTTATTTCATTACTTACAAGAGAAAGGTCTTTTAAATTGTTAAATGAAAATAAACCATTATTGGTACCTAACAGAATTTGATTACCGGTTTTGTTTATCGAAAAGATTTTAACAAGAGCATGGTTATAGGTTAAAGTGTTAACAGTGTAAGTGTCTTTTTTAATATTATAAGTATATACTTTTTCCCTGCTCGATACCAGCAGTGTATTTTCGTCTATTAAATAAGTACATAAAGGATCGGTGACGCTGCTAAGTGATGTATAAGATACCTTTAATGATTGCAGATTTAATTTTGCTAAACCATAATCGCCAACAAACCATAAATAATTTTTTTGGAGGCAAAAGGAATTAGCATTTAGGTTATTCCGATTGGAGTCTGGTTTAAGGTAAATAAATTTACCCCTTGTATCATCATAATAGCAAATTCCAAGTGAGCAAACCCAAATCCTGCCATTATGATCGGCTATAATGCTGGTATAGTTCCCTCTTAAGCCGCTTTTTGCCTGGTCAAAACTGTTAAAATCAATTGTTTTGTAGCCATCAAATCTTTGCACTCCATCGCTGCACGTCCATATATAGCCATGTTTATCCATTGTTAAATCTGCAATGCCACGACTAATAAAATGATTTTGGCTATTAAAGTTCTCAAATCGCCAGTCAGGATTCGGAGCGAACGACTGAGCGAACAGACCAAACTGCATAAATAACAACAATAAGCTAAATACAGGTTTGATCATAAAGTTTAAATGGTTGATTTATGGGAAAAGCCGAGGGCTTAAGTAATCACATTTTAACCCATGTTAAATTTAGCACAATTATAAGTGATTGATTATAAATACTAAATTTTTCATCGCTATAACAGGGCTGCTAATTAAAGAGGATATATTATATTAACATTTCTTGCCTATATTTTAACATATGTATCATTCGAATCTCTCTTCTATCAATAGATTTACTGCCATTGTTGATCTTCTTAATATTATCGCTTATAAAATATTATGATTAAAAAAGGGACTAAAGAAATCAGGTATAAAATTTGGTTATTGTGTGTTGTATTATTTGTTATTGCGGGTATTTATCCTGCTAAAGCAAAAATAAAATCATATAAAAAAGATAATTATGGAGTAACTTTTATATTGGATAAAGGGCTGATGAATATAAAGGTTTGCCGCGATGATATCATCGAAGTGAAATATACCATTTTAAATAGTTTTCAAAATAAACCATCGCTTGTTGTCAATAATAAATGGAAAACCTCCGTTTTTCAATTAATTGAAAATAAAACGCAGCTTATAATTACGACATCAAAATTAAAAGTGCTGGTAAATAAAGCCACCAATGCCATAACCTATACAGATTTGAAAGGCAAAGAGATCACCTCTGAAGATAAGGACAATAACAAAACTATCACCCCAGCTATTATTGCCGGTATCAATACCTATAATGTAAGTACCCGGTTTAATTCCCCGGCTAACGAAGCGCTTTATGGCTTAGGTTGCCATCCTACAGACTCGCTATCTATTAACTACAAAGGCCGTAACCAGGATATGGCTATTAAATATATGACCGGCGCTATCCCCGTGTTATTATCAACCAAGGGCTATGGGTTATTATGGGACAATTATTCTGCTTCTAACTTTTATGGTGCTGAAGCTAATAATACCAAATTCAAATATGTATCTGAAAGCGGCAAGCAGGTTGACTATTATTTTTTCTACGGCCCGGGTTTCGACCAGATCATCAACCTATACCGTATAGCTACCGGTAAAGCACCTATGTACGCTAAATGGGCGTTCGGTTTGTTTCAATCACAAGACAGGTACATGACCCAGGATGAAGTATTTTCCGTAAAAGATAACTACCGTAAAAATCACATCCCAGTAGATGTTATTGTTCAGGATTGGTATTACTGGGATCCATTTCCTATAGGTGTACATGTGATGAACCCTGCCCGTTATCCTGACCCTAAAAAGATGGTTGACGAATTGCACAAGGCTAACATACATGGCATGATTTCCATCTGGCCGGTATTTGGCAAAGGCACAAAGAATTTTGATGCGCTTAAAAAAATTGGCGGGCTTACTTCAATTACCTGGGATAACGTGGTAACCCATACTTTCGACACTTATTATGATGCTCATAACCCTAAAGCCCGCGAGTTGTATTGGGATCAGGCACGCGATAGTCTGATAAAACGCTTTGGCTGGGATGCCTGGTGGGTTGATCAATGCGAACCAGACAATGGTACCCTGCTTGATGAACGCCGTAAAGCTGATTTCTCAGTAGGGAAGGGCATCGATTATTTTAATACCTATTCATTGGAACATTCCAAAGGTATTTACCAGGGCTGGCGCAGGGATATCCCGGGTAAGCGCGCTTTCTTCCTGATAAGGCAATCTTTTGCAGGCGAACAGCGTAATGCAGCAACCCTTTGGTCATCTGATATTTTTTGCAGTTTTGGCGCTTTAAAAAGCCAGGTACCGCAGGGTATTAATGCCTGTGCCTCAGGCATTCCATATTGGACGTCGGATATCGGTGGCTATCAGTATTATTGGAAAGCACCTGATTGGTCAAAACCAGAATTCAGGGAATTATTTACCCGCTGGTTTCAATTTGGTGCTTTTTGCCCGGTGTTTCGCATTCATGGAAAGGGAGAGCGTGCACTATTTTCAAATAATTGGGATGTTGCTACTAAAGCTACTTTGTTGAAATACGATAAACTACGTTATCGGCTGCTGCCATATATTTATTCGTTGGCAGGGAAAACAACACAGGAGAACTATACAATGATGCGTTCGCTTGCTTTCGATTTCGGAGATGATGCGAATATTTATAATATTCCTGATCAGTACATGTTTGGTCCGGCATTTTTGGTAAACCCTGTAACAGGGCAAGGCAAAACAAGCCGCAAGGTATATCTGCCCAAATCAGCCAACTGGTACGATTTCTGGACAGGCCAGCAAATAAAAGGCGGCCAAACTATTGATGCGACAGCTCCAATAAGTACCATGCCTTTATATATTAGGGCTGGTTCAATTATTCCGATGGGCCCCGATATAGAATACGCAACCCAGAAGACAAATAAGATAATTGAACTGAGAATTTATCCTGGTGCAAACGGCCAGTTTAAATTTTACGAAGACGAGAACGATAATTACAATTACGAAAAAGGCCAGTACACAACTTTTACTTTAACCTGGAACGATAAACAGCATATACTTACTGTATCAGATACTAAGGGCCATTTCCCGGGAATGTTAAAACAGCGAACATTTAATGTGATAATAGTAAATGGCAGCCATGGTTCAAGTGGAGATATTGTAAACAAAGCGGATAAAACTTTTAATTATACCGGCAAAACCTTATCAGTTAAAATATAATACTATAATAACATTTAATTCTCTTCTGATGAGGAAAAACCATCAGAGGAGATTTTTTTTGCTTCAAAGATTACTGTTATTTTTACATTTATTAATACCTTAGTACAACGGTATTATTCCTCAAAATACTTCAGACCAATTATCAACTATGCGCTTAAAAATTATTATAGCAATAATTTTGTTTTTATTCATGCAATCATATTTGCATGCACAAAAAAACGCGTACCAGTTTTCTCATCTGGATATAACAAATGGCCTTTCCAATAACCAGGTAACCACAATTTATAAAGATGCTAACGGATTTATGTGGTTTGGTACAGCTGCCGGATTAAACAGATATGATGGTTATAAATTCAAGTTATTTAAGCACGATGCAGGCGATGTAAATTCATTAACCGATAATAATATTACCAATATTTGTGAAGGTCCTGAAAAAACAATGTGGGTGTTTACACATAGTGGTGTAAGCATTTATAACCCAAACACCGAAAAGTTTTCAAATGACATTGTTTATACACTGTCGAATCATAAAATTATAACAAATCAGCTAACTGCCATAAAAAAAGATAAGGATGGCAATTTTTGGTTTTTGACTAGTACCAAAGGGGTCTCTTGTTATCATTCTGTAAATAAGAAAATTGATGTTTACAATACTTCCACAGACTCGAAAATAATACTGCACTCAAATTATATAACCGATGTTGTTGAGGGGAGGGATAACTTCACCTGGTTTATTTACAATGATGGGATTATTGATAAGTTAAATATCCGTTCCAATAGTATTTTAACCCGGATTTATGATTTGCAAATACCAACAGATAGTAAGCCTGCACGTTATTCAATAACAATACCCAATGATAATAATTTGTGGATATACGCATCGGGAAGTTACCTGGGTATTTACTGTTACAATACTCAAACCAATAATTTAACCCATTTTGATAAAGATACACCCGGTTTTGACCTTAATACAAATGTAGTTAACAACATTGTACAGGGTAATGATGAAAATATATGGGTTGGCACCGATCATGGTGGCATTAACCTGGTTAATTTACTAACCCATAAAGTAAGTTATATTCTGCATAGCGATGATGACGATCGGTCGTTGCGCGAAAATAGTGTTGTATTATATAAGGACTATTCGGGAATTATATGGGCAGGTACTTATAAACAGGGCGTTAGCTATTTTCACAAAGACATTATCCAGTTCCCTGTAGTAAAGCATTATATTTCAAATAATGCAAGCTTGCCTTATGAAGATGTTGATTGTTTTATAGAGGATTCGAAAGGGAATTTATGGATAGGTACTAATGGTGGAGGCCTGATCTGTTTTAATAAAACGACGAAAAAATATACCCAATTTAAACATAACCCTGCAGACCAGGGAAGCTTATCGAACGATGTAGTTATTAGTTTATGTATCGATCATGAAAATAAGTTATGGATAGGAAGCTACTTTGGCGGATTAGATAGGTTAGAAGGAGGCAAATTTATTCATTACAGGCACAATGATGATATAACCGGGAGTATTTCTGACGATCGCGTTTACAGCATTATAGAAGATTCTTCATTAAAACTATGGGTAGGCACATTTGCCGGTGGTTTGAATATTTATGACCGTAAAACCGATAGTTTTATACATCCGCATTATCCCATGAGCTCTGATTATACAGCTGTTCTATATGAGGATAAGCAAAAAAATATTTGGATTGGGAGAGATATTGGGATTGATATTATTACGGTAAAGGGCAACGTAAACCATTATTTTAATCAACCTAAAAATCCAAATAGTTTAATAGGTAAAGATGTAAATAGCATTATTCAGGACAGTAAAGGGTTGTTTTGGATCGGTACTAAGGATGGGCTAAGTATATTGGATATCCAAACTCAAAAATTTATAAATATTGATGAAGATAAGGGCTTACCAAACAATAATGTCTTAAATGTACTTGAAGATACAAACGGCCTTATTTGGATAAGTACTGCAAATGGACTAGCGAATATTAAATTAACAAAGACGGGCGATACGTATAAATATCAGGTTCAGAAATATGACGAGTTTGATGGTTTGCAAGGGAAAGAGTACAATGCAAAGGCAGCCTTTAAAACAAAAGATGGGGAAATGATATTTGGCGGGGCCCATGGTTTTAATTTATTTAATCCATCAAATATCCACACCCTTAAAGTAAAACCCGAATTGGTGTTCACCGATTTTCAGTTATTCAACAAAAGCGTTAAGGCCGGCGATACCATAAACGGGAAAGTGTTGCTGACAAAATCAATTACAGAAACACAATCATTAGTGTTGAACCACAGCGAAAATGTTTTTAGTATTGAATTTGTTGCCTGCGATTATTTTAATCCCAATAAAATTAAATACCAGTATAAGCTTGAGGATTTTAACAAAAACTGGTTAACGGCGCAAAAAGACTCGCGTAAGGCAACTTATACCAACCTTGATGCTGGTGATTATGTATTTAAGGTAAGGGCAATTAATACCAACGATCCCGGTAACATAAGTGAAGCGATCTTAAATATTAAAATATTACCACCTTTCTGGAAATCGCCTCTTGCCTATATTTCATACTTTATTATTATTATCGGCATACTTTTTTATATCAGGCATAGAGGGATACTTAAAATAAAAAAGGAATTTGAGCTAAAGCAGAACAAAATAGAGGCAGAACGAAAGGTTGCAAAAGAAAGAGAGGAAGCACGCCGCATGCACGAGCTCGATCTGATGAAGATCAAGTTCTTTACCAATGTAAGCCATGAGTTCCGGACACCGTTATCACTAATTATATCGCCAATTGATAACCTGATTACAAATAATGTAAAGCCTGAACAACAACAGCAGCAACTGGCAATGATAAAAAGAAATGCAAGGCGTTTATTAAACCTTGTTAACCAATTGCTCGATTTTAGAAAAATGGAGTTTAAGGAACTAAAGCTTAATTTGACTAAGGGCGATATTATTCAATTCATAAAAGATGTATGCTCGTCATTTACAGATATGGCCGATCAAAACCATATCGGGTATTTATTTGATAGTGAAATTAACTCGTTAACTACTAAATTCGACCATGATAAAATTGAGCGTGTGCTATTCAATTTGCTCTCCAATTCATTCAAGTTCACCTCTTCGGGTGGTCATATCAGTGTTTTCCTAGGCTTATCCAATGCAGATACCAAGGACGACAAACAAACACTCGAGATAAAAATTATGGATACAGGGATAGGTATCTCTAAAGAAAAGCAGGAAAAGATATTTGAGCGTTTCTTCCAGGATAACCTGCCCGAAGGTTTATTAAACCAGGGGAGCGGGATAGGTTTATCTATAAGCCGTGAGTTTATAAAAATGCATGGCGGTGATATTCATGTAGAAAGCGAGCCCGGCAATGGAAGTTGCTTTATTATTCGTTTACCTGTTGGTATTGAACATGACAAAGCCGTTTCAGCGCCACATTTAGATAAGCATATAAATGGCGTTTCAAAGCCTAAGGGACATATACTGGAGGATAAAAAACCTATCGTGTTACTGATTGAAGATAATGACGATATGCGGTTCTATCTGAAGGACAATTTGAAACACACATTCAATATTATAGAGGCGGTAAATGGAAAGGATGGCTGGCAAAAAACACTCGCCTTGCATCCCGATTTAATTGTAAGCGATGTAAGTATGCCTGAAATGAACGGGCTTGATTTATGTAAAAAAATAAGGCAGGATAACCGCACAGCACATATACCTATAATTTTATTAACAGCTCTAACCGAAGCTGAAGATGAATTGGCCGGTACAGCAAATGGCGCAAATGATTATATAACCAAGCCGTTTAATTTCGAGATCCTGCTGTCAAAAATTAATGGCTTACTGCAAATGCAGCAAACATTGAAGAAGACCTACCAAAAGCAGGTTGATATTCGGGCGCAGGATTTAGTTATCATATCGGAAGACGAAAAATTCCTGAAAAATACATTGGCTTGTATCGAGAATAATATAACAAACCCTAATTTCTCAGTTGAAGAACTGAGCAGACAAATGGCATTGAGCCGGGTATCACTTTATAAACGGTTATTGACACTTACTGGCAAGACACCTGTTGACTGTATCAGAACTATCCGTTTAAAAAGAGCTGTTCAGCTATTGGAAAAAAGCAAACTCAGCATTGCCAATGTTGCCTATGAGGCAGGTTTCAATAATCCAACTTACTTTTCGAAGGTGTTTAAGGAAGAGTACGGCACACTACCTTCTGAGTACTTAAATGAACTTCGTAAAAAGGAAAAAGACTCTCCTCAAACAGCCAGTTTGTTTTAATAAGTAAAGCTGAAAAATATCATATAATACCGCAAATTATCCCCTAACCCCGATTAATCAGCATAACAGTGTAAACTAATGTACGATTAACATTTGTTATATAAACGTTAACATTTGTGTTACAGCCCGCCCTCGTTCTCCTATAAATTTACTTCGATAAATAGTGTTCTTCTTTAAACCGACTATAGGAGAAAATCATTATTTACTCGAAACCAATTTTCAACCCTTAATAAAAAATTCATGATTAGAAAACTACAAATTAAAAATTTTGTGGCCGTACTTGGGATAAGCTTATCACTACTGTTGTTAAGCATATCTGGTTATGCACAAAACAAGGTGGTAAAAGGTAAAGTTACCGATACCGAAAAAGGATTGCCTTTGCCCGGTGTAACGGTTAAATCTCAGGGAGCAAACGGGGCTGCAATTACCGATATTGACGGAAATTATTCGATCAATGCACAGAGCGGTAAGCTTGTTTTTAGTTATATCGGCTACGTAACTCAGGAAGTTGAAATCGGCTCCAACACAACTATAGATGTTAAGCTGACCTTAGACAGCAAAGCGCTTAACGAGGTGGTTGTTATTGGTTATGGTACGGCAAAACGTGCCGACCTTACCGGCTCCATTAGCTCTGTGAGCGCTGCAACTATTGCAAAAGTACCCGTTACAACATTAGAACAAGCAATACAAGGCCGGGCTGCTGGTGTGCAGGTAACAAATAACGACGGCGCTCCGGGAGGCAACGTTACCGTATTGATACGCGGTACAGGAAGTTTAGCAAGCAATGGCAACACACCGCTATATGTTGTTGATGGCTACCCTGTAAACACAGGAATTAACAACATTAACCCGAATGATATAGCTTCGATAGACATTTTAAAAGATGCATCGGCTACCGCTATTTACGGTGTAAGGGCCGCAAATGGTGTAGTTATTGTTACAACCAAAAAGGGTAAAAAAGATGGCAGTGTTCAGGTTGATGTTAATGCCTATAGCGCCTTTCAAAGCAGACCAAAAGAATACAATCTGTTAAATGCACAGCAGTTTGCAACACTTGCTCTGCAGGTAGCTGCCACCGATCCTGCCAAGCAGTTTACAACATTGTCTAATTGGTCTAATCCGCAATCGCTTACCAATGCCGATTGGCAAAACGCTCTTTATCGCAGCGGCTTAACACAAAGCTACAACGTGTCGATACGTGGCGGTAATGAAAAAACACAGTCTGCCATTTCAATTGGTTATTATGATCAAAAAGGTATCATACTGGGTTCGTACTTTAAAAGGCTTACAGCAGGTTTTAATATTGATTACCAGGCTACAAAATGGCTTAAATCAGCAACAAGCGCTAAATACTCTTATCAGGATGCAAATAATCCTTATGGTTCAGGCTCTTTAGGTAATCTGGTTCAATTGCCACCAACCCTTGATGGCGGTAACAACCAAACCAGCCAGATAAGTGACGGTAAGGGTAATTATGGTTTTTTTAACCCGCTTTATACCTATGTGGCCAAATACAGCAACCCTGTTTATAGTATAAACACTAATCAGTATAAAAATATAACCAATTATTTTTTAGTTAACTCTTCGTTAGAGGCCACTGTTTATGATGGGCTAAAGCTTAAAACAAATGCCGGTGTTAACTACAATGGTTATTCAGGTTCTTATTTCCAGCCTTCAGATGGTCGTTTAATTGCACAATATGGTGCGGCTGCCGGTGCAACTGGTAACGCATTATATAGCCAGCACATCAATAGTACTTTTGATTGGCTTTGGGAAAATACTTTATCATACGATAAAACTTTTGGCCTGCATACTATCAATTTTGTTGCTGGTGTTTCTGAACAGGAAACTACCAACAATATGATGGGTGGTAGTGTCATTCCTCCAAATAATACTATAAAAGACCTCAACCAGGGAACAAACTTATTGCTCGACAAATATGGTAACGGGCAAATTATCCGCTCATTTGCATCTCAGTTCGCCAGGTTAGGTTATAACTATGCAGGCAAATATTTTATAACAGGTACTATAAGAAGAGACGGATCGTCTCAATTTGCACCTGGCCACCAATATGGTAATTTTCCATCAGGCGCTATATCATGGAAAGCCAAAGAGGAATCTTTCCTGAAAAGTGTCGACTGGCTGTCTGACCTGAAATTCAGAGGAAGCTGGGGTAGGGTAGGTAACCAACACGGTATTGGCGACTTTACTTATCAGGCATTATATTCAGCTGGTTCGGCGGCAGCTACCTCAGGTAACCTTGGCTATCCATTTGGTAAAACAGGTAGCGGTAACGGAACTTATCAGGGTGGTATAGCAGCGGCACAACCTGAAAATGATAATTTAAGATGGGAAACAGATGAAGAAACCGATTTCGGTACGGACGTATCATTTTTAAATGGCGACCTTACTTTTACAGTCGATTATTTTGATAGGAAGTCGAAAGATTTTCTCCTTAATATCGCTTCTTCTATTCAGGGAGGTTATGCTACCAGAAATTTAAACATTGGTAGTATGGATAATAAAGGCTGGGAGTTTTCTACAAATTACAGCCATAGGGTTAACAGCGATTTACATTTCGACTTAGGTTTAACATTATCATTTATTAAAAACAAACTCACCAGCTTAACATCAGGTACAAACTTTATACAAAACTTTGGTGGCCTTACTTTAACTGCAACAACATCTGGCGACTGGGACTCTTTCACAAGAACTTATATAGGCCAGCCAGTAGGAGAGTTTTATGGATATAAATCAATAGGGATCTTCCAGAAGGATGGCGACCCTGGTATCCATGTTTCTGATTTGAACAATGCTGCAATTGCCAAGGGCTATGGGTTTTATTATAAAGCTACAACAACAGCAGGCGACCGTATTTTTGAAGATACCAATCATGATGGTCACATAACTGCTGATGATCAGGTAAGTCTGGGCAGCCCTCAGCCTAAATTTTTTGGTGGCTTTACTTTAGGTGCAACCTATAAGGCATTCGATTTTAACGCATATTTTTATGGAGTATACGGCAATAAAATATTGAATTATGCAGAGAGTAACCTTGAAAGTTTCGCAGCAAGGGGCTCTGTGAGTGTAGAGAATGTTAGCCAGCAATATTATAAAAATGCCTGGACGCCTACCAACCCATCAAATCGTTATGCAGCGGTACATTATAATGATACCAACTATGGAGATCTGGTACCATCGAGCGTTTGGATCGAAAACGGTAGTTTCCTGAAACTGAAAACGTTTACTGTTGGTTACACCCTGCCTTCAGCCTTTGTTAAAAGGCTTACATTATCCAAAATAAGGGTATATGCATCTACACAAAACCTGTTCACAATTACAAAATATACAGGCCTTGATCCGGAAATTGGGGTACAAGGTGGCAATGCAACCCAAAATGGTGTTGATAACGGTACTTATCCAGGATCGCGGTACTTCACCATGGGCTTAAATGTGACATTTTAACAAGGTAAATTATATAGTAGATATATATTAAAGATATGAAAATGAAAAAGAGAACCATTATTACACTTATAGCCTTGTGTGCAGCAATAATAGTACCGCTAAGCTGTAAGAAGAACTTTTTAACCCAAACCAATACTTTTCAGTCAACTGCAGGTGCAACGTTTCAAAAATCACAAGATGTTGTAGCCCTGGTAAACAGTATTTATGATGGCTACCAGAATAGTGACCTATTGAAAAAATCAATTTGGTACTATGCAAATTTTACGTCACATGACTGGTATAATGATGGGGGTGATATTGCATGGAACAATTACACAATCAGCCCTACCTTTGCTGCACTTTATGTTTTTTGGAGTAACGCTTATATCGACATCATCAGGGCTAACTCTGCTTTGGAAATTATAGCCACTGCCAAGGCTAATGGCGTAGTTACCCCCGCTTTAGGCGATCGTTTATTAGGTGAAGCTTATTTTTTAAGGGGGATGAGTTATTATTATCTTGCAGGTAGTTTCGGCGGTGTCCCTTTAGAATTAGTAGCATCGTCAACTGGTTTAACACCGAGAAGTACGCAAGATCAGGTGTTTAGCCAGGTTGTATCTGATATGAAACAGGCAGAAAACCTGTTACAATCGAAAACAACATTGCCTCCGGCAGAATTAGGCAGGGCCACTAAAGGTGCAGCTTATGGCTATGAAGGCGCAGCACAAATGTGGTTGAAAAATTATACTGCTGCTTTGGCTGCTTTTAACAATCCGGAACTAACCAACAATTATCATTTACTGCCAAACTTTATTGATGTTCATGAATTTGACCATCAGAATAACGATGAGTCGCTTTTTGAGATTCAATTTGATATCCAGGGCTCACAAAGCTGGGATGGCGGCTGGCAAAATGGTGGCGAAGTAGCATGGATAGATGATTTTAGCTGGCCCCATGAAATAAGTGGCTTCGGTTATGATTATGGAAACCCCGGTCTTGAATATTCTTACCAAACTGGTGATACCCGTAAGCTGGCTACAATCATTGGCCCCGGCGATCCCAACATCAGCCCCGGTATTATTGCCAAATGGGGTGGTATAAAAGGTTATGCCGTGGTACAGGCAGGCTTTGCAAGCGGTCACAAAGAAAATAGCTCACAGGCATACCCTTCCTTTGCCGGAGACGATGGCAAGATCATAAACACCTGCGGTGCATTAAGGCAACCATGGTATGGTGATGACCTTACCCGTTCGGGATATTACTGTTCAAAAAAATGGCGCGATCCAAACCTGACCGGCGCTAACGGCAACTCGGCAATTTTTGGGTCTCAGAATCAGGTATTGTTACGTTATGCTGAAATTTTGTTAAGCAGAGCCGAATGTAAGATCCACACAGGTGATATTCCAGGAGCTTTGGCTGATATTAAATTAGTTAGGGACAGGGCATTTGGTGGCACAGCTCCTGCTGTAATGCAAGACGGACTTACTTATGATGGTAAGCCAACAACTCCGATAACAGACCCAATGCAAATGGTGTTGAGCGAGTACAGGCACGAACTTACAGGTGAGTATTCGTTATTTTATAACCTGCGCAGGGCTGGTCCTGGAGTAGCTGCAGCTTTTATTCATGCTAATTATGGCACAGATAATACTTTAACTCCTAAGCCTTATCCTTATGGCCCTACTGCTGATGGGAACCTGCATGGCGTTTGGTTTACATCTTTACCAACCGGGCATGATATATTGCCTATCCCTCAACAAGCTATCGGGCTTAATCCTAACTTAAAACAAAATCCTGGTTACTAAATCAATATGAATGGAATTTATTTAGTAAAAATGAGCGTTGATTAATAATTGGTTATCTTGGTTAGGCTTTCCCCATTGGGGAAAGCCTTTTTTGCATTTAAGCTGGTAACCCTGTATGAAAAAAGTAATAATTGTAATAAGTATTTGCACAGCCATGCTGATCGTTGCTTATTTACAATTTAAAAATAATACTGCCCATGAAGATCCTCGTGGTAATTTATATGTGGGATCAAAAGCATGCGCTAAATGCCATAACAAGCTTTATAATTCATACCTGCACACTGCCCACTATATAGCATCAATCCCGGCGGATGAAAATACTGTACATGGTAGTTTTGCCAAAGGATTCAATGTGTTTAGTATAAATGGATCTCAAAAAGTAGTAATGGAAAGATCTCGCAAAGGTCTGTTTCAAACATATTACCTGGATGGGAAAATTAAAGACAGGCACCGGTTCGATATCGTTTTTGGAGGTATTAAAGGCGAAAGCTATCTGTATTGGAAGGGAAATGAGCTTTATCAGTTGCCCCTGTCTTACTTTAGCAGGCAGCATCAATGGTCAACAAGTCCCGGTTATGGTTTTAGCTTTGTAGATTACCGGTCAATAGGTATACGGTGTTTAGAATGCCATACCTCCTACATTAATGAATTGCCTAAAGAAAAAGAGGAATTAACCGGGAATGAGCAATTTGATAAAAGCACACTGGTATACGGTATTGATTGTGAACGCTGTCATGGCCCTGGTGCACAACATGTGGATTTTCATACCAGCAATCCGGGGGTTAAAAGAGCAAGGTACATAACCAGTTTTGCTTCATTAAGCCGGGGGCAAAAAATGGATATGTGTGCTGTGTGCCATTCGGGCATCCATACTGCTTTGGTACGATCGACGTTTGGATTTATGCCTGGCGATACCTTTGCTAAATTCAAGCTGCCCGAATTTCAGCAAAGTATTGATACAGGTCATTTGGATGTGCATGGCAAACAATTGCAATTATTGCAAAGCAGCAAATGCTATATCAAGAGTAATATGGATTGCTCAACCTGTCATGATACTCATCAGAATACTCGTGGAAACGATATTTTATATACCACAAAATGCCTTAATTGCCATAATGCACCAAATCACACCTATTGCAAAATGACAGATAAACTGAGTGTAGAGGCACTCAAAACAAACTGCATAAGCTGCCATATGCCCGAGTTAACAACTAAAATAATTTCGGTGAAAGTTTCTGATAAAACGCCTGCGGTACGTTTCTTTGTTCATACACATCACATCGCAATTTATCCTCAGGAGGTTAAAAAGATACTGGCTTACATTAATAAGTAATTTAGTGTTTGGCCCTTAGCAAAAATCACACTGGTTTGTATACCTTCGGTTGAAAAATGCTCAGTAAATAATGTCAGAACTTCAACAGATAAAACAAGCTATTTATAAAATACAACCGTTAGAGGAAGGCGAATGGAAAGATTTTTCTGAAAAACTTACTCTAAAAAAATTTGAGAAAGGCGATTTTTTAATCAGAGAAGGAGAAGTTGAAAACTATGTTTTTTTTCTGAACAAAGGGGCAACACGTAATTACTTTCTTGAGGATGGAAAAGATTTTACAGTTGATTTTTACTTTGAGGGCGATTTTGTAACAGCTTATTATTCCCTGATTACAAGAGAACCAAGTTCCGTTTTTATTGAATTGCTGGAAGATTCTGAAGTTATTTCTATTCCGTTTAAGTTTCTGAATGAGTTTTATTCTAAATATCACCATGGTGAAAGAATAGGTAGGTTAATAGCCGAAGCCCAATATGTTAACAGGTTGCGCAAAGAAATGGATCTGTTATCGAGCACCGCAGAAGAAAGATATGCCCAGTTAATGCAACGGAACCCTGCACTGATCCGGAACATCTCTGTGAAGCATTTATCATCATTTTTAGGCATCCAGCCCGAAAGCCTGAGCAGGATAAGGAAATTGTATGCACGAAGCTAACATACATCATTTTATAGTAGGTAATCATTGTTCAATTTTGCTATATATTAAAAGCAAATAACAATGAAACCGCTTATTTTATTAATAGCTGCTTTTGCAGTTTCAACCACTATTTCAAGACTCACAACTGGACTAGGGAACCTGCCGTTTAGTGGAAACCTGGCTATGTGCCTAATGTTATTACTTACTGCATTCGGGCATTTCAAATTTACCAGGGGGATGACAATGATGATACCACCGTTCATTCCATTCAAAACCGCATTAGTTTATGTTACAGGTGTTGCAGAAGTTGTACTTGGCATTGCATTGCTTTCCACATCCTTAAGGCATTATGCCGGCTATGTATTGATCGCATTTTTTATTCTAATAACTCCTGCGAATATTTATGCGGCTGTAAAACGGCTTGATCTGGAAAAAGGTTCCTACACAGGTCCCGGAATTAATTATTTATGGTTCAGAATGCCTTTGCAGTTATTTTTCATTGCCTGGATTTCCTATTTCTCAATTTTACTATAAAGTTATCAGGCATCAGCGAATAAATCAATGGCATGTTTGGATTTGGAAAAACTTCAGACGAAAAATTGATCTGCGATCCTTTTAATTTACTATAAAACAGGTAGGTTTTATAGGGGACTTAAATTTAAGATTGGGATAGTGTATTTTGAATTTAATATATTATCATTGTTATATTGTTATTAACTTTAAGCTCACTGACCCAACCCCTGTTTTATTTCTGAACGCATTGAAAGATAAAAAAGCTGATATTTTAAATTTGTGGAAACGCATCAGCCTACATGATGACGATAAAGCATTTGAGTCGCTTTTCTATCTGTTAAGCACACCGCTTATTAAATTTTGTATGATGTATATCCATCAAAATGAAGCGGCAGAAGAAATAGTTTCGGATGTGTTTGTTAAATGCTGGTTGAACAGGAAAGGTCTTGCAGACGTGCAAAGTATTGATACCTACTTATTTGTAGCAGTTAAAAATCAATCGTTAAACTACATTAAAAAATATTCGCATATCCATCTTGTTCAAATTGAAGACACTAACGAGTTAAAGTTTGTGAATACTTTTAACCCGCAGGAAGAGTTTGAAAAGAAAGAACTGATGTTTAAAATGGAGCAATCCATTGAAGCCCTCCCGCAGCAATGCCGAATTATCTTCAGGCTGATAAAGGAAGACGGACTTAAATACAAAGAAGTGGCCGAAATTCTTGATATCTCCCCACGCACAGTACAAACACAGCTTTTCAGGGCTGTTAAAAAACTGAGTGTCTCGCTTTCAGATTATCTTACCCCTGCCCGCAACTTAAAAAGTAAGGAAGCGCTTTTAAATATTGTTCTTCTTTTAAGTTTATGCGAATCTCAACTTTTAGTGGCACACTTTTTCCACTTTTTGTAGCGCATGATCTTGTGTGTTTTCGGCTTGTGTCTATGATATTGTGATAATAGTTAATTTTAGGTGTACTGAAATTTGACAAAGCCAAAAAACTTAGAATTGGTATATACAGCAGTGACAACTATTTCCTGCATCGCACTTGCAATCCTTTTTAGCTGCATAGTTTTATCTCTTTGACGGAATTAAACTTAGTGCGAAATTTAATTCTGTATCGATGCCTTTTAAAATGTCATCAATTTTAGGAGTTACATGATAACCTGGTTCAACGCCCCTGCCTTTTGTAAAAGCAACGGCATTTGTTGTTTTGATCAATGGTATTGCGATTCTTATTTTAGAATTGGGTAAAACTAACCTGGCTGATTGATGTGAAGTATTCCCCTCCATCGTTCCACCACCTTCTTCTCCAATAAATATACCCCTTCCGTTGCCTTTCAGAAAACTGGCGACTACTGTTGCCATAGAACCTGATGCACCATTGATCAGCACATATAATTTCCCTTTGTAATGATTTATATCCGGTTGCTGTTCATCAAGCAGCGGCATATAGGCTTTTTTAAATCTATACATCCCAGTATTAGTTTTATAGACCAGCGAATCTGCAAAAAATAAGTCTTTGTCGTTTTCCAGGTAATCAGCGACAGGTGCATATCCTGCAAATTTTACTTCGGTAGATTCAAAATGCTTATACGGCTTTGTCAACAGATAAGTCAGTAGTTTTTCACCTGTTCCATCACCGCCTTCATTATTTCTTAAATCCAGAATTAAATTCTCCGTATGCTTTACATTTAATTCTTTAAAAACACTATCGTATAAAGTATAAAAGTCTTGTTTAAAGCGTGCTCTGTGCCATTTCAGAAAAGACGAGATACGCAAATAAGCAACGTTTTTTTTAAGGTATTTAAATGCTAATGGCGCCTCCAATTTATTTCTGCTATAGAAAAACTTTTTATACGATTTATAATCAAGACCAGCAACCGTTGTTGTTTTCTTTTTTGACTGATCGGCAACGTCTATAAATTCTATGCGATAAGAATCTGTATCTGCTATAAAAATTGGATAATTCAGATCAAAAAGGTTTTCTTCTTCAGTCATGCTATAATCTTCCAGGTGACGAATATTAAAGGTTTGAATGTACCCGTCAGAGGGAATGGTGGGCAATAAGATATTTAGAATTTCTTCAACAGATCTTCCGTTAATAGAAAGAATTTCCGATCCAACGGGGATAGCGTTATTGGATTGTGCAGTTGTGAGCACATAAAATCTTCTGTCGATAATTTTTAAAGAAAAGGGGAAATAATGATGCTTGTTTTCTAATGACCGGTAATAGTCTTTCGATGGCGTTGGGATCAGGTGCTCATCGTTAATTTTTGCACAGGTAGTAGCGATGAGTTTGTAAAATTCTATTCCTGACTCAGGCTGATTTAATGATTTGAAATTGTCGTCCAAATATTTGCTCATGATTAAACTGTCAGTAAACCTGTAAAGACTTGGATAAGTAGTTTCTAACGCTTTTCTGAATATGGAATAATCCTCCTGTAGTTGTTTGGGGCTGTAGTTTAATGGTTCGTTTTGACAGTTGCCACAAAAAGCTTTTGCTATCAGCAAAAGCGTTAGCACTGTTTTTTTTATTAAATTCAGCATATGGTAATCATTATTTCCTTTTATGGATATGTTATGGTACTGAAAGCCCGGTTACAGAAATTTTGAAAATTTTCGACTTTTGTTGAATAGACAGCAATTTTTAAAAATCGTGACAAAGAAAGTTCACAGTTTAAAAGGACAACTTAAGATCATCAGAACTGCCCCTAAAAACCCTTTGGGTGCCATTAAAAGCGGAAATAATGTGCCGCTAAAAAGGAATCTTACAGTTTGTTAAAATTATTTTTTTAGGTTGTAAGCACTTTTGCAAAAAATATTGTCCTTGCTATAATCAGGGATAATTTGTTTTATGCTCAACGATAGATTTATTAAGCTGCTTACAAAAGAATTAAGCGATGAACTCACTTACGATGAGCAGCAGGAATTAAAACTGCTTTTGCAGGGTAATAATGAATATCGGGATCAACGGGAAATACTGAAAGATTACTGGAAAAGAAGTAACGGTGAATATGGAGCTAATGCTACCATGTTTAAAAAGGTGATGGAAAGGATTGGGGCTGAAGAAAATAAAAATATACCTGTTGCTATTATTGAGAGAGAAGAACAGGCGCCGGGTAATAGATTCCGATATGCAGCCTGGTACAGTGCTGCTGCTGTTATCCTGGTCATCATTAGCATCTTTACCTATCATTACATAGTTACCCCAAAGCTAAATGATGACCTTGCAACGGCTAAATGGCTGCAAAAGACTACCAAGCCAACAATAAAGTCGATAATAACACTGTCCGACGGAACTATCGTTACCTTAAATTCGGCAACAACTCTAAAATACCCGGATAGTTTTAGCGGCAAAACGCGTGAGGTTTATCTTGATGGTGAAGCATACTTTGACGTGCATAAAGACCATGAGCATCCGTTCATTATCCATACAAACAAAATGAATGTAAGGGTATTGGGTACCGCGTTCAATGTAAAATCATATCAAACTGAGCCTTTGAGCGAAACTACACTGATAAGAGGCTCGATAGAAGTTACCTTGAATGACCGTCCGTCAGATCGCATCATCCTTAAACCCAAAGAGAAACTTATAGTTCAGAATAATACGTTTATAAGAAAGAAAACCAATATAGCTGCCGATTCATCCTCCCCGGAAAATATCGGCAAAGGGACACGATACTCCCTTACCAATTTAACCTATTTCCCCAATAATGATAAAACAATAATAGAAACCTCGTGGGTGCAAAACAAGCTTGTGTTCAGTGATAAGGATTTTGCACAGCTTGCCGACCAGTTGGAAAGATGGTACGGCATAAATATAGTATTTGAAAACAACCAGGTAAAGCATTTCAGGTTTACAGGCCTGTTTGAAAAAGAAACACTGCCACAGGCATTGGATGCTTTAAAAATGATTGAGCATTTCAGTTACAGGATCAATAACTCAACCGTTTATATATATTAACTAAACTAATAAGATGCGTATGATAAAAGAAAAAATTACTTAAAACAAAAGCGGGAACCCTTTGATGGTAATCCCCGCTTAAATGATTCCTAAAGTTAATTATGCCGCTTATCTCTGGTACAGATTACGGCAATTATTCACCTTTAATTCAGTAAAAATATGAAATTTTTTAAACACCCCCAAATGGGTGTAACGGAGAAGTATTGGCTGCTTAAGTCTATATTAATCATGAAATTAACCCTACTATTAATATTATTGTTTAACCTAAATGTTGTGGCGGATGTATATTCGCAAACAAAGGTTACCCTCAACCTTAAATCGGCCAGGTTTAAAACGATAATATCCAGTATTGAGAAGCAAAGCTCATATCACTTTGTATACAGCGAGAACAAAATACCAGGCGAAAAAAACATCAGTATTAATGTAGAAAATACAGAAGTAACTGCTGTGCTCGACCAGGTACTGGCTAATTCCGGCTTTACTTATAACGAATTGCAAAATCATTTAGTAGTAATAACCCGCATTGGCGTTACTGTAAATGCAGTTACCGTAAAAGGAAAAGTGCTTGATGAAAAAGGGCAACCATTGCCGGGCGCCTCAATAAAAGTGAAAGGCAGTCAGGCAGGTACAGTTACCGATTTGCAGGGCGATTTTAGCATTGACGTACCAGATGGTGGCGTTTTGCTTGTTAGCTACATTGGTTACCAAACTAAAGAAGTAACAGTAAATGGCAATACCCCATTAACCATTTCATTAGTACCATCAGGTACTTTGAACGAAGTAGTGGTAACAGCACTCGGTATAAAAAAGGAAGCAAAAACTTTGGGTTATTCTGTTCAGAAGGTTTCGGGGCAAGATATCACCAAAGCAGATGCACCGAACGTTGGTGTTGGTTTAGCCGGTAAGGTTGCTGGTTTAAATGTAACTATGCCTACCGGTATAGAAGGCGGTTCCACAAGGATAATTATACGCGGGAATAGTAGTTTTTTAGGAAATAACCAACCGCTTATAGTTGTTGACGGAATAATGATTGACAACGAGCCTATTGTACCCGGATCGCGGCCAAGCCTTACTATACAAAATGCCCAGGGGCAAAATAACGACGTAAGCAGTAACCAGGGAGTTGATTACGGATCTTTTCTGAACACCATCAATATGGATGATGTGGCCGATATTAACGTTTTAAAAGGACCGGCTGCGGCTACTAAATATGGGGCAAGGGGTTCGAATGGTGTTATTTTAATCACCACCAAAAAAGGCGGTAAAGAAAAAGGTCTGGGTATTAACTATAACTTTTCTATGCGGACTAATAACCCATACCGTTATGTAGATCAGCAAAATCAATATGGAATGGGAGGAACGGATGCTCTTTTTACACTCAATTCCAAACTTCCGCTGAATGCCGATGGGAAGGCAAGACAAATGACCGAAAATGACGGGGATGTATTTTACGGCTCAACACCCGATGGTGTTGGATCTTTCCCTAATTATATTGGTTATCCTGGCGATGGGATGTCATGGGGTCCCAAATTTAACGGGCAGCCTGTTGTCGACTGGGATGGTGTAACCAGGCCATATAATGCACAGCCTAACAACTTTAAAAGCTTTTATAAAAACGGGAACACCTATACCAATAATATATCGTTCTCTGGCGGTGGTGATATAGGCACTATTCGCGTTTCCTATACCCGTACAACCAATGATGCGATAACCTATAACAGTAACTCAAATCAAAATGTATTTAATATAGGGTCATCATTAAACATCAGTTCAAAACTAAAGGCAGAAGTTTCAGCCAGCTATACAAATTTGAACAAGCTTAACACGCCGGATGTGACTTATGGCCCCAGTTATATGGCGATGTATGTAATTCCGCGTGATTACATTCCTCTTGAAAAGACCGAATACCGTAATCCGGACGGATCAAAGAATCTTATCGGTAGTAACTCCAATTACCCTTACCCAAGCGGTGGATTGGCAGATTACTGGTGGAACACTTTTGAAAACCATAATCTATTTACACAAAATCAGTTTTTGGGATCTTTGAGGCTTACAGCCGAAATTTTACCATGGCTAACAGCTACTGCAAACGGAGGTATAGATTATTATAATAATCAGTTTGAAAACAAGACCAGACCAACTGATGTAACCGGCTTATTAGGAGCATACAGTAATGACCTGTCAAGAACGAGCACTACAAACCTTGATGGAATGCTTACCGCACATAAGGATAATCTGCTTAAAAATTTCGATGCAGGGGTAACTTTAGGAGCCAGTTATTATCAAAATAAGTTTTATGATATTGCCGGTGTAAACAAGGGGCCATTCGGAGTGCCTTTTCTGTACAATTTGAGCAATTATTCGGGTATTTTGGATAGCTCCTTCCTGCCAAAAGAAAACAGGCTGGAAAGCGAGATCAGCTCACTGTATGGCATAGCTAACTTTGCCTATAAAAGATACCTGTTTTTGGAGTTAAGCGCCCGAAACGACAGATCGTCAACATTGCCAACCAATAACTTATCTTTCACCTATCCGGGTGCCAGTTTGAGTTTTGTATTCACTGATGCATTTAATATGGGATCGGTAAAAAACTGGCTCGATTTTGGCAAAATAAGGGTGGCAAGGGCTTCAAGTGCAAGCGGGTATATACCTTACCTAACCATGTTTAATTACAATTCATTTAACTATGGTGGCACTTCAGCTGTAACTGTTCCAACAACCATACCTTCCCAAAACCTCAAGCCTCAAACTTCCAGATCTACTGAAGTGGGTACTTCATTGTCGTTTTTCGGAAACAAGCTGAATTTTGATTTTACTTATTACAATATCTATTCATACAACCAGATCCTACAGCTACCTGTAGCTACATCATCAGGCGCAGATAATATAACCACGAACTCAGGAGCACTTCGCAACAAGGGTTTTGAGTTTATTATTAATGCCAAGATCATTAATAATCCTAATGGGTTAAAATGGGATATTGGCATAAATGGGGCTCATAACAACAATAAAGTGGTGTCATTAGCGCCAAATGCTGATCAATTAGCACTCGGAAGCCTTTTTGGTGGCAATGGTATAAGCGAAAATATTAAAGTTGGTGATAACTATGGTACCATTTATGGTTATAATTATGTTTATAAGAATGGCCAGCCTGTTGTTGACCTGACTTATAACAACGCCGGACAAGCTGTGGCAGCCAAGTATGAACCTACACCCGGCCTGGTAAAAATTGGAGATGCAAATCCACATTTAACAGGTGGTATCTCAAATACGTTTACCTATAAAAACTGGAGTTTATATGTAATGACCGACTTTAAAGTCGGCGGACAGATCTACTCAGCCGACTATGCTACGCTAATGGGACAAGGTGAACTACCGGAAACCCTGAAAGAGAGGAATGGCGGCGGCCTGCCTTTTACCTATCCTGACGGCACAAAAGCCAATGTGGGTGTAATTTTACCGGGTGTATTGCCTGATGGCACACCTAATACAGCGGTTGTGAATTATATATGGAAATACGCATCCAATTTTCAATCATGGAGTAATGTACCAATGGTTAGGAGCAATGCCATATTTAATAATAGCTGGGGTAAATTACGGGAGCTAAGCATTAGTTATAAAGTACCTGATAAATTTTTGAAAAAGAGCAAGATCGTACAGAGCCTAACGGTATCTCTGATAGGACGCGATCTGTTTTATCTGTTCACCACCTTACCTGACCACTTAAACCCAGAAGGTACAAACGGCACCACAAACGTGCAAGGCATACAGTGGGATTCGCTGCCGGGCGTAAGGTCATTTGGATTTTCATTAAAAGCAGGATTTTAATTAAAGAAAAATTATTATGAAAAATATCATAAATAACAAATGGAAGGCATTAATGCTTTTTATAATAATTACTGTACTTTATTCATGTAGCAAAGAAAAACTGGCAGACCTGAATAAGCCATGGAATGGTTCGCCTACGGCAAGTGTTGCACAATTATATGGCGGGTTTGTAAGCAATATGGCCCTAACTTATGGGGATAATGATGTTGCTTATGGCTGGCTTTATCCTATTACTCAGCAAGCTGCGGTTTTTGCACATTCAGACTGGCCTTTATCAGTCGCTGCTGGTGATAACTGGAATAACTATTACCACAACCTTTCTAATTACAATGCTATGTTAAATGCGATTGCCGCGAGTCCCGACAAAGACAATTACAAAAACATAATGTTGATGACAACTGTATTAAAAGCATATCAAACTATAAAAACTACCAATTATTTTGGAGATATGCCTTATTCACAGGCCGGGCTGATAATCAATAACTCGAATGGAACCAAGCCCGTTTATGATACCCAGCAAAGCATTTACCTGGCATGTTTAAAAGATTTGCAAACCGCTGTTAGTGGTCTTGATCCTAATGATGCTAAGCAAATTTCGTTAGGTGCAAATGATTTTATATTGCAAAATAATATTGCTAACTGGATAAAATTTGCAAACTCATTAAGGTTGCGTATAGCTGTCACTATGTATGATAAGGACCCTACAGATGCTGCCCCTCAAATTGTCGCTGCTTTAGCGGTTCAAAATGGCTTTCTTGATGATGGACAAAACGTAGGTATGGATCCTGCAAATATTCCTAATATAGATTTCAGTTATAGATCAATGTCTTTTGAGTTCCATGTGCGCATGGGTAGCACTATGTGGAACATGATGTCGAGCACGAATGATCAAAGTGGCGCCGGTATTTTTGATCCTCGCTGCAGCATATTTTTTGAATCAAATGCAGCTAACAAATGGAACCCTTACCCTCAAAACCCCACAGAAACCACACCTGCCGAGGGCGGCGACCCTTATAATCAAGGCAACAGAAAAGCAGATTGGACCAATAAAAACGGCACAGCTACATTGCCCAATATATATGCGGATATTAATTATTATTGGGGTGTTGATAGAAGTATTCCGGATTTATTTCTTACAGCTGCCCAGGTACATTTTTTAAAAGCAGAAGTTTACGCACGCGGTATGGGTACGGGAGCAAATCTGGCAACTGCTAAAGCAGAATACGAAGCCGGCATTAAAGCTTCAGTAAATTTTTGGACTACCGAAGCTATTAATTCACCGCTGTGGGTAGTTAATAAACCAAGTGGTTTACCGAATGCTGCAACAATGAATGCATTGCTCACCAACCCAGTGGTTGCTTTTGATATGGCTAATGCAACCCATGCGGTAAGCCAGATATATGCACAGCAATGGATTGATATGTATCGCCAGCCGTGGGAAGCCTGGACATTGATGCGCAGAACAGGTGGCCTTACACCTACCAGCCCCGATAATACTGCCTATTATGCAAATAACTATGGCATAATTAACCGGTATAATTATCCAACTTCCGAATCTCTGTATAACTACAATAATTGGTATGCAGTTACACATGGAAATGATCTTACCAATACTAAAATGTGGATAGCAAAATAGCTATACAATTACACTGTTTTAGTTATTTTATTTGTTGAGTTTAGTTGAGAAAAAGCATAACCGGGGAGCCCCGGTTATGCTTTTTTATTTGGTTAAAAGTCGCCCACTACTCTACTAAAGGCTTTTGATCTTTAATCAGTATCATAAATAAGGCTATATCAAACAATTCTATTTGCCAAAACTATTTGTTTACAAAGTAAAACCTGAGGTTAAACGGCAGATTTAGAGAACTAATAAATTAAAAATTGAAAAATAGCCCTTGTAATTAATTATTAATTATTAATTACATATATTTGAATCATCAAACCTTAACACTATGGATATACTTAAAAAATCCAAAAATATAGTTTTCTCTGTTCAATCAGTAAAAACAACTAATCAAATAATTCTAATATCTGCTGATACATTTGCCGAAAATAATTTGGCGCAACATTGTAATTTCCAATTTGGCAAACTAATATTGATTTGCCCGGAAACCATCTTTGATGAAAACATTAATTGTTGTTTTAATTGATTGGACTAAATAATTAGTTTAAACAGCATCAGCCAAAATAGTTATAATGGAGAATTTGAATTTTATGAATTCCTGTTTAACGACTTAAATGGCTCAACAAAAGTTCTGAATTTTTATAGAAAAGTAATAGTCTGCAGTGCGCCTCTTTTGGAAAACCGGACAAAAAACTTTTTAAAAAAATCTTTACAAGACTAAACAAAAATGAATACAACGTCACAAAATTAAGAGTGAAAAAATAAACCATTGGTTAAATTAATCGCTCTTAACGGACAAGAATAGTTTGCTCCTTTACCTTATCAATATCTAATAAAAGAAACGCATCACGTGAGTGATAAACTACAAGGCGGAGGCTCTATCTATTCTAATATTCAAAAGATATTAAATAAAACAAACACTAAACCTATACCTAAACTAATATGCCGGCATCTAACCTGGTTGACATTTTAAAGTTCAGATCGGAACATTCTCCTGAAAGAATTGCGTATGTCTATCTAAAAGACGGAGAAGAGGAAGCTGAAAGTTTCTCTTATTTGTCATTATATAAAAGAGTATTACACCTTGCTGCCCAAATTCAGGCCGTTACCAGGCAGGGTGACAGGGCATTATTGATATATAATCCAGGCCTTGATTATGTGGTTGCTTTTTTCGCCTGCCTTTTTGCAGGGGTAGTAGCTGTCCCGGTTTATCCGCCCCGTAAAAACAGATCGTTCGAAAGACTGGATGCTATTTTAAATGATGCAAAAGCCAACCTGATATTAACCACTTCAAATATTGCTTCGGGCTTTGAAAAAAATCACACAGACGAAAGTAAACTGCTTGCATTAACCCGAATTGTTTCTGACCTTGAAACAGACGAACGCTGGCAGGATTATAATGAAATAACTGTTTCTGAAAATTCAATCGCTTATCTGCAATACACATCAGGATCAACAGGTACTCCGAAGGGAGTTATGGTGACCCATAAAAATATTATTTATAACCTGCAAGATCTTGATGCTACTTATGAGCATAGCGAAAACAGTGTTATGGTTACCTGGCTGCCCATATTCCACGATTTGGGTTTGATTTATGGATTATTACAGCCTTTATATAACGGTTTCCCTTGCTATTTAATGGCTCCGGCTTCTTTTATCCAACGCCCTGTACGTTGGCTCGAAGCCATGTCTAAATACAAAGCAACTCATAGCCCTGCACCCAATTTTGCCTACGCTTTATGCTGCAAAAGCACAACTACAGATCAGATCAAAGATCTGGACTTAAGCAGCCTGGAAATGGTTATGATTGGAACAGAACCCGTAAGAGTAGAAACAATCAGAGAGTTTTCGGAAATATATAAACAATACGGTTTTAATCCTGTAGCATTTACTCCGGCTTATGGTTTAGCTGAATCTACACTTAAAGCATCTACCATTCATAAAAATAAGCCTGTTGTTTTTCTTTCAATTAGCTCGACTGCTCTTGAAAATAATTTGATAGTTGAAATGAACGACGGAGAACCTGGTTCCCAATATTTTGCCGGGCATGGGTCATTTGTACTAGATACCAAAATAATAATTGTCGATCCTGAAACAATGGAGCTGACTAAGCCTGGTTGTATAGGTGAGATCTGGATTGGCGGACCCACCTGTGCTTTAGGATATTGGGAAAGAGAAAAAGAAACTGAAGAAGTATTCAAAGCTTATGTGAAAGATACCTGCGATGGCCCCTTTTTAAGGACAGGAGATTTAGGTTTTTATCACAAGGAAGAATTATTCATTACAGGCAGGCTTAAAGACCTGATTATAATAAGAGGGCTTAATCATTATCCACAGGATATTGAAACAACGGCCGAAAAAAGTCACCCTGCTTTAAAACAGGATGGCGGCGCAGCATTCAGCATAGAAGTAAATGGTAAAGAACAACTTGTTATAGTTAATGAAGTTAACCGCGGGCATCTCTCTACGCTAAACCCTGAAGAGGTATTTGCAGCAATCCGTAAACAGGTTTCAATAAATCATGAGCTGCAGGTGTATGCTATTTCGCTATTGATGCCCGCCTCACTTCCCAAAACCTCAAGCGGAAAAATTCAGAGGAAAGCCTGTAAAGAAGCATTTATTAATAATAAGCTAACAATAGTTGCTGAATGGATAAGCAAAGCTGATGATACTGAGCCGCTAAGAGAACCTGAACAGGTGTCGAATGAAAAATACTTCGATAGTAAAACCATAGAAGGCTGGATAAGCGGGATGATCGCAAAGGAAATGAACCTTGATCTGCGATCAATAAAGGCTACAGATACCTTCGAAATGATGGGTATGGACTCATTATTTGCAGCGGAGATGACGGGCGCGTTGGGAAATCTCCTTTCCAGAAAAGTAGAAGCCACTCTTGTTTACAATTATCCTACCATCAGAGATCTTGCCAATTATTTATCTGATGGCAAATTGGTGGATAGTATTGCAAAAGAGGGAAATAAGAATTTAACAGGGAACGGCCCGATAGCAATAGTTGGAATAGGCTGTAGGTTCCCGATGGCTGATAATCCGGAAGCTTTTTGGGAGCTGTTAAAAAATGAGGTAAGTGCTGTAAGAAAATTACCTGAAGGAAGATGGAAAGAAACGGACCTCGATAAACTGATTGAAGACAAAGCTATTTTAGATACCATTACCTGGGGTGGGTTTTTAGATGACCCTTCGGTATTTGAACCATCATTTTTTGGAATTTCGCCCCGGGAAGCTTCGGCAATGGACCCTCAGCAAAGACTTCTGCTTGAAGTATCATGGGAAGCTTTGGAAGATGCAGGTATTTCACTAACGAATCTTCCCGAATATCAAACGGGTGTATATGTTGGAATAAGTAATAACGATTATCAAAAGATCCAGGCAAATTCAGTAACACGATTTGATCAATATGCAGGCACTGGGAATGCATTAAGTATTGCCGCTAACAGGCTTTCGTATTTTTTAAATGCAAAGGGCCCAAGCATATCAGTAGATACAGCTTGTTCATCATCGCTTGTTGCTATGCACCAGGCTTGCCAGGCCCTACGTGGTGGTGAGATCAATGTTGCAATAACGGGTGGGGTTAATCTTATTTTAAACCCTGATCTAAGTATAGTATTTGCAAAAGCAGGCATGCTTGCACCCGATGGAAAATGCAAGACTTTCGATGCCGCTGCTGATGGATATGTAAGAGGTGAAGGCTGCGGGATAATAGTTTTAAAACGATTGGAAGACGCTATTAATGATGGCGACAGGATCCAGGCAGTTATACGAAGTACCGCCATAAACCAGGATGGACGCAGCAATGGAATAACAGCACCGAACGGACCTTCGCAAGTAAGTATCATCAGGCAGACTTTAGCAAACGCAGGTATAAAACCAGCACAAATATCATATATTGAAACACATGGAACCGGCACATCTTTAGGTGACCCGATAGAAGTAAATTCATTTTCAGAAGTTTTGCTTGATGGAAGGGTGAAGGATAACCCATGTATGGTTGGCTCTGTAAAACCGCACATCGGTCATTTGGAATCCGCCGCTGGTATTGCAGGAGTTATTAAACTGGTACTTGCGTTTCAACATAAGGAAATTCCACCTCATATAAATTTCAATAAGCTTAACCCATTAATAAACTGGACAGATGAACGGATGCAAATTGCTGTTAAGCATACCAATTGGGATTTCTTCGATGGAAAAAGAATAGCCTCAGTAAGTTCTTTTGGGTTTGGAGGTACCAATGCACATGCCATTATAGAAGAAGCTCCATTAGTTGCTGACCGACTATTATCGTCATCAAACGCCTTTCTATTGCCAATATCGGCCCGTGATAAAGAAGGCTTACGATCATTAGCTGATCTTTATTTAAGCCACCTTTCGATGGAGAAGGGTAACAATGCTTTGGCCGATTTATGTTATACAGCAGGAGTTGGGCGAAGCCATTTTGCTCAACGGCTATCAATAATTGGTAAGGACTGGAAAGAAATAAACCAAAACCTTAAATCCTGGATATCTGGCGCATCATCAAAAGGGGTAAATGAAGGCGAAGCGCCATTAAACAGGCAACCACGTATAGCATTTTTATTTACAGGACAAGGCTCTCAATATGCAGGTATGGGCCGTGAACTTTATGAACAAGAGCCAGTTTTCCGTGCAGCGATCGATCGCTGTAATGAGTTTTTTTCATTTTATCATAGTACTTCGTTACTCGATATTCTTTATCCTTCAAAAGGTAAAGAACATTTAATCAATGATACTACTTATACACAAGCTGTACTTTTTTCTATAGAATGGTCCCTGGCTCAGCTTTGGAAAGAGTGGGGCATTATGCCTGATATTTTACTGGGTCATAGTGTTGGCGAATATGCTGCGGCCTGTATTGCCGGGGTATTTAGCCTTGAAGATGGGATGAAACTCATTGTTAACCGTGGTAAATTAATGGGCTCACTGCCAAAAGAAGGCGGCATGATGAATGTATATGCCTCACGCGAATTAATAGAACCATTATTGGCGGCTTATAATAACAAGTTATCAATAGCTGCCATTAACGGACCGTCGCAGGTTGTGGTTTCGGGAGAAACAACAAGTCTTGATCAGTTAGAAGCGCAACTGGAGCAATCAGGAATAAAGACCATCAGGTTAGAGGTATCGCACGCTTTCCATTCCGGGTTAATGGAACCGATGATCACCCAATTCAAAAAAATAGCAAAACAGGTTGAATATCATACACCATCCATACCGCTTATATCCCTCGTGAGTGGTAAGGTTGCTGGTGAAGAAATAACTACAGCGGCTTATTGGGTTGATCATATCCTTGCTCCTGTAAATCTTTATGGTGGTGTAGAGGTGCTTGACAATGAGCAGATTGATATTTACCTGGAGATTGGTCCAAAACCGGTTTTGTTAGCCTTAGGGATGCAATGCCTTGGTGATAAAGGAAAACAAGGTCTATGGCTGCCTTCCTTAAGGCGTGTTGGCGATGGCAGAGAGCAATTATCACAAAGCCTATCGGCAGCCTATGCAGCAGGTTGTGATATAAGCTGGAGTGGTTACTGGGGCAGTGGACGCAGAAAAGTACAACTGCCTACTTATCCTTTCCAA
>Ga0206904_1026_pt1 | contig 41351 bp, 39 predicted proteins | sample Alteio_BWOrgHeat_42_FD_152981 | JGI IMG/M metagenome (GOLD analysis project Ga0206904, IMG submission 152981) | Enriched cells from forest soil in Barre Woods Harvard Forest LTER site, Petersham, Massachusetts, United States -... | ecosystem: Environmental > Terrestrial > Soil > Temperate forest >...
CATAAATACCTTACCCCGCTGGCCAAAGGGGAAAAAATAGGCGCTTTTTGTTTATCAGAACCTGAAGCAGGTTCGGATGCTACATCGCAAAAGACGACCGCTGTTGATATGGGCGATCATTACTTGCTTAATGGGGTTAAAAACTGGATCACCAACGGAAATTCTGCATCAACATACCTGGTTATAGCGCAAACCAATCCCGAAAAAAGGCATCATGGCATTAATGCTCTGATTGTTGAAAAAGGAATGGAGGGCTTCACTGTAGGGGCAAAAGAAAATAAGTTGGGCATTCGCGGCTCCGACACCCATTCGTTAATGTTTACCGATGTTAAGGTTCCGAAGGAAAACAGGATAGGCGAAGATGGGTTCGGGTTTAAATTCGCTATGAATACCCTGGAAGGCGGCCGCATAGGGATTGCCGCACAGGCATTGGGCATTGCATCCGGCGCGTATGAGTTGGCTCTTAACTATTCAAAAGAGCGTAAGGCTTTCGGTAAAACCATTGCCGATTTACAGGCTACCCAGTTTAAATTAGCCGATATGGCCACCGAAATTGAGGCAGCGCGTTTATTATGTTTAAAGGCAGCATGGTTAAAAGACCAGGGATTGCCTTATGCCCAAGCAAGCTCCATGGCAAAGCTATACGCCAGTGAGGTAGCTATGCGCACTACGGTTGAAGCAGTGCAGATACACGGCGGTTATGGGTTTGTGAAGGAATATCATGTTGAACGCTTAATGCGCGACGCCAAGATAACACAGATATACGAGGGAACCTCTGAAATTCAAAGAATTGTCATATCCCGCGAGGTGCTTAAATAATCCAATAAAAATTTAATAGGTTTGGCTATGATCGTGAAAATAAAGCTCGCTTTAATAGCCATATCCTTATTGCTAACAACAATAGTTGCCGCTCAGCCCAAACTTAAAACAGGGGTTTGGCGTGGGGTATTAAAAACATCTACAGGTGTTGATTTGCCTTTTAACTTCGAGGTTACAAGCGTTGGCGGTCATTCGCAGCTTGCCATAATTAACGCCGCCGAACGGTTTAAGGTGACCGATGTTAAGATTGTTGCCGATTCTGTTTTTATTCACATGCCATTGTTCGATTCGGAATTCAGGCTAAAGCTGGATGGTGAAACTTTAAAAGGCCGCTGGATAAAGCATTTAGGCGATAAAGATGCTGTGATGAACTTTACAGCAAAGCCAAATACCTCCTATCGTTTTTTTAAGGATGATAAAAAGCCTGCGTTTAATGTAGGAGGCAGATGGTCGGCTACGTTTGGCGACGGTACCCCTGGCAAAGAAAAGCTGGTTGGGGAGTTTAAACAAACCGGCTCGCAGGTAACCGGGACGTTTTTGAGTATAAGCGGCGATTACCGATACCTGCAAGGCGAAGTAAACGGCAATCAGCTCTATTTATCCTGTTTCGATGGCGGTCATGCCTTTTTATTTACAGCAAAAATAACCGATGCAAAAACATTAAGCGACGGCAAGTTTTATTCCGGACTTTCAGGTTTGGATAAATGGAAGGCTGTAAAAGACGCAAATGCCAAATTACCCGATGCATATTCATTAACCGCCCTTAAACCGGGATATAAAAAGATAGCTTTTACTTTTAAGGATATTAACGGCAAAAAAGTTTCATTAAGCGATGCCCGCTTCAAAAACAAGGTTGTTATAGTGCAGATATTAGGTTCGTGGTGCCCTAATTGTATGGACGAAACCAATTACTTTGTGAGCAGGTATTATAACAAATACCATAGCAGGGGAGTTGAAATTATTGGCCTTGCTTACGAACGTACTACCAACTTTGCCAAATCGCAAAAAACATTAAGGCAGTTAAAGGCACATTTTAATATACCTTACCCTTTATTAATAACAGGCTATACCCCAACCAAAGGCGACCCGGAGAAAAGCCTGCCTATGCTGGCCAACTTTAAAGGTTTCCCGTCAACAATCATTATTGATAAAAAAGGCGATGTGCGTAAAATACATGCCGGCTTTAGCGGTCCCGGTACCGGCGTTTATTACACCCAGTTTATTGATGAATTTGAAAAACTGACGGATGATCTGTTAGCAGAGCGTTAGTATTCCGGATGTTTGATGTAGGACTTGGCAAGATGCCTTGTCACACCTGTCACATTGTTACGGTTTGCTCTTTGTGACAGGACGATACATTTTACCTTTATCCGGCAACCTTTTTTGATTTGCTGTTTTAAGCTATATTCGATAATGGAAAAACTCTTTTCACCAATGGGTAAAGCTATAATTCAAACTTCAATAAGGCTTGCGACCCAATTCAAATATGAAGTGGTGAGGCCTGAACACTTGTTTTTAGCCCTTATAGATGAATCGTTAAGAAACCCGGCCGATGCCAAAATTATATTGAATGTTTTTAAAAAGCTAAATGTCGACTTATTCAGCCTGATTGAGGACATAGAGCACTCTTTCGATGGTCCAAAAACAGTATCGACAGACCGCCGCGTACGGCTATCATGGGAAACGGAAAAGATTTTGAAAGTAAGCTACCTGGAATCAGAAATTTTGCGAAGCGAGTATATTGACGTTGAGCAGATTTTATTATCGTACCTGCGTAACGGTTCTGCATTTTCGGAAGAAATATTAAAGTCAAAGCATAACATTACCTATCAAAATGTTAAAGATATTATCGAACGGATAAACTAATCTGCACATCTTCAAATCCCCTCATCAACTCCGCTCTTCCCATACCATACACAAATGCAAAATGGTTTCAACCGCCTTTTGCATATCCTGTACCGATACCCATTCATGCTTGCTGTGGAAAGCATGCTCTCCTGCAAAAATGTTTGGGCAGGGCAAACCCATAAACGAAAGCCGGGAGCCATCAGTACCGCCGCGGATGCTGCATAATCTGGCGTTCAGTCCGGCGCGTTTCATGGCCTCCATACCATATTCTACTATTTGGGGATGCTGATCCAGCATGCTTTTCATATTGCGGTATTGGGGCTTTATATCTATTTGATATGTGGAACCCGGAAACTTCTTTAATACCTCATCAGCAATCCTGCGGATAGCGTCGGCATGTTCAGTAAGTTTATCATCATCAAAATCGCGGATGATAAAATCAATGCCTGCAGTTTCAACATGCCCCTCAATAGCTACCGGGTGTACAAAGCCCTGTTTATCCGTTGTGCCCTCAGGCGAAAGCTCATAAGGCAAAGCAGCAATTATTTGCCCGGCAATTTTTATGGCACTTTCCATTTTGCCTTTTGCAAAACCGGGATGCGCGCTTATTCCGTTAATGGTCAGCTTTGCGCCATCTGCAGAAAATGTTTCATTTTCCATATTCCCGGCGCTTTCGCCGTCCATGGTATAACCTGCATAAGCGCCAAGCTTTTTAATATCAATCTTATCAACGCCCCTGCCAATTTCTTCATCAGGTGTAAATAATATCCTTATTGTTCCGTGCTTTATTTCCGGGTGATTGACCAGTTGATAACAGGCATCCATAATTTCGGCTACGCCTGCTTTGTTGTCCGCTCCAAGTAATGTTAGGCCGCTTGCTGTAATTACATCATTACTTTTCTGATTCTCAAGATCGGGATGGTCTTTCAGCTTAATTATTTGTGAAGGGTCATCGGGCAAAATAATATCCGCGCCCTGATAATTTTTATGAACAATGGGCTTTACGTTTTTACCGCTGCAATCGGGAGCGGTATCCATGTGCGAGCAAAAGCAAATCACCGGAACATTTTTAGTAGTATTTGTAGGGATGGTAGCATACACATAGCCATAATCGTCTAAATGAGCGTCAGTAATCCCAATATCAGCCAATTCCTTTACCAGTAAACGCCCCAGGTCTTTTTGCTTTTCGGTTGATGGAAATGAATCAGAAGCCGGATCGGATTGAGTATCGATGGTTACATAACGCAGAAACCGTTCAGTAACAGTAAAGTTTAACAACGAATTAAAATCCATATAAGAAATTATATCAGTAAATTTTTTAATTTTGAGACAACAGGGAATCTACCCTCTAAATATGTAAATATTGGTTAACATTTAGCATTGAAAAAATATATTTTATTTTTTGTTGCAGTGGTTTCTGTAATTACTGTAAAGGCACAGGCGGGATATAATTATTACGAGTTAGGGGTGGGTGCCGGCGCGAGCTACATGCGGGGCTATACTAATGTACCCAGGCAAGATAACCACATAGGGTTTAACCTTAACTTTATTTACAATTATAACCCTTACCTGCCCATTGAAGCCGAAATTCAAAAGGGCACGTTATCGGGCGGTGGCTTAACTGTCGACAGGGACAGATATGGCCGCCAGTTTACCAATAATTTTCTGGCGTTTTACCTCCATGCCGATGTGCAGTTGGGCGCATTTATCGACTATGGTAACGACTGGTTTTTAAACAGGATAAAAAACTTTTACGCAGGCACCGGAATAGGGCTTGTTGATAATAATAATACAGTGCAGCGATACAACATACTTCCCAATATGGGGTACCCACTGCCTCCCGATCCGGGTGCGTATAAGTTTCCCGGGAAAGATAAAAGCATCAACTTTTCAATCCCTTTTAGGTTCGGGTATGAGTTTAAAATATTCGATTCGTATGATGAACCCAGCATGGCTATTACTTTAGGCTATGTTCATTATTTAGTTTTTGGCGAGGGACTTGACGGATACGATGACCCGCCTTCGAAATTTAAAAACAATGCTACTAATCAATACCGGCAATTTACAGTTGGGTTTAAATACTTCTTTGGCACTACGGTAGCATACAACAAATTGGTTAAACACTACGGATTTTAAATTGAATATAGAAGAGCTTCGCGATTATTGCCTGCAAAAACCTGCCGTAACAGAAGGCTTGCCTTTTGGTGAGGATACTTTGGTTTTTAAAGTTGGCGAAAAGATATTTTTACTGACCGGGCTTGCCAGCGGTAACCGCTTTAATGTAAAGTGCGATCCGGAGCTGGCAGTCGAATTAAGGGAAAAATATACCGAAGTACAACCCGGCTACCACATGAATAAGAAAATGTGGAACACTGTTTACATGGATGGCTCTTTAACCACCAGGCAGCTTCACGAAATGATAGATCATTCTTACGATCAGGTATTTAAAGGCCTCCCCAAAAAAGTTCAGGACGAAATTATCGCAGGTAACCAATAAGATACATTTTTATTGAATGCGGGTAATTATATTTGCCCAAAACCTAATTTCATGAAATCACTTATAGTAACACTGCTTACCTGTTTTGTTTTTTTACAGGCAAATGCCCAGTTAACACCATTTGAATTAAGTAAGGATAAAAATTATACAGCAACTTACAGCGAAGTAATAGCTTACTATAAAAAACTAAGCAGCACAAATCCGCAAATGAAGCTGTTTAATTACGGAACAACAGATATTGGCAAGCCTTTAACGCTGGTTGTTTTATCAAGAGATAAGGTTTTTGATCCGGCCCTGATAAAAAAACAAAACAAACGGGTATTGCTTATAAATAATGGTATCCATCCCGGCGAGCCTGAGGGCATTGACGCCAGTATGATGTTTGCCCGTGACCTGCTTAAAAAGAATGCTTTGCCCAGGGATATAGTGATCTGCATGATTGCCCTTTACAATATTGATGGCAGCATGAACCGGGGCTGGAGCCGGGTAAGCCAGAATGGGCCAAGGGCTTATGGTTTCAGGGGTAATTACCGCAATCTCGATTTAAACCGCGATTTTATTAAAGCCGATAGCCGCAATGCGCTTGCTTTTGAACAGATAGTAAATACCTGGAACCCGGAAGTATTTCTGGATAACCATACCAGCGATGGCGCCGATTATCAATATGTAATGACGCTGATTGAAACCCAGAAGGATAAACAAAATCCGATCCTGGCCGATTACACCTCAAAAACACTTTCTCCCGAGCTTTATAAAAGGATGAAAAAGAGCGGTTATGAGATGATTCCTTATGGTGCAGGCGAAAGAGGATTACCTGATTCGGGTATTGTAAGCTTTTTAGAAACACCGAGGTTTGCAACCGGTTATACCTCACAGCGCAATATCATTAGCTATATTACCGAAACGCACATGCTTAAGGCATTTGACAAAAGGGTTTACGCTACTTATGATTTTGAACAGCACTTGGTAGATATTTATGAACGTGATGCCAAATTGATTGGTGAACTAAAACACAAAGCCGACGAACAGGTAGCCAAACAAAAAGTATTTGCTTTGGATTGGGATGTTGACCGGGATAAGGTTGATACCATAACTTTTAAAGGTTACACAGCCGCATACAAACCAAGCGACATCAGCGGGTTAAAGCGGTTATATTACGATAGGGATAAACCTTACACTAAAACCGTAAAGTATTGGGATAATTACAAAGCTACAGATAGTGTAACAAAGCCGCTGGCTTATATAATCCCGCAGGCATGGGGTAAAATAATTGATCTGTTTAAGCTAAATAGTGTGGTTATGCACAGACTAACCCACGATACCACTATTGCTTTGCAGATGTATTACATTGATGATTATAAAACCCCTCAAAAACCCTATGAAGGGCATTACCTGCACAATAATGTGAAGCTGATCCCAACAGATATGAAGGTTAAATTTTACGAAGGCGATTACGTAGTGTATACTAATCAGCCGCTTAACCGTTATATTGTAGAAACCCTGGAACCACAGGGCGTGGATTCGTTTTTTGCATGGAACTTTTTTGATTCAGTTTTGGGGGAGAAGGAATATTTTAGCAATTACGTATTTGAAGATAAAGCTGCCGAAATGCTGAAAACAGATACCGACTTAAGGAAAAAGCTTGAGGATGCAAAAGCCAAAGACCCCAAACTGGCTAATAGTGCAGCCGCGCAATTAAACTTTGTTTACCGCAACTCTATCTATTTCGAAAAAACATATCTTCGCTACCCTGTTGGCAGGTTGCTGACAGATACAAAACTCGACTTGAAATAATGGAATATTTACAGATGGCCCCAGTGGCTTCCATCATATTTGCCTTTACTATACTAACTTCTCTTTGGGCATTTTATAATGAAAATGCTTATGCCCAGATGATATTGCATCCATACAGCGTAGCACGCGGGAAACGAGCATATACGGTAATTACCAGCGGCTTTATTCATGCCGACTGGATGCATTTGTTTTTTAATATGCTCAGCTTTTATTTCTTTGCCTTTCGATTAGAAGCCGGTAGTCTTAATAGTCCTGGTATAGGCCACTGGCAATTTGGATTATTATACTTTTTAAGCTTGATACTAAGCGATTTGCCAACAGTTTACAAGCATAGAAACGATGAGTGGTACCATAGTCTGGGCGCATCCGGCGCTGTAAGCGCTGTTATTTTCAGTGCGATATTATATAACCCAACAGATAAAATGATGATTATGCCCATACCTGTTGGCATACCTGCATGGCTGTTTGGGATTCTTTACCTGGTTTATTGTAATTACGCTTCAAAACGCGCTGCAGATAACATAAACCACGATGCACATATGTTTGGGGCTTTAAGCGGGTTACTGATCACTATTGCTTTAAACCCGCACATTGTGAACAGCTTTATAGGCAAGCTTACCGTGGCAACTCAATCGTTGTTTCATTAATCAGGCTGCCATCAGAATTAAACAAAAAGCTCATAGGCCTTTCAGGGTCTTTAATGATCTCTAACAGCAGGAAACCCCAGTTTTTCCAGAAGCTTTCAAGCACCTGGCCATAAATTTTGTTTATCCAGTCGTCAAACAAAGGCTTGCTGCTCATGCCGCGTAATGGCATAGCCTCTATATAAATATCATCGGCTGTTGGTAATACGTTGTACTCAGGCAGGCGGTTGAATAGATAGGCCGAATAAAATACCCTGCCGCAAAACTCCTCAAACTGAATAGGGTGTAATAGCTCATCCTTAATTTTTTGATAAACTTCATCGTGATAGATCAGGTTGGCGCCATTATCCTGTAGGCATATTACCAATCCAAAATCGCGGATACGTAAAGAAAATGTAAGGGTATTAATTTCATCGCGATAACCAAACTCCTGCTGGTTATTATCAACCTTAAACAGAAAAACGCTGTATGGCTTAAAGTCTTCAAATAAAATTGGCAGGTTAAGGCTTTGCAGCATTAAATGCAGGTTGCTGAATTTATGAATGATAGATTGAGAAATATTAAATTCTTCACCTTTTGAGTGCTGTAATTTTATCCCGCTCTGTATCTCGTTAAATATGATCCCATAAAGCAGCTTGCCTGCCCATTGGAACAGTTTTAAATCATCAAGATTCTTAACTGCTTCATAGCCTACTTCAAAGGCCGCAGCAATTTCGGTTTCCAACGGCTCTAAAAATGTCTCGTTGATATGTGCTGCACAAGGGGTCTTGATGTCCTTATAGGTAGCCATGCTTTCGTCAAGCATTTTAAAGGGCTTGTCTTCCAACTGATAGCGGCTCATCAGCCATTGCGGAAACACCTGGATCTTTTCTTCTTCGGATGTTAAAACTTCTCCGGTTAAAAAGCAATTGCGGTTACCAAAATTAAACGATTCAAAAGGATGATAAATTTGTTCAGCCATGGCGCAAAGATACGCTTCATATTCAATGAGAAAATTTTAGCTTTGAATTTAACATGAAGCTGACTTACCAACCATTTGAACTGCTGCTAAAGCATACTTTCACTATCGCTAAGTTTTCGCGTAACTCAACCCCTATAATGCTTATCCAAATTGAACATGAAGGGTATATTGGACATGGTGAAGCATCTATGGTGCCCTATATGGGTGAGAGTTTTCAAACAGCAACAGATTTTTTAAATAAAGTTGATGCTGGTCAATTCAAATATCCGTTTGATTTTGGTGGGATTATGGATTACCTGGATAGCATTGCACCCGGAAACCCAGCCATAAAAGCCGGGATTGATATAGCATTGCATGATCTTGAAGGTAAGTTGCAAAACAAACCCTGTTGGCAATTGCTGGGTAGCGATCTTTCAAAAATGCCGGCTACCAGTTTTACCATAGGTATTGATACACCCGAAATAATTATCCAGAAAGTTAAGGAAGCGCCAGACTGTAAAATAATAAAAGTAAAGCTTGGCCGCGACAGCGATAGGGAACTTATAAAAACCATCCGTTCAGTAACTGATAAACCATTGTTTGTTGACGCCAACCAGGGCTGGACGGATCTGCAGCAAAGCCTCGACCTTACTTACTGGCTGCATGAACAAGGTGTTTTACTGATTGAACAACCCATGCTGAAAACGGATATCGACAGCAATGCCTGGCTCACTGAGCGCAGCCCCATACCAATTATTGGCGATGAGGCCGTGCAACGCTTGCCCGATGTGGAAAAAGCCAAAGGCGTATATCATGGCATTAATATCAAGCTGATGAAATCGGCGGGGATGTATGAAGCGCACCAAATGATATTAAAGGCAAAAGAGCTGGATTTAAAGCTGATGATAGGCTGCATGAGCGAAACCAGCTGCGCCACCCTTGCAGGCATTGCCCTTGCCCCGCAATGTGACTGGGCCGATCTTGACGGGCCATTTTTAACCAGCAATAATCCATATAAAATGCCGGAGTTTGTTGATGGGAAGTGGGTGTTGGGGAATGAAGCAGGGTTGGGGGTAAAAATTTAGCTGCTAATAGTCTTTGTAAGCTTATCAAAAAGAGTAGGGGAATAATAGAATTGTCATTGCGAGGAGGAACGACGAAGCAATCTCGTAGCAATGCATAACCGCCCTGCAAAGTTCGCTTTGTATAGCTACGAGATTGCCACGCTATCGCTCGCAATGACACATTTTATTTTTAAACAGTTTTTTACGAATCAAGAGAATTTTAAGCTTCTCCTTGTAAAATTAGTTCTATTGCTTATCACTCAGCATTATCGGGTTATTCTTGCCGCCGATAATGATCACTTTGGTATTTGGCGATAAGGCAATTTCTTTTTGGGCCTTAATACTTTCGTATACCAGTTGCTTATCGGATAAGCCTGTCGACAGTATCTTCTGATAATCGGCGATACCTTGTGCTTCTACACGTTTACGGTCGGCTTCCTGACGCTCTTTCTGCAAAACAAACTGCATCTTTTGCGCATCCTGTTCTGCATTGATCTTCGATTCGATACTTGCTTTTACCGAAGCCGGCAATGAAATGTTACGCACCAGTATTTGCTGTACATCAAGGCCATTCTTTGCAAAATTTTGGGTAATGGTTTGATTAATACGGGCCTGGAACTGCTCCCTTTTTGTTGAATAAAGATCAACAGCCTGGTAGTTTACAGCATTATCGCGTATGGCAGTACGTGTTACCGGGCGTACTATCTTGTTTTCATAATCTACACCAATGTTTTGATAGATGAACGGAGCTTTAGACGCATTGATCTTATACAAAACAGAAAGGTCAATGGTAACTTCCAATCCGTCGGATGAAAGTACGCGCAATGCATCATCGCCTTGCACCTGGCCTTCATTTTCTTTAGCGCTCATGGTATAATTTTCCGTTTGAACGCTAAAAGTAGTAACATCAACCAATGGATTTATAAAGTGCAAACCGCTTTCAAGTGTCTGATTAAGCACTTTGCCAAAAAGGGTTTGTACACCTACTTTACCAGGGTCAATAACCTTTACAGTTGAAAACAATAAACCTAAAATAAAAACCACGATCCCTATTTTGTTAACCGTGCCACCAAAGCGGTTACCAGGTTCGGGCGAGCGTTTGAGCACAATACCCACAACGAGTATAATGACTCCTAAAATTGCAATAAACATAATTGAGGGGGCTTAAGGTTTTTTTTGAGCGTTTTTTACTTCTTTTAAAAGCTTTATCTTAAGCATGATAAATATAGCAATTATTAATACTGCGCCTAACAAGTATCCATATTGTTTTTGCACAATGCCATACTGATAACCTGTAATAAGGCATACAAAAATGCCTATGTTATACAGTACATTTAAAAATAACTTTTTACCCATGGCTTAGTAAACGTTAATGGTTGGGTCAATTTGGTCGGCCCAGGCCAAAATGCCGCCTTGCAGGTTATATAGGTTTGTATAGCCCTTTTGCTCCAATTGCATTATGGCAGCAGCACTGCGTTTACCGCTACGGCACATTACCACTACGGGTTTATCTTTTGCAACTTTTTCGGTTTCAATTAAAATACCACCTAAGGGTATTGATACACCGCCAAGGTTCGACATTTCATATTCAAAGTCTTCTCTTACATCAATTAATTGAAAATCTTCGCCTTTATCTCTTTTCTCTTTTAATTCCAGTACGCTTATTTCTTTCATATCAAATTTAATAATCATCAAAGGTAATTCTTATCTGTCAAATATTTAGGTCCGTAATTTGTAACAATCAATATCTTACAGCGTTTTATATATGTTTGCACACAGATAATAATATTGATGAAGAGAATTACACGCTTTTTTTGGTTCTGCTCAGGAGCCCATATAGGAACACTAAAAAAATACCCCCTCGAACATAATAAATATGTAGGTATTGGGGCAACCATATTTTTCACTGCATTATTTGCCTCATTATCCGGAGGCTATGCCATGTACTTTGTTTTTAGCGGTAATGCTTTTGCTGTTGTATTTGCGGTTTTATTCGGCCTGCTATGGGGTACTGCCATTTTTAATATGGACAGATATATTGTATCCAGTATTGATAAGCAGGGCACTACCAATCAGCAGATATTACAGGCATCTCCCCGTATTTTATTGGCAATAATGATAGGGATAGTTATATCCAGGCCTTTGGAACTAAAGATATTTGATAAAGAGATCCGTCAAAAACTAAAAACTGCCTATTTAAAAGGGCAGCACAGAAAGATTGATACCCTCACCAAAACATATACCGATAAATATGCGATGGAGCTGAGTAAAAATAAAGAGCTGAAAAGAGAAAAAGATTCGCTCGAGACGGATATTAATAACTCCCGCCAGCAACTGAACGAAGAAGTATTTGGCGATAAAACCACGCAAACATCGGGCATTGTTGGTTATGGTACTTATGCCAAACAAAAACAGACTGTATTACAGGAAAAGGAAGACCGCCTGAAAACAGTTATGGATAATCAGGCAAAAATGGACGATTACCTTAGCGCCCGGAAGAACTATGAAGGCGTAAACGATATCCGTTTGTTTAATGAACATCAGCTCGATAGCCTCTCGAACGTGGCTGGTTTCTCCGACCGTAACTGGGCGCTCGGACAGCTCTCATACAATGAAAACGGCACTCGTGATCTGGATACTTATCTGGCGGAATCATTTATCAGCTGGTTATTTATTTTGTTTGAGTGTTTGCCTGTGTTTGTAAAGCTGATGTCGCCTAAAGGGGCTTATGATGTTGCTGTTTCAAAAATTGGTGAGGCCGATATTTATTATGCCGAAAGGGATAAGGACAGGCATATACAGGTAATTGATAACGTTTATGACCACCGTCTCGAAAAGGATATTGATAAAGAAAAAAAGATAATATCAACACAGGCTGATTACGATCTGGAAAGGCATAATTATGACTAGATTAATAGGTTGGTAGAAAACACTTTCGTAACAACATTGATATAAACTTTTCCTGATTTAATAGTAATTTCATCGCTGCTAATTAACGTCATGAAACCATCATGGGCCATCACTAACAAACCGGAGTGAATAAACCGGCCAATGATAGCTTCATTGCCTTTAAAAAACAAATTACTTTAATGAAAAAACTATTACTATTTGCGGCTGTTTCTTTTTTTGCAACGGCAGCTATTGCTCAACAGGGGCCAAGACCGATATTTTATTCCATTTCATTTCCAAACGCTGTTCACCACGAGGCAGAAATTGTCATGCTTGTTCCGCAGGCGCCCGATGGCAATTTTAAAGTGCGTATGAGCCGTTCTTCTGCCGGGCGTTATGCAACCCACGAGTTTGGCAAGAACGTTTATAATGTTAAAGCTACCGATACCAAAGGTAAAGCCATCCCTATAAAACAAATTGAAGGCGATGTGTACGAAGTCGGTCCACACCCCGAAACCGTAAAAATAAGCTATACATTATTCGCTAACCTTACCGACGGCACTTATGCAAGCGTTGATCTCAGCCACGCACATTTAAACATGCCTGCCACTTTTATGTGGATCCCAGGTCTGGAAAAACGGGCCATTCAGTTTGCTTTTAACGACCTGGATAAATACGGATGGAGAGTTGCAACACAGCTAAAATTCGATGGAGGTAACGTGTATAGCGCACCCGATATGCAATATATGATGGATAGCCCAACAGAGCTTTCCAACTATAAGATCAGCAGCTGGGATGTTGTAAATTCGGATGGTAAAACAGAAAAGATCAACCTGACCGTCCATTCAGACGATAACCAGGCAGTAGTTGACAATTTTAGTAAGATGGTACAAAAGATGGTATTGGAAGAAAAAGCTGTTTTTGGTGAACTGCCTGCTTACGATTATGGCGAATATACTTTTTTGGATGATGTAAATTCAACTGTATCGGGCGATGGTATGGAGCACCGTAACTCTACCTGTATTGTACAAACTATTGATAAAGTTGAAGGCAACGAAGTACGTTTGCTCGGCACCTTTTCGCACGAATATTTTCATAGCTGGAATGTAAAACGTATCCGTCCAAAATCGTTGGAGCCATTTAACTTTGAGCATGCCAACATGAGCAGTGAACTTTGGTTTGCCGAAGGTTTTACACAATATTATGGTGAATTGCTGCTGGTACGTTCAGGCTTCCAGGGAGTTGACCAATATACAGGTACGCTTGCAGGTTTAATAAACTCGGTATTAAATAAACCAGCTTCGAAAAATTACCCGCCAACTCAAATGAGCCGTTACTCTGTATTTGCCGATGCAGGCGTGTCTATCGACCCGAATAACAACAATAATATTTTTAACTCCTACTATTTTTATGGCGGGGCAACCGCAGTGGCGCTCGATCTTCGTTTACGCAGTGAGTTTAACCTTACGCTGGATGACTATATGCGCACGGTTTGGCTTAATCGCGGTAAGGTGATGAAACCATACACCATCCCTGATTTACAAGCTGACCTGGCACAGGTAACTAAAAATCCAAAGTTTGCAGCCGACTTTTTTAACAAATATATTTATGGGGTTGAAAAAAACGATTACGAAGCGCTGTTGGCAAAAGCCGGATTATTATTGCGGAAAGCAGCGCCGGGGAAAGCATGGGCAGGCCCACTATCTGTAGCTCAGAACCGCGGACGTTCAGGTGCAGCCAGAACTACAGGTGCCGAAGGTTTGCCTATACAGGCCAGCACCGTAATGGGAACCCCGGTTTATAAAGCGGGACTGGATGCAGGTGATATTATTTTAAAGGCCGACGGAAAAGATGTTACTGATGCCAAATCGTTTACTGATATTGTGGCCTCAAAAAACATAGGTGATAAACTGGTTGTTAATTATAAAAACCGCACAGGTGACCACGAAACAACAATAACTTTAGAAGAAAGCCCAAACCTGGAAGTTGTTACCTTTGAAAAAGCAGGTAAAGCATTAACAAAAGAACAGGAAACATTCCGCAACAACTGGTTATCGTCAAAAGTTAAATAAACTACCCTAATGAAAAAATATATAGCATTAACAGCGTTCCTTGCAGTATCGGTTTACAGCTTTGGGCAGGATGTGAATAAGCTTATTAAACAAGCTGATGTAGAGACCGTAATTAAAACGCTGTCGGCAGATGACATGCAGGGCCGTGGTACATTTACACCGGGGATTGAAAAAGCTGCACAATATATTGAAGGTTTATACAAACAGATTGGTTTGGTTCCATTAACCGGAAATACAGATTATCGCCAAAGTTTTACCAAACAGCGCATTATTCCCGGTAAAACATTTGTTAATATAAATGGCAAATTGATACCCCAGGATAGTGTGTTTACTCATACAGGTGCAGCATCAATAAACTGGAGCAACAACAGTGATGTACAAGTTGTTAAATTAGGAAGTGATAAGAATTTTACATCGGAGTACAGGAGTATTACCAGGAGCGGCAAAAAAATGCTTGTTTTAGTAGATGTTCAATTTACAGCGATTTTTGGAGCGATGCGCGACCGCTCAAAAATGGGATCAATTGCGGGCAAATCAAATAGCGATCAGGCACAGGTATTTGTGCTTGGCAATTATGATGATATAAAATCATTCGATGTAAGTTATACCAGCAAGAATGAGCAATCGCCATTATTTAATATCGTTGGTATGATCCCGGGTAAAACTAAACCAGACGAATATGTGGTATTCTCTGGCCATTATGACCATTTAGGGATAATAAGACCAGCCGTAAAAGGCGATAGTATAGCCAATGGGGCCGATGACGATGCCTCAGGTACCACCGCTGTTATAACACTGGCTAAATATTTTAAAAAGTTACATAATAATGCCCGCACTATAATCTTTGTAGCTTTTACAGCAGAAGAGATTGGTGGCTATGGGTCGCAGTATTTTGCTACAAAAGTTGATCCGGATAAAGTGGTGGCTATGTTTAATATCGAGATGATAGGCAAAGCCTCAAAGTTTGGCGAAAATTCGGCTTTTATTACCGGCTTTGAGCGTTCAGATTTTGGTACTATCCTCCAAAAAAACCTGGAAGGCACAGAATTTAAATTCTACCCCGACCCTTATCCGGAGCAAAACCTGTTTTACCGCAGCGATAATGCTTCCCTGGCTGCAGTTGGTGTGCCTGCCCATACTGTATCGACTGATCAGATTGACATAGACAAGCTTTATCATACAGTTGGCGACGAATTCAGTACATTAGACGTAGGCAATATTACTTCAACTATCAGGGCTATTGCATTAAGCTCGAGAGGGATTATTTCCGGGAAGGATACGCCAAAAAGAGTTCCCAAATTAGAGCAAAAACAAAAAAATTAAAAAAATTTAATGCAGAAAATGGAAAATAAACCGCATATAATGCCAGCAGCAGCCGTAAAAGGGATAGCATCGGGCCTTTTAATGATGGCCTGTTTCACCATGATATGGGCCGGCATTGCATACGGCGGTTTGCATGCAGCTACTTATGCACTGGTATTAATTGTATTCCCCTTGCTTGGCATAGTGTTTATTGCAAAGGGAATAGCCTTGTTCAGGATTGCTAAATACTTCCCTATGCTTACTTCAGAGGCTGACATTGCCCGTGAAAAGAAAACGGGAATGTGGTTCGGGATTATTTTTGGTGCCGAGGGCTTAGGTATTTTTGTGGCTATTAATATAGTTACCAACCTTGGTCATGCCGATCTTACAATCCCTGTAATTGCATTGGTGGTAGGCCTGCATTTTTATCCCCTGGCTAAAGTATTCCGGCGGACTGTTGATTATTACCTTGCGACATGGAGTACCATAATTGCCATATGCGGAATTTTGTTTACGCTAAATAATATAATGCCCGTTAATTATGTATCTGCGTTTACAGGCATAGGGATAGCTATCGCAACATCGTGCTATGGGATTTATATGATAGTGAGTGGAAATAAAGCGATTAAACAGTTGCCTGTAGGAACAATTGCATAACCCTGAAAGATGAATTTCTTTAAAGCTCTTTCCGCATCACGTAATCATTCATCCAATATGGCCCGATAGAGATATCTTCTTCATACACTACTACAAAGCCCATTTTTTCGTAAAACGTTTTGGCTTTGTTATAACGGTTTACGTTAAGGTCGAGCGTGTGCTTTCCTGCTTCGAGCGTTTTATTGGCGACTTCGTTTATCAGTATTTTGCCATAGCCTTTGCCCTGGGTTTCAGGCAGGCAATAAAGCTTATGCAGCTTATAAATTTCAGGGTCTTCTTCACGTGGCGAGTATCCGGCAAATGCAACTGGCTTATTATCTTCTATCAGCAGTAAATAGCTTTGGGTATCATTCTCAATTTGTGCCCTGATCTTTTCGGGCGAGTAAATCTCATTGAGCATAAAGCTGATCTGCTCCTTTTCCAGGATAGGCGAATAGGATGGCCACCAGATTTTTTCGGCCAGATCAATTATGGTCTCAACATCATTTAGTGTTGCTTTTCTTATAAAATACATGTATTAAACTTATGCAGAGACGCAATACTTTGCATCTCCTATACTATTAATGATTTTCTTCTTCGTCAATTTTAGTTGAGACCGGTATAGTTTGCCCAACTCCAAAATATTCTTCCAGCTCATTTAGTGTAGATGAACTGGTTGCTATATCTTTAATTATAACTCCTTTTTCCATGAGCAGGATCCGGTCACACACATCGGTTATGTGGTTAAGGTCATGGCTGGAAATAAGGGTAGTAACCCCCTTGTTCTTGTTCAAATCCATTAATATGCTTTTCAGCCTGAATTGGGTACTTGGGTCGATATTGGCAAAAGGTTCATCAAGCATTAACAACTGAGGGTTTTGGAGCAAACATGATGCTACTCCTACTTTGCATTGGTTACCCTTGGATAGATCGCGGATGTATTTGCCTTTCTTTAATATCTCTCCATTAAAGAAATCAGTAAGGCCGGATAAAAAATCGTCAACATGTGCCCGGCTTTGCTGATGCAGCCCACCAATAAAGTAAAAGTATTCTTCAGGGGTAAGGTAATCTATCAAAAACCCTTCATCAAGATATGATGCAGTATAGTTTTTCCAGTTTTCGTGTCCTGCAACAACTTCACCGTCGGACAGAACTTCTCCGGCTTCCGGCCTGATCAGATCAAGGATCATCCGGAAGAGCGTGGTTTTGCCTGCCCCGTTATTACCAACCAGGCCAACGCTTTCACCTTTTTTTATTTCAATATGCGGTATATTTACAACGATAGTGCTGTTGTAAACTTTTTTTAGGTTTTTTATTTCAATCATATTATTTGTTTCTGAACCCTTCGGCAATAGTGTATCTTTTTGTGTGGAAATCGGCTTCCAACTGTTTGATCCAGTAATTTCGGGTAAAAATAAATATTAACCCGATGATAGCTAACAGGGCTAACCCAATGTCGCCATGATGGAAAGCTGCAAACGGACCATAAATTATAAAAGGTGTGATCATTAACGGAAGCGACAATATCCACTGATTACCGCCGAGACCTTCCCAATTAAAGGCTGCACCTCTTGAGAGGTCAATGCGTTTATAATTACGATTGGCAAAAAACAACACAAGGGTAGTATTTACGCCGATATTCCATAAATACATAATAACTTCTATCAGCAGGGTTTTCCAACCAAAGTAAGCATACGGCGTGGTCAGCAGTAAAAAGAATGTAGATATAACCGTGAATAGTAAATACTTGGCTTTCAAAAAATCTGCAAAATTGATTTTATTAACCAGTAAACCATCAAAATGCGAGGCTTGCCAGCTAAACATAAACTGCCCGTAATTAATAATAAAAATACCAGTCATAAACATGCTTACAAATACTTTATAACCTTCGGTATTCATTTTGGGGTTAGTATAAAATATCAGCCCGTAAAACATAATAAACAACCCCATGATAAATGCCGAACGGGAGCGTTTATTGCGGAATACCAGTTTAAGCTCGTTAGCGGTAAGGTCGCCAATGCTGCCAAAGCGGCTCAACAAAGGGTATTCGGTGCTGCTCTTATATTTGGCTGCTTTACGCGCGCCAAGTTCTTCCAGGTAAAGGTTTTGTTTTAGATATGAAAAATTAAGATAATACATTATAGCACCGAGCAATACTGGTAACAGCGCAAATGCCGGATGGGTAATTAAACTGCCAAAAAACAAATAGGATATTTGACGGATTGAAAATAAGTGCCATAAAAAATCGGACAAACCAGTCAATATAATTGCAGCGGCTGCAATCAAAAATACCCAGCCATTCAGGTTCGATTTCCTTTTTATGTATAGGGCCAGGTAATTATTAAATACGGTGAGGCCCGCAATGGAAACTATAAAAGCAAACGCTACCGTCGAGCCTGAATCTGTAGCAATAGTTTTCACTACAAAAGGTACAAACAATATGAAGGGCCAAAGATTGAAAATAGAAAGCAATGCAGTAAAAGCCAGGTACCGCACCAGCGAATTACGTTTTACAGGTAATTGCAGATAAGGTTGTACACGTAATGTGGGCAGTTCCTGTAACTGTAACCGCATAAAAAGATCGAATAAATAATAAAGAAGGATGATCCCTGAAAATGAAACAACAACATCTCCTTTAAAGCCTTCCAAAAGTTTACCGAGATTAAAGCCAATAACACATACTATGCCTAAGAGGTACAGAACCATTAATCCCATCACTACGCGGATAACAATACTTTTACCTGTGTTTTTTGATCGCCAGAAAGCTTTTAACTCGTGCTGGAAGAAAGTAGATGTCATGTATGCTTTATAAATTATATGATGGGTAATAATAGCTAAAAAATTACAGCTTTAGCCTATTTATTACACGTTTTTACTGCCCTTTAGGGGCCCGGGGGCTAATATTTATACCTGTCGCCCCAAAGCTTCTTTAGCTTCTCTTTTGATTCATATTCGCGGGGATTGTTACCTGGGTTATACAGTTTGGTGCCCTTTATAGAATCGGGTAAAAAGTCGAGGTCGGTAAAATTGCCTTCATAGCTATGGGCATATTTGTAATCTTTCCCATAGCCAAGGTTTTTCATGAGTTTAGTAGGCGCATTGCGCAGATGAAGTGGAACAGGCAGATCTCCGGTTTCGCGCACCAATGCCAGGGCAGCCCCAATAGCCGTAGTGGCCGAGTTGCTTTTAGCGGATGTTGCCAGGTAAATGACTGTTTGAGATAATATCAGCTGGGACTCAGGCATCCCGATCACATTTACAGCCTCAAAGCAGCTTTGCGCAAGCAACAGGGCATTAGGGTTAGCATTGCCAATATCTTCGGCAGCTAAAATGAGCATCCGCCGGGCAATGAACAATGGATCTTCGCCGCCAACTATCATCCTTGCCAGCCAGTAAACTGCACCGTTGGGATCGCTTCCCCGCATGGATTTTATAAAGGCCGAAATAATATCATAGTGTTGCTCACCTGCTTTATCATAAAGCGCCATGTTTTGTTGTACATGCTCGAGCACTGCATCGTTGGTAATAGTGATTTTTTTACTGTCGAAAGCATTTACCAGCAGCTCGAAAATATTGAGCAATTTGCGCGCATCTCCGCCTGATAGGCGTAGTAAAGCCTCGTTTTCTTTGATGATGATATTTTTCTTTTGCAATACCTCATCATCCTTCATAGCTTTTTCAAGCAAGCTTACAAGGTCGTCTTCATCTAAAGGCTGCAAAATATAAACCTGGCATCGCGATAGCAAAGCCGATATAACTTCGAAAGAAGGATTTTCGGTAGTGGCGCCAATTAAAGTTACTGTGCCACGCTCCACAGCACCAAGCAATGAATCCTGCTGCGATTTTGAAAAACGGTGAATTTCATCAATAAATAATACAGGCAGTGTTTCACCTTCGGCTTTTAGCAGAGTTGCTTTTTCAATAACCTCGCGTACATCCTTAACCCCCGAATTAATAGCGCTTAATGAAAAGAATGGCCTGTCGAGTGTTTGCGAAATGATATAAGCAAGGGTGGTTTTTCCAACTCCAGGCGGCCCCCAAAACAACATGGAAGGTAATGAACCCGACTCAATTGCCTTGCGCAAAACCGCTCCTGGCCCAACCAAATGTTTTTGCCCTACGTAGTCGTCGAGATTTTTGGGGCGCATGCGCTCGGCTAATGGGGGCAGGTTGTTCATGAAAGTAAAATTGAGAAAAGTAAATGCTAAATCCTAAAAAAGTTAGTAATTTTAAAACAATAATATGACCAATAAGTTTACCCAATCCACCTATCATCCCATCTGCGATGAACTTGCTAAAGCGGATGCCGATCTTGCCGCCATTATTAAGACCTACGGATATCCGCCCTTTTGGTCGCGGCCAAACACATTCGAAACCCTGGTGCATATTATACTTGAGCAGCAGGTTTCGCTGGCATCGGCATTATCAGCCTTAAATAAATTAAAGGAACGATTGCAGGAACTCACCCCGGTGCATTTATTATTGTTAACCGACGAAGAAATGCGGGCATGTTATGTAAGCCGTCAAAAAACTGGTTACCTAAGATACCTGGCAGAGGCCTTAGTAAGCGGACAATTAGATTTAAATAGACTGGAAGATTTGCCTGATGATGTGATCCGCGCAAAATTAGTTGCCCTTAAGGGTATTGGTAACTGGACAGCCGACGTTTACCTGATGTTTGTTTTGCAGCATTCAGACCTATTCCCAATTGGCGATCTTGCGGCTGTAAATGCACTAAAGCGGGTTAAAAAATTGCCTGTGGATGTTACCAGGGAGCAAATGCTGGAAGTAGCGGGTAAATGGCAGCCTTACCGGACAATTGCTACCATGTTGTTATGGCACTATTATTTATCGGCCCCGAAAAAGGGCACATTGATAGTTTAATATCAAACTGCTTCCCACCCCATAATGCCCATTACCCGTAAAAATTCTGGTTGCAACGTGGCTTCAATATGTATGACCTGATTAGTAAGCGGATGTTTGAATGATAATTGGGAAGCATGCAGTAACATGGTGTCCAACTCCCAGCGTTCTTTAAATAACTTATTTTGCTTATTGCAGCCATGCGTACGATCGCCAATTATAGGATGAAATATATGGCTGAAGTGTTTGCGCAACTGGTGCATTCGCCCTGTTTCGGGCTTAGCCTCTACAAGCGAATAACGAGATGTCTGGTGGCTGCCCAATGGTACATCAAGCTCGGCACGGGTAAGCGTCCGGTATTTTGTATATGCTTCCTGCAGGGTTCCATTCTCCTTGCGCAACGGGTAATCTATTTCCTCCTCATCAGGCGTGTGTCCGCGGACTATAGCTAAATACTTTTTATCAACCTTGTTTTCATAAAATTGCTGCTGCATCAGTTTCTCAACATCCTTGCTTAATGCAAACAAAAGTATGCCGCCTGTTTTACGGTCGAGCCTGTGAGCGGGATATACATGGCGGTTAAGCTGGTCGCGCAATAGCTGCAGGGCAAATTCGTCAGCGTCCCGTGCAATAGGCGACCGGTGTACCAGCAAACCATGCGGCTTATTAATGGCTACCAGGTCATCATCCTGAAAAACAATATCGAGTAAGGGCATATCGGCGGCTAAGTTAGCACCTTAAATTTGTTGCTTATAACAATGACATAAGCACGACTAAAAATAAATAATGTTTTTAATGCAACGAATGAAGATAAATGTAGGTCTGTTAGATAAAACCAGACAAAAAAGATTATGAAAACCTATTTCACATTATTTATTGTAGCCTGCCAAAGTGTAGTTGCATTAGCGCAGGACAGCAAAACACCATATCTAACAAAATCATTAGCAAATGATGCCATCAGCAGTGTTGTTGTAAGCACATCAGCAGGAGGTATACAGGTTAGTGGACGCCCAGGCGAGGCAGCAAGGATAGAAGTATACATAACAGGCAATAATGGCCGCGAACTATCAAACGAAGAAGCCAAAAAACGCCTTGATGAAGATTACGACATGAATATTTCTGTTAACGGGCATGAGCTAAGTGCAATTGTAAAGAACAAGCACCAAAACATGACCAATTGGAAACATTCGATAAGCGTATCTTTTAAAATATATGTTCCTGAACATGTTTCAACTGATCTTAAAACCAGTGGGGGCGGCATAAGCCTTGATAATTTAAAAGGCGAAGAAAATTTCAGAACCAGTGGTGGTGGTTTGCAAATTGACAAGCTAAGCGGAAATATTCACGGCTCAACATCCGGCGGCGGTATCAAAGTATCAAACTCAGGCAATAATATCGACCTTAAAACCAGTGGTGGCGGTATAGAAGCAAATAATTGCGATGGTACTATAAAGCTGGTAACATCGGGCGGTGGATTACACCTTGAAAATTTAAAAGGAAATATCAACGCGCATACCAGCGGTGGCGGAGTAGAGGCAAATAATATTGAAGGTGAATTGATCACCAGCACATCTGGCGGTGGGATGGATTTAAGGCAAATGAAATGCAGCCTGGAAGCCAATACAAGCGCCGGCAGTTTAAATGCTCAGATGGTTAAAGTTGGTAAATATCTTAAATTGAGCACCAGTGCTGGAAATATAGACCTGGAATTACCATTAAAACAAGGCCTCGATCTGAATTTAAGGGCCGAAGGAATTAATCCATCGAAAATAAGCGGATTTAACGGAAGCTGGGGTAAAAGCCATGTAAACGGAAGCGTGAATGGCGGCGGCGTACCTGTAGAAGCAAGAGCCACAAGCGGCGATATAAATGTAAAATTTAACTAATTAACTCATCCCTTACAAAAAGACCCATGAAGATTAAGCTTCATGGGCCTTTTTGCGTTTGTTAGGCCCCTAAAAAAATAAAAATAAATTTGCATATAATAAGCATACATATTATATTTGTACATATCAAAAAAACAAATCATTATGTGGACAAGAACTTACACCATGGTAACCAATGAAGTTACAAAAGAACAGATCTGGAAATTATTTGCAGATGTAAATAACTGGCACAATTGGGATACCGCCATTGAGTCGGCAAAGATAGAGGGGCCTTTTGAAGCGGGCAATCATTTTATGTTAAGACCTAAAGGCGGCCCGGATGTGAAAATTAAACTGCTGGAAACAATTGAAAATGAAATGTATGTTGACGTAACCGAGTTTCCTTTAGCAAAAATGTACGACAAGCATTTATTTGAAGACACCCCAGAAGGACTGAGAATCACCAATACTATTTGGGTAAAAGGGATTTTAAGCTTTATTTGGGTTAAACTTGTAGCTCAAAAAATTGTTAACGACACACCGGCTGATATGCTAAAACAGATAAAAGCCGCAAAAAATCTATAAGATGAAAGACAGCGATAATACATTCAGTGTGGAAAGTGCCGAAGACAGCAGCGGATTTTTATTGTGGCAGGTTACCAATCTTTGGCAGCGTGAACTTAAGAAGGCATTGGAGCAATATGATCTTACGCATTCGCAGTATGTTTTGCTGGCAAGCACGCATTGGCTCACCTTACACGGAAAGGATGTAACCCAGGTTTTGCTGTCAACACATACTAAAATCGACCCTATGACAACCTCAACCGTTTTGAGGACGTTACAGACAAAAGGATTATTAGCGCGCAAGGAACACCCGACAGATACCCGGGCGAAAACTGTTGCGCTCACTGATGCAGGCAAAAACGTAATTAAACAGGCAGTTATAACAGTTGAAGATTTCGACCGTAAGTTTTTTTCAGTTTTAGGTAACGATACGGCACTGTTTAATAAAAAACTGGTCGCGTTGCTATCCCTTGAAGGGTTGAAAAGTTAATGAATTATTATATGACCGATGTCAAATAAGAAGTCATTTTTCATATTCCTTCTTATTTAGGAAATTGGCTAATTCATTAATGTGGTCTGTTCCTATTACGTCGGTATTCAGGCGGATCAATTCAGCCCAGCAGGTTTTGGTATCAGGTTCATCCCAGAAGCGGATCTTTTTGCCTGCTGCGTGTACGCTGTCAATAATGCCGGTTAACCTGTTTACGGATTGCTGATCAATTTCACCAGCCCCTTTCCATTTTGAATACCTGGAAAACGGAACACTCACCAAAGCAATTTTTGTAAGTTGCTGTGATGTAAAATCAGTGATATGGTCGACATCAAAATTTAGCCATGCAGGGTAGTTTAACATTACCGCTCCGGGTGGCACCTTGCCTGTCATTACTATGGAGAGCCTCCCGGCGTGGCCAGGATAAGAAAAGTATTTACTGAGCGGTTTAAGTTCAGTAATTACGAGCGGAAGGGTTACTTTGTAATCTTTTTTTATTTCAATAAGCAACCTCAATTTTCTTGCAGTATCGTTCTTTAATTTTATCACTAAAGGATCGATATACATCAATTTCAGCGACCGGCTGGGTGTAATCTCCTTTTCATCATGCGCAACCATTAGCTGCCCGTTAAGAGCAAAAACATCCGCCTCTATCGACCCAAACCCTGCATTGTAAGCCCTGTAAAACGGGATGCTGTTCTTATAATCGTTATGCGAATGAGCGTCAGCAGGAGTATATGTTTTGGTGGAGGTGCGGCAGGAGGTAAGGGCAAAAGAAAATGCCAGTACCGTGGTTATTAATTTAACTGTTTCATTCATTATTGCTCTACTTTTAATCCCAAATATTTTAAAATAGGATTAATAGATAAATCGTTAAGATCAACCTCTTTAAGAATAGATATAACTTTAACTAAATCCTTTTCGTGTACAGCCTCATCGAACTGATGTGTTAAACCACTGAGATATAAACGTTCATTTACGGTCATTCCAGAATAGTCGTGCATATTTCAATATCAAATAAGATTTACGAAGTTTTGAAAACTTCGTAAATCTGTGTTTTTTTAATTCCGAAATCGAACATCCGAACTTTGAAATCCCCCCTACATATTAAACGTCCCGTTTCTTTCCTGCTCCTGGTAGTTTTGTACGGTTTCAATGGCGTTGTCAATCACATCGCTTAATGCTACTATAAACGTGCCGGGGCGGGCAAGGCTCATGGAGTGTTTAATGGCGTCAATTTCTTTTGGTACAACCTCAATAGGCACAGTTGTGCTAACCGATGCAATCCCTTCCTTAAGCAAGCCTACAATGTTTTCGGCAGTACGACCACGCAGGTGTTTTTCCTGCCTGATGATGATGTAATCAAACATTTCTGCCGATAGCTTGCCTAACTCGCGGATGTCCTCATCACGCCTGTCGCCGGTACCGGCTATAATGCCAATTTTTAATGGAGAATCAATATGATCTAAAAATGCCTTTATGCCTTTAAAGCCCGCCGGGTTATGTGCAAAATCGATCATAAAGCGGAAATCTTTAAAATTAAAGATGTTCATTCTGCCCGGGGTTTGCGCTGCAGATGGAATAAATGTTTCGAGCGAGATTTTGATATCCTCGGTCTTAAAATCATAAAGGAAGGTAGCAAGCGTGGCAGCAAGTACGTTCTCTATCATAAACGGCACGGTGCCGCCAAAGGTAACCGGGATAAGCGTGGTACGCTGCACGCGGATTTTCCAGTCGCCTTTTTGTATGGTAACAAAGCCATTTTCGTAAATACAGGCAATGCCACCTTTGCGGCAATGCGATTTAATGACAGCATTGTTTTCGTTCAAACTAAAATAGGCCACCTTGCAATGCGCATTCTTACCCATACGCACACAGTATTCATTGTCGGCATTTAAAACAGCCCAGCCATCCTTTTTTATCGAATCAACCACCACACCCTTTACGCGGGTAAGGTCATCCAGCGTATGGATATCAGCCAGGCCCAAATGGTCTTCCTGTATATTGGTAACTACGCCAATATCGCAAAAACCAAACCCTAAGCCGGCACGTAAAATACCGCCGCGGGCAGTTTCGAGCACCGCAAAATCAACGGTTGGGTCTTTTAAAATAAATTCAGAGCTTACCGGCCCGGTTGTATCACCTTTCAGCATCATGGTATTTTGCACATAGATACCGTCGGATGTAGTGAACCCAACCCTGTGACCATTGTTTTTTACAATATGGGCTATCAGGCGGGTCGTGGTAGTTTTCCCATTAGTACCGGTAACTGCAATAATGGGGATTCTTGCCGATTTACCGGGAGGGTACAGCATATCAATCACATGTCCCGCGACATTGCGCGGCAGGCCCTCGCTTGGCGCTATGTGCATCCTGAAACCGGGTGCAGCGTTTACTTCTAATACTACGCCTCCGTTTTCGGTAAGCGGCTCGGTAAGGTTTTCGGCCATAATATCAATGCCGCAAATATCCAAGCCAATGATCTTCGAGATCCGTTCGCAGATAAAAACATTTTGCGGGTGTACATGGTCGGTTACATCAACAGAAGTTCCCCCGGTGCTGAGGTTGGCGGTCGACTTTACAAAAACCTTTTCGCCTTTTTTAGGTACGGTTTCTAATGTATAACCTTTCTTTTCCAGTAAATCGAGTGTGTCGCGATCGATCGTTATCAGGGTCAGTACATTTTCATGTCCATAACCTCTGCGTGGGTCAGTATTTTCAATATCAATCAGCTGCTGTATAGTAGATACACCATCACCTTTAACATGGGCAGGGTCGCGCAATGCGGCGGCAACCATTTTATTATCTATTACCAATACGCGGAAATCGTATCCGGTAACAAAGCGTTCAACAATTACCCGGCGCGATATGCGGGCAGCATGCTCATAAGCTGCTATAGCATCTTCACGTGTTTTTATGTTGATAGAGATGCCGCGGCCATGATTGCCATCTAATGGTTTAAATACTAATGGGAAACCTACTTTGCGGATAGCTTCATCAACTCCTTCGAGGGATGAAATAGTGATACCTTTGGCAACGGGTATGGCCTGTTCAAGCAGTAAACGTTTAGTTTCGTCTTTATTGCTGGCAATATCAACAGCAATACTGCTGGTCTTCTCTGTCATGGTAGCACGGAAGCGCACCTGGTTTTTACCATAACCCAATTGCACCAATGATTGATTGTTTAGCCGTATCCACGGAATATCCCTCGAAATAGCCTCTTCCACTATCGATCCTGTGCTCGGGCCTAAACGGGTATTTTCGCGGATCTCGCGCATTTTCTGGATATCGCGCTCAAGGTCGTAATCCTCGTTGTTTATTAATGCCTCTGCAATAGCAACGGACGATTCAGCAGCAAAGACCCCCACTTTCTCTTCCAGGTAGGCGAATACCACATTATAAATACCGGGTGTTTTAGTTTCACGTGTGCGGCCAAAACCGGTGTCCATACCTGCAAGAGACTGGATTTCTAACGCGATATGTTCAATTACATGCCCCATCCAGGTACCTGCTATAACGCGCTGAAAAAAACCACCCGGAACACCCGGAGAACACCGGTGAGTATAAAGGCTCGGGATCAGCTTTTCGAGTCTTTCGTAAAAACCTTCAATAGTATTAGTAGGGCGGTTCTCCATATCTTCGAGGTTCAACCGCATCTGGATCAATTTCTTACGGCTCACACTCCAAATGTTCGGGCCACGCAATACTTGTATATTTTCTATCTTCATAGGGATGTTTTGATCTGTAAGGGGGTAATTTTCTTCTAAAACTAAAAAACTTAATAGTCTAATAAAATTTTTAGCACAAAAAAGCATTATTATTTATTACAGCCTGTGTTTATGATGGTTTTTATTTTAATTTGTAATGTGTTAGTTGATTAAGTAAATGATTGATTGGATGTGCGTTGTTTTATTCGGAAATAACAGTCCGATCAGCTAAAAAAACAAAAGATGAGTGTCCCGAAAGGTAAGTTAATAATTATTGGAGGTGCTGTTGATATGGGTACAAACCTGAGCACCCAGGAATATATTGTAAAACCCAATTATCTTAAGTTTTTTGAACAGGGTATATTAAAACGGATAATTACCGAATCTGCCAAACACGAGGGTTCAATAATTGAAGTAATTACTACGGCATCGCAAATACCTGAACTGGTTGGTGAAGAATATATCAATGCCTTTAACCACCTTAATGTTACCCATGTTGGTGTGCTGGATATCAGAAAACGGGAAGACGCTTCCAGCAAGGAATACCTTGACCGGATCCGTAAAGCAGACGTGGTGATGTTTAGTGGCGGCGACCAACTAAGATTAAGCTCTATTTTTGGCGGGACAGAATTTTTACAGATACTAAAAGCCCGTTACCAAAAGGAAAATTTTGTAATTGCTGGCACATCTGCCGGGGCAGCAGCGGCATCAACCAATATGATCTACCGCGGGCAAAGCAATAAAGCATTGATAAAAGGCGAAGTACAGATTACCGCCGGACTTGGCTTTATCGACTCGGTTATTATCGATACACATTTTGTGCAACGTGGCCGTATTGGCAGGTTGTTGTATGCTGTTGCCAGTAATCCCGGTATGTTGGGAATTGGTTTAGGTGAAGATGCAGGACTACTTATCACTGAGGGTACTACAATGGAAGCCATAGGCTCGGGTTTAACTATTTTAGTTAATGGCCGCAAAATGGCCGAAACCAATATTTATGATGTGGAAATGGGTTCACCTGTTTCCATTAAGAACATGCGGGTAAGCGTAATGTCTATTTTTGATAAATATGATCTGTTGCAAAATCAGTTAATCATCAAAAAGACGTTTAAGGTTGAAGACGGGGTGTTTATCAGTGCGCCTGGAAGCTAATGCAATAGATGTGAGGTATGAGATTGAGACTCGAGATAAGAAAGCTCAACGTTTATTTCCCTGTTAACCTCATGAATTACAGATGCAAGATGTTGAATGTGAAACATGGGGAAACTTCTGTCTCATATCTCATATCTCTCATCTCAAATCTAATCTCCTATGAAAATAATAATCCACGGTGGGTTTTTTAGCGAATCGCAAACCAATCAGGAAGTAAAGAAAGCCAAACAGGATGCGCTTGCTGAAATAGTAAAACTTGGCCATAAATACCTGAAAAACCATACGGCAGTCGAAACAGTGGTTTACACTGTGTGCCTGCTTGAAAACTGTGAACTTTTTAATGCAGGCACAGGCTCGCAGATCCAGAGTGATGGCAAAATAAGGCTCAGCGCTTCGTTAATGGATGGCAAAACCATGAAGTTTTCAGGAGTAATTAACGTGGAGGATGTTAAGAATCCAATTTGCATAGCTGAAAAGCTTTTAACTTTTGATGATCGTGTGTTAAGCGGTAAGGGCGCACAGGATTTTGCCCGCGAAAACGGCTTTGAGTATTATAACCCCGAAACACCGCAACGCCGTAAAGAATATGAAAAAAAACTGAGCGATTCCATTCGTTTAGGTACTGTTGGCTGTGTCGCAATTGATATTTACGGAAACCTTGCTGCGGCAACCTCAACAGGTGGTAAAGGCTTTGAAATTCCGGGAAGAGTAAGTGACTCAGCAACAACGGCTGGAAATTATGCCAACGCTTTTGCCGCAATCTCCTGTACCGGGGTAGGTGAAGACATTGTTAGCGGCGCAGTTGCCTCAAATATTGTAACCCGTGTAACCGATGCTATGCCGCTGGCTCTTGCAACAGAAAAAACCCTGAATGAATTAAAGCCTTTTGATGGCTTTGCGGGGATAATCGGCATATCAGCAACTGGCGAGATTTATCATGCTGATACACATCCTTACATGGTTTGGGCAAGCTATGATGATGAGGTTGAAGTGTTTAAATGAGAATAGGGTTTCAGGCTAAGTTTTCGATTGGTACATCAATTAAGGCTCTATCACTTTCTTCTTTTTATAAGCCACCCAAACATAAAATGGAATCCCGGCCATTAGCAATAAAAATCCCCAGTAAACAGTGTTCTGGCCAGATCCGGCAATAGCCCATATAGAATATGCAAAAGCCAAAGTTCCAACCACCATTGCCACGAATAATCCCTTCGATTGTTTTAGCTTAAGCCTCACAATAACATAGGCAGCTGCACAAAAAAGATAAGGTACCAATGTGTTAAGCGTTGACAGCAATATTAAAAATTTAAACTGTTCAACCAATCCCTTGGTATAATTCATCATCATGAACAATGACACAAAAAAGCTGCTGATAATTATCCCCACATAGGGGGCTCCCTTTTTATTTTGAATGCCGAAAACTGCCGGGAACAATTGATCTTTTGCAATGGCATAAGGCAGCTTTCCTTGTATTAGTGTCCATCCGTTGATAGCGCCGAAGGCTGCAATTGCTACGCCTGCGCTGGCCCAGTAACGGGCATTGCTGCCAAACATAATAACAGCTGCATCGGCATAAGGAGTAACTGAATGTTTAAGCTGTTCCTGGGGAATAATACCCATTATACTTATGCTGCCGAGTAAATAAACCAGTGTACATATTAAAAGCCCCAGCATAGTAGCGCGCGATATTGTTTTCCCGGGATTTTCAACGCTGTCGGCAGGTATGGTTGCACATTCTATCCCCACAAATGAAAATAAGGCTATAGTGGCGCTTGCATTTATGGCATCATAAACCGATCCACCACTACTGTTAAAAGGATGAAAGTTTTTAAACCTGATAAAAAATAATCCACCAATAGAAATTACCAATAAGGGGAGTAGTTTTAGGATGGTTGTTATCAACTGCATCCTGCCCGATGAAGTGATACCGCGGGTGTTTATCCACGCCAAAAACCATATAGTGTTTAACCCGGTTAAGATAGCAGCTACCGGATTTGTGCTTAATAGCGGAAAAAAAGTACTCATGGCGCTGACAAACGAAATTACGATAGCTGCCACTGCTGTAATAATGGAAATATAATAACCCCAGGCCACCAGGAATCCCGCAAAATCACCAAAGCCCTGGTGCGTATAAGCATAAGGGCCTCCGGTACTTTTGGGTACCATTTCACTTAACCTGCTAAACACGCGTGCCATAAAAAATGCTCCAATTGCCGAGAATACCCAGCCAAGCAGGCTTATGCTCCCGTAATTGGCCATTGCTGAAGGCACTAAAAATACCCCGGCGCCTATCATACTGCCAACTACAAGAGAAGTGCTTGTCCACAAGCCTAATTTTTTTTGAGGTGTTTCAGCCATTTTTTATTGAATGGGGGTTAGTGGAATGCAACGGGTTATTTAATGGGGAACGGCCATAAATATATATAATTTTTTGAAGGTTAGTTACACCAACTAAACATCTGTAAATAAAAACCCGTAAAAGCGCATAATTTAACAATCAAATGCACAATTCTGCGTTTTGTTGAAAATTATTTACTTTTACAAATTAATTTAAACTTGGGGACAAAGATTAAATGAGATTTATCCTGCTTATTATCTGTTGCATGCTTGGCTTTTCGGCCTCGGCACAATGGTACCGTATAGATTTAAAATTAAAAAAGCACGAACGTTTCCCATTAATTGAATTGCCTCAGGTACCAGAGCATTCCATGGCACGTATAGCAGTTAGAGTTGTTATTAAACCTGTAAAAATTCATTCGTTTATATTGGACCGCAGCGAGTACAGTTACCAGGCTGCCGAGAACCTGGTGATGAAAACTGCTCAGCATAACATGCGTTTCAGGGTATATAATGATGCCAGTTACAACTTTAGCGATCTTGCAAAGCTTTATATCAAACAAAACAGGTATTCGGAGGCAAAATGGTATCTGCTGCAAAGCAATATCATATCGCGCCAGCAAAACGACGATAAACATACTATTGCCAATTTACTGGATCTTGCTACCATAAAATCCGAGCTTGGTGATTACGAACAGGCCCAGCAGGACCTTACAGAAGCACATGATATTGCAGGTGCCAGAGGGTTAAGAGACGATTTATTGGCCATTGAGAAAAAAATGGCATATATCAAACAAAACCGGAATAACGCCCCAAAAACCGATGTTCGCTATGCTGAGGCTCCTTTGAACACTTCAAAAGCCGAAAAATAATTTATTGCCTGAGTTTCAAACAGGTGCCTGCACAATAAATTTGTAACATTATCGTAAAATGTACACGGATTTTGTGAAAACAATTCAAACATTATTGTAATATTGTTATTCATTAAGAGACGGCATTGGGCTGTCTCTTTTTTTTAAATTGACGAATTAAATTTTAGGCATAAGTATTGATGTTTTATATAACCCCCGAATTAAAGAGTGTAAAAGATATGTTCAAAAAATTGTATTTAGTGCTGGTCCTTGGTGCCGCACTTGCGTGTAACGCTAAACCAGCCAAACATATTAAAGTAACCGGTTCGAACGATATTCAGCCGGATGAGCAGCAAAGTATTGTTTGTAAAACAATTGCTACATTAATATCCAATTATAACTACAAAAAGGTTGATCTGAACGATTCGATCTCAACCGTTGTTTATAACAGGTATATAAAAATGATGGACGAAAGCCATAATTACTTTTTGGCTTCGGACATACAGGATTTTGATAAATACAAAACCGTATTGGACGATGATGTAAAAAGCGGCAACCTGAATAACATTTTTTACATATTCAATGTTTATCAGAAACGGTATATCGAGCGTGTAAAATACTCTCTTACCCAGCTGGATAACAATTTTGATTATTCGAAAAGCGATAAATTTACGTATGACCGTGATAACCTGCCATGGGTAACCACAGAAGCTGAATTAAACAGGCTTTGGACTTTACGTGTAAAGTACGATATGCTCAACCTAAAATTGGCAAATCCGGATGTAGCTAAAAACAAAGAAACCTTAAGGAAAAGATACGAAAACTTATTGTCGCAAGCCAATAAGCTAAATAATCAGGATGTTTTCCAGGTGTTTATGGACGCTTTTACCGAAGCTATTGACCCCCATACCAATTATTTTAACCCGGCAAATGCAGCTAATTTTAATATTGATATGTCGCGCCAGTTAGAGGGTATTGCTGCCGGCTTGAATATCGAGAACGAGTTTGTAATTATTAAATCGTTAACTCCGGGCGGCCCTGCTGATAAAAGCAAACAGATAAATGTTGATGACCGTATTATTGGAGTTGCCCAGGGCCCTGGAGGTGAGTTTCAAAACGTTGTTGGCTGGCGCATTGAAAATGCAATAGCATTGATACGCGGTAAAAAAGGCACTATTGTAAGATTGGAGCTTTTACCAAAAGGGACAAGCGTTGGCGGTAAACCAAAAATTGTTGAAATGGTGCGCGAAAAGATCATCCTCAAAGATGAATCAGCCAAAAAAGAAATTAAAACTTATAACGAAAATGGCAAGATCATCAAGATCGGCGTTATTTCTGTTCCGGCTTTCTATATCGACTTTAACGACTATAAATCCGGCAATCCTAACTACAAAAGTACAACACACGATGTTAAGTTGCTTATTGACTCGTTGAAACTGGAGGGTGTTGATGGTATTGTTATGGATATGCGCCAGAATGGCGGTGGTTCATTGCTTGAAGCAGTTGACCTTACAGGCTTATTTATAAAAACAGGCCCTGTTGTACAGGTAAGAAACTCGAACGACCAGATAGAGGTTGATAAAGATGATGATCCATCAATCGCTTATAACGGGCCACTGGCTGTTTTGGTTGATCGTTTCAGTGCATCAGCTACCGAAATTTTTCTCAGGAGCTATACAGGATTACGGTCGTGGTTTAATTATAGGTACCCAAACGTATGGCAAGGGCTCTGTGCAAAATGCTATTGACCTTGATAAGGTTATTCCGCCATCAATGTTACAACGCGCTGCAGAATTGGTTAGCAAAACCAAAAAACCGGTTACTACTGGTAGCCAAAGTGTTTTTGGTCAGCTCAATTTAACAATAGCTAAGTTTTACCGTATAACAGGTAATTCTACACAACATAAAGGCGTTACTCCTGATGTTGAGTTCCCTTCAGTTATTCCTTTGGATAAATATGGCGAAGATACTGAGCCATCAGCCATGCCTTTTGACGTAATTGCAAAAAGTGCTTATACAAAGGTTGGCGATTTCAGTACTGTATTGCCGCAGTTGAAAAAACTTCACGATCAGCGTATGCAAACCAGCCCTAACTATAAGTTTATGCTGGAAGATATAGCTGATTATAAAAAGAAAGAAGCTGAAAAAAGCGTTACTCTTAATGAGCAGAAGCTGAAAGAACAACGCGAAGCAGACGATAAAAAGTTATTTGAAGATAATAACTTACGTAGAGTTGCTATGGGACTTGCCCCATTGAAAAAAGGACAGACAAGGCCTAGAAATGAAGATCTGGACTTTTTAAAACGTGAAGCCGGGCAAATACTGACAGATTATATTAGCCTCGACAGTAAATTTACCAATGCGGTAGTACCAGTTACTAACTAATAAAATTGCTCAATATAATAAACAACAAATCCCGGTTAATGCCGGGATTTGTTGTTTAAAACCAAATTTCAGTATCAGGGTTTAATACTATATGCCAAAAAAACCACTGCTCGAATTTACCGACAAAGGGATTTACTGTGCCGAAGGGAAATTTTACATCGATCCGTGGAAACCGGTTGATGATGCAGTGATAACCCATGCCCACGCTGACCATGCCTATTTGGGCCATAAACATTACCTGGCTCATCATCTCTCTCGAGAAGTTTTGCTATACCGTTTAGGAGAAATTCAATTGCAAACAGTTGAATATGGCGAAAAAGTAATGAAGAACGGTGTGCAGGTATCTCTTTTCCCAGCTGGCCATGTAATAGGTTCGGCACAGGTAAGAGTGGAACATAAAGGAGAAGTATGGGTGGTTTCGGGAGATTATAAAGTAGAAGATGATGGAATCTCAACGCCATTTGAATCTGTACGCTGCCATCATTTTATATCGGAATGTACTTTCGGGATGCCGGTTTACCAATGGAAACCGCAGGCAGATATTTTTAATGATGTAAACAATTGGTGGCGCAGCAATGCAGAACATGGACTGGCTACTGTAATTGTAGGCTACTCATTAGGCAAAGCGCAACGTATATTGCAAAATCTTGATCTTTCCATCGGGAAGGTTTACACACATGGTGTAATTGAAAACACTAACGAGGCATTACGCCGAAATGGGGTAATTCTCAATCCTACAACGAGAATTACTACCGATACCTCAAAAGAAGAAGTCCGTAAGGGGATAATTCTCGCTCCCCCTTCATCAGTTGGCACACCCTGGATGCGAAGGTTTAACCCCTATAGCTTTGGTTATTGCTCTGGCTGGATGGCTATTCGCGGAGCAAAACGGCGCAGGGCTGCTGATCGGGGCTTTGTATTATCAGATCATGCAGATTGGGATGGGTTGGTAAGTGCAATTGATGCAACTGGCTGCGAAACTGTTTATTTAACGCATGGTTATACCGCAGTTTTTAGCAGATACCTGAATGAGATTGGGTTTGATGCGCGTGAAGTCCATACGCTTTATGGAGATGACGAAGGGATAAATAGTGTGCCGGAAGAAGCGCCGGATGAACATAATAAAGCGGAGGTTAAATTATGAAAGCCTTTGCACAATTATTCCTGTCATTAGATGAAACTAACAAAACCAACGAAAAGGTTAAAGTTTTAAAAGATTACTTTAACAATGTGCCTGATACTGATAAAATGCACATGCTTGCCTTGTTTTCAGGGCGTAAACCTAAAAGACAAATTAACTCAACGCTGGTACGCAACTGGGCTATTGAGGCATCCAATATTCCGGCCTGGTTATTTGAAGAAAGTTACCATGTAGTTGGAGACCTTGCTGAAACTATGTCGCTTTTAATGCCGCAAAACAAGGGTAACAGCAATAAAACGTTAACCGAATGGATTGCCGAAATAAATGATTTAAATAATAAAACAGAAGAGGAAAAGAAGCTTTGGCTAATGGACTCATGGGCTATGCTTGATACCAGCGAACGATTTGTGTTTAACAAACTGCTTACCGGCGGCTTTAGGGTTGGAGTATCGCAAAGCCTGGTGATTAAGGCGCTGGCAGATATAACCGGAATTGAAGCCCCCACACTAACCCACAGGATTATGGGTAGCTGGATGCCCGAAACCTACACTTACGAACAACTAACCCAGGAGCAGGGTGCATCGGATGATATTTCACGCCCATATCCATTCTTCCTGGCATATCCTATACAGGAAACATCGGAAAAACAGAAATCCACAGATGAATTGAAATATGCCTTAGGCGATGAAGCTGAATGGCAGGCGGAATGGAAATGGGATGGCATCCGCGCGCAACTCATAAAGCGCGGAGGTAAGATCTTTATATGGAGCAGGGGAGAAGATTTGGCAACTGATAAATTCCCGGAACTGCATCCTTTTTTAAATGCATTGCCTGATGGTACGGCGATTGACGGCGAACTGCTTAGTTTTCAAAACGGATTGCCTATGCCTTTCAATGTATTACAAACCCGTATAGGCCGTAAAAACCTGAATAAAAAGATTTTGGAAGAAAGCCCGGTAGCAGTAATTGCCTATGATTGTCTTGAATTTGAGGGCGAGGATATAAGATATAAATCGCAATCGGAGCGCAGGGAGATATTGGAGGAGTTACAGGCAAATACACCTTTTCCTGAATTTTTCAGGCTTTCGGCGTTGATATCTTTTAATACCTGGGAAGAGCTGGGTAAGATAAGAGAACAATCGCGTGTGATGATTGCCGAAGGTATTATGTTGAAACGTAAAAGTGCCACATACCAGGTTGGACGTAAGCGCGGCGACTGGTGGAAATGGAAGATAGACCCACTCTCGGTTGATGCTGTAATGATCTACGCCCAAAAAGGACACGGCCGCCGTGCTGATTTGTATACCGATTATACATTTGCTGTATGGGATGGAGATAAACTGGTCCCCTTTGCAAAAGCATACAGTGGCCTCACCGATGCCGAGATCAATAAGGTGGATTATTTTATTAAACACAATACCCTTGAAAAATTCGGCCCGGTACGTACAGTAAAACCAGAATTGGTTTTTGAGATAGGCTTTGAAGGGATCAATAAGTCAACCCGGCATAAATCGGGGATTGCTTTACGCTTTCCACGTATTTTAAGATGGCGGCACGATAAGCCCAAAGAAGAAGCAGATACCATTGAGAGTTTGAGGGCATTATTAGGAGAATGATTGTTGATGAGTCTAATCTTTAGCTTAAGTGAGTCAATTAACAAAAAAGTGGGTTTACATGGTTTACACAATTTATGGTTAACATGTGAATAAAAATCTGTTAATCAAATAATTATATTGATTTTTTGAAAAAAACATGGTTTACATTTTTTTGTGCAAACACCACTGAATAAACGTCAATTTATCGATAAAATATTAGTTTTGGTATTAATAATTTAACCTGAGAAAAATGAGCATCCTCCATATCCTTAACGGCGACGCTACCCGGCATAGTTTTGAACAAACCGGACTTGATGGTGATATAATGGTTTGGCGCGAGGTTTTTTCGCAAGGCCCGCTGGAAGAAAATATTTCATCGGCTCATTTCTGGAGAGAACGGGAGGAATGGATTGGCGGAGGGTTTAATGAAACACCCGAAGGTTATCAGCATAAAATGCTTGATGAACTTACCAAACTAAGTGAGCCATATAATGAAATCAACCTGTGGTTTGAGTTCGATCTGCACTGCCAGGCAAACCTGCTTGGTGTTATTGCTTATTTAGAACAAAAGACAGATCTTTCTGCTCCGGTTATCTATTTGATCTGCCCCGGCGATTTTCCGGGAAAGGACGATTTTAAAGGTATGGGCGAATTAAACGGCGAAGAACTGGAATATTTATATGATAATATAAGAGTACAATTAAGTGCTGAGGATTTTGCTATTGCATCTGCAGCCTGGGATGTTTACGTAAGCAATAACCCTGAGAAATTAAGCGCTTATCTTGCAAATACCACCTTTTGGGGTAGTTTCCATCTATTAAAACCTGCATTACAAGCTCAGCTTAAACGTTTGCAGGTAAATGAAAATGGCTTGAACTATGTTGAGCAAAAGCTGGTGGATATTTATAACAACGGTGCTAAAACCCAAGGTGAAATCTATACCGCATTCTGGAAAACTGAAAAGATATACGGAATGGGCGATATGGAAATTGATATTTATCTCAATAGGTTGCAGAAAAAAGGACTGATCAAATTATAAATATGGATAAAACTTATCTCATTAGCGGTGCAGGCAGTGGAATTGGGCGCGCAATAGCGCAGAAATTAAGTAACGATGAATATACCTGCCTTTTACTTGGCCGTAATGAAGCTGCTTTAAAGGAAACGCTAAATACACTTGAAACAAATAATCACCAGATTTTGCTTGCAGATATCCGGGATAAGGAAAGCCTTGCACTCGCAGCTGATCAAATAGATGATATTAAAATAGACGGATTGATTGCCAATTCCGGCGTCGGCGGCGAAAACCATTGGGGCGAGAATGACCGCTGGCACGATATTATTGAAACCAATTTAACCGGTACTTATAATTTTGTAAATACCTTTTTACCTGGTTTAAATAAAACATCAGGCGAAAAACATATCCTTATTACTTCCTCAGTTTTAGCAAGGTTGGGTGTTCCCAATTATTCGGCTTATTGCGCCTCAAAGGCAGGTCTGCTTGGCTTAATGCGTTCGTGGGCGGCGCAATATGCATCACAAAATATACTGGTAAATGCTATTTGTCCCGGTTGGGTTGACACAGATATGGCGCAAAGCGGCTTACAGGGCATTGCCGATGGTATTGGCGTAAGTAAACAGGAGTTTTATGAGATTGCTATGCAAAGCGTACCGTTGAGGCGTATGAGCCGGCCTGAAGAAATTGCTGATCTGGTTGCTTATTTGCTTAGCCAGGGTTCAATAACCGGGCAGGCTATTGATATTAATTGTGGCTCGGTGATGAACAGTTAATATATTCAGACTTACGATGTTTTTAAAACTCCGTAAGTCTGAAATAATGTTGAGGCTTACCACTTATCGCCCCAGGGATCTTTTATATTATACTGCTTTAATACATCAGCAGGTACGCCATCCCATTTACCTGGGGAGTTGCCTACATAACCCAAATCTTCGATGCCGATTTTTGAAGTGAAAAAGCCAGATGCTGTTAAATCCCGCATGCGATTAAAGAATGATACACCTTGTGCCATTTCTGGCTTTGCCTTTTTAGGATAGGCTATTTCAGTTACCATTTCTGTTTGCTGGGCATTGCTGGCATCAACAAATGTTTTACCATAGCGGTTTAAACATTGCAGATCGAGCCAGCGCAGGCCACCACGCATAGGCGTTTGATGCTCGGGCATATCTTTTACAATAAACTCAATAAAAGCAGGTACTTTAGCATCTGATGCACTGCCGGAGCGCGCATCTTTTGGGATAATAATATCGCCAAGTACAGTAATGGTTGCCATTTCGTGATCGTTAAAAAACTTTTCGGCATTCAGTTTTTTCTCCCGTTCAATTTCAAAAGGCTGCCTGCCCGCCTCATCGGCAACGGCTGTTTTATCGGTATTATCTTCGGCTAATTTATTGTTGTTTGGCTTACAGGCTTCCAGCAACATTGTTGTTGAAAGTGTTCCTAAGCCTATGGCTTTGAGTGTGTCGCGTCTGTTCATTTCGTTAGTATCAAATAACTGATTAAACGTTTGTTTTTTTCTTTTGAGATAGAATGTATTCTGCGGTACGCATTGACAGGGCCAGGATGGTCCAGGTAGCGTTTTTATCGCCTTGCTGCACAAACGGTGCGGCGTCAACCACAAATAAATTCTTACAATCATGGGCCTGGCACCATTTGTTTAAGGCCGATTTTTTTAGGATCGTCGCCCATACGTACAGTACCTACTTCGTGGATGATCATACCCGGGGCCTCTAATCCGTAATTGGTTTCCTTGCCTTGCGGCGGTCCATAAATAGCGCCACCCATATTATGCATTATCTCCTGGAAGGTATCCTGCATGTGCTTGGCCTGTTGTATCTCATAATCGCTCCATTTATAACGGAAACGCAATACAGGTATACCGAATTTATCAACCACATCGGGGTCTATCTCGCAATAGTTATCAAAACGTGCAATAGCAGTACCACGCCCGGCCATGCCAAAGCCTGTTCCGTAAAAACGGCGGTAATCATTTTTCAAGTCAGCACCAAAGCCACCGGCCTCTTTCATTTTACCATCCTTGCCCGGCACCACACCATTTTGGTTTTGTATGCCGCCGCTAAAACCATACCCCGGCATGTGTAAGCCACCGCCAAATTCAATATGGTATCCGCGCGGGAAATTCAGCTTCTTATTATCATAAACCCATGGGCCATAAATATGCACGCTGCCTACACCGTCTTCGTTATAACGTTTGCGGTCCATCAGTTCAGGTATCCATCCGCCTGCACTTGATCCTGTCGAATCATGCAGGTAATGACCTACAACACCGCTGCTGTTTGCCAATCCTGCCGGATGTTTGGACGATTTTGAATTAAGCAACAACCTGGCAGATTCTCCGGCGCTGGCGCCTAATATCACTATATTAGCTTTTACCTGGTATTCCTGCATGTCTTCTTTGCTGATGTATGATACGCCGGTGGCCAAACCATTATCATCAGTAAGAACCTCACGTACCATTGCGTTAGCAATAACCTTTAAATTACCCGTTTTTATAGCCGGAATAACAAGGCACGATGAAGACGAAAAATCGCCATAAATTTTACAGCTGCGTCCGCATTGTCCGCAATAAAAACAAGCTCCGCGATCTTTATTCCCCGGTAAAGCTTCTGTTAATACCGAGCCACGGCCTGCAATAACCTTTACTCCCGCTTTGGCAGCTCCTTTTTTAATGTAAAGCTCATTTAAACGGGGTTTTGGCGGCGGAAGGAAAATCCCGTCAGGTTCGTTAGGTAAATTTTCAACCGTGCCGTAAACGCCTATCAGGCGGTCAACTTTATCATAATAAGGTTTAACCTCATCATATGTTATTGGCCAGTCGTCAGTTAAGCCATCCAAATGGTGCCCTTTAAAATCATCA
>Ga0206904_1008_pt2 | contig 40048 bp, 22 predicted proteins | sample Alteio_BWOrgHeat_42_FD_152981 | JGI IMG/M metagenome (GOLD analysis project Ga0206904, IMG submission 152981) | Enriched cells from forest soil in Barre Woods Harvard Forest LTER site, Petersham, Massachusetts, United States -... | ecosystem: Environmental > Terrestrial > Soil > Temperate forest >...
CAGGTTATGACAATTCGAACAAAGTATTTGACGGGCACTCGAACAAAACCAATACCATGCAGCTGCCGGGCACCTACTTCTATCAATTGGAATACAAGGATAATGGAGAAACAAAATATAAAACAGGTTATATTGTAATGAAGTACTAAAGGAATAATAAGAATAAAAATGTAATAGTTTAAATAAAATTATTCTTACCTTTAATTCCCCTTATAATCAATCATTTACCTAATCCTGATTTTATGAGAAATTCATCACAATTTCCACGCAATTTATTTGCGCCGACTGACTTTATCTGCAGATTATGCCTTTTGGCTTTAATAGGGTTATTTTGTTTTAGCAACAATCTGTCGGCTAATGTTAAGCCAGTAACTGCTAACAAAAACAGGCATTTTAATAATATTAACGGTAAAACACACACTGCTGCGAAGCCGAACAGGCGCGGAACGTTTTCACCGCCCACAATAAGTTATAGTACACCGCAAATTTATTCTACAGGTACAGTAATTACCCCCCTCTTGCCATCAAGTAGTGGGGTGGCGGCCCCCGGCTATAACGGGGTGGCAAGTTTATCGGCAAGCCTCAACGAGCCTAATGGAGTAGCAGTAGATGCTGCCGGTAATGTTTATGTAGCTGATTATGGTAATAACCTGGTGAAAAAAATACCTGTGGGTGGAGGTGCCCCGGTAAATATCGGCTCTGGTTTTAACCATCCTACAGGTTTAGCTGTCGATGTTGCAGGCAATGTATATGTATCCGAAGCAGATAATAACCTGGTAAAAAAGTTACCTTTTGGAAGCAGTACCCCGGTAAGTATAGGCTCCAGTTTAGGGTTTAATCAACCTGTTGGTTTAGCAGTTGATGCTGCTCGTAACTTATATATAGCGGATTATGGTAACAATGACGTAAAAGAACTGCCAGTTAGTGGCAGTCCGCTAACCCTATATCACGGTTTTTTTAGTCACCCGCAGGGCGTAGCAGTTGATGCAGCTGGGAATGTGTTTGTGGCTGATCATGATGATAATGCGATTAAGGAGATCCCATTGGCAGGAGGTGGCCCTATAACCGTAATTTCGGGCATCAACAATCCAGTAGCCGTAGCATTGGATGCTTCAGGCAATATATATACCATTAGCGATAACGTATTGGTAAAAAAATTTCCCCCTGGGGGGGGAACAGGTGTTACCTTATCCAGTTCCCTTCTTCCTGTTGCTTTAGCGGTTGATGGTGCGGGTGTTGTATATGTAACTGACGGAGGCAATAACGTAGTTGCCAGAATTGCCCCAGTTGGCGGGTATTATATAAGCCCTGCCTTACCTGCCGGGCTAAGTATTGATAATACTACCGGCGCAATAAGTGGTACGCCAATAGCAGCAAGCCCGGCTACTAATTATACCATAACTGCTTACAATAGCGATGGCGCAAGCCAGGCAACTTTAAATATCGAGATTAATCTTTTACCACCAGCCATTAGCTACAGTAGTCCGCAAACCTACAAGACTTTCACAACAATTGCCCCATTAACGCCAACAAGCAGCAATGTTGCAGCATGGGGTTATAGCAGCAGCACAATTACAGTGGGTACTGGCTTCAGCAAGCCAACCGGTGTGGCAGTAGATGCTGCCGGTAATATTTATGTAGCCGATGAGGTAACCAATTTGGTTAAAAAAATTCCATCCGGAGGCGGCAGTCCGGTTATATATGCGTCAGGGTTTAATCAGCCAGAGGGATTAGCGCTTGATGCTGCTGGGAATTTATACGTATGTGATAAGAGCAACAACGCAGTAAAAAAAATACCTGCCGGTGGCGGCAGCCCGGTAACTATAGGTTCGGGATTTAACCAGCCTACAGGGGTGGCAGTTGATCTTGCAGGTAATATTTATGTAATTAATTCGGGAAACAAGATATTAAATGAAATCCTTGCAGTTGACGGGAGTATTATTACTGTACCAGCCGGAGTCCTAAATCCAATGAGTGTGGCTGTGGATAATAATGGTAATACGTATGCAACCGAGAATCAACCCCAGTTACAGGGGGTGGTGGCTTACAACTCCATCACAAAAACCTATACAACCCTGGCCCACAATTTAATTACCCCTATTAACGGCTTAACAATTGACGGAAATGGTAATTTATATGTGAGCGATCCGGGGATTAATATGGTCTATAAAATTGCAGGTATTTCACAAACAAACCAAAACCAATCTATGGCTATTGGGTCTGACTTTAATGCCCCGGCAGGTATTGCAGTTGATGCTGAAGGCAATGTTTACGTAGCAGATGCAGGCACTGGTTCGATAAAAAAAATAGTACCAACAGGCGGCTACTATATAACCCCTGCTTTGCCTTCAGGCCTTAGTATTGATAATACATCTGGCGTTATCAGTGGTACGCCAACAGCGCCAAACCCGGCAACAAATTATACCATTACCGCTTATAACGACGCTGGTAACGCCCAGGCTACTGTAAATATAAAAGTTAATGTACTCCCTAAGCCTACCCTCAGTTATAGTACACCTCAAACTTATAGCAGGTCCACTCCAATTACACCGCTTATACCAACAAGTACAGATGTAGCCAGGACACCCGGAAATTATACCTATTATAATTTATTTAGTCTTGCCCGGCCGGGTCCCTATGTCACAAATGGTGTCGCCCTGGATACTGCGGGTACTTTATATATGACCGGCCCACTGGGTACTATACAAAAATTTAATCCCGGAGATTCGGGACCGACAATAATAGCAACCGGGTTCAATCAGCCTGCCGCGTTGGCGGTTGATGTGGCCGGCAATATTTATGTAGCCGACCGTGGCAATGGCGCAATAAAGAAGATACCTGCAGGTGGAGGCCCTACGGTAACAGTGCATACGGGATTTCCATCCCCGGTAGGTGTAGCAGTTGATGCAGCAGGCAATATTTATGTAGCTGATGATGAAGATAATGTAATAGTAAAAATCCCGGCAGACGGAGGAAACTGGGTTAGATTAGGCTCTGGCTTTTTGCGCCCAAGCTCTGTAGCGGTTGATGCTGCAGGGAATATATATGTTGCTGAGCCCGGCAGTTATAAGATAAAGATGATCCCGGCTGCAGGCGGTGACCCGGTTGTAATATCGACGCAATATGTGAACAACATAACATTGGATACTTATGGGAACATATATGCCTCTTTGTATGATAGTGAAAATATAATCAGTTTCCCCCCTGGTGGTGGTGCCCCGGTAACTTTAGATGGCAAAAACGAAGGTGGTGGTGCTCCATGTCAAATGGCGGTTGACAAGTCAGGTAATATATATTTCAATAATGGTATTGCAGCCCAGTCTCCTGGAATTGCAGAGTTAAAAATACCTACAGGGGGGTATGCCATAAATCGTCCCTTACCAACCGGCCTTAATTTTGATACCTCAACCGGCGTTATCAGTGGTGCGCCAACAATAGCAAGCCCGGCAACAGATTATGTTATCAGCGGCTATAATCGGGTTGGTGTTGCTACAGCCGTTTTAAACATTACGGTCGATAGTCTGGCGGCCCCGGTTATCAGTTACAGCAGCCCTAAAATCTATAGCAGCGGTACAGCCATTGCTTCCCTTACACCAACAAGCAACGGGGTATCTCCGCATGGTTATAACAATAATCCCGTTATTTTAGGGAACTATCCCGGAGGTAATGGGCGGGCAATAGCTGTAGATGCTGCAGGCAATATGTATATCACCAATCCAGGTAATTTAAATCATGTGCAAAAAATCCCAGCAGGCGGTGGTGCTCCGGTTAGTATCAGCGCCGGATATAGTGCTAATATTAGTGGTATTGCAGTAGATGCTACAGGAAATGTATATATCGCTGACCGGGCAGCTACGGTAATAAAAAAAGTCTCAGCTGGCGGTGGCAGCACTATCTCTTTAGGTTCGGGCTTTGTTAACCCTTCAGGCGTAGCGGTAGATGCTGCCGGAAATTTATACATAGCCGATATGGGTAATAATGCTGTAAAGATGATCCCCGTTGGTGGTGGTGCACCTGTTGCTTTAGGTTCGGGCTTCAACGCGCCGACAGGTGTAGCTGTTGATGGAAGCGGTAATGTATACGTTGCCGATAATGGAAACAATGCAATAAAAATGATCCCTTCTGGTGGAGGTAGTACTGTTACAATAAGTACAGCTTTTAGTGCCCCGCTTGCAATAGCTATTGATGGGGCGGGGAATATATTTGTAGCTAACAGTAACCCGTCTGAAATAAAATATATTCCTTCTGGTGGCGGGGCGCCTGTTGGCTTGTCTGTTTTTTCTACCGGTTATCTCACTGCTGGTATTACTGTAGATAATAAAGGGAATTTTTATTTTAGCAACGGCGATACTATTTATAAAATGCTGCCGGCTGGTGGTTATTATATAGGCCCGTTTTTACCTCCGGGGTTAAAATTTGACTCGGGCACAGGCACAATTACTGGTACGCCAAAGGCAGGCAGTGCTGCAACAAATTATACTGTTACTGCTTATAGCGTAAACAGTATAAGCGCTACCGCTACAATAAATATTGCTGTAAAATCAGCCGATGCCAGCTTAAGTTCAGTGTACGTAAGTACGGGGACGGCTTTAGTTCCATCATCCGGAGCTGCAGCTGTAAATTATACAACTTCGGTAAGCTCATCCACTACCTCTATAACAGTAACCCCAGTTACAAAAGACCCGGCTGCTACAGTCACGGTTAATGGCGTTGCAGTTGCCAGCGGCTCGGCTTCGGCCCCGATAACATTGACCGGCAGTTCCACAACTATTAATATGCTGGTAACCGCATCCGATGGGGCTACTACACGCTCATATTCAATTATTGTAAACAAAACAGGCTCGAGCAATGCAACGATAAGCGCTTTATATTTAAGCACCGGATCCATATTAAACAAGGTAGCAGGCAGCCCGTTGAATTATACGTCATCTGTGAGTGCTTCCACTACTTCGTTAACTGTAACACCCGTAACTGCAGATGCTACGGCTACTGTTACCGTAAATGGCAACCCGGTTACAAGCGGTTCTCCTTCGGCACCGATAACGCTTAGTACTGGCCCGACTACCATAAGTGTAGTAGTAACGGCGCAGGATGGTACAACAACCAAAACTTATTCCATCGTTGTAAGCAGGACAGGATCGAATAATGCCTCGTTAAAAGAAATTCATTTTAGGAATGGTGCACCATTTAACAGAGTAACAGGCGACCCTTTGCGGTTCACAGCTTCAGTGCCTTCGGGCACTATTTTCACAGCATTTACTGCAATAACTACCGATCCAAATGCTACTTTATCAATTAACGGCTCTCCAATGCTACCTGATCATGACGCTTCTGCCTTCACTATTCCTTTAAGTGCGGGCGATAATACGATCAGCGTTATTGTAACGGCACAAGATGGCTTTACTTCTAAAACTTATTTTGTAATTATTATCGTGTTACCCCCCATACCAGCTGCGGCGACGTACAGTGTAAACAAACCGGAAGTTGACCCGATATTGAATGACCGGACGATCACAGTGCACCAGGGACTGTCGCCGAATGGGGACGGGATCAATGATGTGCTGATCATAACGAACATTGAGAAATTCCCGGAAAACAAGCTGAGCATCATGAATGCAGGCGGTACAGAAGTGTACCAGGTAGCAGGTTATGACAATTCGAACAAAGTATTTGACGGGCACTCGAACAAAACCAATACCATGCAGCTGCCGGGCACCTACTTCTATCAATTGGAATACAAGGATAATGGAGAAACAAAATATAAAACAGGTTATATTGTAATGAAGTACTAAATTTACGTATGACTAAAAGAGGAATATTATTCATCCTGGTATTAATTTTTATAGGTAAAGCCCAGGCGCAGACATCAGCCTTCAGCTATACCCAATATGCAGACAACCTGACCCCGCTTAATCCGGCCTACTCACTGCTGGACAAAGCGGGTTCGCTCAATACAATGGCCCGCAAACAATTTGTGGGGATCAACGGTGCACCGACCAGCTTGCTGATCAACGCCAATTTCCCGATTGCCTCGATCAACGGGTCGGCAGGGTTGATCGTGCTGAATGACCAGATAGCAGTAGAACGGCAGACAGAAGTAAATGCCTATTTTGCAAAAGCGATCCAGCTGGGGGAGAATGACTACCTGGCGGTATCGTTAAATGCAGGGCTGAAGAACTATGTAGCCAACTATTCCTCACTGGCTGACTCGGACCCGGAGTTTGCCAATGATATCAGGCAGACCAAACCCAATATTGGCTTTGGGGTGATGTACTTTACCGACTGGTATTACATCGGGGTATCGGTACCGGAACTGACGATCACCAGTTTGGGCACAGCCTCGGTACAGAACAATACCAATTTTGTAAACCATTACTACTTTGCAGGAGCCTTGCTGACGGATGTGAGTGAAGACATCAAGTTCAAACCCTCGGTACTACTGTCGTATGCAAAGGGCACCCCGGTACGGACGGACCTGACAGGCACGTTTTATATGAAAGAAGTACTGGGCCTGGGCTTGGGTTACCATGTAAGCAGCCAGCTGGCAGGAATCCTGACGGTGAATGTAGACCAGTTCCATATCGGGTACAGCTACCAGTTTGGCACCTCATCGAATAACCTGGGCGGTTTCAATACGGCGACACATGAAGTTACGCTTGGCTACAGATTCGGCAGCGGTGCAGGCAAGGCAAAACTGTTATAATCAACCAGGACCAAACATTAACCATAATAACAAAAGGGCAGCTTTCTTTAATTGAGAAACCTGCCCTTTTTTGTTTGGTTGCCGCGTTACAAATTTCTACTTTAGGCGCTTAAAGCCTCATACCCTACAAATGAAAATACATTTTAAAGCTACCTGTTTAATTTTTTTAATTTTATCTGCATCTGCTCTTAAATCTGCTGCACAGCAAGCGGATAACAGATATCCTATTATACCATACCCAACTTCGTTAACTCCTGAAGCTGGTAATTTCACAATAACCCCGGTTACGACAATTGTTTTGCATGGTAATCGGCTATTTAAAAATGAAGCCGCGGCACTTAATGGGTTCTTTATAAACAGCTTTGGTAAACCGCTGAATAAGGGTTTAACGGGTAGTAAACATGCTATCGTACTAAAATATGACGAACGTATTAAAGCAGATGAAGGTTACAAACTTGTTATAACACCACAATGGGTTACCCTTTCGGCCAGAACTACAACCGGAATGTTTATGGCTGTGCAAACCATCAGGCAATTGCTCCCTGTCCAGGCTGAAAAGCCTAATGCTATTCAGCTGAAAAAATTAACATTACCGGCAGTTACAATTAATGACGAACCTGCCTATGCCTGGCGTGGTATGCACCTTGATGTATCAAGGCATTTCTTTTCAATAGCCTATCTTAAAAAGTTTATTGATGTAATGGCCCTGTACAAATTCAATAAATTTCACCTGCATTTAACAGACGATCAGGGTTGGAGGATAGAAATAAAAAAGTATCCGAAACTAACCGAAAACGGTGCCTGGAGAACATTCAATAACCAGGACTCAGCTTGTATGAAGCGTGCTGTGGATAACCCTGATTTTACCATCGACCCTGAACACATCATCCAAAAAGATGGCAAAACGCTTTATGGTGGTTTTTATACGCAGGCTGAGATGAAGGCGCTGGTAGCCTACGCCGCTACTAAACACATCGATATCATCCCTGAAATTGATATGCCGGGCCACATGATGGCAGCGATTAATCAATATCCTTATTTAAGCTGCGATGGTAAAAGTGGTTTCGGTACGTTGTTTTCTACTCCTATATGCCCATGTTTACCATCAACATTTCAATTTGCACAGGACGTTTACAGTGAGATAATGGATATATTTCCAAGCAAGTACATCCATATTGGGGGAGATGAAGTTGATCGGTCACTTTGGGCAAAATCCGACGAATGCAAGGCACTGATGCAAAGGGAGGGATTAAAAAATACTGCAGAGCTGCAAAGCTATTTCATTAATAATATGGAAAAATTTTTTAATTCGAAGGGCCGAAAGCTAATAGGATGGGACGAGGTATTGGAAGGTGGCATCAGCAAAACAGCAATAGTGATGTACTGGCGGTCGTGGGTGCCGAAAGCCCCGGTTGAAGCAGCCAGGAATGGTAATAAAGTAATTATGACGCCGGGTAATCCTTTATATTTTGATGCTTTTCCTGATAAAAATTCAATACCGAATGTATATAATTTCAACATTATCCCGGCGGGATTGACCGATGCAGAAGCTAAAAATATTATAGGTGCGCAGGCTAATATCTGGACTGAAAACATACCCTCAGAAAAACGGGCTGATTATATGTATATGCCGAGAATGACGGCATTAGCAGAAGTGCTTTGGACACATCATCAGGATTACAATTCGTATCTAAAACGTCTTAGTTTACACTATAACAGGCTGGATGTTTTAAATGTGCACTATCGTTTGCCTGATCTTTCTGGCTTTGTGGCTTCAAACGTATTTACAGACCAGGATACACTTTCGATTAAAAAACCATTGGATGATCTGACAATCAGATATACAACTAACGGAACACTGCCTAATGTAAGCTCAACTGTTTTAGATAGGCCCCTCGTTATCAACAAGCCATTATTGGTACGTGTGGCAGCATTCAGACCTGGTGGTTCCATGGGTGATGTATATGATCTGAGCTATCAAAAACAAAGCCTTGCTGAACCTGAGATGGTAAACACAATCAGCAATGGATTGATTTGCAAAGAGTACAAAGCTTATTTTAAGCAAACCACAGCAATGCCCGATACAAAACCGGATGTCACAATAAAAGTGAATGATATTGTAGTACCAAAGGAATTGGAAGCCCCGAGCTTTGGCTTAAAATATCGCGGTTATATTGATGTGCCCACCGATGGTATTTACAGCTTTTACCTTACTTGTGATGATGGCGGTGTGCTTAAAATTGCAAACAGGCTGGTTGTTGATAATGACGGGAACCACTCGGCAATTGAAAAGAACGGACAAGTTGCGCTAAAAAAAGGTTTACACAACTTTGTTCTTGACTTTATTGAAGGAGGAGGCGGTTATACTTTGAAACTGAAATATAGCCTGAACGGATCAGAACCACGGGAGATTCCGGCGCAGTGGTTTAAAAATTAGGTTATACAACTTCGATAGTTATTATTGCATCGTTTTGTTTAATGCCAAACGGGATAGCTTCAAGACCGGGTACAAAATTGAATGCCCGTTTTTTAGTTGTAGGTAATAATTCGAGCTTGCAATTAGCATTGATTTTTAACATGGCTGATCCTTTATCTATCTCAGCCGAATTGCCGTTGAGCTTTACTTCTTCGGTAGATTTGGAGATAATTGGCAGTATGATTTTTACATCAGAATGCACAGTTTTATCGTACTGAAATTGAATGGTTACCTTTTTATCCGAGAATATGTAATCTACACGGCATTTTATTTCACCCGATGACGGGCTTTGCTGATCCCTGTTAACCAGTTTCGACCATGTTTTTACCCTTATCGTATCACTTGTGTTTTCAACCTCTATTTTTGCCGCCAGATCGCTGATATTCATATACAATGAATTATCAGTTTTTAACTCAATACGAGGTGTAAGTGGCATTGACAGTAGATCAGTATCCGGCTGCATATTATTAACCTCGATCAATTGATATTCGTTCATGCTTGCAGCTAAGATTGGTCCGGTTTTTTCATGCCAGAGCATAGTTATAGCGCCGCCAGTGGCATGGCCGTTTTTGTCTTTATATTCCCTGTCGTATCCAGTTATAGTAGCCCGGTATTTTCCTTTGGCTATCAACCAGGTTTGTATATCGTTAAAAAAGCGTGCTCCATAAGCTGCTTCCCGAGGCAGCGTTATTGTTCGTACCGGTGTTTTTGGCTTGATATGCTGATGATCGAGTATGGTAGTTAATGCCTTGATGTGGCAAAAAGTATGATGTACACAAGCCGGAACCTGGTGCGAAACATAGTGCGGCCCTCCGTATAGCAAACCATCTTTTGTACATTGCTGCAAAAGTTGGGTGTTTTTAAGCGCTGCCTTGTAAAACCGGGGATCATGATCGGCTAACAGGGTATAAGCGGCCTGACAACCATCACTGGTCCTGCTGCCCCAATAAGTCCATTTAAAGTTACGGGTACCCCAACTGTTATCCCAGCCGCCATCAGGAAGCATAAACTCCAGATGGGTTTTTAAACTGCGGATAACGGCAGTCAAAACTTCGTCGTCATTAGTTAACTTGCTGTAAAGCACCAGTGAAGGCAGCGACTCCTCTACATTATATCCTAAATCGACAGAAAAACAACCTTTAGGGCTGGGTTTATCATAGGGGCCGCCTTCGCCGGATATAAAGCCATCTTTCGGGGTGATAAATGGCAAAGCATTATGCGCTAATTCCCTGCCTTTGGTTTTAAATTTTGGAATATCGAGCAATGTACCCAGAAGCGATAAAGCATACGAACCAGATATAGGATAATTGATGTTTCCGTAATTAATTGAAAAGTTGTTGTAAATAAAATCTCCCGCCTTTCTGAGGCGTTCGATAACCTCGTTTTTAAATTTGGTACCAGCTAATTCGCCATGATTTTTTAACATTTCAGCAAGGCCGATGGTGGTAAATACAGTTATTCCCTTCCATGCACCTTTAACAGGTTCGTTCAACCATGAGCCATCGGGTTGGCTTACCCTGTTCTCCATCCAGTGGTATAATAGCATTGCTGAGTCGATATACCTTGAATCTTTTGTTTGTTCGGCAAGACGAAAGAAGGGGTAAATTGCATCGGCGCACCTGCCGTGTACTATTTTATCAGCCGGGCAAAAGATACCTCCATAATTATTAACGTCCGCTTTATCTGTAACCTGCAAAGCAATAAGTGCTTTGGCCCATTGCCGTGTCAGTTGCTCGCTTAAGGAATACAAATCATCCTGGTCATCCGCCAGATCAAATGCCAAACTACCAGCAAATGGAATGGCACTAAGCCCTATCGCACTTGTTTTAATAAAAGTTCTCCTTGATAATGGCATAATTATCTGTTAACTACGGGTAATCCTTTACTTATTTTGTCTTTGCGCAACAAAGCCTCCAGGTAATAATAATCAGCATAAATTATGGGTACATCAATTTCACTTTTGGCGGGTTTGTGACCTATGCTGTGCAATAATAAAAAGCCTTTGTCCCTGCCACTTTTGGCCTGATAATGCTGTGTTAAACTTTTAACTATTTTATCTGCTGTAGCTTTATAGGTTTTGCTGTTTGTGCTGTAACTGCTTAATTCATACAAGGCAGATGCCGTTATTGAAGCAGCTGATACATCCTTTGGCGCGTTCGGTATCGCTGGGTCATTATAATCCCAAAAAGGAACAAGGTCTTCAGGAAGGTGAGGGTTGCTGAGGATGAATTTGGCTATCTTTTCTGCCTGTTCCAGGTATATTTTGTTTTTGGTTTCCCGGTAACACATGGTATACCCGTACAGACCCCATGCCTGCCCACGCGCCCATGCAGATTCATCGGCGTAGCCCTGTGCGGTTTGCTTGCGTATCACTTTCCCTGTTTCAGGATCATAGTCTACAACATGATATGAACTGTAATCATTCCTGAAATGATTTTTTAAAGCCGTATTGGCATGAGCAATGGCAACTTTATAAAAAGTTGAATCGCCGCTTAACCGGGTGGCTTCAAAAAGCAATTCCAGGTTCATCATGTTATCAATTATAACCGGGAATTTCCATCCATTACGATTATTCCACGATTTTATCGACCCAACTATCGGATTAAACCGGGTTGTTAAGGTCCTGGCGGCCTCTATAATTACACTTTTATAATGAGGATCATTAGTGAGGCGATAACCGGTGCCAAAACTGCAATAAACCTTAAACCCCACGTCATGCGAGTCTGCATTATCTTTTTCACGTTCCTCGTCAGCGGTAAATTTCCTGGCTAATGCAAGCCATTTAGCGTCTTTAGTATATTCATATAAAAACCAAAGCTCGCCGGGAAAAAAGCCGCTGCACCAGTCTTTTGAAGAGATGATCACCAGATTGCCACCGGAGTTAATTGTGCGTGGCATTACCAGATCTGCTTTCGTTGTACTGGCTTTGGCCGAATCCACATTCCTGAGCATTAAAGCAGTTTGCTTTTCAGCAAAAGCGAATGCCTGGTGAATATCGATTTGAGCAAAACCCGTCAGCGAAAAGAAAATTAATAAAATAAAGATGCTGGAGATTTTGTAATTCATAAGTAAGCAGGGTCGAGATGTTCTATGAAGATCACGTGTTTTAACTGGTTATAAATTCAATATTACAAGTATTCAATTGCATAAAGCACGGTGTATCAATTAAAATTTGCGAAAACGTTTTAGTAATTAAATCTCTTGCCTGTAAAATGGATGTGAAATATAATTACCTGGTAATGAATGCCTTTTTACAACGTTTTCGTAGAAAAATACCTGTATTCTCTTTTTAATTATTAGTGATAGTTGTAAAATTGTTTAATACCCCTCTATAGATCCAAAAGACCCGATAAGATTATTATTAGAGCATTTTTTAAAAGATTATGGTCTGCTCAAAATCACTTTATGAGATTGATGATTTTGCGTACTAAGTAAGCTGCATCAGCGGGAGCCATATTCTTTTTCTTTCTAATACTTCCAGAACTCCTTCTGAAAATATATGTATCAGGAATGATGTAGCCCCTGTCGCAAAAAAATGTGTATTTTTATTTTCTCAAAAATTTCTTGAGTAAGTATAAATTAAAGATAAGTGAGTACCTATGAATTTTAATGCTATTACTATTAGCGACATTGCCAGAGCATTAAATCTTTCTGCTTCAACTGTTTCAAAAGCTCTTAACGATAGTTACGAGATAAGCGAAAAAACAAAGAAACTGGTTTTAGAATATGCCAGGGATAATAATTATCGGCCTAATCCAATAGCCCAAAGCTTAAAGAAGGGCAGGAGCAAATCGATAGGTATTGTTGTTTCTACGATTGATAACCAATTTTTTTCGCAGGTAATAAACGGTATCGAATCTGTTGCTTACAGCGAAGGATATAACGTTATTATTACTCAAACTCATGAGTCTTTCGAACTGGAAGTGATGAATGTAAATCATCTTACCTATCGTTCTATAGACGGACTTTTGATATCGCTTTCTACAGAAACACAGAACGTAGAACATTTGCAAAAACTGCATAACCAAGGCCTTCCTATTGTTTTTTTCGACAGGGTGAGCGATGCCATAGATACGCATAAAGTAACAGCTGATAATTTTAAAGGAGCTTATGATGCAACATGGCACTTGTTAAATTCGGGGTACAAAAACATTGCCCATATTACCAGCCCTGCCCACACCTCAATTACGAGGGAGCGTTTTGCAGGGTATAAAAAGGCATTACAGGATAAGGGTATAGCAATAAATGAGAATTTTATTAAATACTGCAAACATGGCGGCAAAGATGTGGCTGAAACTGAGGCTGCACTTAACGAACTATTGACCCTTAAAGAAAAGCCCGATGCCATCTTTACTGCTTCTGACAGGATAACAACAACGGTGCTTTCTATTTTGCGTAAATTAAAAGTAAACATTCCTAATGAGGTAGCTTTAATTGGCTTTACTAATACTGCTTTAGCCGATGTATTAAATCCGCCGTTAAGTGCAGTTTATCAGCCAGCGTTTGAAATGGGCATAAAAGCAACCCAAATGTTGCTCAGCATAATTAAAAGTAAACGCCCGGTTACCGAGTTTGAAAATGTTGTGCTGCCTACAGAGCTGTTTATAAGAGAATCAACCCTCCGGACTATTTAACCTTATAATGCGTATATGTGGTAAAGCCCAAAAATGTCCTGTCGTTTGGCACGCCAATGGGGGCTGCAAGTTCTCTTAAAGATTTCATGTTAGTTGTTTTATAATATTTATAAGCTACCTCAACACCCGGGAAAACAGGGCTGGTGGTTGAACAATAGTTACAGCCTGTACCCTGATCATACGCGCTTCTCATAAAATCGTATCCTGCGCTGATGCGGTTTGATAAAGCTGAATAAAGAGAGTTATCGCCTTGTATATGGGCAATTTCAGCAGCATATGTTAAGCCGGTTAGCGAATATTGATAATGCACACAGTCATGACGTTTGCAAAGCTCATACATGGTGCCATCGGCAAGTATAACCTTTGGGAAAACATCGTTAATAATGTCGACCCCACTTTTATATATCCCTGCATCATCCAAAAAAACGCCAATAGCCATTTTTGCGTATCCAGCCGAAACATTCCAGTTGTTATTATACCCTAAGCCTTGTACATAGCTGATGTAATTGTCATTTACATTGTTCAGGTAACTTTTAAACTGATTAATATCAGCATCAGCCCAACCTGCTGACACCCCTTTAACCTTGTAATACCTTATTATTTCGGCAGCAGCAACAAAACTTGGAGTAGTCCACGATGCTTCAAGCCCTGGTTGATGGGCATTTTGTTTGCTATCCATAAGGTCGTAGTTTTTAAAATGATACGCCCATCCGTTCAAAATGCCTATTGCTTGTTTTGCGTAGGTAATGTCCCCGGTTCTGGCCCAGCATAAAGCAATTGCATAAACTAATTCAGCATCGGCCCTGATCTGGTTTTTAGATGGGGTGGTAGCGCCATTCGAGCCAACAACTACTGTAACAGGAAATGAAACGGGGTAGGTACGGTCTTTAATAAAATCAAGAACTTTTTGATAGGATGCCAGGCGGCTGGTATCGCCTTTATTAGCTTCTGATGCGATGAGGTTAAGGCTTGCTTTTGTATTTATAACACCGGGGTGTACAAATGTTGTGGCAGTTATAGTATTCAAATGGCTTTCCATAGTAGTTCCTTTGTAAATTCCGCTTTTTTGATGATTTCCGAAAAAAAATATAACTGGGATAATGAGACATAGATACGATAACCTGTAGGAAAGACTTTGATACTTCATATTTAAAATTTGATTTTAGGCACCCCTGTAAAGCACGTGATTATATAATTTAAAAAGATAGATGGAATTCAAAGTTCAGTTAACCGTGCGAATAAAACAAGGACTGTATACGAATACGATGTAGTACTAATTTAGTGTTTGTAGTAAACATTCGAAGTATTTGTAAGCAATGATGTTATCACGACTGATTTATTTTTCACGTTTTTTAATTGTGTTCAAGATATCGCTGCGATAAGTTCACTTTGCTTTTCATTCGTATATTTTTAAACACCCTTCGTATATCAGTTCCCTCTAAGGCGGATGAGCGGGGTTAATTTAGCTCTATAAATTATCAGCTAATATTAACACTGCCATGTTATGATAAACAGATACAAGATCATATTGCTTTCAATAACATTTGTTTGCTTTATTTCCGCCTGTACAAAAGAAGGCCTGCAAGGGCCTGAAGGTCAGCCCGGAACAACAGGCCCACAAGGGGCACAGGGAGTTGCCGGGCCAGTAGGGCCATCCGGGAAAGACGGTTCAGTTATTTACAGCGGTACTGGTGTACCTCCTGCAACAACAGGAAGTGTGGGTGATTATTACCTTGATCGTTCTACTGGTAGCCTCTACGGCCCTAAAACTTCAACAGGTTGGGGTACGGCACTGTCACTTACTGGCCAGCAAGGGCAGACAGGTGCAACCGGCGCTACTGGCGCAACCGGTCCACAAGGACCAACAGGCGCTACCGGCTCACAAGGAGCTACTGGTGCCACAGGGCCACAAGGGCCAACTGGACCTAAGGGTTCAACCGGTGCAACAGGTGCTACCGGAGCCACTGGGGCGACAGGCGCAACAGGCCCCCAAGGAGCAACCGGTCCAACCGGAGCTACAGGACCACAGGGGCCAGCGGGTTCTCAAGGTGCTACCGGAGCAAACGGTGCACAAGGGGCTGCCGGAGCAGCGGGCAGTCAGATATACAGTTCAACAGGCGCACCTAATGCAGCCTTTGGTAATATTGGTGATTATTATCTCGACAAAACAAGCTTACAATTATACGGACCGAAATCAGCCTCGGGATGGGGAGTGCCAGTGTTACTGCGCGGTGCACAAGGCCCTCAGGGTCCTGTTGGGCCAGCAGGAGCTGATGGAAGTATTATTTATAGTGGATTAGGTGCACCCGATCCAACCCTTGGAACAAATGGTGATTATTACTTTAACAAGAGCGCAGGTACGCTTTATGGCCCTAAAACATCCTCAGGCTGGGGTACATCAACTTCATTAGTCGGTCCGACAGGTGCAACGGGTGCTACAGGTGCAACTGGTCTGCAAGGATCTACCGGGGCAACAGGATCTACTGGTGCCAATGGAACTAATGGCACAAACGGCAGTAAAATAATTAGCGGTACAACTGCACCAACAACAGCATTGGGTACTAATGGTGATTATTATTTGAATAAAGCCACCTATGATTTTTACGGTCCAAAAACCGCATCGGGCTGGGGAATACCTATTACACTAATGGGAGCACAGGGAACAGCCGGGCCAACTGGGCCGGCTGGTGCTGATGGTAGCGTTATTTATAGCGGTGCCGGTGCTCCGGTTGCTACTATAGGTAACATTGGCGATTACTACTTTGCCACAACAGCTGTTTTGTTCTATGGCCCTAAAACATCTTCAGGCTGGGGTACCGGAACTTCATTAAAAGGCACCAACGGAACAAATGGAACCAATGGCAGCAACGGCGCAAATGGGGCAAACGGAAGTAATGGCACCAACGGGTCATCCGTACTAAGCGGTACAGGTGTTCCGGCAAGTACGGTTGGCAATAATGGGGATTTCTATATAGATCTTTCGACTTATAAAATTTACGGACCAAAAGCCAGCGGTGCATGGGGCGCCGGGACATCATTAAAAGGGCCTGCGGGAGCAAATGGCAATGCCAATGTGCTTGCTTTTGAAACTGCCGACGGGAGTACCTTCTCATGGAACTTTGGGGCTTTTGATAATTCAGGTGGCGACAACCTTGATTACCTTGAAATGAACCGTAATGGGCTAAATGATACTACAACTTTTTTCAATATCCCCGCATCAGCAGTTGCAGCAGCTAAAACCGGTACAATAGCAGTTTTTTTACGCGATACAGGAACAACTACATGGCAGCCAGTACCTTTTAGTACCGGCAACGGCGCTAATGTGCTGAACTATAACTTTAAATTAACAACAACTGCCACTACCGCCTATGTACGGATTTCCCTCACTTATAATCAAAATATTAGTTTCATAGCTACTGATAAAGTGAGGATAGTAATTATCCCTGTGAGTAGTACAGGTGTGCTGGCTGTGGCTCCGCGCGGGCCTGCAGCTATGCAGCAAACCATGCGGAAACTCAACTTAAAAGACACCGATTTTAAAAAGCTGAAATAAGGGTGCGCCGCTTAGCGGCGGCACATCCTTATAATCTTACCTCACCTGGCCAAAAAACATGAAACGGATAATTATAGGGTGCTTTCTTCTCCTTAACTTATTGCTCTTGCATAGGGTTGTACGTGCACAGGATGTTGGACAATTAGCCAATCAAAAACCCTTTGATATTTCGGGAGTTTTTGGGGTTGGCATTGGTACTTATAATTCCAACGGTATTGAACCCGGGGAGCATAATTTTTCTTATTTATTTAATGGCGCCCCGGTTGTATCCATTTATGGTGTAAGTTTTCCGTTCAGCATAGTAGTGAGTGATCAGCAGCGTGGTTTCAGGCAGCCATTTAATCAATATGGCATCAGTCCTACTTATAAATGGATCACGGTTCATGCTGGCTGGCAAAGTGTACAGTTTTCGCAGTTTACACTGGCTGGATATGATATTTTAGGTGGCGGTGTTGAGCTTAATCCGGGTAAACTCAGGTTCGGGTTTATTTATGGGCGATTTAATAAGGCCATTGAAGAAACCTCAACTCAACCATTATCTTTTCAAACCCCAGCTTATAAAAGAACGGGTTATAGTGCAAAACTTGGTTACGGCACCTCAAATAATCATGTTGATTTGGTGATGCTGAATGCCAGGGATGACGAACACTCGTTAAAAACCCCACCGTCTGATCTTGCACCTGCCGAAAACCTGGTGATAGGCTTGGTATCGAAATTTACTTTTTTAAAGCATTTTGTTTGGGATGTTGATGTAGCAGGGAGTATTTATACCCGTAATAAACTGGATGATACGATTGCCAACCTGGAACTGAACAAGTTTGATTTTATCAAAAAAATGATAACGCTGAATAGTTCTACCCAATTGCTCACAGCCGGGCAAACCAGTTTGGGGTATCAGCAAAAAAACTATACTATCGGCTTGCAATACCGGAGGGTTGACCCGGATTATAAGTCGATGGGCGCCTATTACTTCGAAACGGATGTTGCCAATTATACCATACAGGGAGCAGTAAGGCTATTAACAAATCAATTACAGCTTACAGGCAGCCTTGGTTTTCAGAATGATAATTTAAGGCATGATAAGGCTTATACTTCACACCGTGACATCAGTTCGTTAGGCGTCTCTTTTAATAAGGCCAAATATGGTATTGATATAAGGTACTCAAATTACGGAATTACGCAGGACAGGGGGCTTAATCCCATAATAGATACTTTCCGTGTAGCGCGTACCAACTATAACGTAAATGCTTTATTAAGATACAGCATGGGCGATAGTTTAATAACGCACAGTTTTGTATTGGTTGGCAACGTACAATCGTTGGTCGATCTGAACCATTTTACATCAGGACAAAACGGGAGCAACAGCAAAACCGGGAACTTATCGTATCAGCTTGGATTTACAAAATCGGCATTAACACTCAGTACAAACTTTAATTATACCGTAGCTGATATTGCCATGCTGCATACCATACTTTACGGGCCATCGCTCGGGATAAATAAACAATTGTCGCAGGGTAAAATGGGACTTAGTGCATCTGTAAGCTACCAGTTGCAGGATAATAATCATATAAACGCAGGCAATATTTTTAACGGCACGCTAAACGGCTCGTACCGTTTTTCAAAACGCGATGGCGCAAATGTTACACTATCATACCTGAAAAGTAATTCGAAGGATGTTACGCTGCCGTCATTCAACGAAATCAGGTCATCATTCAATCTAACACATTCCTTTTAAGGCCATGCTATATAACCAGGATATTATGAAAAGGCAAATGGAACAGGGTAAAAAATTAAAAATGGGGGTTGCAATTTTGCTGATAACCATTGTAATAACGCTGGCTAATTTAGGGGCGATGGCGCAAAGCGTAAATATTACTGTTAATATCATTCCGCCATATTCTCCTTACTATTCAGATTATTCAGGCAAAAACGCTAATAAAGTGTTCTTGATCCTTCAAAATCTGACCAATGCCCAACTTAAAATAAAACTTGCCGGAAACCTGGACGGTAATAACGGGATCCATATTTCTACCTATTCCAACTATGTGCCATTGCAACCTATTGTATTAAATGCACACGAAACCAGGCAATTAAGCGGTACTGCTTTGAAGGATATATTCGACCTCAATGCATTAAGCGTCAGTGGGGTCGATAAGGGTAAACTGGCGCTTACTTCACAATTGCCTGAAGGTAATTATAGTTTCTGTATCCAGGCGCTGGATTATGGCACCAGGCGTTTACTGTCAGCAACTGCCCCATTAGGTTGTACAAGCATTGATATTGTATATCCTGAGGCTCCTGTTTTGATCAATCCGCAGCCATTCGCCCAGGTACCGGTAATTACGCCTCAGATGATAACTTTTAACTGGTTAAACCCAGGCATTGTACCATTGGGCACACAGTACAAAATTGAAATGGCTGAAATGCCTGATGTTCCTGCCGATCCGAATCAAATATTAAACGCAACATCGCTACCCATGCTTTCACAAACGGTTACTGGCTTTAGCTACTTGTATAACATTGCCAACCTGGGTTTAACCCCCGGAAAAAAATATGCATGGCGGGTTACCTCTTTTGATCCATCGGGAAGAGTACTGTTTCATAATAAAGGCGTAAGTGCAGCAGCAATATTTGTATATGGGCAGAGTAACCAAAGCCCGTTGTTTGCAACTAACACACCAAGCCAAGATAATCCGTTAAGTATAATTACTCCTGATTGCAGCACAGGAACAGGTAAAGTTATTATAGGCCCGCACAGCAACCTTAGCTTAAATTGGTTATGGAAGGAACAGATTGACAGTATGACCATGTTTGGCTTGCTGGATACCAATATTTTAAAACATTATACCAGACACAGAACCGCAGCTGGTAGTGAACCTATTGCTGCTTATAAAATAGAGATAGTAAGAGTAGGGAATAAAAAGAATAACCTGCGAGGATCGGGAGTAAGTTCATATTCCTTACAGGTGAAAGCTCCTTTGCAAAATGTTTCATTAAGTGAGGCTGATGTGATAAAGGCTGGCCTTGCGCCCGGGCAAAGTTATAAGCTTGTAGTGGCAGCAGTTAATAACTTTGGTAAAATAATCAGCAAGACCGAATCATGCACCTGGCTGCTTGAAAATGAAAAAAACTCGCAGATACCAAAACTGAATATCAGCGGCCATTTGATGTATTCGTTTGATAAATCGCTTCTTCATAATGCAAATAATGCCAATATCTCCCTTCAAATTGTTAATGAGCCCAAACCAAAAATACTGGGCATAAAATCGGGGAATAAAACTTATCCAATGGTGCAGTTTGACCCAACAAAAGATATTGCTTCGGTCACTACGGATAGCCATGGAAATTTTACAGCGCAAATAAATCAGGCGCCCACAGATACCGGAAAAAAATATATTTTACTGCGTATTAACAGCGCTTATTATCAATTGCCTGCTGACAATATCAACGTAACTATACCCAAGTTAACAGCGGCCAACAATGGTGCGGCTTCGGGGTTAAGTTATACGCAGGATACCTTAAGACTGGGCGATATAAAAACACAGGTGTATAATTATACGCTTACAGTTACCATGCAAAAAGGCTTTAGCGGCGGTATAACCAAACAGCAATGGAAAGATGATTTCAACCTCGACCCAAATTCATACAACGGAAGTAGCCTGGTTGATACCGTTTCGATAGATTCGAAATCGGTTGTCGAAGCAGGTTTACCTGTAAGCCTTTATAGAAAAGTGAAGGCAGCCGATATACCTTTTTATGAGGGTGATATAACGGAAAACTCAACAGTAGCACAAGGGAAATCTTTAAAAGGAGCGGAGACACCATCGCACGGATCTACTTATATTAAAGTAGCCGACGGGGTTACAGGCGTTATTACGGATGCCAATAAACAGCCGCAAACGGTTGTGGTATTTAATAACCTGGTTTGCAATTTCGGTATCGATGATGAATATTTTATAAAAGCTACCTTATCTGCAACAGATACTTTAGGGAGCAGCACAAGCGATGTAGCAGCACCTGAACAACAGTTTTCTTATTCGCCAGCTAATTTTAACTGGCAAACCACACACTATAATGCATCGGTAGTATACAGGCTTATTTCAAAAAAGCCGCCAACCTCGCATGTTAAAGGCAAGTTATTGTACCAATGGCCAAGCGCTCCGGGTGTATTGCATCCTTACGCAAACCGGCATATTACTGTAAAAATGCATGCCACACTTAATGCCGATGATTATAGCAATGTTGGTTTTCCGACAACCAATTGCCAGTTCTATCCGGAAGCTCTTTATGAAGTAGTTAAGCTTCCTGATGGTAGTACCTATAACCGCTCCTTACCTAATTATAAGGATGGGACAATAGTTGCAACCGGGACTACCGACGCTAATGGAAATTTCGATATTGAAATTTTAGCGCTCACAGAAATGGGGCAGATTAATATAGTCGGGAAAAAACTGAGCAATACACCACAAGGCCCCACCTGTAGTGAGAAGCAAGCTACTTTTCAGAGGGGTAACTCGCAAATGATTAAAGACAAAGCTAAAACCGGAGATGCAGGCATAGTTACGGGTAACCTTGAACAGGAGTTTGAAAATTCTTTTGGCGACCCAAATCAGAAGATGGAAGGAAACGGTGAAAACGGCAGTTATGGAGACGGAATATTTTTCGGCAGTGGCGGCGGATCGATGGGCTTTAGCAGTAAAAATGGTAAACAGGGAGGTGATTTTGGAATTAATTTTCTAACAGGGAATGGTTCATCTCAATTTTCTGTTCAAAATGCAAACGGCGGATTAACTTACCAGGTAGCTAATAATGATACCTATGTAAATACATTACTAAACAGCCTTTTCGGGGCTAATTTGGGACCTGGCCCTGGTGGTTTAAATAATGCAGGCGACCAATTGAAAAATGCCGCACAGGATCAGAGCAAAGGTTTAGGCCCGAATGCAGATGATGATCAAGTTGTTGAAGACCAGAATACCGGAGTGATGGGCAGATATTTCTCGCTCGAAGGATTGCCTACCCTGGTAAAAACAAACAATAGCCAGGCAAATACTCCCGATAATTTTGTGGTACAGCCTTTTCAAACTGTCGATCTCGGCACGCTGCTCACTAATGTTGACGAGATTAAGGGCTCGATTAATGTTTATGTGCTAAATGGGGATTATTCAGCACTGAATGGTGCAAAAGTGGTGGTTTTCAGAACTGTTGCAGCTAAAGCTGCCGATCCAAAATTTGATGGTGAGGGGTCTGTAAATCATCCAATCAAACCATTGCTTAGTCCGAATTTTGGCAGCAGCGCCACCTACACCAAAAGTGTAGCGAAACAAGGCAGTGACTATGGAATGATTGTTAAAGAAGGTTATCAGCAAGAAAGCTATCAGTATACTGATCCGGTAGAGTGGGTGATTGATGTGCCATTATCAATAAGCAAGGGCTCAAGACCTGACCAGGGTGTTATTGATCTGAGCAATTTACGCCTTGCATCCAATGGGGCATATTCATTACAAATTACACCAAATGCAGAAAATTCCGGAGGCTCATTTCAACCACTCATGGTATCGTTACCTATAGAAAACAGTATAGATTATTCGTATGATGGCTATATGCCGGACGAGGCATTTATCAGCAACAACATATACGGCACACAGGTTATAGGAACGCAAAACAAAACCTCGCAATTACCATATCAGGATGATAACGGTATTTATGTAAGCGTGGCGCCAAGCCGCATAGCAGGCAGGGTAATGGATAAGTCGAGCAGCAGGGGGCTTAAAAACGCACAGGTTACCCTGGAGATTTATACCGGAACTAGCAGCACAACCCCATCACAGACCAAAACAATGAGCACTGTTGATACCAGCGGGTATTTTGAGGTTAATCAAAACCAGTTCCCGGGTTTTAATTGGAAGGATAATGATCATGTGCGCATTACCGCATCCGCCTATGGTTACCAGAATTCCGCTCCTCCTCCAATAAAAGGAACTATAAATTTAAATAGTCTGCCCATATTAACGGCTAATGGCAGTAAGGTTTACCAGGAAATATTGCTAAACCCTGCGGCCACCATAACAGGTACTATTGTTAACGAAAGCAGCCAGGTAGTAGACTCGTATATTATGCGGGACGACTCTACGCTTTATAGCAACAACGACCTTAAAAAAGGGATTCCGGTTACATCAAATACAGCACATGTTATTAAAATCTTTCCTAAAGATGTTGGTTATTTTGATACAACCTTAAACGTAACTACAGGCGTAGGGACAACTGCTTTGAACCAGGTTATGCTTTACCGCCGCAAACACCGTATGGAGTTTCATATTGCAAGTAATGGGATCGCCGCTTTTCAACTCAATACTTTAAAAGTTATTATAAATAATGAGGCAGCAAAAAGTGCATGGGTTGGAGCAGACGGAGTAGCCAAAATTGATTTTGAAAACATTTCGGTAAATAATTATACCGTTCAGGTGGCAGATGTTACCAATGGCGGATATGTACCTAAAATATTCAACTTAAAAAATGAGGAAAGCCGACAGCCAATCATCTATAATGTTATCATAGAAAAAGGTGCGACAGTTACAGGGATAGTAACTATGGATAACAAGCCAGTAGGTAATGCTAAGGTTTACATTGACTTTAGTACAGGCACAGCATCGGCATACCAAAACCGGGATAAAAATAGCGACCCTGTACCACTGTTTGAAACGCGTAGCAAAGCAAATGGCAGTTATACGCTCACTGGTATTCCGGTAAGTGATGGTAACAGCGTAAAGATACATGCTACGCTCGATACAGCATTTACAGTTAATGGTGCAGAAGGTACTATTGCGATACAGAATAAAAAAGGAACAGGTGATTTAGTACTTACCCGCTTTGATGGCCCCAATATAACCAGTGTATGGGGTTACCCGCTTTCGGTGGAGAAAATGGAAAGGGTTGATAACTTTACTGTTAAGGTAACAGGGATTATTGATCTTGGGAAAAATAACTCATCGTTTACCTGGTTAAACCCCGATAATAAGATCAGGATAAATAAAGTGGTTTTTACAGGCAGCCAGCAATACAATGCTTATAAAGCCGAGCCTAAAATTGCTATAGTACCATTGGATGGTGTAACATCCATCAAAATGAAATTTTTGGATAAATACAATGTAGTTCTGCAAGGTGGGCAATCCTCTGATGATGTAGAGCCGCTGGCATTGGAGAAAGATGGAAGTGGGGGTGCAGTATTTGCAAGGGTAAGCATTACCGACAACTCTTTTAACTTTCCGTCGTCATACCTCAGTTTTGACAAGACCGGGCCGTTTTATCTTTCAGAACTACAACCTGGGTCCAATGGACAACACGCTACAATGATAAAAGCATTGTACAATACAGGCTCCTCAAATAATGCAACTCAACAAACAAGATCTGGCGGAAATCAGTCGGCAATAGCTGGGGCTAAAGCTAATACACCATTATACAATTTATCCGATGCGGCAGGCAATGCTTTGCAATTCAGCTTTATTGGCTTTAATACTGTAGCAAATCCCATATCTTCATTTGTTGACGTTTCGGGTAAGTTCCATTTGGATGCGACCTTAAGTGGAAAAGTACCAAACAGCACCCCGGGCGATATAGACATCCACATAAAAGATTTGGTGCTTGATGGCGATTCCATTCGTACCAGTAAAGGTGTTGATGCTATTACGGTTAACCTGCAAACCTGGAAACTATTGGTAAACAACTGGGTGGTCGATCCTAAACTTGGAGGCATTTACTCTACAAATAGCGTTATTAAAACAGGTGTTTTAGATATCCCGGTAAAAACATTCAACCTTCGCAGCGATTTGTTTGTGGTTAAGGATTTTGATTTAAGTAATGTATCGTTAGGCGGGGGGCTGGTAAATTTAACCGGGATTGATAACACGAATGCCCACCTGGTTTTTGATGAAGCCTGTGGCAGCGATCATGGTAAACATTGGCGCTTTTCGTCGAGCGCAGTACCAGGTGGCGCCGCAGCGCACATTCCGTTACCTGCTGTTGGTGGCATAACCCCTGCAAAAACACTCGATGTTGATTATTTTCAATTGGTAAGCTTTAATAACGAGAATATCATCAGCCTTTCGGGGGCATCGGATGGGATGAAGTTATATAATAACAACAGGTTCACCTTTTACCCTTCATCAATAACAAGTGATATCAACTCATTTACGCTTGGCGGGCAGGCAGCTTTTGATGTACCCCGACTTACCAATACAGCCTTCAATCTTACTTACACCAAAAGCAATGGGAACTTTACAGTTACGCCGGGCGCATTTAAGTTGAATTTTGAGGGAAAAGGATATGTTCAATACTCAAACGATCAAACCAAGAGTATAACTTATGATAATAACACCAGTTTTATAAGCGGCTCGGTTGTTGAACCGAATAAAATTAATTCAATCCCATGTGTTCTTTCATTCGGTAATAATGATCCCGGGACTATTACATTAAATCAGGGGTATAACATTAACCTCGATGGCCCCGGAGAAGCTACACCGCAAAACTTAACCATAACGGTTGATAATAAGCTGCCCAATTATGCTAACGGAATGCATGTTGAAGCAGCAACCAACGATTGGAGTACACTCAAATTCGCCGGGTTAATGAACGATCCAAAATCGGGCACTATGGTTGTGCAAAAGCCAACCTATAATTTTGAAGTATTGGGCGATGTAACTGCAAGTTCATCAGGTGTATCTATGGATCAGGTGAATACACCTCTTGGAGATGTGGCAATGACCTACGATTTCCCAAGCAAAACACTACATGGTAGCCTCCACATGAACCAGGTTGATTTTGGCGGTAAAAAATTCTCCGGCGATGTGCAACTAACGTTTAGCCCGCATGGCATGCTATTACTTGGGGCAGGCTCTTTAAACACCGGTACTTTATTGGTAGATGGCTTTGGCACATTTAATATCGGTCTGCTTTTTGGCAACACAAGTTTAACACAGGACAATATAAACACCGTTACCCAATACAGTATTGCAGGCCAAACCAAATGCTGGCTGAGCGATAACAGCCAAAACTTTAAAGGCTTTTTTTTAGATGGGGGTTATGATATAATAAGCGAGCACGATGGCTTTGATATTGGCATTGCTTCGGTATATTTTAACGCTACTTTGGGCGTGGAAGCATCGATAGGGGCAAACTTTAATACCAAAAATTTTATGGCCCTGGTTGGAGCACATGGTGATGTTGATGCCGGGCTTAGCGCCATAACAGGTACTTCAATATCAGGAGGGGTAAAGGCACACTTAACGGCAGAGGCCACTTACAGTAAACAAGGCTTTGGAATAAACGGCGACGCCGGGGTTATGGTAAACTTCCAGGTGTGCCAGTATATACCGGTTTATGGCACAAAGTGCCTTAGTGCCAGTAAGGGGGCCAGTGTTAAGTTTGGAACCGGCGGCGGCAAAAAAACATACTTTACTTTTAGTTTAGGTAAGGACGATGGTACAGTACAGTGTTCAAATAATGTGAATAAGTAATAGTTATGAAGATGCAATTTACTACAATGGCAAATAAGATAACAGTGTTTACATGCCTGTTAACCTTTTGGATGATACAGGCGAATGCACAAAAAAATACCATTACTGCACTTGCTGGCCATAAAGGTATCTGGGTGGTGTGCGGCGATGCATTGCCCAAGAATTTCTCCTATACCCTATTCCGCAAAAAGGCAAATGCTGATTGGGTTAAGATAGCTAGCATTAACTTCCCGGCATCGAAAGATGCATTGCAGGCAGGGTATCTGAATGCGTTACGCGTGTCGGGGAATGGCATAACTTCACTGTCGGACGAAAGGCTCAATGCATTATGGGACAGGCTTACTTCGCCGGTATCCGCAAATTCTCCTGTAGAGATAGGGGAAGATTATGCTTTACGCCAGGCATCGGGAACAGCATGGTACGACGCAGGCGCAGACAGCGCGGTAAACTATACCTACAAAGTGCAGTTCATTGACCCTAAAAAGAAGGAACCCATAGAGTTTTTAAGCAATAACGCAATTTGGCCGGGTCGTAAATTTCAGGCCGATATTAAGCCATTATTAGTAAAACCAACGCGCGCTGGGCTGTATGCTGAATTTGAAATTGCAGATAAAGGACACATGACTACCTGCAAAATTTACCGCAGGTATTATTTACGCAGTGACTATGAGGAAATTAATGTAAGGCCCATATTTACAACGCGCAACGGAAAACTGATATTACTATTTAATGATGAAACAGCAGTTGAAAAAGTCCCTTATGCTTATATGGTTCTTCCATTAGATGCTGCAGGTAACCCGGGCGATTTTTCACCTGAGATAAAGGCATTTGATGTTCCTCAAAAATCAATAGCTCCGTCGGTTGTTAACTTTAGAGCTAAATCGGCAGAGGCAGAAAAAGCAGTGCGGCTATCTTGGAAATTTGTAAGTAATAAGAATATTGTTTCGGTAAATGTATACAAGGGGCTAAGGTATGATGGTAAATACATGAAAATTGCCACACTTGGCCCAAATGATACCACTTACTTTGATCATAATGTAAAACCTATTGAAACCTATTATTATACTGTGGTATTAAACGGCACCTATGAACAGTCGCCCGCATCGCCCCGGATACCCGGTATTTTAAAGGCAATTAATAAAAATTTATTCCCGCCACAGGATATCAGGTTATTTCAAAAAGACAATATGGTGAGGCTCTTCTGGAAGAAAAATGAAACTGATACCAGGGCCTATTATGTATATCGCGGAACCGGTAAAGCTAAAATACAACAGGTTGGGCCGGTTATTATTACCGATAGCAGTGTTGTAGCCTTTACGGATACTTTACCACAAGTTAGCACCCCAACTATCTTTACCTATTTCATTGCTGATGAAAATACATCGTATGCAATAAGCCCTTTATCGGCAGGCCTGGTAGCTTATGCGCAACCACCTTTGCCTATACCTTATGAGTTAAATGTAAGGCGAACAGCAGGTAATAAAGCTTTACTTTTATGGCCAAACCTACAGCGTGAATCATCGACTGTAACAGGCTATATGCTTTACCGCAGGATAGTGGATAATAAAGGCAAAGAGGTTGAAGCAATAAAACCTCTATGGTTAAAGCCACTCGCCGCCGCTATTAATCAATATACCGATACCACTACCGCAATAGCAGGCAATACGTATTATTACAGCCTACGCTCGACGGGCGATAATGGTTCACAAAGCCCGGCCAGTTTGGAAGCAGGTTTTAAAATAGATGATGACAGGCCCAATCCTGCATCGAACGTGCGGATTTTTGCAGCAGGCAATGCAATTGAACTAAGATGGGACAACCCGATGGGGGACAAAGTGAAGACCATAAAAATATTACGGGCCCTGCAAGGAAAAAAGCCACAGGAAATTGTACAGCTAAACCCAGGTAGCGAAAAGTATACAGATAAAGATGTTGTAGCCGGGGGCATATATTATTACAGCTTTATTGTTCAAAATGATAAGGGAAAATTAAGCAGTGCAACCCCACTGCTGGGGATCCATCTTTAAGTCAAACTGCTAAATATTATATTATTGTAGTAAATTGATTTTTCTTTTAAGTAATTTAGGTTGCTCTTAGTGATATGCAGCAATCTGAATGGAGGTAATAAGTAGTTTTATTATTGATGACGATGAATTAGACAGGCTCGCCATTGAAGCCCATCTGGAACAATACCCATATATTAAATTGGAAGGGAGCTTTGCCAGCCCCTTTGAATGCCTTGAACTTATCCGGAAAAAAAATATAAAACTGCTATTCCTGGATATTGACATGCCCGGGATTAACGGGATTGATTTTTTAAACTCTCTTGAAAATCCACCGCTTTGTATATTTATTACATCGCATCCTGAATACGCTTTAGAAGGTTTTGAAACCCACGCCCTTGATTATCTGCTAAAACCTGTTAAAATTGACCGTTTTGACCGCTCGATAAAACGTGCGAGAGAGTTTTTACAGATTAAAAATAAGGCGCTTTTGTACGATGTACATTTTGCAGACGATTTTTTAACTATTAAGGAGAGCTATGATCTTATCCAGATAAAAATAAGTGACATTATTTACCTGGAGGCATTAAAAGATTATACCAAGGTAATAACGCCACAAAAAACGTATCTCACCCTATCAAATCTCAAGAATTTTTTTGAAAAACTGCCCGGTAACCGCTTTTTGCGCATTCACCGCAGCTTTGCTGTATCCATCAATCAGATAAAAAAAATGGAACAAAATGAGTTGCTGGTGAGCAAAGTTCGTTTGCCAGTGGGGCGCACATTCAGGAACGAAGTAAATCAATATTTAAGAAGTAATCAGTAATCAATATGCAAAAACAGCTACTTTTTATTGTATTCTTAATTTTATTGAACACTCTTGCCCATGCCCAGCTGCCCGACTTGAAAAGATACCCAAAACAGGTAGATAAAATAAGGGCAGCAAAGACGTTTTGTTCGAAAATGTTAAAAATTGAACGGTATGACAGCCTGTTAATGGGCGCAAAAATGGGGTACAACATTAGCCGCACAACAAAGGATGATGGTATAAACTCTGTATTTTGTTACTACATAGGCGCAGGTTACGGATCAATTGCAAAAGATGATTCAGCTATATTTTATTATAAATTATCTGAACAGTACGGGATGCATACCGATATTGCCGAGCGGGTAGTTAACGCACAATCTAAAATATTGGAAGTAGCTCCACGAAATTCGGCTTTGAAACTGGAGTACTTTAACAAACTTGAACAGAGCTATAAGAAATACCAAAATGACGATAAGATAGCCGGAGAAATAGCCTCGAACCTCGCTAATGTTTATAATGATGAAAATCAATATGAGAACTCGTTAAAATATCATTTCCTGGAGCTGCGGTATGTGCAAAAGCTAAAGGATAGTACAGCTATTGGCACCTCGCTGGTTAATATTGGTAATACCTATATCCAGATGAGCAATGACGAAAAAGCTCTCGAATACCTAAATGAATCAATCCCATACCTGAATGATTATAGACGCGGGCAAATGATGGCTTATTATAATATAGCCGCTTGTTACATGGACCTTAATAAAACTGATGCAGCCATCAGCAATTTTCAAAAATCAAATAATATTGCTAAAAAGGTTAATGATACTGTAGCAATGTATAGTATTGAACAAAAATTAGGAACAGCTTATACTGCAAAAAAACAATATGCCAAAGCAGAGGAAATGCTGGGGCCTTCTACAAAATATGCCGAAAAAATTAAAGACGGCACCATGATGAGCGATGGTTACCAGGCGCTGGGTGAGCTTTATTCTGCACAAAAAAGATCTCCCGAAGCTATAGTATGGCTTTCAAAAGCGCTTGCAATCTCAAAAAAGAATAAAATGATGGAAAGGGTGGCGCAGATATATAGTTCAATGGCCATAGCCGAAGCAAATTCGGGCAATTTTCAAAAGGCCTACGAGTATCATAATTCATTTGCGTTATATAAAGACACATTAACGAAAGAGAGTAATAAGAAAGCGGTTGCTGAACTGGAAACAAAGTTTCAGACCGAAAAGAAACAGCAACAAATAAAATTACTAAGTCAAAAGGAAAAAACGCAGGCTGCAGAGCTGGAATCACAAAGGCGCACCAAATATTTTCTTTTAGGAGGATTGATAGCCGTTGTAATTATTGTGGGCTTGATGATAAGAGGCTACCGTTTAAAGCAAAATGCCAATTTAGCGCTTGCAGGTAAAAATGTGGAGCTTGAAGAAAAAAACCAGGCGCTGAATATCCTTAACGAAAAGCTTGATGAAGCTAACCGTTCAAAAACAAAACTGTTTAGTATTTTAAGTCATGATCTGCGTGCACCAGTGGGTAGTTTATTCCAATTCTTAAACCTGCAGAAAAACCATACTAACAAATTGAATGAAGAGCAAAAACAAAAGCATAATGAAAAAATTATTCATTCGGCTGAGAACCTGATGGACTCGATGGAAGATTTGCTGATATGGAGCAAGAGCCAGATGGATACTTTTACATTAAAAGTGGAAACTACTACTGCCGAAGAAATTGTTAATGAAGTTATAGAACTGCATGAGAATTTTGCAAAATCGAAACACATTAAGCTTAAAAAAGAGCATATAGAGAATTTAACTATTGTAGCTGATCTTAATTTCCTGAAAATAGTTTTACGGAATATAACCAGTAATGGAATAAAATTTACCCCAAACGAGGGTAATATTATTTTTTCGGCGGATAAAACTAATAATGAAATAAATTTCAGGATCAGTGACGATGGAATTGGCATGACCGACGCGCAAATCAATAATCTGTTTGAATGGAACAGTATCCGCAGCGATTCTTCGGGCATGGGGCTCAGGCTTGCCAAAGAATTTACCGAGCGCCTTGGTGGAAACATAAAAGTAACGTCAATTGCAGGTAAAGGCACCTGCTTTACCATTTCGATACCCGCATAAATTTATCAAAATAAAAAACTACTGATATTTTGCCTTTATAAATGCAAATGGAGGCTTTTTTTGAGTAGACTTTTGGATAGCTCAAATTAAATTCAATACACTTTGTGATATTTAAACGTCATGAAAACAGTTGTAAAATAAATATTTTTTGGCCTAATTTTTGTTTTTTAGCCGATTATGTGCTTACCTTGTCGCACAAACCAATGTAACTATTTATGTACTTTATACACTAAGTCTATGACTAATTTTACAACTTTAGGACAATTTATTATAGAAAAACAAGCAGATTTTCCATATGCAAAAGGCGAACTTTCGCGCCTGTTAAGAGATATAGGCATTGCAGCCAAAATTGTTAACCGGGAGGTGAATAAAGCAGGGCTGATGGATATTTTAGGGAATGCAGGCAGTACAAACATCCAGGGTGAAAGCCAGCAAAAGTTGGATGTTTATGCAAACCAGCAGTTTATTTCGGCATTAAAAAGCGGGGGGGAATGTTGTATTGTAGCCTCTGAAGAGAATGAAGAGATTATCCGTTTAGATACCGACGTTTCTAAAAATGCAAAATATATTGTAGCAATTGATCCACTGGATGGCTCTTCCAATATTGATGTAAACGTACCTGTTGGAACTATCTTTTCCATATACAGAAGGTCTTCTACAACAGGGCGCGCCACCATTAATGATGTTTTACAAAACGGAACCGAACAGGTTGCTGCCGGGTATGTTATCTATGGATCATCAACCATGCTGGTGTACACAACAGGCAAGGGGGTGAATGGTTTTACACTTGATCCTTCCATAGGGGAGTTTTGTTTGTCGCATCCCGAAATGCAGATCCCTAAAAACGGAGTGATCTATTCCATTAACGAGGGCAACTATGTGCACTTTCCACAGGGAGTGAAGCGGTATATTAAATATTGCCAGGTAGAGGATAAAGCTACTAACCGCCCGTACTCATCCAGGTATATCGGCTCAATGGTGGCTGATGTGCACCGCAACCTGATTAAAGGAGGAATTTTTATTTACCCTGTAACCGCCTCGGCTCCTAATGGCAAATTAAGGCTGGTTTATGAATGTAACCCAATGGCATTTTTAATTGAACAAGCCGGAGGGCGGGCTACCAACGGTACCTCACGGATCCTCGATATCGAAGTAACAGAATTACATCAGCGTTCGCCAATATTTATTGGGTCCGAACTGATGGTTAGGCAGGCAGAAAGCTTTATGGCGGGCGAACAATTGCCGGATATTAAAGAAACCGAAACAGTAAACAGTTTTTAGAGAAAGTCTTAAGTCAAATAGTATTTAGTATTTAGTCAGAAAAGCAAAATCGATTTTTTTGACTAAATACTCAATACTCATGACAAAATAATAACAATGGCAAATATTACTCCATTCCGTGCTATAAGGCCAAATTCTGTATATGCAGATCAATTGGTATTTACTACAATGCAGGCCGAATCTGTTTCCGGAGATCTGAATAAAAACGAATCGCTTCCACCTATAAAAACTTTGTTGGAAAGCCCTGCGAGACAAAGACCAGAAGTGCCTGAAATTCAGGTGAAATCTTTTGATGAGGTTAACCAAACCCTGAAAAACCTTTTGGAGAGGGATAGGTTGTGGCAGGAAAAAAAAGCGGGAATGTATGTTTATGAAATAGCTCATAAAAACACCCGTCAGGCTGGTATCTGGGCTTTGACTGCATTGTCTGATTATACCGGTGGAACGATTAAAATACACGAATTAACATTTGATGACAGTGTACGCCGGTTAAACAATTATCGTAAACATACAGGATTGGAAGGCAGTCCCGTATTACTAACCTATCCGCCTAACATAATAATTAACCGGATTATAGCGGAAACACGTAATAACAGTAAGAAGACGAGTTTAGGTAGCCGTGAGGGGTTTCACAGGCTTTGGAAAATTGAAGATGAAACCACTATACAAAAACTAACCGAAGCCTTTGCCCAGATAGATACGGTTTATTTAGCCGACGGCCATCACAGGCTGGAATCGGCAGGCAGGCTTGCTGCTGAACAAAAAGCTGCTGGCTTACCAGTATTCGATACCATTTCGTCATTATATATTGCCAGCGATCAACTACAGATGCAGGAATATGACCGTGTAATTTTACCTGATGCACCAATTGAAAAAGAAAAGTTGTTTGACCAGATATTAGAAAACTTTTTTATGCAGCCGTCGCGGGGCAACAAGCCGGTACAGCCAAAAGAAAATCACCGCATGGGTATGTATTTTAAGAAAAGATGGTATAATATGGCACCGAGGGAAACCCCTGCAAAGGGGATTGCTGCAAGTGTAGATGCTGCTGTTTTGCAGGAACTAATTTTAGCGCCTGCATTTGGCATTGAAGACCCGAAAACCGATGTACGCTTAAAGTGTATAGGCGGGGGCAAAGCAATGGAAGAATTGGAAACTATTATAGAGGCACATCCTGATGCTATTATATTTACCCTTTGCCCGATAACTGTTAATCAATTGATAGAAGTAGCGGATGCAGGGGAAATATTACCACCCAAATCTACCTGGATTGACCCCAAAGTTCCTTATGGAATACTGATGCACAGGCACTTTTAATTATTTAAATAACTTATAGCGCTATGCTCATAAACTCATTTATGGCTTCAATATAATGACAGCCCCGATTGTTATGGGAGCGCATTTTTGATGCCATGCCGTTTACAACTTTTTGAATTTTTTCTTCTGAGATGATAGCAGGATAAAAATCCTGATTTACAACTGATAGCTGCTGTTGCAGATATATTTGGTTAAGTTTAAGCTTAATTGCATTTAATGCGGGAGCATTTTTACGCATATAATACCATTCCATAAAGCTGGTAAGGTGATCAGCAATTATTTCCTTTGCTTTTGGTTTTTCTGCTTCACGTTTCTGAATGGTTTCATCATTTAATTTCGAAAGTTCATCCACATTCACAAGCGTAACACCAGGTATTTCGGAAACCGCAGCTTCCACATTGTATGGAATAGAAAGATCAATTATGAGCTTACTTCCGTTATTTTTAATGTGTGACCTTAATATAACCGGATCGCATGCATTGGATGCAACCAGTATTACATCGGATGAATCAACATAATTTGCTAACTGATGGATAGGCGCATGTTTCAAATTCATTTCGGCAGCCAGTGAAGCGGCTTTTTCTTCAGAGCGGTTAATCAGCGTAATATTTGTCGTTCCAATATAATCCACCAAATTTTTGCAGGTATTACGGCCAATCTTGCCGGTTCCCACCAGTAATATTCTGGTATTATTACTAATAACTACATGCTTTTTAATATATTGAATAGCAGCAAATGAGGTAGAAATGGTGCCGCCACTTAACGCTGTTTCATTTTTAATCATTTTTGATGATTGTAAAACGTAGTTTGTAAGCCTTTCTAAAAAGCAATTAAGAAAACCACGGTCTTTTGAGAATTTTACAGCCGCTTTAAGCTGACCAATTATTTCATAATCACCCAGTATCTGTGAATCCAGCCCCGCGCCTACATTAAACAAATGATCAATTGCGTCAACTCCGTTTTTTACATAAGCTAAGCCGTTGAAGGTCTCTGTGTTACCAACTGTTTGTGTGCACAATAAATCGATTAAATGATCAGCTTTCTCTGCCAATCCATAAATCTCAGTTCTGTTGCAGGTAGAAAGTATAAATAACTCATCAACATGAAAAGATGATGATAATTGCAAAATATTTTCACAACGATCATTATCTACAGCAAATAACCCGCGTATTGCGGCTTCTGCTTTTTTATAATTAATGCCCGCAACAAAGAAGTTGGAAACCAGAAGGGGTGTGGATGTCTGCATTTAAACTTGATCTAACTAAATTACGGAATTTTAGAGGATTGGGTTGCGTGCCTTTAACATAAATGCGTCATAAATTACAATTATACCAGTCACGCTTTAACGGTATATGTTGTTAATAAAAACCCCGGAATGGTAGTCCCGGGGTTTTTACATAGGCTTAATAGTTACTTCTGTACAACTTGCGCTTTTAAACTCACAATAATCTTTCCAAGCGAACCAATTATACTCGTAGGTACACCGTTTTTAGTAGCGCCTGTAACTACGTCAGAAACAAAGGCATCAAAATCTGCGCTTGAGGCCTTACCATTCATTCTGGGATTCTGAGCAGGATCATGCGCCGCAGTCATGCTTAACCCTGTGTATTGGTAATCTTTTGCACCAGTGCCCACAGCAACAAACGTTGTTAAGTTATCACTTAATTCGGTAAAGCCTGATAGGTTACCCTTAGTAACTTCGCCTAATAAAACAGTGAAGTGACCATTTATCCTGGTATCGCCTGCAATAACAAAAATTGTACTGTCGATAACCGAGCGGATGGCTAAACGACCCTTTTCAATCATTTTACCTGCATGGGCGGGGTCGGCGACCATTACATTACCACCTAACGTATCGTACAAAGTTGCTTTGACAGGTGTAGGTGTGTTATTTTTTGATTTGCTACATGATACTATCGCAAAAGCGAATAATAAAGCTGCTGTAGCCAGAAATAGATTAGATAATTTTTTCATGATTGTTGTTTTTGAGTAATTAAATTATTTGAGATATTAGTTTGTAAACTTTGTAGGTATAGGATGATGCAGCTACAGGACAGCTACTTTTTAAATCCAGTTGTGTAGGGACAAATCTTTCGGCTTTAAGGTTGAAATTTGCTTTAAAATCGTTAGCAATCTTATCCCCTGTAGTTTTAACAGGAAAGAATGTAAACACGACGATATTAGTTTGTGGATTTACCATAACATGGTCAATACCTTTTTGATGAAACATCCAGGCAGAGATTTTATCCGCGTCGCTTTGGCTGATTTGCTGCTTAATATCTATGCGTGCCATTACCCTGGTATTTGCATCGGGTGCAGGCCTGTAAACATAATAGATGTGCACAGCCAGGACAGCTACCAGGAATACAAAGATTGATAGCGAGTAAATCAGGATCTTTTTAATAGTTTTTTTCATATGGGCTTGATTAATTGTTGACGATAGGATTGATTATCTGAAGTGCTAAAAATTACACTTCACTTACAATTACGTAAAATGAATTACAGCCGGTTTTTTAAATCTGGAAAATAAATTGGAATAGCGAATTGAGTATTGGCCGGAGGCCAACTAATAATAATCACCCGACAGGAGCCGAGCGATTGCGGGGGAGCTTAAATTCAAATATTTATGGTAGTATGAAAAGAATAAGCTACAAAATGCTCATGATGGGTTAGTGAAACGGGTAGCGTTGTTTCATCTGTTCCTTTTAATAAGATAGGGAGACCGCTCTGGCTTTTACTAATTGAGAAATCATTGGTTTTAAAAAGCCTTTGTAAACGTTCCAATAAAAATGATCTCACTTCTTTTGATTGATGCTCACTATCATTATCGGCAATCAATTTTATGCCCCAGTAATTATCCTGAAAGTTTTCAGAATTGTTTACTACAGAATGGATTAGGTTGTTATATAATAATGAACGTGAATGGAATGTGTATTGTCCATAGGTCACTATTCCTGCTATAGCTAGAATAGTATTAAAGCCATTTTCTTCAATTTGCTGCGAATCGAAATTTGTAATTATATAATTGGCAGGCAATTGCAGTTGTTTGACCACAAATTTTACAGGAGTAAAAATTACATCGGGATTATTCCTTTGCAGGTATTTATAAGCTGATTCCTTTATCGACCATAACAACCAGACAAAATTTTCGAAAGGTATTCCGGCTGAACTAAACTCTTTATACAGGGGATTTTCTGATTCAGAAAGTATTTTGGAGTAAAATTTATATTGTTTTGTGCGGGCTGCGTTTATTGCATTTAATGATACAATATCGTTACCCGCACTCATCATACCTTTTGGTTAAGCTTTTCGCTGATTACATCAATACAGGTGCCTACGTTCACCATTTTATCGGCAGAATCATAATCAATTTCAATATCATATTTAGCTTCAGCATCAATAATTACATCTACAAGATTGGCAGAATTGATTTTTAAATCTTTTATGAGATCAGTATGGTCATCAATGCCAGCCAGCATTTCCTTATTTGTTGTGTACGGTGCAATAACCTTTTTGAGCTCATCTAAAATTTCTTGTCTTGTCATTTTTTTAATTGTATTTACTAAGTATTAAACAGGAGTTAACGTCTCCGAAGCCAAAGTTTGCTTTGGCTACAATGTTAACTTCTTTTTTTATCATTTTAACAGGTAGCCTGTCTAAACCTATCAAATTCGTTACCTCGGGATTTGGGTCTTCCAGATTTATATTCGGATGAACAAACCCGTGTACTATCTGCAATATGGATGCCACAGTTTCGATTGAGCCCGCTGCGCTTAGGCAATGGCCTATCATCGACTTTAGGGAATTGGTTAACGGGAAATCATTACCCGATTTGTTCAACGCCTGGCTCCAGTTCTGTATTTCCTGCCTGTCGGCATTGGTTGCGGTTAAATGCCCGCTTATTAAATCTATTTGCTGTGGTGTAATTCCCGAGTTGGTTAATGCTTCGTCAATACAGCGTATAACACCGACAGAATTGGCCGCGGTCATAGTTCCACCTTGCCGTTGGCCGCCTGAATTGCTCGATCCGCCTAAAACCTCAGCATAAATACGGGCTCCGCGCGCTAACGCAAAATCCAGATCCTCCAAAATCAATGCTGCAGCTCCCGATCCGGGCACGAACCCGCCAGCAGTTAAACTCATGGGCCGTGACGCCCGTTCAGGACGATCGTTAAACTTACGGGATAACACCCGCATGGAATCGAATGCGCCATAAACATAAGTATCCACGTGCTCGGAGCTACCTACCACCATTCGTTTAGCGTAACCATCCTTAATATATTCATAACCCATTAATATGGCCTGGGTCCCTGTAGCACAAGCGGATGAATTGGTGACAATTTTATTGCCCAGGCCTAATCTGCCGGAGATATAAGAAGTAACTCCGCTATTCATAGCCTGTTCAACAACACGCGAGCCTAATTTTTTTGCCTCTTTATTATCAACCTTTGCAATTACATTTTTCATGGCTTCGGTATCGGCAATGCTGTTGCCAAAGACACAGCCTGTTTCCCAGCGTGGGGCATCAGTATCATAGTCCGCACCCGAATCGGCCCATGCATCAAGAGCGGCTACTACACCATAACCAATATTTGTGCCTTTTAAACCGTGAAAGGTAACTTCCGAAATGTAATTTTTTAAGCTCTCCCAATCAAAGGCAGGCATGCCTGCCAACTGACAGCTAAAATTAAGCTCCTGGTAACGTGGCATAAACTTTATACCCGATATGCCATTCTGTATAGCATGCAAAAAAGCCGGAATGCCAATACCGTTTGGCGAAACAATGCCCATTCCCGTTACTACTACACGCTTACCCATTTTTAATATTAATATTTTTTATGATGCCCGAAAACATTCCTTTTGCTACAAGCTCATTATCACTATCCAGCATCTCAACATAACACTTCAATTTCCCGAAGCGAAAATATTGCTTTTTAGAAATTACGGTAACTTTTTGCCCTGGTAAAACCATTTTGTAAAAAGAAACATCAGTTGATGTAAGCAGAGGGAATAATGAATCATCCTCCACAAAATTAAGTTCTGCTTCTTTCAATATTAAAAATATGCCCAATACCACCAGCCCAATCTGTGCCATAATCTCCGTAATAATTACGCCCGGTGTTACCGGATTTCCAGCAAAATGATCTTCGTAAAAAAAAGAATCCTGCTTTAACGTATACTCGCCTCTAACCTCGTTTTCACTCAGCATAGAGATATTGTCTACGAAACGGAAAGACGATTTATAAGGCAAATGGTTTAATATGTGATTATTCATGTATGCTTAAAAATAATTTACCGGCAATGTTCCCCGCCATCTACATGAATTATTGAGCCATTAATCCAAAATGACTCATCTGTACACAGCAGGTAGATAACACCGGCAACGTCATCTGGTTTTGTCATTCTTCCTAAAGGGTTTCTTTTTACTCCCATGGCAATCAGTTTTTCGCTGCCTGGGATCTTTTCCAGCGAGGCGGTTTTGGTTACACCAGCCTGTATTACATTGGTTTTTAGGCCATACGGAGCAAATTCTACAGCCATGTATTTGGCTAAACTCTCTAACGATGCTTTGGCGATAGAGACTGCTGCATAACCTTCCCAATACTTATGTGCACCTTCG
>Ga0206904_1027_pt1 | contig 39863 bp, 30 predicted proteins | sample Alteio_BWOrgHeat_42_FD_152981 | JGI IMG/M metagenome (GOLD analysis project Ga0206904, IMG submission 152981) | Enriched cells from forest soil in Barre Woods Harvard Forest LTER site, Petersham, Massachusetts, United States -... | ecosystem: Environmental > Terrestrial > Soil > Temperate forest >...
ATTCGCTGCAAAATATATCCTTTAGTATAGCCAATGGCAAACGGCTTTATAATTACCGGATCAGCCTGAAAAGGGAAGTTGATGGATACACTGACAGCGTAGATTTTGGCGAAACAAATGATCAGTTTGTTCTATATAAGGAGTTTTGGAAAAACCCGGGTAAGTATAAGATTACCTTTACCCCAAAGATCCATAAGCATGGCGGAATGCCAATAATACTATTGCACAAGCTGGCTACCAGCATCAGCTTTACTATATTACCCGCTTTGAGCGTTAGCCATAGTATCCCCTTACGGGTTGTAATACTTATGATCTTTATTTTGGCTATGATTATTGCGCTACTATTTACTTATTATAGGCGGAGGCAAAAACGTTTCCTGGAAGCCGAAGCCCAGCGCAGGCAGATAGCCACCTTGCAATTGCAATCGGTACGCTCACAGCTTAACCCGCATTTCATGTTCAATGCGCTGGCAGGCATCCAAAACTTAATGAATAAAAATGAAGTAGAATTGGCTAATAAATACCTTGCCCGGTTTGCCCGCATTACACGCAATGTACTTGATGACGGCAATAAAGAGTTAACAACCATTGAGCATGAAGCCGACCTGCTGAATGATTATTTGCAAATGGAACAAATGCGTTTTGGCTTTGAATTCCGGATTGACATTGATGATATTGACCAGCAAATAGAAATTCCGGCCATGCTGTTACAGCCCTTTGTCGAAAACGCTGTCAAACATGGTGTATCAACCTTAAAAGATAAGGGATTGATAACTATAGGCATCGCCAAAAAAGATGGTGATTTGATAATAAACGTGCAGGATAACGGGAAAGGTTTTAGTAACGATGGAACAACAGGGATTGGGATAAAACTTTGTGAAGAACGGATAAAGCTGCTGAACAGCATCTACAAAAATACCACTATCTTGCTGCATAAGAACTCATTTACTGGTGGCACGCTGATAACAATTGAATTAAAAAACTGGCTGTAAAAAATGAAAGCGCTTATTGTTGACGATGAAGCATCAAACCGGGAAAACCTACAGCAATTATTGCAGAGTTATGCCCCGGATGTGGAAGTAGGCGCTGTTGCGGAAGATGTTGATACGGCGCTAAAAGCTATAATAATGCACCGGCCTGAGTTGGTGTTTTTGGATATTCAATTGTTTCACCAATCGGGTTTTGACCTGTTGAAACAACTGGATGAGATTAATTTTGAGATCATATTTGTTACGGCTTACGATCAGTACGGAATCCAGGCAGTAAAGTTCGCCGCGCTTGATTACCTGCTAAAACCAATAGATATTGACGAGCTTACCGCAGCCATCAGCAAAGCACGCAAAGCCATCAGCCAAAAACAAAAGAACGAGCGCCTGGGTTACCTGCTTGAATATTTAAAAGATGATAACCAGGCAAGGCCCCGCATAGCCCTCCCCCTGTTTGGCGAAACACGCTATGTAAACATTACTGACATTGTTCGCTGTGAGGCTGATAATACCTACACCAGATTTGTATTAAATGGAGGCGAGCAAATTCTGGTATCAAAAACATTAAAGGAGTATGCCGGGATGCTGCTCAATTATGGCTTTTTACGTAGCCATCAGTCGCATCTGGTTAACATAGTATTTATAAAAAGTTGGCTGCGCGAGGATGGCGGCAGCTTGTTGTTAATTGATGGCGCTAAAATCCCTGTTTCAAAGCTTAACCGCGAAAAAGTAAAAGAAATGTTGGCTACACAGTTTAAGTTATAGATGGCTTATAAAAGTCGAAGATTTGAAAACTTTGTAAGTCTTACCGCTCTAAAACACTCTCACTGTCTCCTTAATCCAGCTATCCAGATCTGTCATTTGTTGTGCATTATCTTTTGCCCATTTGGCACTTTCAGGAGTGCTTAAACTAACCAGCCTTGCGAAGGCAGGCGTGTTTGATGATTGCGCCAGCTGATAAAAGTACGCCGCCATATATTTCCGGAAAAAATCATTGCCCGTTTGATTTTCGGCAGCCCGGCCAATAGCAGTAAATATGGCCTTTAACTGCGCAGTTAACAGATCGCCTGCGGTTGCGTATTTTCTTTTGCCGGTTTCGGCCACTGCCTGCGTAATGGCCTGATTAAGGGCATTTGCATTAGCTTCAATAGCGTGCGGTATCATTTCGCCTGGTTCGGGTTTTAATGCACCACCCTGTAATATGTGCTGTATGTTCCCGAAAGCCTCGGCGCTGCGGGCGGTGTTTGGTTCAAGTAAAATAAAGCTGCAAAACCCCAGCAATGCCTGTGCCCGTTTATTTTGATGAAAACTTACCAATGCATACATTCGCTGGCTACTGGCATGTTTTGGGTCGAGCTTTATGGCTTCGATAGCATATTTTTCTGCTTCGGCATACTGTTTACTTTTAAAACAGATCAATCCCAAAAGATCATAAGCGGCGGCATTTAGTTTGGTATCAGCCTTAACTACCTTTTGAAGATAAGGGATGCCTTCTGTTCCTTTATCCGACAAAAATAAAGCGTATGCCATCTGATAATCGGCATACAAATTCCCTGTATCAATTTTTAATGCCTGGCTATATTTATCTATAGCTTCGGCATATTTTTTTTCATCATTCAGCTTCACGCCTTCCTTAACCAAAGCCCTTGCATCTTCATTATTTTGTGCTGATGCTATACTATTAATGGCAAGTATAAAAAGGGCGATTAACGGGTATTGAAGATATTTCATTCCTAAAATTATAAAGATGGATTAACTAAAAGAAAAAATAATTGAAACATTACTTTATTACTGCTGTATAATTTCAGACTTTTGCCATTTACCACGTGAGAAATTTATTTATGAGATTAGTGTACAAGCCAGCTATAGTATTTACCGCCCTACTGTTTATTTTAACCTCCTGTTCCTCAAAACAACAAAACAATAAAGAAGTTAAGCTTCCTGGCCCCAACGCCCCCTTCGATACCAAAGCTTTATTAGCTTATAATCCTAAAAATGCGGACAAAAAGATCGACGAGTTTATGAAGCAATTGCATAAAACCCGTGGCTTTAATGGTAATGTACTGGTTGCAAAACATGGCAAAATAATATACGAGAATGCTATTGGCTGGGCCGATTACCTGCATCGCGACAGCCTGAAAATAAACTCGCGGTTCGAGCTGGCTTCGGTTACCAAAACCATTACATCCACGGCAATTTTAATGTTGCTTGAACAAGGCAAGCTAAGCCTTAACGATGATGTAAAAAAATATTTCCCCGATTTCCCATACGATGGCGTTACCATCCGCTTATTGCTTACCCATCGTTCCGGAATGATGAATTATGTGTATTTTACTGATGACTTGTACCGGGCACAGCATCTCAATCAAAAAAAGGGTATTACCAATGCCGAAGAAATGGCATTGATAGCTAAATACAAGCCAAACCCCTTTAATAAGCCCGATAAAAGGTTTTTATACAACAACTCTAACTTTATGGTGCTTGGCTCTATTATAGAAAAAGTAACAGGGCAATCGTATGCCGATTTTGTGATGACGCATATCTTCAAACCATCAGGTATGGAGCATACAGCTGTTTATTCAAAGGCCGTTTACGATAAGATCCCGGTTGATGTAGTTGGGCACGACAGGGGTCAATGGCGGTATTCAGTCGCTCAGAACTTCCTGGATGGTCCGGTTGGTGATAAAGGGGTTTACAGCACAGTTGGTGACCTTTATCTTTTCGACAGAGCATTACGCAGCGGCAGGCTCTTAAAACAAGCCACAATGGATTCGGCTTATGTTCCCCGCAACCCTATGCTGCATGGGCATTTTAGCTACGGATACGGATGGCGCATTTTTGAATCACCAGGTAAACAGGTAATTTATCATACCGGCTGGTGGCACGGTTTCAGGCATATCTATCTGCGCGATATAAAAGACGACATTACCGTTGTACTCTTAACAAACCTTTCAAACGGCAGCTTGTTAAAACTTGATGATTTGTTTAAAATTGTCGGGATGCCGGTAGTACGCAAAAGTGCCTATAATGGCAATGGCGATACGAGTGATGATTGATTAAATATTGTTGAAGGTTGTACTGTTTGAATGTTGAAACGTTAACTTTAATTTATCAAAACCAACATTACAACTTTTCAACCTTACAACATTAAAACAACAACCCCATGTTCGATAAACTAATGTAGGCCCAGCAAAAGGCTGGCGAAATAAAACAAAGGCTTGATGCCATAACGGTAACAGGCAGCGCAGAAGGCGGAAAAATTACGGTGAACGCTAATGCCAATAAAATAATCCAGTCGGTAGTTATTGATGATGATTTTTTTAAAGAAGCCGATAAGGAACAATTGGAAGAACTACTTGTTATAGCCATAAATAAAGCCATGCAACAGGCAGATAATGTGAGCCAAAGCGAAATGGCAGCTATGACCAAAGATATGTTTGGCGGCCTTGGCGGGTTATTTTAGAAAATTTAAATATTGAATAATGAATGCTAAACATCGAACGCCGAAGTTTATTCTTCACTTCATCATTCAAAATCCAACATTCGGTGTTCGATATTAATAAATCTATTCATTGATATAATAAATCATTCTATGAAAACCACTTTTTACGGGCAGTCGTCCTTTATGATTGAAGCAGGTGGAAAAAAACTGCTATTCGACCCTTTTATCTCTCCAAACCCAATGGCAAAAGATATTGATATCAATAGCCTTAAACCTGATTATATCCTTGTTTCACATGGGCACGGCGACCATGTTGCCGATTTGATAGCCATTCAGAAAAACAGTAATGCAATAGTGATCTGCATAGCCGAAATAGCAAACTGGCTTGGCAAACATGGCATAAATAATGCTCATGGTATGAACATTGGCGGTGGCTTTAATTTTGATTTCGGCCGTGTAAAAATGGTTAATGCCGTGCACTCAAGCACTATGCCTGATGGCGCACCGGGCGGAAACCCTGCCGGGTTTGTCCTTTATGTTGATGGGAAAACCATTTACTACGCAGGCGATACAGCCCTTACCTATGATATGAAGTTACTGGCTGATGAAAACCTTGACTGGGCCTTTTTGCCGATCGGGGATAATTATACTATGGATACCAGCGATGCTATAAAAGCTACGGACTTTATAAATTGCAAAAATGTTATCGGGATGCATTATGATACCTTCCCGGTAATAAAGATTGATAAGAAAGACGCTGTAGAAAAATTTGTAAAAGCGGGGATCAACATAAAATTACCTGAAATAGGCGAAAGCATAGAGCTATAGATACACAAGCCGTTATCCATAACACAACTATTTATTTCAAATAATTCATAAAGCCATTGGGGATACTTCTCCAGTGGCTATTTACTATATTTACTAATCATAGACTGACATTATCAGATGATTACTGAATATAAATCACCGCAATTATTCTTAAATGGTACCGAACATTTTTTGGAGGAGAAAGAAATAGAAAACAATCTTATTTTGGGGATATGTAATGGGTTTGCCAATAAAAGCCAGGTACAGGAAGGCTGTGTATTTATTAATTCCTCCAGGGGTAATAATGTAAAGGCGGCATCAATTAAAACTGCTGCCAAAGCAATTATTGCAGGGGAGACCCCAAAAAGCATATACATAAAAGAATTAGCCGATTACTACCTGGAAAATAATATTGATTTAAAGGGCGTGTTTGGAGAAAATTTTTATGCAAACATGTTTTCTGATTTCTATGGCAAGGAACAATTTATTGATATGACGTTGATAGTTCATAAATTAACGGCTGTAAATAAGTTGCCGCTCGCAACAGGTAAATTTGAAATGGCCAACAGTACAGATATTGATTTGGTAGCCAGATGGTCAATGACATTTGAAGAGGAAAAAAATCCTGCAGTACGAAAAAGTAAGGATCAGGTTCTAAAAATTACACAAGACAAAATTGCTTTAGGAGACGTTTTTAAGTGGACCGACAAAGGTAATGTGGTATGCATAGCTACGATAAACCGCAAAACAAAAAATGCCGGCATAGTTGGGCTTGTGTATACCCCCGAAGAATACAGGAGCAATGGCTATGCAACAAGCCACGTTCAAAAACTGAGCGAATACATTTTAAAAAATGGCTTTAAATATTGTGCGCTTTTTACCGACAAAGCAAATCCCACATCAAATTCTATCTACAAAAAAATTGGATATACGCCAGTTGCTGAGTTTATGGATATCGGATATAAATAGTATTCCCCAACTGGCATAATATAAAAAAAGTCCCCTGAAATTATCAGGGACCTTTTTTAAGGATGTTTCCTATTGTCTTAAATTATAGTGCCGTTTGGTATAACTGCACGTTTTTTTACAATTACAATTCCATCCTGAACGACATACGATCCGTAGTCGCCGTTTTCAAGAGGTTCGCCGCAATTTATCTGCACATCATCACCAATACAAGTGTTCTTATCAATAATTGCATTGCGGATATGGCACCTGTCGCCTATGCCCATAATTGGCGACTGGCTTTCGTGCGATTCCTGTAACTGCTCCAGGGTTTGGTAATTATCGCTACCCATTACATAGCAGTTTTCAATAATTGATTCAAAACCAATACGGCTTCGGATACCAATAATCGAGCGGCTTATCTGGCTGGCATTAATAATGCAACCATCGGCAATAATTACCTTATCTACATGCGTGCCCGACATTTTTGATGGTGGCAGCATCCGCGCACGGGTATAAATAGGGTGCTTATCAAACAAATTAAATTGTGGGATATCGTCGGTCAGGCCAAGGTTAGCTTCAAAAAATGATGGTATGGTACCAATATCGGTCCAATAGCCTTCATACTGGTAACTCAATACCCTATGATTGTTTATTGATTGAGGGATGATCTCCTTACCAAAATCGGTATGGTCATTGCCTTCAAGCAGTTCATATAAAAGCTTGCGGTTAAAGATATATATCCCCATTGATGCAAGGTATAACCTTCCCTCGGCTTCCATTTGCGGGCTAACTTCCGACGCCCAGCTTTCAAAGTTAGTTTTGGGTTTTTCAATAAAGGCTGTTACCATACTTTGGTCGTCCGTCTTCAATATCCCGAACCCCGGCACATCATTGGCATGCACAGGTATAGTTGCTATGGAGATCTCTGCATTTGCAGCAATGTGCTGCTCAATCATCTGTTCAAAATCCATCTGGTATAACTGGTCTCCCGAAAGGATCAGCACATATTCAAAATCATGTACAGCTAAGTGGTGCAAGCTTTGGCGCACAGCATCGGCAGTGCCCTGGTACCAGCCCACATTCGTTGGTGTTTGCTCGGCTGCCAGTATATCAACAAATGCCTCACTGAAATTGCTGAAATGATAGGTATTTTTTATATGCTTGTTAAGCGATGCCGAATTAAACTGCGTTAATACATAAATTCTGTGAATACCCGAATGCAAACAGTTGGAGATCGGGATGTCAACAAGGCGGTATTTACCGGCAATTGGTACAGCCGGTTTTGAACGGGTTGTGGTTAACGGTGCAAGGCGACTGCCTTGTCCGCCACCAAGTACAATGCAAATTACTTTAGATGTCATATAGTTAGATTTAAGCTTTCATAAAGGTTTATATATTCTTTAGCCGACCGGTCCCACGAAAAATCGAGCGACATCATTAATTTGCGGAGGGCTTGCAGGTGTTTGGTATTATCATAAAGTACAAGGGCACGGCTTACAGCAATGCAGATATCTTCAACGCTGGCGTTATTATACCTGATGCCATAACCGCCTTCATCGCCAAAATCAATAACGGTATCTTTCAGGCCACCAGTGCTCCTCACCATTGGTAAAGTTCCGTAACGAAGGGAATATAATTGGTTAAGGCCACATGGTTCAACGCGCGATGGCATCAGCAAAAAGTCGGACCCGGCATAAACCTGGTGCGCAAGCGCCTCGTCATACCCTATAAATGCAGTGCACTGATCAGGATAAAAATCTTTTAGCTGCAGCAACTCGCTTTCCATTTCTTTATCCCCGGCACCCAGCACTAAAAAGTTAAACTTGCCGGGATGTTCGTTAAAGCTTTGCTCCATCGCAGTAGCTAAAAGGTCGGCACCCTTTTCAATAACCAGGCGGCCAATAAATGATACCAATGGCACATCAGGCGATAGGTTAAACCTGCTGCATAAGGCTTCTTTATTTGCCTGTTTGCCTTTTGCCTGCATTTTTATAGAGAATTTTTCGGCGATCATCAGGTCCGTCTTCGGGTCCCATATATCGGTGTCAATTCCGTTTATAATACCAACGCCCTTAGCCTTTTCAAGATAAAATAAGTATTCGAGCCCGTTTGAGTTGATAGTAAGCTCTTCCAGGTAAGTAGGCGAAACGGTTGTGTAACGCCAGCAGCATTTTACCGCACAGGCCAGGGGATTTATGCCGCCTGCCCAGTCGAGCAGTCCTGTTTTTGTAAGGTCGATCTCCGGCAGGTACGAAAGCTTATCCCAACCAAAGGCACCATGATACTGGCCATTATGGATAGTAAATATTGTAGGCGTATCAGCAAGCCTTGTATATAATTTTGAATGATATAATAAAAACGGAACAAGGCCTGAATGATGGTCGTGACAGTGGATGAGGTCAGGCTTTTGCTGTGAGTAGCTTATCCAGTCTAAAAATGCTATCTGGAAGGCGATAAATTGCTCCGTTTCATCCGGATAACTATAAATGTTTTCACGGTCTATCAGCCCCGGGATCTTTACTAAGTATAATTCGAATCCAAGCTTATCCGTTTTTTCTTTTAGTATCTCGAAATACAGCCGCCTTATCCCCAGCAGGGTCGAACTTTGAAAAACCGTTTCAAACTCATTTTCCTGTACAAACTTGCGGTTATAATAGGGCATTACAACAGCCGCCTGCATCCCCAACAGGTTTTGATATTTAGGTAGCGCCCCAACCACATCTGCCAGCCCGCCAACCTTGGCAACGGGATAACACTCGGCACTCAGGTGAAAGATTCTCATAGAAGATTATTATTGGCTCAATTTAAGCAAAGAATTGTTTAAATATAGAACCCCTTGATGCATAATCTGTTTAAAAAAACAATTTTTATTATTTGTTTAGCCGATGTGGCTATTCATTTATAAAATACACGGCTTAAAGCTCATTTTTTAAAATATTAATATTTTTTAAACAGGTTTAGGACAGGTTTTTAAGAAAATGATAATATAAAGAGGGATAGGGATTGATTTTGCAGGAAGTTGCATCAGCAATTATTGTGCATTATCTGTTATTTAAGAAAGCTATGTTGGATTTTAAGATTTGCGAAGTTTTGAAAACTTCGCAAATCTTATATCTGGTTTAATGTGCCTCAAGCCAGTTCAGGCCTGTACCAATCTCAACCATTATTGGTACTGTGGTTTTTATGGCGTTTTTCATGTTCTCCATAATAATAGGTTTCACAATTTCAACCTCATTGTGAGGAACATCAAACACCAACTCGTCATGTACCTGCATAGTCATGCGGGAATCAAGGTTGCGGGCTTTAAATTCGCGGTGAATATTGATCATAGCTATTTTTATCATATCCGCCGCTGAACCTTGGATAGGTGCATTAATAGCATTTCGCTCAGCAAAGCCCCTTACAGTAGCGTTGGCCGAATTAATATCTCTCAGATACCTGCGCCTGCCCATCAGTGTACATACATACCCATTTTCGCGGGCAAAGTTCATGGTATCGCTCATGTAGTTTTTAATACCCGGGAACTGTGCAAAATAGTTTTCAATAATATCAGCTGCTTCCTTCCGTGGAATACCCAGACTTTGGGAAAGGCCAAAAGCCGATTGCCCATAAATAATACCAAAGTTTACAGCCTTTGCATTACGGCGCTGTTCAATGCTTACCTCGTCAAGCCCTATACCATAAACGTTGGCGGCGGTAGCAGTATGGATGTCGAGGTTTTTAACAAAGGCATCCATCATGTTTGCATCCTTGCTGATCTCGGCTATAATACGCAGCTCTATCTGTGAATAATCTGCAGATACAATAGTATGCCCGCTATCGCGTGGGATAAAGGCCTTTCTTACCTCACGACCACGTTCCGTACGGATTGGAATATTTTGCAGGTTCGGATTTGTTGAACTTAACCTCCCTGTTGCGGCTACTGCCTGGTTATAAGAGGTGTGTACACGACCAGTTTTAGGGTTAACCATTGTTGGCAAAGCATCAACATAGGTCGATTTTAGCTTTTGCAGCTGGCGGTAATCTAAAATATCGCGCACTATATCACTTTTTGCAGCAAGCGAAAGCAACACATCCTCACCAGTTTGATATTGGCCTGTTTTGGTCTTTTTAGCTCTAGGGTCTAGCATCAGCTTTTCAAAAAGCACTTCGCCCAGTTGTTTGGGCGATGCAATATTGAAGCGTACACCGGCTTTTTCATAAACTGTTTTTTCAAGTTTAGATATATCGGTTTCCAACTCTTTCGAAAATACTTTTAGCGTATCATGGTCAATGCGTACCCCGGCATATTCAATATCTGCCAGCACATAAATTAGTGGGTGCTCAATCTCATGGATCAGTTTTTCACTTTCAACCTCTTTAAGGCGGGGTTCAAAAATAGTTTTTAACTGCAGGGTGATGTCAGCATCTTCAGCGGCGTATTCTTTTATTTTTTCAATCTCCACATCGCGCATGCTGCCCTGGTTTTTCCCTTTTGCTCCTATCAGTTCGGTTATTGAAACAGGTTTATAGCTGAGGTAATTTTCCGAAAGGATATCCATATTATGACGCGTATCCGGGTCGATAATATAGTGTGCCATCATGGTATCAAACAAATCGCCCTTTACATCAACATCATACCATTTCAACATTAAAATATCGAACTTTAAATTCTGCCCTATTTTACCTATCGAGGCATCTTCCAATACAGGCTTAAATTCATTTACAATACTTTTCACTACTTCCTGATCTTCGGGCACAGGCACATACCAGGCTTCACCGGCTTTTACAGCAAACGACAGCCCTACCAGTTCGCAATGGTTAGCATCGGTTCCGGTAGTTTCTGTATCAAAACAGATGCTTTTGTGCTGTTTTAGTATATTGATCAGTTCCATTCTTTTTTCAACAGTATCCGCTAAATGATATTCATGCGGAACAGTATTGATATTCTTTATTTCGGCAGGGGTTGGCGGTTCGTAAATGTCTTGCACATCAACAGTCATGGAGGTACGGCCATCGGCAACAGGGTTTCCAAAAAGGTCGGTTTGGATAGAAACAGCCTTGGTTTCAGTAATACTGAAATCATCGCCAAACACACGCCTGCCCAGCGTACGGAACTCAAGTTCGGCAAATAATGGCTCTAACAGGTCTTTACTTGGGGCACACATTTCCAAACCAGCCTCATCAAGTTCAACAGGCACATTTAAATTGATGGTTGCCAAACGTTTTGATAGTAACCCTTGTTCGGCAAACTGTTCAACGTTTTCGCGTTGTTTGCCTTTTAATTCGTGACTATGATTAATGATCTCCTCAACGGAGCCATATTGTTTAATAAGCGCTTTGGCTGTTTTTTCGCCAATACCAGGGATACCGGGGATATTATCAACTGCATCGCCCCAAAGTCCTAAAATATCAATAACCTGCTCAACGCGATCTATTTCCCATTTCTCCAATACCTCTTTTACCCCCATTATCTCCATCTCGTTACCCATGCGCGCAGGCTTGTAAACGAAGATATTGTCAGATACCAGCTGTGCAAAATCCTTATCAGGGGTCATGCAATAAACCTGGTACCCTTTTGCTTCGGCTTTTTTGGCCAGGGTACCAATAATATCATCGGCTTCAAAACCATCCGAAGTAATAAGCGGGATATTAAAACCAAGTACAACTTTAAATATATAAGGTATAGCTTTCGACAGATCTTCGGGCATCGCTTCGCGATGGGCCTTATAGGCTTCAAATTCAGTGTGCCGCTCTGTGGGGGCCTCTGTATCAAAAACCACAGCCATGTGTGTTGGCTTCTCTTTTCTCAATACCTCCAGCAGGGTGTTAGTGAAACCCATTATAGCCGATGTATTTAACCCGCCCGATGTAAAGCGCGGGCTTTTACTCAATGCAAAATGCGCCCGGTAAATAAGGGCCATGCCATCCAGAAGAAATAGTTTTTTCATGCTTATGATTACACTGATTTTTTTGATTGCACCAATTTATGGAGTGATTTCACCGATTAACAAGCGCTCATTTTTAAAAAAGTGTGTTTCAAAAATACAATTTATGTTGGTCAATCATTATTTATAATCAACCAAAATCATAAATTCTAATCAGTGTAATCACCTTCAAAAATCGGTGAAATCAAAAGAGTTATTTAAAACTACATTCAGGTATGTGATCATTCACCATTCCTGTAGCCTGCATGTGTGCGTAACATATGGTGGTTCCAAAAAACTTAAAGCCCCGTTTTTTCATATCCTTGCTTATCACATCTGATATGGGCGTACTTGCAGGCGTTAGTCCTGAGTGATTATTAATTGATTTGCCATCCGGCATAAAGCTATACAGGTATTTATCGAACGAACCAAACTCCTTTTGCACTTCTATAAACAGTTTGGCATTATTAATAGCTGCCATTATTTTCAGGCGATTGCGGATAATGCCTGCATCGTTCATTAATCGCTCCACATCAGTATCTGTAAAGGCAGCTACTTTTTTGACATCAAAATCAGCGAATGCATTGCGATAGCCTTCACGGCGGCGCAAAATAGTTATCCAGCTTAAGCCAGCCTGCGCTGATTCAAGTACCAAAAACTCAAAAAGGGTATGGTCATCATGGATCTCTTTACCCCATTCTTCGTCATGATATTTAATGTATAATTCGTCAGTGCCTGCCCAGCGGCAGCGCTTTAAGTCTTGAGCCTTGAGTCGAAAGTCTTGAGTCATTTTAATTGAATTTTTCAGGGTTATTAATCATGTATATCAGTAACCGGGTTACTTCTTCGCTTTGTTGATTTAATTCCTGATATTTCTCATTTGTAATATAATTACAAGCTAATGAAACATCAAGCCATGCTTGTGTTTCTCCATTTTCCATATCAGCATCAGTAAGTTTACTAACAAAATGATTAGGATAGCGTCGTTTCTTATATGCCTCTGCAATTGATGCAAAAACCGATCTTGATGAACGCCTTATCTGGTCAACCAAACTATAAGTTTCTTCTTTAGGAAAGTTTTTAGTAATCGAAAATATTTCCATTGATAAAGCAAACGACTTTTTGTAAGCAATAAGATCCCGGAATGAACTCATAATAAGTTTAAGTTTAAAATCTAAAGTCGTTATTTTTTATGAATTTAAATCTCAAACTTTTGACTTAAGACTTTCAACTCAGGACTTAGGGCTTAAATACAGTTCATCCCAATATTCAACGGCTCTTCGGTAATGTGGAATCACTATCGAACCACCAACCAGATTAGCAATCATAAACACCTCGTTCATTTCATCATGGTTTACGCCTGCTTCGTGGCATTTGCCTAAATGGTATTTTATACAATCGTCACAACGCAAAACCATCGATGCTACCAGGCCCAGCATTTCTTTGGTCTTTACATCTAAAGCCCCATCAGCATAAGTGGTAGTATCCAAAGCAAAAAACCGTTTGATATTAGTATTGGCCGACTCCATTATCCTGTCGTTCATTTTTGTGCGATAGATTTCAAAATCCTCTATAAGTTTTCCCATGGTTTGTAAATTTGCGAGTTAGTGATTTTTGTATTTTGAAACTAAAAAGTAAATGTGATTATTTAAGTGCAAGTTACAATCAAATTAAATTCATTTTTGTAATTTTCCTTTTTCAAAATAAATCCGAAATCGAACATCCGAACTCCGAAACCAAAATCTCATGGAAAGCCTTGCCCCCAATATTTTTGTTAACAACATACATGAAACCATTGCATTTTATGAAGGAATAGGGTTTCAACTGGTTATGACCGTTCCCGAAACCGGCGACGATTTTATATGGGCTATGCTGACTAATGGTAACGTTACTTTTATGTTCCAAACCTTCACCAGCCTGGGCGATGCATTGCCCGAAATAAGCAGACAAAACGGAGCTTCAATGCTTTTGTATATCAACCTGAAAAGTATCCGCCAATTTTTTGAGCTGATAAAAGATAAGGTAAAGGTTTTAAAACCTCTCGAAACCACTTTTTATGGTGCTACTGAGTTTTCCATACTCGACAATAATAACTACGTGCTCACCTTTGCCGAAGACGAATAATGATCGACTTTATAAGAATAGACCATATCCATTTTTGCGTGCCGCCTGAGAGACTTGAAGATGCCAGGCGATTTTATACAGAGATTATAGGCTTACAACAAACCGAAAGGCCAGATCACCTGTTTTCTACTCCCGGTTACTGGTTTAACATTGGCAATGCAGCTTTACACATTGGTGTTGAACCATCTCTTCCCCGCTCAACAAGGCATACTGCATTTGAAGTTATAGATGTTGATGCCGCACGCGAACATTTAGAAAACAACAATGTGGAAATAGTTGAGGAACCACAAATTCCCGGGCGAAAGCGGTTTGCTTTTATCGATCCTTTCGGCAACAGGATTGAATTATTGCAAATGACTGGTTAATAGCATTATAATTTAAAATAAATTGTAATTTAGTAAGGCTAAACACTTTGTATCCTAAATAAAAACAACTTATGAAATTCATTACTTCTAAAATGCATGGCATTATTGACTTATTGATAGTTGTGTTTCTTTTAGCCTCGCCATCTGTTTTTGGTTTTACCGGCACTCTTGCTACTTTCACTTATGTGCTTGGCGGCATACATTTATTACTTACTATTTTAACAAACTTTAATGTTGGCCTTATCAAGGTGATCCCCTTTGCGGTACACGGGGCAATTGAGTTTATGGTAAGTATAGCGCTGATTGTATTGGCTTATACGCTTTTTAAAGACAATGCAGCAGGAAAGCTTTATTATATAAGCTTTGGCACAATAGTATTATTAACATGGCTGCTAACCGACTACAAAGGAAAGTTTGTAAAAATTGCCTGAAAGCTGGTTTATAGCGCCAATTCAATAGATGGATCCCAGAATACGGCTTTAAAGTCCTGTACCTGGTCGTCCTCTACTTTCACACCTTCATTTTCTAACAGCGTTTGCATCAGGTTACCGCCAAAATGGAATTTTGCGGTTAACAAACCCTGTCTGTTTACCACCCTGTGCGCCGGGACTGGCGGTTGCACCCTACCCGCTGCCTGCATAGCATAACCTACCATGCGCGATGAACCTTTAGTACCCAGGTAAGCTGCAATTGCACCATAGCTGGTTACCCTGCCTGCGGGTATCAATCTTGCAACTTCGTAAACGCTGTCGTAAAAATTGGGTTCGGTCATGTTGTTTTAAAACGAAAATTTAAGATAGTTAATATTCTTATTATCCTTTAAATACTTTTTCTCGTAATATGTTTTTATTGAAAGTACTTCATCAGCAAATTCCGAATGATAAAGGTCTTCCGTTTTGATGAACAGGTTCAAGCCTGTTTCAGTTATCTTATCTGCAGTATAGGCATGCAGACCATCGTTATCGGTTTTTAAATTTACAAATCCGCCCGGTTTTAATATCACCTTATACATATCAAGAAAACGCTGCGAAGTAAGCCTCTTCTTCTCGCGGCTTATCTGTGGCTGCGGATCAGGGAATGTTATCCATATCTCGTCAACTTCGCCGGACGCAAAGTATTCCAGTAAAGTCTCGATCTGGATGCGTAAAAAAGCCACATTATCTACCCCATCTTCCAGTGCAGTTTTAGCGCCGCGCCAAATGCGGTTCCCTTTATAGTCAATCCCGATAAAGTTCTTTTCAGGGAACATGGTTGCCAGGTTAACTGTGTACTCACCTTTGCCGCAGGCCAGCTCCAGCACTACCGGATTAGTATTTTTAAAAAACCCGGTGTTCCATTGCCCCTTAAAAGGCTTTCCAGCCTCCAGTTGTAAAACGTTTTTAAAAGTATCTATTTCCGCAAAACGCTTTAATTTATCTTTTCCCACTTAATAATAATTAAAACGCAAAAATAGGTTTTTGAGCGATTTAATTTAAGGTGATTTGAGTTAGCCATTACCGGTAATTTGATCCGCTCTGTTGTTATTAGTGTTATGCCAACCACAAATTGACGTATATTCTTGGATTGAGATTGACTCAATTAACAAAAAAAGTGGGTTTACATGGTTTACATAATTTATGGCTTATCTTCATATATGAATCTGTTAATCAATTATTTAAATTAATTTTTCTGAAAAACGTGGTTTACATTTTTTTGTATAAATTGATGATATAATTCTTTTTGAACCATTATCTTTCTGATTAGAATGATGACTTGGTTTTTAATCATGCAACCTTAAATCCTACAAATCATGGTTCGAACAATCTTCTCACTTCATTATCGAAAGCACCTGCGAAACCGGTAAATAAGGAGCAAGAAGTTTCTTCATAAACTTGCTAAAGAAAATCATCGTTTTTTTTTAAAGCGTTAATTACCTCATCGGTATTTAAAACGGTTGCAAATTCTTCGTTTAACATTGCCAATGCTGTTAAATGGATGGTTTCTGCATCATAATGTTCACCGTTGATCCCTGTTTTTGCAAAGGCGGCAACTGCATCTGCCACTACAAACGTGTTGTAACCAAAGTTTCCTGCCATCCTGGCCGTGGTAGATACGCAATGTTCAGTTGTAAGGCCCACTATAACTACGGTATCAATGTTAGCAGCATCCAGCCGCTGTTGCAGATCAGTGCCGATAAAAGAGCTGTTTACTGATTTCTTTATCACCGGCTCTCCCGGTAAAGGCTTCACAATTTCTTTGAGTGCATTGCCGGGATTACCTTCTGCCAGCATAGAGTCAGGATTTGTTGAGCAATGCTGAATATGAAATAGTGGCAGGTCATTAGTCCGCCAGTAATCAAGCAGTTTACGGGCGTTTACTTCTGCCCCGGGGTTATTACGTTCGCCGCCCCAGTAAGGGGTGTTATCAAAGCCCTGCTGTATGTCAATCAATATCAACGCAGGCCTATTACTTGTTAATGTTTTCATACCTCAAAGTTGCATCTTCTCAGAGGTCGGAATTTTGTTGTGAGGCTTTATTTGTTTGCTTTTATAACACCAGCTCGTTACGTGCGCTTTTAGGTGAAGCGCCAAATCTTTGCTTATAAATTTTTGAAAAATGCGAGATGTTTTCGAACCCGCTGCTGTAAGCTATTGCCGATACCGGATCATTCGAGTTCTTTAGCTGGTACTCAGCATACTCAAGCCTGCGGTTTATTTGCCATTTTACAGGTGTCATGTTAAAACGATCAGTAAACTCCTTTTTAAAGGCGCTCACACTTCGCCCGGTAAGCTTGGCCATATCCTGCAATGAAAGCTGTCTGTTAAAATTGGTTTCCATAAAATAAGCCAGGTCAACCTTTTTATCACTAATCAGGTCTTTAAGAAACGAAACAAAAGTTTTTGACCTGTCGCCAGCCAATACTTGCAGTAATAGCTGATGGGCTACAAATTTTACAATACACCTCGAATACTCCTGCGGATGCAAAATATGCTGAATAGCCTGTGCTACGTTAGCTTTTATAAACTCGGTTGTTTTAAATATAAACGGTGGCAGGTCGGCATTAAGTTTTTCCGGCTTAAATTCCGGAACATGGCTTTCCAGAAAATAATCCACAAACTCGTTTTCCATAAAAATAAGCAGACTGGTGTAATCATCCGACGGAAATAACTGGTAATTGCCACGCCTCCTGAATTGGATCTCTCCGGCAGTAAGATGCTGCACAAAACTGCCATATCTTACATCTATCGAACCAGTTAAGATAACCTCGAGACAATGTGCAGTTTGCAAGGTGTCATCGCACCTGAAAGGTCTCTTTTTATCAATAACGAAACCATACATATCAGCCAGTCGTAACCTGATATGCAAATGATGATCGAGCAGATCTTTAGGAATTTGTATCATCTTAAAAAAATAAGTTCTACTAATCTACATCTTGTAATTCTATCTTTTAAATATTCGGCGAATTGTAACAAATCCATGATGAAACATGCCTGTTCATTCACTCTCACATTTATGTTTAATATATTTATATCCTTAATTAACTGACCAAAATTATCCAGCATGAAAAAACTTTTACTTTTTTGTTGCGTCATGTGCTGTGCCCTGTTAAGCCGGGCACAAGAAACATTCCCGGTAAACGGCGCCTGGGATGTCCGCCCCGGACAGTACGCCTTCACTAATGCCAACATTGTTGTCAGCGCCGATCAAACCATTGCCAATGGCACTTTATTAATTAAAGACAGGCTGATAGAAGCTATCGGAGCTGATGTTAAGATCCCGAAAGGCTATATTACTGTCGATTTGAAAGGGAAATATATTTACCCCGGCCTAATTGATGCTTATACTACTTATGGTATCCCCGAAGCACCCCGCCAGGCATTTGCAGGAGGTGGCTTTGGCCGTGCTGCAGTCCCGGTTTCTACAAAACCTGGCGCTTACGGTTGGAATGAGGCCATAAAGCCCGAAATGAACGCAAAGGCTATATTCCATGGCGATGCTTCAAAAGCCGAGGATTTTAAAAAGAATGGTTTTGGCGCGGTGCAATCATTAATTCGTGATGGTATTGCCCGTGGCACTTCAGTAGTAGTTTCATTGGGCGAAGAGCGCGATAACCAGGTGATGCTGAATGGTGAGGCTGCTGCGCATTACTCGTTCAGCAAAGGTACCGCAGCAACTAACTATCCATCATCATTAATGGGCAGCATTGCTTTGCTGCGCCAAACCTATTACGATGCGCAATGGTATAAAAACCAAAAGGAAGAATATAACATCTCGCTTGATGAGTTTAACCGCACACAATCAATCCCTCAAATTTTTGAGGTGACTGATCAGTTGAGTGTTTTACGCGCCAATAAAATAGGCAAGGAGTTTGGCAAGCAATATATTTTTAAAACCGACGGACAGGAGTATCGCCGTATCGATGCCATGAAGGCAACAGGCGGCAGCTTCATTATCCCGCTTACCTTCCCCGAAGCATTTGACGTTGAAGACCCAATCGATGCACGTAACGTGAGCTACTCGCAAATGAAAGACTGGGAGCTTGCGCCTACTAATCCTGCAGTAATGGAAAAAGCAGGTATAAAATTCGCCATAACTTCATACGGATTACAAAATGCCCGCGATTTCTGGACAAACCTGCGTACTGCAATTGATAACGGGTTAAGCGAAAAACAAGCTTTAAATTCTTTAACGGTTATCCCGGCTGAAATGCTTGGCGTAGCTGATAAAATAGGCACGCTCGCCAAAGGCAAAATGGCCAATTTCATCATCACTTCTGATGACTTGTTTAAAAAAGACAATGTAATATTTGAAAACTGGGTTGAGGGCCGCCAGTATGTAGTAAGCAAAATGGACGTTACCGATCTGCGTGGCAATTATAATTTTGCAAGTGATGCCCTACCGGGTGTTATCCTTAAAATTGGAGGTACGCCAGGTGCTTACGAAGTAAATTTAGAACGCAACGATGCCGATAGCACCCGTGCCCGCGGAACAATTACCCGCACTGGCGATATAGTAAGCATTTACTTCGATCTGAAAAATAAACCAAGCGGAAACGTGAGGTTGAATGGTTATATCACCAAAACATCGCCGTTAACCTTTAACGGGGTTGGCATTCTTCCTGACGGATCTGAAATGAAGTGGACCGCCACTTACGCTAGCGCAGCAACGGCACAGCAGGCCCGCCGCGATCAGCCTAAACAAGCTGTTAATGCCGGTCCGGTGATTTATCCGTTTACTGCTTATGGAAATGCCGAATTGCCAAAAGCTGAAACCGTAATATTTAAAAATGCCACAGTTTGGACAAGCGACAAGGACGGTATCCTCAAAAACACCGACGTGCTGATTGAAAACGGCAAGATCAAAGCTATAGGTAAAGGCCTCTCTGCAGCAAATGCAAAAGTTATTGATGCTACTGGCAAGCACCTGTCACCGGGTATTGTTGATGAGCACTCGCATATTGCAGGTTCGGGAAGCATAAATGAAGGCACCCAGGCTGTTAGCGCCGAGGTAAGAATTGCCGATATTTTAAACTCCGAAGACATCAACCTTTATCGCCAATTAGCGGGAGGTGTAACTACTTCGCATATCCTGCATGGTTCGGCCAATCCTATCGGCGGCCAAACCCAATTGATTAAACATCGCTGGGGAGTATTGCCCGACGAAATGAAATTTGAGGGCGCTGATGGCTTTATAAAATTCGCACTTGGCGAAAACGTTAAGGGAAGTAATAATGGGCCCTCTACCGGGGCTGCCCGTTTCCCGCAAACCCGTATGGGCGTTGAGGAAGTTTATATTGACGAATTTACTCGCGCAAAAGAATATAAGGCAGCACGAGCCATAAAAGGCAGCAATGTTCGCCGCGACATTGAGCTGGATGCCATTGTGGAGATAATGGATGGTAAACGTTTTATCACCTGCCACTCCTATGTGCAATCTGAGATCAACATGCTCATCCATGTTGCCGATTCAATGGGCTTTAAGATTAACACTTTTACCCACATTTTGGAAGGCTATAAAATGGCCGATAAAATGAAGGCCCACAATATTGCAGGTTCAACCTTTAGCGACTGGTGGGCTTACAAAAATGAGGTTGCCGAGGCTATTCCTTATAACGGTGCGCTAATGCACGATATGGGGATTGTTACTGCCTTTAACTCGGACGACGAGGAAATGGCACGCCGCCTTAACCAGGAAGCAGGTAAATCTGTTGCTTATGGAAAACTGAGCGAAGAAGAAGCGTTGAAACTGGTTACCATTAACCCAGCTATTATGCTGCACGTTAATAACCGTGTTGGCAGTATAAAGGTTGGTAAAGATGCCGATCTGGTATTATGGTCTGCCGATCCGCTTTCAATTTACGCTGTTGCCGAAAAAACTTATGTTGACGGTATTCCTTACTGGGACATTGATAAAGATGCCGCTAATCAAAAAGCAATGAAAGCCGATGAAGCAAGGATAATTCAGAAAATGATTGCTGCAAAAAATAAAGGTGCAGTAACACAAAGGCCTGCTGGCCGTCGCCCGCGCAATAATGAAGCGGACGAAGATGATGAATTTGTGTCGGGCGATGGTGATGGACAAAATAATTCGAACGGTAAATAATCCTTAAAGAGAAACAGATATGAAACAGATATTAATTTTTGGAGGATTATTGCTAAGCACTATCCTTACATACGGACAAGCAACTATTTCGCCTGCCAAACCACAAGCCAAGCCCGTTATTATAAAGGGCGGCACTATCCATGTGGGTAACGGGCAGGTAATAAATAATGGCTACATAGCTTTTGATAAAGGCAAAATAACCGCCATTGGCGAAGGCAGCGCAGCCAATACTGCAGGTGCCGATGTTATTGATGCAACTGGCCAACAGATCTATCCTGGTTTTATTTGCCCTTTAACCACACTTGGGCTTGTTGAAATTGAAGAAGGCGCACGTGGTACTGTTGATGATGAAGAAACCGGGGAGCTTAACCCCAACGTGCGTTCAATCGTAGCCTTTAATACCGATTCAAAGGTTATCCCTACGGTTCGTTCAAATGGCATATTACTGGCCCAGCCTACCCCCCAGGGCGGGATACTTTCAGGCCAGTCGTCAGTTGTACAGCTTGATGCCTGGAACTGGCAGGATGCCGCTTATAAAACAGACATTGGTATTCATTTAAACTGGCCTGTTGCCAGGGTACAGGGTCGCAGAAGAACTACGCCAACTCCGGGCGTTCCACAGGAATCACCTGCCGAAAGAGCGCAAAAAGCTATTGATGCTATTGAAAAACTGTTTACCGAAGCTAAAGCTTATGCCGAAATTGCAAAGCCTGAGGCAACCAATATCCGCCTTGAAGCAATGAAAGGTTTGTTTAACGGTACCAAAAAACTGTTTGTAAATGCCGAAGGCGCAAAAGAAATAGTACAGGCTGTGGCGTTTGCCAAAAAGATGGGTATTCAGCTGGTAATAGTTGGTGGCAATGAGTCGTACCTGGTTACTGATGTTTTAAAAGACAATAATGTACCTGTAATATTAAAGGAAACCCAGCGCCTGCCTGACAAAGAGGAAGATGATGTTTACCTGCCATATAAATTACCAAAAATGTTGCAGGATGCAGGTGTTTTATACGGGCTTACCGGTATTGGTTTCTGGCGTCAGCGCAACCTGCCTTTTGAAGCAGGCGAAGCAGTTGGCTATGGCTTAACCAAAGAGCAGGCCATCTCAATGATCACAATAAACAACGCAAAAATATTAGGGATCGATAAAACCACAGGCACGCTCGAAGTTGGAAAAGATGCCAACCTTTTCATTTCAAAAGGCGATGCATTGGATATGATCACTATTGATGTTGACAATGCCTTTATCCAAGGCCGCAGTATCAACTTGGATAATTTGCATAAACAACTGTACAAGAAGTTCGCAGATAAATACGGAGTAAAAGCAAATTTGTAATTATGCTTTAATTACTTGGAGCGCGTGAAGTTTTAAAAACTTCACGCGCTTTTTTATCCGGCAAAACTAAACTTGCCCATCAACACCGCAGGGTTGCTGCCAATCTTTAACGGTTCACCGCACAAGGCTTCGTTTCCTAAAAGGGCAAAAAGAATAGCTTCTTTAGCATCGGGATTGATCCCCAAGTCGCTGGTATCAGCAATAGCTATCCCAGGCAGGGCTTTCTTTAAATAATCAATTACAAAAATATTTTTCACCCCGCCGCCGCTGGTAAATATTTTAATATCGTCAGCCTTAAAATACTGAATTATAAAATCGGCTATTGATTTTGCTGTGAAAGCGCTCAGGGTACAGATCAGGTCCTCATTACTAATAGATGTGGTGTTTGATCTTTGCTGTGCCTCTTCAACGTAAGCCAGGTTAAACAACTCCGGTCCGGTAGTTTTAGGGGCTTGTTCAGCAAAAAAGGGATGGCCTAACAAGGCACTTAACAAGTCTTCGTTTATTTTGCCCGAAAAAGCAATTTCCGAATCTTCGTCATAAGCTTTATTATAGTATTTACAGCAGGCAGCATCTATCAACGTATTGCCTGGGCCGATATCGGTACAAAGAACTTTATTATTATCGCTGTCGGCGGGCAGATAAGTAAGATTGGCAATACCGCCAATATTTAGCAAAATCCTGTTTTCGCCTGGTTTGCTGCCAAGCAATACATCGCCATATAACGCTAAAGGTGCGCCTTCTCCTCCTGCCGCAATATGCTTTTGCCTGAAATCACTTATGGTTAATATCCTGGTTTTTACAGCAAGATGATCGCCATCGCCAATTTGCAGGGTAGCATTGGGATATCCTGCCCGTTTATGCAATCTTTTTGGTGCATGATAGATCGTCTGCCCGTGACTTGCTATAAAATCCACCTCTTCCGGCTTTATTTTCCAGCTATCAAGCGCCTGTAGAACCAGCTCACCATGAAAATTTCCAATATATTCATTAAGCAGACAAATTTTTTCGAGGCTGGCTTCTTTTTTGGCAAAAACCTGCTGCACTTCCTTTTTAAAATCGTTTGTATACGGAATAGTTATAAACTGCAGCAGGGAAAATTTAGTTTGTAAGCCACTGCCTGTAAACCTGCATAGGGCGATATCCAGCCCATCCAGCGAAGTACCCGACATTAAACCGATGCCTGTTTTCTCTGTTTTTTGGGCAATGCCAATAAGTTTTTGCAGATTTTGATTAAGCGCTAACATGGGCTTAAATTACCTAATTGCATGTTATGTACAAAGGTTAAATTAATAACTAAACGAGGACGCAAAGTATAATTTCCTTTATTTTCTCTTTGTAAGATTATTTTTAAACAGATTATAAACATATCTATATATTTGTTTTCACCAAAATTTCACGTCCCAAGCCATTAATCCGGAGTTTTTTCAGACTCAGGGCTAATAACTTAGGACCATACACTCAATAAACAAGATGGCTCGATTAAATTTATTAGAAGAGACGCGGTACGAGAAGTTACCGGTAACGGTTTACAAGAACCAGGGAGAGGGATCTTTGGCAGTAGCAGGACGGATAGCCAGGCTGATCAGAAGCAAGGAGAGCAAAGGCGAGAAGACCGTATTAGGGCTGGCAACCGGGGTAACGCCGATAGGCGTTTATGCCGAGCTGGTGCGCCAGCACAAGGAAGAGGGGCTGAGTTTTAAGAACGTGATCACGTTCAACCTGGATGAGTACTACCCGATGCAGCCCGGTGCGGCCCAGAGTTATGTAACGTTCATGAACGAGAACCTGTTCAGCCATGTAGATATTGATAAGGACAATGTACATATCCCCGACGGCACACTGGGGAAAGAAGAAGTGGCAGCCTTTTGCCTGGACTATGAGAAAAAGATCACCAAACTTGGGGGGCTTGACCTGCAGATCCTGGGTATCGGCCGTACAGGGCACATCGGCTTCAACGAGCCGGGCTCGGCACCCAACTCAGGAACAAGGCTGGTTACCCTGGATGACCTGACCCGCAATGATGCTTCCCGTGACTTTGGTGGTAAACAGAACGTACCTACCAAAGCCATCACCATGGGGATAGGCACCATCTTCAAGGCCCGGGAGATCATCCTGATGGCCTGGAGCCAGAAGAAGGCCCCGATCATTAAAAAAGCAGTAGAAGGAGAGATCTCCGGAGAAGTGCCGGCCACCTACCTGCAGTTATCCGACCATGTGGAGTTTGTACTGGATGAACCCGCAGCCAGCTCGCTGACCAGGATCAATACCCCCTGGCTGGTAAAAGACTGTGTATGGGAGAACAGCCTGAAGAAGAAAGCGGTGATCTGGCTGGCAGACAAGCTGGACAAACCGATCCTGAAACTGACTGAAGAAGATTATAACAACCATGGCATGGCCCAGCTGGCCGTAGAACAGGGACCGGTATACAACATCAATATCGACATCTTTAACCAGCTGCAGCATACCATCACCGGGTGGCCGGGTGGTAAACCGGATGCAGATGACAGCCAAAGGCCGGAAAGGGCGCTGCCGGCAAGGAAACGTTCGATCATCTTCTCCCCGCACCCGGATGATGATGTGATCTCGATGGGCGGTACTTTTATCCGGCTGGTAGACCAGGGACATGATGTGCATGTAGCTTACCAGACCTCGGGTAATACCGCAGTATGGGATGATGATGTATTAAGGTTCGTGGAGTTTGCCATAGATTTTAATAATAGCATAGGCGAAGACAATACTAAACTGAAGACCATCTATGACCAGATGCGGGCTTTCATCCCGACCAAACAACCCAACCAGGTAGATACCAAAGAGATCAGGGATGTAAAAGGGTTTATCCGCAAAACGGAAGCCATCTCGGGGGCAAGGTATGCAGGTTTACCCGACGATCATATCCACTTTATGGCCCTGCCGTTTTATGAAACAGGAAAGATCAAGAAGAACAGTGCCGGCGAGGAGGACATCAGGTTAACCATGGAACTGTTAAACAAAGTAAAACCGCAGCAGGTATTTGCAGCAGGTGACTTTGCAGACCCGAACGGGACACACCTGGTATGTTTCAATATCATCCTTGCTGCACTGAAAAAACTGAGAGAAACAGAGGACTGGGTAAAAGACTGCTGGCTGTGGATGTACCGGGGTGCATGGCTGGAGTTTGAGACTTATGAAATAGAGATGGCAGTACCGCTTTCCCCACAGGAAGTGATCAGAAAAAGGAATGCCATCTTCAAGCACCAGAGCCAAAAGGACCGTCCGGTATTCCCGGGTGATGACGCCAGGGAGTTCTGGGTGAGGGCTGAAGACCGGACCCGCGAAACTGCCCATGCTTATGACAAACTTGGTATGGCTGAATATGAAGCTATGGAAGCTTTTGTAAGGTATATTTTTTGATGTTGTGCTAATAAAAAGAATGATTACACCCGTTAGCAAAATCGGTGTAATCATTTCTCAATCAGTATAATCATAACGCTATATAATTTGTAACTAAAATATTCGTTTTGCATCTTAGCAGAATATTCCCTAATTAAAAATGAATTTAAACCATAAAATTTCAGTAGCGGCCCTGGCTTTGCTGATCGTATCAGGCGGAGCCTTTGCGCAGGTTAAAAAAAAACCAGCGCCATCCCCCAAAAACAAACCGGCTACTGCTGAGCAAAAACATATAAACGCAAATGTTTTGCCTGTTGATCCGGATGTGATCATCGGTAAATTGCCAAACGGATTAACCTATTATGTTCGTAAGAACAGCGAGCCTAAAAACCGTGCTGAGCTATATTTGGTTAATAAAGTTGGTTCGATACTGGAGACTGACGATCAGCAGGGCCTTGCACACTTTACCGAGCACATGGCCTTTAACGGCACGCGCGATTTCCCTAAAAATGATCTGGTGAGTTTTCTACAAAAATCGGGTGTAAAATTTGGCGCCGATTTAAATGCTTATACCTCCTTCGACGAAACGGTTTACCAGTTACCCCTGCCAACCGACAGCACTGCTGTATTTGAAAAGGGATTTAACATACTGGCTAACTGGGCCGCCTACCAAACATTCGACCCAAAAGAAATTGATGCCGAACGTGGTGTTGTATTAGGGGAAAAATTAGCTAATGGTAAAAATGCGCAGGAACGTTTAAGTAATCAAACTTATCCTGTGTTGTTGAATAATTCGAGGTACGCCCAGCGCATCCCGATAGGGAAAGAAGATATCCTTAAAACGTTTAAGCCGGAAACAATTAAAAGTTTTTATACCGATTGGTATCGTCCCGATCTGCAGGCTGTAATTGTTGTAGGTGATTTTGATCCTGCACGCGTAGTTCAGCTGATCAAGCAAAATTTCTCTTCGCTTAAAAATCCGGTAGGCGAAAAACCAAGACCAAATTACACCGTTCCGCCAACACCGGGTACAGTTGTTAAAATTGCTACCGATAAAGAATTTCCATATACGCTTGCCGAAATTATTGTAAAGCACCCGCAAACAATAACCAAAACACCTGCCGACTTTCTGCAAAGCATCCGTATCCAGTTATTTAACCAGATGCTGAATGATCGTATAAGCGAATTAACGCAGAAGCCCACCCCTCCGTTTGTTTACGGGCAAAGCAGTTATGGCCCATTTATTGGCAAACAGGATGCATTTACAACAATTGCTGTTGCCAAACCAGGCGAACTGGAAACCGCTGTAAAAGCCGCGGTTGCCGAAACTGAACGCCTGCGTCGTTTTGGCTTTACCTTAACAGAGCTGGAAAGGGCTAAACAAAGCGCTTTAGTTGGGATTGACAATGCGTACCGCGAAAGAGATAAAACCAGATCGGCAAATTTTGTTGGCGAGTATCAGCAAAACTTCATAACCGGCGATGCTATACCCGGCCTTTCGTACGAGTATAATTTCTATGTAAATAACATTGGCAAGATCACGCTTGAAGAAATGAATTCCCTTGCCGGCAAATTCGTGAGCGACCAAAACAGGGTTATAATTGTGGAAGCTCCTGAAAACGAAAAAGACAAGCTACCAAATGAAAAAACCATATTGGACTGGATTGGCGATGCAGGCAAAAACGTAACGGCTTATGTTGACAATACAAGCGATAAGCCATTGCTTGCCAAGCTTCCCACGGTTGGCAAAATAACTGACGAAAAAGCCGATAGCCTTATCGGGATAACTACGCTTACCTTAAGTAATGGCGTAAAAGTGATATTAAAACCAACCAAGTTTAAAAACGACCAGGTATTAATAAATGGCTACAGCTTTGGCGGTACTTCGCTAGCCAGCGACGAAGATTATACTTCGGCCGAACTTGCCGGTGGTATCATGGGAAGCAGCGGCATTGCTGATTTCACTCAAATTCAGCTAAACAAGATATTAAGTGGCAAAAATGTAAGCGTTTCGCCTTACATAAGCGATGTTGCCCAGGGTATAACTGCCAATACAACGCCAAAAGATTTTGAAACTGCAATGCAGCTGATCTATCTTTATTTCACAAATCCCCGCAAGGATAACGATGTATGGCAGGCCAATATAAGCCAGACAAACGCTTTATTAAAAAACCGCGATCTTAATCCGGGTAGTGTTTTCCAGGACACAATTTCTGCGACACTAAACAATCATAATTTCAGGGAAATGGTGGTAACACCCGAAAGGCTGAATAAAGCCAGTCTGGATAAAGCTTTTGAATTTTATAAAGCGAGATTTGCTGATGCCAGCGGCTTCACATTTACCTTTGTAGGCAATTTTGATGTTGAAGTTTTAAAGCCATACATCAATGCATATCTCGGTAGCTTACCTTCTACCAACAGCAAAGAAACTTATAAAAATTTAAATATTGTTCCGCCTCCCGGAAAGATCGCCAAAACAGTAAATAAAGGTATTGGTGAGAAAGGCAGTGTACAATTAGTATTCAGCGGCGCTTATGATTATAACGAAGCAAACAACATACAAATTGACGCGCTTGAAGAGATACTACAGATAAGGTTGTTAGACCGTCTGCGTGAAAAAGACGGCGGCACCTATGCGCCCGGTGTAAGAGCAAGCTATAAGAAGATCCCGAACAGCCGGTACAGCTTTACTCTTGCTTTCTCATGCGAACCAGCTAAGGTTGATACGCTGATTGCAGATGCTATGGATGAGATAAACAAACTTAAGCAAAGCGGGGCTCAACCGGCAGACATTAATAAGTTTGTTGCCGAAGAAGCACGCTCAACCCAGGTACAATTAAAGGAAAATGTTTTTTGGGCCGGATATTTAGGTGCGGCATCGCAAAACCAGGACAACCCGGATGCTATACTTAACCATGTTAACAGCCTCGGAGGTATAACTGTTCAAAGCACTAAGGACGCTGCTAATAAATATTTAAGCGGTAACAACCTCATTAAATTTATTCTGCTCCCCGAGAAAAGTAAATAAATCGCTGCAAACAATACATACCCCTAAGCGACCTGCCAAAAACAGGTCGCTTTTTTATTTTATCAAAATAGTGAGCAAGAATCGGGTTTAACACCGCATGTAAAGCAGGTAATTTTGTGGTATAAATAACAATTAATTATTAAAGCTATGCATGTTGTAAGTGAGCCATCAATTTTATATTTCGGCACCCCTGTGGTACTGATCGGCACAAAAAATGAAAACGAAACGGATAATTTAGCCCCGATGTCGTCCATATTCTGGCTTGGATGGCGTTGTGTTATCGGGCTGGCAGCACTTTCCAAAACCACTCAGAACCTGATGCGCACAAGGCAATGTGTTTTAAACCTGCCATCGGTAAATGAGGTGGCTGCGGTAAACCGTTTAGCCAAAACCACAGGCTCAAATCCTGTGCCGGAAGGGAAGCTGTTAAGAGATTACCGTTACGAAGAAAACAAATTTTTAATAGCCGGATTAACCAAACAAGAGTCAGACACAATAAACGCACCACGTGTAAAAGAATGCCCGGTACAAATGGAGGCAGTTGTAGAAGCTGTACATGGTTTAGCCGAAGGTGATGTGGAATTAAGGGGAAAGATAGTAACTTTTGAGTTGCGTATACAAAGAGTACATCTTGAAGAAAATATCCTGATGGAAGGCCATACCAACAGGGTTGATCCTGATAAATGGAAACCGTTAATTATGAGCTTCCAGGAGTTTTATAGCCTTGGCGGCAAAGTGCACTCGTCAACTCTGGGTGAAATTCCTGAACATTTATATAATACTAAGGACAGGGAAAGGGTAATAAAGCGTTACGCGTTGAATTAAGCTATAGCAAACTGATACCGATTCGCCCGTCATGCCGAATTATTTCAGCATGACGGGTTAATATTTATTAGATTTTTATCAGACATATAACTTATTGCTTTTTCCGTTGTATATTATTGGCATGATTACAAAGGGGCAGCAAGTCATCAGGGATTGGTACGAGCGCAAGCAGTGGGAGCAATTCGCGTTTCAGCGTGAGATGGAGAGTGCCTATTTGCAGGGTTTCTCTGGTTTGCTGAATGCCCCTACCGGTAGCGGTAAAACATTTGCGCTGTTCCTTCCTTTTCTGGCCGGTTTTATAAATAAATACCCCGATGCCTATACAAGTCAGACCAACAACGGCTTACTAATGCTATGGATCACCCCATTGCGTGCACTAACTAACGATATCAGGAAAGCTATGCAGGAGGTTTGTGACGAAATCGGTCTGCCTTGGCGGATAATGACCCGTACGGGAGATACCTCAGCAGCAGAAAAACAGGCCCTGAAAAAGAAACTACCCGAAGTTTTACTCACCACTCCCGAAAGCCTGCACCTGATGCTTGCCCAAAAAGAATATCCCAAACTATTCAAAAGCCTTCAGGTGGTTGTAATTGATGAATGGCACGAGTTGCTGGGCAGCAAACGTGGCGTACAGGTAGAGTTGGGCTTGAGTAAGTTAAAAGCCTTAAGTCGTGAGTCCGAAGGCTTAAGTAAGGACCCCAAATTAGACTCAAGACTTCAGACTCAGGACTCGAGACTCAAAATATGGGGTATCAGCGCAACCATCGGCAATTTGGAACAGGCGGCCGAAGTGCTTTTGGGTAATGATTTTCCACCGGACAAGATCAAAATGGTGCGGGCTAACCTGGATAAAAAGCTGCTGATCAAATCTATCATTCCCGAAAATATTGAGAACTACTCGTGGGCGGGGCATATCGGCTTAAAACTATTACCACAAGTGATGGAGATTGTAGCGCTGAGCAAAACCACGTTGATATTTACCAACACCCGTTCGCAATCCGAAATCTGGTATCATGCCATTTTAGATAATTACCCGGAGTATGCAGGCATAATGGCTATGCACCACGGCTCGCTGGACAATGAGCTACGCAACTGGGTTGAACAGGCACTGCATGCCGAGGCTTTAAAAGTGGTGGTATGCACTTCGAGCCTGGACCTGGGGGTTGATTTTCGCCCGGTTGATACCGTAATACAGGTTGGCAGCCCTAAAGGGGTTGCCAGGTTTATGCAGCGGGCCGGTCGCAGCGGGCATGCGCCGGGTGCGATTTCAAGGGCTTATTTTGTACCTACACACTCTCTCGAATTGCTGGAAGGTGCGGCATTAAAGCAGGGCATTAAACAAGACATATTTGAAAGCCGCGATCCTTTGCTGCTTACCATGGATGTGTTGATCCAGTATATGGTAACGCTTGCGGTTTCGGAAGGTTTCAGGGCCGATGAATTGTTTAAAGAAGTAAAAGGCACCTATGCTTTTGCCGATATTACACGCAATGAGTTTAACCAGTTGCTTGACTTTATTACTACTGGGGGCAAAACGCTTGCACAGTACGATGAATTTTTAAAGGTCGAAATTGAAAACGGATTATTTAAAGTAAATAACCGCAGGGTAGCCATGCGCCATAGGCTGAGCATAGGTACTATCACCAGCGAATTAAGCATCCGTGTTAAATGGTTGAGCGGCGGCAGTTTGGGCACTATTGAAGAGTCATTTATTTCGAGATTAAAGCCGGGCAATACCTTTTGGTTTGCAGGGCGCAGCCTGGAGTTTGTACGAATAAAAGAGATGTCGGCCTACGTAAAAAAGTCTAACGCAAAAAAGGGAATGATCCCCAGTTGGGCAGGCGGGCGCATGCCTTTGTCATCGCAGCTATCGGCAGTTTTCAGGGATAAGCTGGATGAAGTAGCACATGGAATTGAAAAGGACGAAGAAGTAATTGCCCTAAAACCGTTGTTCGATCTGCAATCCCAGTTGTCACATTTGCCGCAGAGCAATGAGTTTTTAATCGAATCGTTTAAATCACGCGAAGGGCATCATCTTTTGTTTTATCCTTTTGAGGGGAGATTAGTGCATGAAGGAATGGCTTCTTTATTTGCTTACCGCATCAGCAAAATAAAACCGGCAAGTTTTTCTATCGCCATGAATGATTACGGATTTGAATTGCTGGCCGATGAAGACATACCTATTGAGCAGGCGTTGGAAGATGCTTCATTTTTTTCGATAGATAACCTTTTAGAGGATATACAACATAGCTTAAATGCAAATGAAATGGCCCGCAGGCGCTTCAGGGACATTGCCCATATTGGGGGGTTAATATTTACTGGTTACCCCGGTCAGCAGATAAAAAACAAACACCTGCAGGCATCAACATCTCTGTTATTTGAAGTATTCAGTGAATATGAACCTGATAATTTGCTGGTGAGGCAGGCTTATAACGAAGCGCTAGCTTTTCAGTTGGAAGAGTTCAGGCTGAGAATGGCTTTACAGCGTATAATTAAACAAACCATTATATTAAAAACAATCGACCGACCAACACCTTTTGCTTTCCCGATAATGGTTGACAGCCTTGGCCGCGAACGTTTAACCACTGAAACACTGGAAGAACGCATAGCCAAAATGGCTCGTCAATATGGAGCAGATGAGGTTTGGGAAAAGTCGGAAAATATGAATGCCGGAAAACCCCGAAAACCCGGAATTACCAGGAGAAAAGGATTTTAATCAGGATTTTGGTGTTTTTAGTAAAATGATGATCAGCCATATTATGGAAATAACCTGCACCATTAACATACTGCCGGTTATTAACTGACCGCCCGGCCAATGCAGTATTTTAAACATTAAGCCAAGCATCATTCCTGCAAAACTCAGGATAAAAAGCACAAGAGGAAATCTGAAATTAGAAAACATCTACTTAACGCTTTTTTGTTTCCTGTTCTTTATCATTGAAGGCGCTTTATATAGCAGGTAACCAAAGGCTGCTCCCATAAACAAACTGCTCCATGTTTCAGTTTTTGGGTCGAAATTAAATACAGTTATTGTCAACAGGATTATTGCAACTATGCCTACAAACAGGTAAAGGTATTTTTTCATATTGCACAAATGTATTGCTTGGTGTTGTATTAAGCACTAATTTAAAGCAAAAATCGGTAAATAATTTTAATTGCCGTTTCTCATATTTATTTCGCCTATCATCTTCCAGGTAAGTATCAGCCAAAATATTATGCAAGACAGTGAAGGACGGTTGTTATATTTAAATACAATTAATTAGTGTTTTATAAACCCCGGCCATGAAATCATTTTTTATTGTTATTCTATTAGCCTGTACTTTTTTACAGGTAAAACCCAGTTATTCACAATCTGTTTCTGATGAAACAATCTTAACTAAACCGTGGAATGCCTATTGGATAGCAGCACAGAATGAAACCGGGCGGGATTATGGCGTATTTTATTTCCGCAAAAGCATTGATCTGGCGGCTAAACCAACATCATTTATTGTAAAGGTATCGGCAGATAACCGCTATAAATTATATGTAAACGGGTCGCTGGTTTCTGTAGGCCCGGCGCGTGGCGATACTTATTACTGGAACTATGAAAAAATTGACCTCTCTCCTTACCTAAAAGCTGGTAAAAACACTGTCTCCGCTATAGTGTGGAATGAGGCTGAATATCGCCCCGAGGCGCAAATTTCTTTACGCACCGGATTTATTTTACAAGGCAACTCGCCCAGTGAAGAAATATTGAACACCAATAATACCTGGAAATGTATCCGCGATAAAGCTTACCAGCCTATAACAACCGGCATAGGTTATTCTGCTTATTACGTTGCCGGGCCGGGTGAACTGTTAGATATGAACAAAACGATTAAAGGCTGGAATACTACTGATCTTGACGACAGCACCTGGCCAACTGCAGCAATAATGGAGCACGGCAAACCCAAAGGTATGGCAGATGCTTTCGGCTGGATGCTGGTGCCTTCATCACTTCCACAAATGGAACGGACATTGCAGCGCATCCCGGTTTTACGCACGGCTGAAGGTATGAAAGTGCCGGCATCTTTCCCGGTTTCAAAAACTGCAGTAACTATTCCGGCAAATACAACCGCAACCCTGTTGCTCGATCAAACTTATTTAACCAATGCATATTTAACGCTTAACTTCAGTAAAGGTAAAGGTGCCCGGATTTCTCTCACTTATGCCGAAGCCTTGTTTGATAATTTGAAAAAATACGGCCCAAGAAAAGGGAACAGGAATGATATTGAAGGAAAAGATTTTTCGGGCAGGAAAGATAGTTTGATAGCTGATGGCAGCAATGATCAAACATTTACGACACTATACTGGCGCACCTGGCGCTATATCCGTCTCAGGGTACAGACAAAAGATGAACCACTGGTTATTGATGATATTTATGGAACGTTTACAGGTTACCCTTTTCAGTTTAATGCAAAGCTAAAAACAGATAACCCTGAGATGCAAAAAATGCTGGATATAGGCTGGCATACCGCACGGCTCGATGCTATTGAAACCTATATGGATTGCCCCTATTACGAGCAATTGCAATACATTGGCGATGGCCGCATCCAAATGATGGTTTCTTATTACAACAGCGGCGACGACAGGCTGGCCCGTAACGCCATTAACCTGATGGATCATTCGCGCATTGCTGAAGGGCTTACGCTTAGCCGCCATCCTTCTTATAGTCCGCAAATAATATCAACTTTTTCATTGTGGTATATAGGCGTGCTGCACGATTACTGGATGTACCGACCCGATAGCAATTTTGTAAAAGACAAGCTTAGAGGGGGAAGGGCTATACTGGAATTTTTCAGTAAATACCAGCAGCCAAACGGCTCACTAAAAAACACCCCATACTGGACATTTGTTGATTGGGCAGATGGTAAAAGATGGAATAGCGGAATGCCGCCTATCGGAACAAAAGGAGGTTCGGCTATTTTGGACCTGCAACTGCTATTGGCCTACCAAATGCAGGCTGAAATGGAAAGTAAAATAGGGATGCCTTCATTAGCAAATCTGTATCATATTAAAGCCGCACAACTAAAACAAACTATCCAGGATAAATATTGGGACCCGGGTAAAAAACTTTATGCCGATACAGAGGATAAAGATCTTTTTTCGCAGCATGCAAATTCGCTGGCTATATTGGCAGGGTTGGTAAAGGGCGCTGATGCGACAGCTTTGAGTAAAAACATGCTGACAGACGCTACCTTAACTCAATGCACCATTTATTTTAAGTATTATTTACACCAGGCTTTAATAAAAAGCGGGCTTGGTAACAATTATATGCAATGGCTTGATATATGGCGCGACAATATAAAAATGGGCCTAACCACCTGGGCTGAATTTTCCGATTTGCCCAATAGCCGTTCGGACTGCCATGCCTGGGGCTCAAGCCCCAATATTGAGTTTTTCAGAACCATATTGGGTATTGATAGCTATGCATCCGGCTTCAGCAAAATAAAAATTGAACCTCATTTGGGCGACCTTAAAAATGCAAGCGGAGAAATGCCGCATCCAAATGGAAAAGTTGCTGTAGCATATAAATTGAATGCCAATAAATGGAGCATTAAAATAGATCTGCCACAAAAAACATCAGGCATTTTTGTTTGGAAAGGAAAAACCTATTTGTTAAAAACCGGGGAGAACATGTTTAGGATATAATTTAGCATTAAAGGAGAGCTAAACCACTAACTTATACCCTATTCCCCTGATATTGATGATCTCCACCGATGAGTCTTCTTGCAGGTGTTTACGCAGCTTGGTTATAAAAACATCCATGGTGCGGGTGTTAAAAAAGTTGTCATCTCCCCAAAGCTTTAGTAGTACGGCTTTACGGTCGAGTACCTGGTTTTTTTGCTGAATCAACAATGTTAAAAGCTCGTTTTCGCGGTGGGATAATTTACATGCCAGGCGACCATTGAACCACAGTTCCTGTTTGTTCATATAAAAGGTATACCGGCCAATTGCAACATTGTCGGGCATTGTGGCTGATGCTTTTCTGCGTAAAAGTTCATTTAGCCGTAATATCAGTTCTTCCAGGCTGAAGGGCTTTTTCAGGTAATCATTCCCCCCGGTTTCATAGCCTTTTATTACATCCTCGGTTTGTGATTTTGCCGTCAAAAATAAAACTGGCACTTGTTTATCCGTTTTTCGTACCTCTTCAACAAACGTGAAGCCGTCCATAAACGGCATCATCACATCAACAATACAAATATCATAATCATTTTTGCGGATAGCCTCTATACCCAAAACCCCATTAACAGCATGAGTAACTATAAAGTCCCTTTTCGAAAGGCTTTCACTTACAATTTTTGCAAGCTGTAACTCATCCTCAAGCAACAGAACTTTGGCTTGTTTCATGGTAAATAAGTGGTATGCTGATTATAAACTCTGTCCCCTGGCCTTCTTTACTGATTAATGATAAAGTACCCTTATGCTGCTCAACAATGCTTTTGGCATAGCTCAATCCCAATCCATAACCTTTAACATTATGTACATCGCCCGATGGTACACGGAAAAACCTGTCGAAAACTTTATCCTGATATTGCACAGGTATGCCTTTCCCGCTATCGGCAACATGCAATATGATCCGGCCATTTTCCGTATAATATTTTATGTTGATCTCGGCATCCTGGCCGCTATATTTTATGGCGTTATCAAGCAAGTTGGCTACAGCACCGTTTAATAACGCTTCATCGGCCATTATAATTAATTCTTCGTCGTGTGGTTTATAATTGATGAGTGCATTTACCCGTTCCGATTGTGGCTTGTATTGCTGTATCACCCCTTTTATTAGGTGATCGACATTTACCTTAGCCAGATTTAGCCCAGTTTTATCCTGCTCAACAATTACACTTTTTAATATCTGATCTATCAGCTGTGTTAAATTGCCAGCCTGGTAACGGATTATGCCCAGGTATTCATCTACCGAAGTTTTGCTTAGGTTAAAATCCTGTATAGCCTCGGCTGCTATAGTAATAGTGGCAACAGGGGTTTTAAGCTCATGGGTCATATTGTTTACAAAGTCGTTTTTAAGCTTTACCAGTTTCTGTTGAGATAGCAGCGTTTTAACCGTGTACGAAAAGCAAAATATAGTGATGCCAATAAGCAGAAATGAGGTAATTAACAGCCACTTCATTTCCTTTAAGAAATAAGTCCCCGGGCTTTCAAAGCCTGCAAAAACAAACTCTTTTTGATGCGGCCTTTGTAGCCCGGTGTTGATGGTCCGGGTTAAAAATGGCTTTTGCTTATTTGATTTTGGTGGATTCAAACTAAAATCCGCATCAATCCCTTTTAATAAAAGCTCTTGTTTGTAAAATTTAGCTAAGGCTGCTTTATTAAATCTGCTCGAATCCACAGCTTTGCTTATACTATCGCCAAGCCTTTGTGTATAGAAATACACAAACCCATCTTTTAAATTATGCCTCAGTATGGAATCGCCCATATGATTAATAAAAACAAGCTTCGCTTTCGGCGTGATCTGGCGTAATTTTTCTTTAAAATCCCTTAGGCCGAGGCTTACTCCTTTTTCTTTTTTTGTGTACGGATGGGTATCCTTTAAATGAAAAACAGTGGAGCTGTCCCTGTTTTCAATATCACAGGTAATAGTCACAAACGATGTATCAGCCATCCAGCTTTTAAAGCGGGCTACAATTTTTTGCTCCCGCTGGTCCATTTCTTTGTCAATGGCAGTGTTCAACGCTTCATTAATATCATGGTTAAAAGTTTTAACCGTATTTTTATAATTCTGATAATTCCAGTACAGTTGTAAACCGGTAATACCGGTAACACAGGCCGACATCAATATCAAAATTAAAATAATGCGTTTCTTCATCGGTATAAAAGTAATACCTCTATAATTTATTAAAGAAAGTGTTAACACTAATTAACTGTGCTTAACCTGCATTAACCTTTCCGTTATGGTATTATGCCGTTTTTTGAAAGAAAAACCTGTATGAAAAAATTAACCTTATTATTTATCCTGATAACCAGCTGTGCCTTTTCCCAGGTTAAAAATGGTGAGCAAGTTCCGGATATCAATTTTCAGCCTATATTAAATGCACCCGTTAAACAGGCTAAGCTTAGCGAATTAAAAGGCCAAGTGGTTTTAATTGAGTTTTGGGCAACCTGGTGCGGCTCGTGTATTGTAGCTATGCCGCATTTAAAACAATTACAGGAAAAATATCCTGGTAAGCTTCAGGTTATTACAATTACTGATGAAACCGTTAAACGTACTGGTCAGTATTTGGCTGTTAAACCATCAAATTTATGGTTTGCGATAGATACCGGAAGTTTAATAACTAAATTATTCCCTCATCAGCTTATCCCGCACAGCGTACTTATTGGTGCCGATGGAAAACTGATTGCCAATACCAGCCCGGAACTGGTTACTGATAAGGTAATCGACAGCCTGCTGCATAGAAAACAGATCCACCTTGCTGAAAAGAAAGACAATCCGATGGATTATGAAGAGATTATTAAAACTTATTTCTTTGCTGCTGATACCGTTAAAACCCGCTTCATCATGTTACCTCAAATTAAAGGGGCTCCTGGGGTAAGTACAACCTGGCTAATGGACAGTACTTTTAACGGCAGAAGACTAACCTGCTTAAATTTAGACCTAACAACGCTTTATCGTTTAGCCAATAATAATTTTCCATATAGTCGGATGATTGATAAAAGAGGTGAGGGTAAAAATGCACCTTCTTATTGTTTGGATTTGATTGTTGCCGATAAAAAAGACTTACAGCCTGCTCTTCAAAGAGAACTTTCAAAACGGTTTGACCTGCAGGCAAAGGTTGAACAGCAAACAAAGGATGTTTATGTCTTAAAGATAACCGACCCGGAGAAATTTAAAAAAATCACTCATAATACTTCGGGTAAAAGAACTTATGCTGCCAGCCATGGTTCAATTGACCAACAGAATATGACAATGAAAGACTTTGCCGACTATCTGGAGAGCTATGGTACAGGCCGCTTGCCTGTACTGGATGAAACAGGCAATAATGAAAAATTCGACATAAAATTCTCCTTTCAGCCCGAAAACCCTGCAAGCCTTACGCAAATATTAACAGATATGGGATTAGGTTGGGAGAAGCAGCAACGCAAGGTTGATATGCTGGTGATATATAAACAAAAAACCAGTTAATATCCGGTCGGAAAAATCTTGTTTCAAACAATTACGAAAAAGGGCTCGCGTGGGCTCTTTTTCTGTTTTTAAGCCCTTTTTGCAACCACATTGTAAAAAGCATATAAGCATGACATAAAGAAAACAATAAGTTAAGCTTAATGTTATTCTTTAATTGTTTATTTGGCTTCGATAATTGTGTATTATTAATAATTAATTAGCATATAATTGTGATATTTACACCTCCAAATTGTAATTCATTTATTCATCAATATACATCTGTGCCAAGCCGTTTTTAATGAAATCAACCTCTCAGCAATTAAAAGTCCTCTCACTTGATATCGGAGGCTCACACATCAAAGGAACAATCCTTAACGAAAAAGGCGAACTGCAAAAGAAATATGAAAAGGTAGTAACGCCTGTTCCTGCAAGCCCCGAAAACCTTATCAATTCGATAAAAACATTAGTAAAGGACTTCCCCGAGTATAACAAGGTTTCGGTTGGCTTTCCCGGCTATGTAAAACACGGTGTAATTAAAACAGCGCCAAATCTTAGCAATGAGCTTTGGAAAGATTTCGACCTGGCTAATAAGCTAAAAGAAGTTTTAGGCGCCGATACGCAGGTAGTTAATGATGCAGATATGCAAGGCCTGGGGGTTGTTAATGGCACCGGTCTTGAGCTGGTAATTACACTGGGTACAGGCTTTGGAACGGCCTTATTATTGGATGGAAATTTATTACCCCATCTTGAATTTGCCCATCAGCCTGTTGGCAAGGTAAAATCATACGATAAATATATTGGCGAAGCCGCACTTGAAAAAGAGGGCGAAAAGAAGTGGAACAAACGGATGCAAAAGGTTTTTGAAGTTTTGAAAACTGTATTCAATTATGATTATTTATATATTGGCGGAGGCAACTCGGATAAGCTTACATTCAAGTTAGACAAGAACATGAAAATTGTATCGAATGCCGACGGAATAAAAGGCGGCGCCAGATTGTGGCTAAAT